>Ga0207664_10000303_pt1 | contig 36731 bp, 37 predicted proteins | sample LARL83metaG_FD_184349 | JGI IMG/M metagenome (GOLD analysis project Ga0207664, IMG submission 184349) | Corn, switchgrass and miscanthus rhizosphere microbial communities from Kellogg Biological Station, Michigan, USA - LAR L8-3 metaG... | ecosystem: Host-associated > Plants > Roots >... | reverse complement strand
GGTCGACGACGCCCTTGGCGCGCTCCTCGTCCTCGATCAGGACGGCATGGTTGAGCAGGTCCTCCAGAGTCGCGATGCGGCCCTCGACCAGCGCCTGCTCGTTCTTGGCCTCGATGTACTCGGCGTTCTCCGCGAGCTCGCCGAAGCCGCGCGCCATGCGGATGCGCTCGGCGACCTCCGGCCGCCGCCCGCTGACCAGCTGCGAAAGCTCCTCCTCCGCCTTGCGCAGGCCCTCCCGAGTCAGGAAGACACGCTTCGTCTCCATGAGTCGGCAGATTGTAGTCCGGTTAAGAGCGCTAGGTACGGCCTGAATTCTGCTCGTGGATCAAACGGAGCCCCTCGAGCGTCAAAAGCGGGTCAACAGCTTCGATAACACCCGCTGTCAGCTCTGAGACCAGAGCCGCCTGGCCCCCGGTCGCGATGACGTGAGCTTGACCGCCAAGCTCGTCCACCATCCGCCTGACCATCCCCTCGACCTGCGCGACGAAGCCCCACATCAGCCCGGACTGGATGGCTGCCGGCGTGTTGCGGCCGATGACGGTGTCCGGCGGCACCAGCTCGACGCGGCGCAGCAGCGCCGTGTGAGAGACCAACGCGTTGAGGGAGATCTCCACGCCAGGCGCAATGGCGCCGCCCAAGTAGTCGCCCTCCTTGGAGATGGCGTCATAGGTGACCGCTGTCCCGAAGTCGATGATCACCGCCGGGCCGCCGTACTTGGTGAACGCGGCCAGGGCGTTGCAGACGCGGTCCGCGCCGACCTGGTTGACATCTTGGTAGAGGATGCGGACGCCGGTCTTCGTGCCCGGCGCGACCATCACGGGGTCCACGCCGAGGTAGCGGTGGGCGGCCTCGATCAGCGCAGGATTGAGGCTCGGCACCACGCTGCCGATGACGGCAGCGGTGACATCGCTGCGCTTGAAGTCGCGGAGCTGCAGCAGCTGCACGATCTCAGAGCCGACCTCGTCGGCCGTGCGATCGGTGCGGGAGCTGAGGCGCCAGTCGGCGGCCAGCGTGTCGCCGTCATAGAGCCCGATGTGGACGTTGGTGTTGCCGACGTCGATGGCTAGCAACATGGCCGGGGCCAGGCTACAGCGGAAGCGACGGCGGGTGGGAGCGGGCCCAGGCCAGCAGCCGGTCCGCGGTGCTCGACAGCTTCCGGGCGCGGTTCCGCACCGCGGATGGCGCCGGGCCGCCGGGAAGGGACCGCGCTTTCAGGGAGGCCGTCGCGGTGGTCGCAGGCTTGTGCTCTCCCGCCGCGACCTGCCGGCCCACCTCCTGGTGCGCCTCGCGGAAGGCCTTGCCCTCGGCCACCAGCTGCTCCGCGGTGTCGGTCGCCAGCAGGTCCGGGTCCTTGGCCGCCGCGCGCATCCGCTTCTCGTCGAGCTCGAGGTGCTGCACCAGCAGGGCGGCGGCCTCGAGCGTCTCCAGGGTCGAGTCGACGGCCTGGAATAGGTGCGGCTTGTCCTCCTGCAGGTCGCGGTCGTAGGTCAGCGGCAGGCCCTTGAGCACGGTTGCCAGCCCCACGTAGGCGGCGAGCGGACGGCCGGAGCGGCCGCGCATCAGCTCGGCGATGTCGGGGTTCCGCTTCTGCGGCATCAGGCTGGAGCCGGTCGAGACCTCGTCGCCCAGCTTCAGGAAGCCGAACTCCGAGCTCGCCCAGAGGACCAGGTCTTCGCCCAGGCGCGAGAGGTGAAGGCCGATCACGGCGCAGGCGTGGATGAGATCGAGCGCGAAGTCGCGGTCCGCGACGGCGTCCATGGAGTTCTGGGCGATGTCGCCGAAACCGAGCGCCTTCTGGACCACGTCGCGCCGCAGCGGTAGGGTCGACCCGGCAAGGGCGCCGGCGCCGAGCGGCAGCAGGTCCGCGGCGGCGTAGGCGTGGCGGACGCGGTCGGCGTCACGCACGAGCGCCTCGGCGTGCGCCAGGAGGTGATGGCCCGCCGTCACCGGTTGGGCGCGCTGCAGGTGGGTGTAGCCCGGCATCGGCGCGGCGGCATATTGCCGGCCCTGCTCGGCCAGTGACGAGACCAGCGCGGCCAGCCGCTGCGCCAGCGCCGAGCAGGCGGCCCGGCAGTACAGGCGCAGGTCGGTCGCCACCTGGTCGTTGCGAGAGCGGCCCGCGTGCAGCCGCCCGCCGGCGTCCGGGGCGATCTCGGTGAGCCGGCGTTCGACGGCCGTGTGGATGTCCTCATCGCTCTCCGCGAACTCGAAGTCCCCTTCCCGCAGCTCCTGGTGCACCTGCTTCAGGCCTTTCTCGATCGCATCCAGCTGCGCAGCGGTCAGCAGGCCGGCGGCCTCCAGGCCCCGGGCGTGCGCGATGGAGCCGGCGATGTCGTACTCGAACAGCTCGAGGTCCTGCTCCAGCGAGCCGCTGAAGCGCTCCAGCTCGGGGAGAAGCGAACCGCTGAAGCGGCCGCCCCAGAGCTTTCCCGCCACGCCGGCGCCTAGCCCTCCAAGCGTTTGGACATGCCGGCGTCCAGCAGTTTGCTGAGGTCGGCCCCGGCCAGCCGGCCCTGGATCTGCGCCGCCGTCCGCAGGCCCATGCCCCACACCTTGATGAAGCCGGCCGCCGCGGACTGGTCGAACTCGTCGCCGGCGCCGTAGGTGGCGAGCTCCAGGCGGTACAGCTGTTCGGGCGACTTGCGGCCGACGACGCTGAGGTTGCCCTTGAACAGCTTCAGCCTCACCTCGCCGCCCACATGGCGCTGCGTGTGGGCGACGAAGGCGTAGAGCGCGTCGCGCAGCGGGCTGAACCAGAGGCCGTCGTAGACCATCTGCGCCCACTGACCGGCCACGGTCTCCTTGAAGCGCGCGACCTCCTTGGTGAGCGTCATGTCCTCCAGCGCCTGGTGCGCGGCGAGCAGGATCACGGCCGCCGGCGCCTCGTAGATCTCGCGCGACTTGATCCCGATCAGGCGGTTCTCGACGTGGTCGATGCGTCCGACGCCGTGCTCGCCGCCCAGCTGGTTGAGCGTCGTCACCAGCTCGAGAGCGTCGACGGGCCGTCCGTCCAGCGAGATCGGCAGGCCTTCGCGGAAGCCCAACTCGAGGTAGAGCGGCTCGTCGGGGCAGTCGCGCGGGTCGGTGGTCCACTCCCAGACGTCGCCCGGTGGCTCGGCCCAGGGATCCTCGAGGATGCCGGCCTCGATGGAGCGGCCCCAGAGGTTCTCGTCGGTCGAGTAGGGCGACTCCACGGTCGCCGGCACCTCGATGCCGTGCTTGCGCGCGTACTCGATCTCATCGTCCCGGTTCATCCCCCACTCGCGCACCGGCGCCACCACCTGCAGCTCCGGCGCGATCGCGGCCGTCGTCACGTCGAAACGCACCTGGTCGTTGCCCTTGCCGGTCGAACCGTGAGAGATGGCCTGGGCGCCTTCCCGCCGCGCCACCTCCACCAGCAGCGCCGCGATCAGGGGGCGGCCGAGGGCCGTGGCGAGCGGGTAGGAGTTCTCGTAGACGGCGCCCGCCTGGAGCGAGGGCCAGACGAAGTTCTGCAGAAATGGCACCCGGCCGTCGACGACGTAGGCGGTGGACGCGCCCACGCGGAGCGCCCGCTGCTGGATGGAGTCGAGGTCCTTCTTCTCGCCGAGGTCGATGGTCAGCGCGACCACGTCCCAGCCCTGGTCCTTGAGCCAGCGGATGCAGACCGAGGTGTCCAGCCCGCCCGAGTAGGCGAGGACGAGTCGCTTCGTCTCAGACATGGAGCGCCTTCCGCAGGCTGCCTTCGCCGGGGCCCTGGATCACGGCGAACAGTGTGTCGTCTCCGGCGATCGTGCCGACGATGCCCGGCAGCCGGGCGTCGTCGATCTCGCGCGCGACGATGGCCGCCGCGCCGGGATAGGTCTTCACCACGGCCAGCATGCCCACCACCTCGACCGAGAGGACGTGCTCCACGAAGGCGCCGTTGCCGGCGCGGTAGCCGGCCGGCGTGCGCACGAGGCCAAGCTCCTGGATGTCGCGGCTGACCGTGGCCTGTGTCGTGCCCAGGGCCTCCGCCAGCTCCTGCTGCGTATGCACAGGGCGCGAGCTGATCAGCTCGAGGATCGCCTCGTGGCGGTGCTGCTTGGTCTCGGTCACGTCCCCTCCGTCGCGCTCCGCGCGACACCTCCCCGCATGGCGGGGAGGAGCGCTTGTCTCATCTTCTCGCCCGCCTCGGCGATGTCGTCCAGGGAGAGGATCAGCGGCGGCACGAAACGGACCGAGTGCTCGTCGACCGCGTTGACGACCAGGCCCTGCTCGAGGCAGCGGCTCTGGAAGTCCTTGGCCACCGGCTGCTCGAACTGGACGGCCTGCATCAGGCCGACGCCGCGCACCTCGGCGACGCCGGGCAGCGACTCGAGCTCCTCGCGAAGGGGCAGCTCCAGCTCCGCGGCGTGGCCGACCAGCCCTTCCTCCTCGATCACCTGCAGCACCGCCAGCGCCGCCGCGCAGGCGAGGGGATTGCCCCCGAACGTGCTGCCGTGGTCGCCCGGTTCGAGCACGTCGGCCCGCGGAGCGGCCAGGCAGGCGCCGATGGGTACGCCGCCGCCCAGCCCCTTGGCGAGCGTCATCACGTCGGGGATCGCATCGGCGTGCTGGTGTCCGAACCAGCGGCCCGTGCGGCCGAGCCCGGTCTGCACCTCGTCGAGGATCAGCAGCAGGTTCTGCTCGTCGCACCAGCGCCGCAGCTCGAGCAGGTAGGTCGGCGAGGGGACGTGGACGCCGCTCTCGCCCTGGACGGGCTCCACCAGGACCGCGACCGTCTTCTCTGTCGTGGCCGCGTGGACTGCCTCGGCGTCGTCGAACGGTACCTGCACGAACCCCGGCGGCAGCGGCTCGAACGGCGCCGAGTACTTCGCGTTGCCGGTCGCGGTGACCGTCGCCAGCGTGCGGCCGTGGAAGGCACCGCCGGTGGTGATGATCTCGAAGGCCCCGCCCCGGTTGAGCTTGCCCCACTTGCGGGCGATCTTGATCGCGCACTCGTTGGCCTCCGCGCCGGAGTTGCAGAAGAAGACGCGGGCAGGGAAGCTGAGCTCGACCAGCCGCTGCGCGAGCAGCACCTGCGGCTCGGTGAAGTAGAGGTTCGAGGTGTGCACGAGCTTGCGCGCCTGCTCGGCGACGGCCCCGGCGACCGCCGGATGCGCGTGGCCGAGCAGGTTCACCGCGATGCCGGCCACCAGGTCGAGGTACTCCTTGCCGTCGGAGTCCCAGACATGGACGCCTTCGCCGCGCACGAAGGTGACCGGCAGGCGCTTGAACGTGCCCATGAGGTAGCGGTGCTCGAGGTCGGCGATCGCTTCGCTCATGGCTGCACCATCGTCCCGATCCCGGCGTCGCTGAACAGCTCCAGCAGCAGCGAGTGCGGCGTGCGGCCGTCGATCACATGCGCCAGGGGCACGGCGTCGAGCGCCCGCAGGCAGGCCTCCAGCTTGGGGATCATGCCGCCGCTGACGGCGCCGTCGGCCACCAGCCGGCGGGCGGCGTCGCGCTTCAGCTCGCTGATCACCTGGCCGTCGGCGCCGAGCACGCCGGGCACATCGGTCAGCAGGATCAGCTTGGCGGCGCCCAATGCGACCGCGACCTCCGCGGCGACCGTGTCCGCGTTGATGTTGTAGGAGTGGCCGTCGTAGCCAAGGCCGATCGACGCGATCACGGGGATGTAGCCGCGCCCGACCAGCGCCTGGATCGGCTCCGGGTTGACCTGCTCCACCTTGCCGACGAAGCCGAGGGCCGGGTCCTGCGGCTCGGCGATGATGCTCGGCCCGTCCTCGCCGCTCATCCCGACCGCCTGGCCTCCCAGCCGGTTGATGGTGGCGACGAGGTCCGGGTTGATCTTGCCGGTCAGCACCATCTTCACGACCTCGATGGTCGACTCGTCCGTCACCCGCAGCCCGTCCTTGAACTCGCTGCGCAGGCCGAGCCGCTCCGACATCGCCGTGATCTCCGGCCCTCCGCCGTGCACCAGCACCGGCTGCATGCCGACGTAGCGGAGCAGCACGATGTCGAGGAGGGTCTCGTCCTTCCGCTCGGTGATCGCGTTGCCGCCGAGCTTGATGACGATGGTCTGGCCGTAGAAGCGCCGGATGTACGGCAGCGCTTCGACCAGCACGTTGGCCCGGGCGGCGGGATTCAGAGTCGCTTCAGTCATGTCGTGTACTCCGCGTTGATCTGCACGTACTCCTCACTCAGGTCACAGCCCCAGGCCTCCGCCTCGCCCTCGCCCAGGCCCAGCTCGGCCCTGATCTCGATCTCTGGCTGCTCGAAGGTCCTGCGGACGGCCTCGAGGTCGGCCGGCACGCCGGTGCCCTGGGCGAAGACCTCGAGGTCGCCGATCGTGACCCGCAGGCGGTCCAGCGCCAGCTCCGCGCCCGAGTAGCCGAGCGCGCTGACGATGCGGCCCCAGTTGGGGTCGCCGCCGTGGATGGCCGATTTCACGAGCGGGCTGCGCGCGACGGTGCGGGCGGCGAGCGCAGCCTGCGCCTCGTCGGTGGCGCCGGCGACGTGGACGGTGATAAGCCGCGTGGCACCCTCGCCGTCCATGGCGATCGCCCGCGACAGCTCGCGCGCCACCGCCTGCAGGGCGCGCTCGAGAGCTTCGGCCTCCGGCGTCCCGGGCCGCACCGGCGCGTTGCCCGCTGCGCCGTTGGCGAGCAGCAGGAATGTGTCGTTGGTGGAGGTGTCGCCGTCGATGGTCAGCCGGTTGAAGCTGCGGTCGGCGACGCGCTTCACGATGCTGCCGAGAAACCCGGGCTCGACCGCGGCGTCTGTCGTCACGAAAGCCAGCATCGTCGCCAGGTCGGGATGGATCATCCCCGCGCCCTTGGCGATGCCGCCGACGCGGACCGCGACGCCGCCGAGATCGAGTTCGTAGCCGGCCGTCTTCGGCCGCGTGTCGGTCGTCATGATGGCGCGCGCCGCGTGGTCGCCGCCCTCTGCGCTCAGGCCGCCGCAAGCGTCCGCGATGCCGCGCTTGACCGCGTCCATCGGGAGGTAGCGGCCGATGACCCCGGTCGAAGCGACCAGCACCTGCGGCGGGTCGAGATCCAGGCGGTCGGCGGTCAGCTTCGCCATCAGGAGCGCGTCCTTGAACCCCTGCGCGCCGGTGCAGGCGTTGGCATTGCCGGAGTTGACGACGATCGCCTGCACGCGGTTCTGCTGCAGGTGCAGGTGGTCGATCACCACCGGCGCCGCTTTGACGCGGTTGGTGGTGAACACGCCGGCTGCGTCACAGAGCCCGTCGGAGGCGATCACGGCGAGGTCGTCGCGCGCATCGCCCGGCAGGGCGCTCGCGCCTGCGGTGAAGGCCTTGATGCCGCATGCCGCGGTGCCCGCTCGCCAGCCGGCCGCGGCCGTGACCCCGCCCGCGATCGGAGTCATCTCGACGGTCACGGCCACCGCGGTGGCGCCTCCAGCGCCGCCGTCCTGTCGAAGCCGAACACCAGGTTGAAGCACTCGACGCCCTGACCCGAGGCGCCCTTGACCAGGTTGTCCAGCGCGGCGGTCACGACCGCCTTTCCATCCTGCGCGGACACGTTGACCAGGCAGAGGTTGGTGCCGGACGTGTGCTTGGTGGCAGGTGGCGCGTCGACCAACTTCGTGAACGGCTGCCCGGCATAGAACTCGGCGTACGCATCGCGCAGCTGCTCGACCGACCCCTTGAGGTCGAAGTAGCAGGTGGCGAGGATGCCGCGCGTCATCGGCACCAGGTGCGGCACGAAGGTGATGCGCGCGCCTGACAGCTCCTGCTGCAGCTCGGCCAGGTGCCGGTGACCGCCGACGGCGTACGCGTGCACCGACTCGTTGACCTCGCTGAAGTGCACGCCGAGCCCCGGAGAGCGACCGGCGCCGCTGACGCCAGACTTGGCGTCAACGACGATGTCGCCGCCGACCAACCCCGCATGTACGGCCGGCGCCAGCGCGAGGATCGAGGCCGTGGAGTAGCAGCCGGGCACCGCGACCAGCGCGGCTCCGGGCAGGTCGCCGGCGTGCAGCTCGGGCAATCCGAGCACCGCCTGCGCCAGCAGCTCCGGCGCCGGGTGCTCCTGCTGGTACCAGCGCGGGTACTGCGCCCCGTCGTGGAGCCGGAAGTCGGCGCTCATGTCGATCACCCGCGCCCCGCCGTCCAGCCACGCCTGCGCCTTGCCGGCGCCGACGTTGTGAGGCAGACAGCTGAAGACGACGTCCGCCGCCTGCCCGAGCTCGGCGGCGAACTCGCCCTCGAGCGGCAGCATTGGGAATACGTCCGCGTAGGGCCGGCCGGCGTACGAGCGCGACGTCAGCTGGACGAGCTCGACCTCGGGATGCCGCGCCAGGAGCTGCACGAGCACCATGCCGGCATAGCCGTTCGCCCCCACGACCGCCGCTTTGACCATCGCATGAATATACAGCCTCTCTGTATAGCCATGCACGAGGCGCCGATGGGGCCATCCGCCGGCGGATGGCGCTGGAAGCGGACTGAAAACGGGCCATTCGCCGGCGAATGGCCGCGGCTGCTCAGTCGGGGTCGTTGAAGAAGCAGCTCTCCGCGCCGGTGTGGCAGGCCGGGCCGGCCGGCTTCACGCGCAGCAGGACCGTGTCGAGGTCGCAGTCGAGCTTGGCTTCGACCACCTCCATGGTGTTGCCCGAGGTGGCGCCCTTCTCCCAGAGACCCCGGGTGCGCGAGTGGAACCAGGCGCGCCCGGTCTCGCGCGTCTTGCGCCAGGCCTCGTCGTCGAGGTAGGCGAGCATCAACACGCGGCCGGTGTCGGCGTCCTGGACCACCGCCGGCACGAGGCCCTTGCTGAAGTCGGGATCCGCCATCTCGCCCTGGACTATAGAGGCGCCACTAATCGGCCCATTCGCTGGCGGATGGCGGAATTTGCGGCGCGGGAGCGGGCCATTCGCCGGCGGATGGCAAGGTTTCCGGCGCGCTTAGCGCCGCACCTCCACCTCCCGCCCGGCGAGGAATTCCTTGACCTCGTCGATCGACAGCTCGCCGAAGTGGAAGATCGTGGCGGCCAGCGCCGCCTCGGCGCCCGCCTGGAGTGCAGCGAGCATGTGCGCCGCGTCGCCGGCGCCGCCAGAGGCGATCACGGGCAGCCGCACCGCGTCGCTGATGGCGCGCGTGAGCTCGAGGTCGTAGCCGTCCTTGGTCCCGTCCCGGTCCATCGAGGTGAGGAGGATCTCCCCCGCACCGAGGCGCTCGCCCTCGGCCGCCCACTCGACGGCGTCGCGGCCGGTCGCCTTCCGGCCGCCGTGGCTGAAGACCTCCCACCCCGGCGCCTCCGGCCGGCGCCGGGCGTCGATCGCAAGCACCACGCACTGCCGTCCGAAGACCTCGGCGCACTCAGAAATCAGCTCCGGCCGTTCCAGGGCGGCGGTGTTCACCGACACCTTGTCGGCGCCGTGCGCGAGCAGCTCGCCCATGTCGTCGACCGAGCGCACGCCGCCGCCCACCGTGAGCGGGATGAAGACCTGGTCGGCCGTGCGCGAGACGGCCTCGAGCAGGATCGGCCGCTCGTCGGACGACGCGGTGATGTCCAGGAACACGATCTCGTCCGCGCCCGCCCGATCGTAGGCGGCAGCCAGCTCCGCCGGGTCGCCGGCGTCGCGCAGGTCGACGAAGCGCACGCCCTTCACGACGCGCCCGCCATCCACGTCGAGGCAGGGGATGATGCGCTTAGCCGGCACCGGCGATCCCCAGGAAGTTCGCGTACACGCGCAGGCCGGCCTCGCCGCTCTTCTCCGGGTGGAACTGCGTCCCCATCACATTGACCCGCGCGGCGGCTGCCGCGGGCGCGTGCTCCGTGGCGCCCACCGCGTCGGGCGACGCGACCGGCGTGAAGGAGTGGACGTAGTAGAAGTAGGCGAGGTCGTCGATGCCGTCCCAGAGCGGCGACACGTTGCTCTGCCGCGTGCGGCTCCAACCGATGACTGGCAGCTTTGCCGCGCCCTCCACCGGGGCGACCCGACCCGGCAGCAGGCCCAGCCCGGCGTTGCGGCCGTCCTCCTCCGACTCGTCGAAGAGCAGCTGGTAGCCGAGGCAGACCCCGAGCACAGGTACTCCGCGGCGCGCCAGCTCCACGATCCGCCGCCCGAGACCGCCCCGCTCCAGACGGCGCAGGGCGGGCGCGAAGGCGCCCACGCCCGGCAGCACCACGCCGTCCGCGCGACCGAGCTCCTGCTGGTCGCTCGTCAGCTGCGGGCGCGCGCCCCAGTGCTCGAGCGCCCGGCGCACGGAGTGGAGATTGCCCACGCCATAGTCGACGATCGCGATCACGGCGCTACCCGAGTAAGCCCTTCGAGGAGGGCGTGCCTTCGCCGGTCACGGCCATCGCCTCGCGCAGCGCCAGGCCGAGCGCCTTGGCCGCCGACTCGGCGATGTGGTGGCGGTTGCGGCCGCGCACGAGGTCGACGTGGATGGTGGCGCCGACGTGGATCGAGAACGCGCGCCAGAACTCCTCCAGCACCTCCGATTCGAGAGTCCCGACCCTGCCCCGCAGCGGCAGGTTGTAAGAGAGGAAGGGACGCCGCCCGAGGTCCACCACGACCCGGGCCAGCGATTCGTCCAGCGGCGCGAATGCGTGCGCAAAGCGGCGGATGCCCGCGCGGTCGCCCAGCGCCTGCGAGAGCGCCTGGCCGAGCACGATGCCGGCGTCCTCGACCAGGTGGTGCGGGTCGACCTCGATGTCGCCCGCCCCGCGGAAGTCCAGGTCGAAGCCGCCGAAGCGCGCGATCTGCTCGACCATGTGGTCGAGGAACGGCAGCCCCGTGGCGACTGCAACCGAGGTGCCTGCGTCCAGTGCCACCCGGCAGGTCAGCTGCGTCTCGCGAGAATCGCGAACGACCTCGCCCGCGCGGTCAGGCATCGGCGCGCACCTCCAGCGATCGCGCGTGGGCCTGGAGGCCCTCGAGCGTGGCGATCGCGCGGGCCGGCTCCTGGAGCTGCTCGAGGTCGCCCCTGGTCAGCTCCGCGACGCTGGTCCGCTTGAGGAACGTGTGCACGCCGAGCGGCCCCGAGAACCGCGCTCCGCCTGAGGTCGGCAGGGTGTGGTTGGGGCCGGCGACGTAGTCGCCCAGCGCCACGGGCGCGTTCGGACCGACGAAGACCGCGCCGGCGTTCGCGATGCGCGTGGCCCAGCCTCCCCCATCCCGGAGCACGAGCTCCAGGTGCTCCGGCGCGAACTCGTCGGCGAGATGCACGGCCTCCTCGACAGTCTGCGTCACGACGATCGCGCCGCGGGCCGCCTCCACGATCTCCCGGCGTTCGAGATCCGGCACCTGGGCCGCGAATTCCTCGGCCACCGCGTCGGCCAGGACCGCCGACTCGGTGAACAGCACCCCGATGGCGTCCGGGTCGTGCTCCATCTGGGCGGCCAGGTCCGCGGCCAGGTAGGCGGCGAGGTGGACGGCGGCGGCATCGGCGACGACCACGACCTCGCTCGGCCCCGCCAGGCTGTCGATCCCGACGATCCCGAAGACCTCGCGCTTGGCAAGCGCCACGAAGCGGCTCCCGGGCCCGACCACGACGTCCACCGCGCCCACGGTCACGGTGCCGTGGGCCAGGGCGGCGATGGCGTGGGCGCCTCCCAGCCGGTACACCTCGTCGACCTCCGCGATCTCCGCCGCCGCCAGCACCGCCGCCGGCAGCGAGCCGTCCGGGAGCGGCGGGCTGCAGAGCGCGATCTCGCTCACACCCGCGATGCGCGCGGGGATCGCGCACATCAGGACCGTGGACGGATAGGCCGCCCGCCCACCCGGCACATACACACCGGCGCGGCGGACGGGCCTGGTCAGCAATTTGAGCCCGGGCAGGCCCACGGTGGGCTCCCAGCGCTCCTCGCGGTGGAAGGCGCGAATCCGGCGGGCGGCGAACTCCAGGGCCTCGAGGTCGCCCGGGCGCAGACGGCCGCGGGCGGCGGCGATCTCGGCCCGGTCCACGCGGAAGGCTGACGCCTCCTCCGGCCGCCAGCCGTCGAAGCGCTCGCTGAACTCGAGCAGTGCCTCGTCGCCGTCGGCGGCCACCCGCTGGACGATCTCCGCCACCGCCGCACGATCCTCACCGGATCCCATGGCCCGAGCCCGCCGCCGGCTCCAGGGATGATCCAGCCACGAGCCCGCGTCGAAGCGCTTAAGCGCCATTGACAGCCTCTCGAAGCCGTTTGACCACGTCCTGGACCGCCTCGCTGCGGGTCTTGATGCTCGCCTGGTTGGCGATCAGCCGGGCCGTCGAAGCGCCGATCTCGGCGACGACGCGGAGGTGGTTCTCCCGCAATGTCCGGCCGCTCGCCGTCAGGTCGACGATGCCGTCGGCGAGGCCGACGCCGGGCGCGAGCTCGACCGAGCCGTGCAGCCTGACCACCTCCACCGTCTGCCCCAGAGCGTCCATATAGCCGGCCGTCGCCCGAGGGTACTTCGTGGCCAGGCGCAGGCGGGGCGGCCAGGTCTCCGGGCCCTGCAGGTCCGAGTCCTCGGGGACCGCGAGCACCAGCGTGCAGCCGCCGTAGCCGAGGTCGACCAGCTCGTAGTGGGCGCCCGGCGACTCCCAGAGGATGTCCTTGCCGACGACACCGAGGTCGGCGGCGCCGTGGTCCACGTAAGCCGGCACGTCCGTCGGCCGCACGAGGATGACGCGCACCTTTCCCTTCTGGTGCAGCAGCCGGCGGCCGAGCCGCGCCTTGTCGATCTCCGCGACGCCGGCGGCACCGAGCAGGCGGACGCTGTCCTCGAAGAGGACGCCGGTTGGTATCGCGATGCTCAGCTCGGTCACCGGGCCGACGCCTCCGCCAGCTTCGCCACGACCTGCTCAGGCGGCAGCCGGCGCAGCCGGCCCGCCGGCGGCACCCAGGCCGGGTTCGCGCCGGCGCCGAAGTGCACCAGGTGCCGCGCCCCCACCGCCGTGCGCCAGCGCCGGGCGGCCTCGAGCGACCGCGCTTCCGTGTCAACCACCGCCCTCATGCCGAAGAGCCGCAGCGCGGCGCCCAGCCGAAGCGCCTCGCGGACTGAGCCGCGGCGCCAGGCGACCGCCGCGTCCAGCCTGGGCATCGCGGGCGGGCGCCGCCGGCCCAGCGCATCGGCGAGCAGGTCAAGGCGGACGACGAAGCCGGTGGCGGCGGCCGGACGGCCGAAGCGGCCGAGCAGGCGGTCGTAGCGGCCGCCCTGCGCGAGCGGCCGGCCCAGGTCCTCGCCAAACCCCTCGAAGATGATCCCCGTGTAGTAGTCGAAGTCGCGGATCGCGCCGAGGTCTATGGCCACCGCCGCCCCGAGCCCGTGGGCTTCGAGCAGGTCGATCACCTCGGCCAGCTGGTCGAGGGCGCGGGCCGAGCGGCGGTTGGAGACCAGCCGCCGAGCGGCCTCCAGCAGCTCGGGCCCACCGCGCAGCGCGGGAAACCGGAGCAGCAGGTCGCGCTCGGCGGCCCGGAGCGGAGTCGCCTCCAGCAGCCGCTCGACAGCCACCACGTCGCGGGCGGCCAGGGCCGCGCGGATGCCGGCCTTCACCTCGGCGCCGACCTCCAGCCCTTCCAGGAGTCCCTGGAAGAACTCCGAGTGGCCGACGTCGACCTGGAAGCGGCCGAGCCCGGATTGCTGCAGGCAGCGCACGGCGAGGGCGATCACCTCGGCGTCGGCCGCCGGCCCCGAGGCGCCCACCAGCTCCGCACCGACCTGGTATGTCTCCCGCCGGCCGCCGACGGCGCTGGCGTCCGCGGCCAGGACCGCTCCGGCGTAGCAGAGGCGCAGCGGCAGGTCGGCTGCGCGCAGCGGACCCGCTGCGAGCCGGGCGATGGGCACGGTGCGCTCGCCGACCAGCGCCAGCACCCGGCCGTCGCCGTCCACCAGCTTGAAGAGGCGGCGGAGCTCCTCCTCGCCCAGGCCGAGAGCAAGGGTGTCGACGTCCTCGACGAGCGGAGTCACCGCCTGCCGGTAGCCCCAGGCGCGCATCTCGCCGAGCAGGCTCTCCTGGAGGACGCGCAGAGTCTCGGCTTCCGCTGGGAGGAGGTCGCGGAACCCCGGGGCTACGCGCGCGACGCGCTGTCCGCCGCGGCTAGGAGTGAAAGGGCTCCCCAGAAACGACGATCATTCGGAGTCCTCCTCATCCCCATCGCCGTCGTCCTCGCCGACGTCGAGGTCCTCCTCACCGGCGTCGTCGGAGAAGTCCACCGCGTCGCCGCCCTCGTCCTCGTCGGCGGTGTCGTCGCCGGTGCCGTCGTCGTCGTCGACGCTCATGCCCTCGTACTCCTCGTCGGGCTTCTCCCGCGTCGAGTCGTCGTCGTCGTCATCGTCCGCGAACGCAGCGCGGTCGCGCGGGATGAGGCTCTCCTTGGCGTAGGGGCGGAAGTCGGCGGTTCGGGCCCGCTTCATGGGGAAGCTCGGCTTGCCCGCGAACTTCGGGTCCTGGTAGGTCTCGCGGATGATGATCCGCACCTGTGCCGCCTCGCAGCCGGTCACGGCAGCCTGGTAGCGGTTGCCCCCCTGCATGAACTTCATCAGGCGGCGGGCCAGCTTCGCCTCGAGCACGCCGAGGCGCACGCCCCGCACCGTCTCGCAGATGATCTCGGGGCCGTCGATGCGGAGCTCGACGAGGTCGCCGGACACGATCTTGTCGCACACCTTGGGATCGGAGACATCCTCGAGCTGGGTCGTCACCGTCTTGCCCATCTCCTCGACGAACAGGTTCGGATCGACCTTGACCGAGCCGCCCTTGAGGTTGGCCTTCGCCTGCAGGAGCGTCTCCAGTTTGGCCACGTTCTTGCGGGCGATGACGTTGAACTCGTTGATCGCGAGGGACGCGTTGTATGCCTTCTTCGCGTCGTCGAGGCGCCCGAGCTCGGTGAACGCCTTGCCCAGCCGGTTGTTGGCATCCTCGTCCGGGCCGAGCTTGTCCAGCATCTCCTTGTTCAGCCGGACCGCTTCCTCCCAGCGACCGCCGAGGGCGAGCTGAATCGCCTCCTCGGAGTACTGGGTTCGCGTCTTGAGGCCGTCGGCGGAATCCTGCTTCATGGTGCCCACAAAAGGATAAGGGGGCCTGTGGTGCCGGCAGCGGGCCGCAAACGAGGGCAAACCGGTTTAACACCCGAAGTCGCCAGCGATATAGAGTTGCACCCGACAAATCCCCTGGCCTGATTCGGAACGGCTCGTGTAGCCGTTCTCAGTGGAATAGGAGGAACTACATGCGCGGAATCCATCTCCGCTCCCTGGCCATCCTGGCTGCGGCCGGCTTGCTCGGCCTCGCCTGTGGCAGCGGCGGAAGTACCGGCAGCAGCAACAAAGGCACGATCAAGATCGGCGTCGATCTGCCTGAGTCCGGCGCCGAGTCGTCGAACGGCATCCCGACGCTCAACGGCGTGAAGTTCGCCGTATCCCAGCAGACCAAGCTGGACGGGTTCACGATCGAGGTTGACAACCTCGACGACGCCGTCAACGGCGTTCACGACCCCCAGAAGGGCGCTCAGAACGTACAGCAGCTGATCGCCGACAGCGGCGTCCTCGCCATGATCGGCCCGTTCAACTCGAGCGTGGCCCGTGCCGAGATCCCGATCACCTCGCAGGCGCATCTGACGCAGATCAGCCCGGCGAACACAAACCAGTGCCTGACGAAAGACCTCTACCTGTCGACCAAGCTCGGCGTGCCGAAGGACGTGTCCTGCACAGACGCCGGCCTCCCCTCCCCTGCCGACCTGCGGAAGGGCAACCCCAACAACTACTTCCGAGTGGCGGCCACCGACGACTACCAGGGCCCCGCGGGCGCTGAGTTCGCGACCCAGGTGTTGAAGATCACCAAGATCGGCGTGCTCTCCGACAACGAGGTTTACGGCAAGGGCATCGCAGACACCTTCTCGCTGCGCTTCAAGGCCGACGGCGGGACCATCGTCTATCGCAACGACATCACCAACGCCTCGAAGGTCAGTGACTTCACGACCTTCCTGCGCGCGGCCAAGGCGCAAGGTGCCCAGGCCATCTACTTCGGCGGGACGGACTCCAACAACGTCTGCGTGGCGCGACACCAGATGAAGAACATCTTCCCCGCCGACGCCCCGTTCCTCGGCGGTGACGGCATCGTCACCGGGCAGTGCCTGAAGGACGCGTCCGACCTGTCGGGCGGCATGTACGGCACGGTCGCGGCCGAAGACGTCTCCAAGGTCCCTGACGCCGCTGCCGTGATCAGCGCGTTCAAGGCGGCCTACCCGAACTCAAGCGACTACGGCGCGTACACGATCCCGGCTTACGACTGCGCCAAGATCATCATGGCGGCGCTCGACCGGGCTATCAAGGCCAACAACGGCAACAAGCCGAGCCGCGAGCAGGTGCGCGCCCAGGTGGCGAACACCAAGAACTTCCACGGCGCACTCGGTACGTACTCGCTGGACTCGAACGGTGACATCACCCAGAAGTTCATCACCGAGTACGTGGCCAAGCAGGTGAACGGCGCCTGGGAGTGGGACGTCGACCTGCAGTACGACATGGGCAAGATCCTGGGCTTCTAGACAGACCGATTCCGAGAGGGGGCGCACGTCGCCCCCTCTCTCCTTATTTGGTCGGAGGACCGATGCAGAACCAGACCGTGGCGAGCAGAGCCATGAGCTTCCGCCTCCAGCTCCAGCGTCGGTTCGGCAACTCGCTTGCACTCGTACTCATTGCGGTCGGCGTATTCGTGGTGCTGCACGCCGCCATTCCGAAGGGCTTGCCCTTTTTCGGCCAGGTCATCATCGACGGGCTCACCAACGGTGGGATCTACGCACTGATCGCGCTCGGCTACACGATGGTCTACGGCATCATCGAGCTGATCAACTTCGCCCACGGCGACGTATTCACGTTGGGCGGCTTTATCGGCCTCCCTCTAATCGGAGCGCTGGGCCTCAACCAGAGCAACATCGGCGGCTTCCATCTCGTGATCGGCCTGCTCGGGGTGTTCCTGATCGCGATGGTGATCACCGGCGTCGTCAACGTCACCATTGAACGTGTCGCCTACCGGCCGCTGCGCAACGCGCCGCGAGTCGCGCCTCTGATCACCGCCGTTGGGATGTCGTTCGTGCTCGAAGGTCTCATGAACATCACGGAAGGACCTTCGAACGTGAACTATCCGGACGTGCTGCCCGACGTCACTCTTAACGTCGGGCCGGTCACTTTCGGCAGCAAGCAGGTCCTGGTCGTCGTCATAGCGGTTGTTCTGACCCTCGCGCTCACGACCTTCATCAACGGCACGAAGCTCGGCAAGGCGATGCGCGCGACCGCCCAGGACCGCGACGCCTCGGCATTGATGGGGATTGACATCAATCGCACGATCGCCGCGACCTTCTTCATCGGTGCGGTGCTGGCCGCGGCGGGCGGGATCATCTACGGCCTCTACTTCAACACGATCCGTTTCGACCTCGGCTACCAGACCGGTCTCTACGCGTTCACGGCTGCGGTGTTCGGCGGCATCGGCAACATCTACGGCGCCGCCCTGGGCGGCCTTTTCATCGGCTTCGTCGGGGCCGTCTCGGACAGCTACGGCAGTCACGAGTGGACCAACATCTACATCTTCGGAATCCTGATCTTGGTTCTCGTCTTCCGCCCGACGGGTCTGCTCGGCATGCGGGTGCCCGAGAAATGAGGCGGCTGCGCAACCTCGTCAAGGACAACCGGCGCAACCCGAACGCGATCGTCTACGCCGTCCTGGCACTGGTGGCACTGTTCTGGCCGATCGTCGTGAACATGCTGGGCGCCTCCAACCTCGTCGGCTTTGCCGCCGACGCCGGCGTGTTCGTGGTTCTCGCGTTGGGGCTGAACGTGGTCATCGGCTTTGCCGGCCTTCTCGACCTCGGGTACGCGGCCTTCTGGGCAATCGGGGCGTACACCGCGGGTCTCTTCGCTTCGGAGCAATTGTCGGTGAGTCCGATCGGGCACAACGTCCACCTTGCCTTTTGGCTGCTGATCCCGTTGGGCGCCTGCCTCGCCGCCGGGTTCGGCGCCCTGCTCGGGGCTCCCACGCTGCGTCTCCGCGGCGACTACCTGGCCATCGTCACGCTCGGCTTCGGCGAGATCGTGCCGCTCATCTTCACCAACCTGGGTCTCAGCCAGAAGGGTGGCCTCGGTGACTGGACAAGTGGGCCGAACGGCATCACCGTGGATCAGCCCTCGCTGCCGTTCTGGTTCACGGGGCCCTGGGCCGGCCAGAACTTCGGGATCGTCTCGCCCTTCCCGTTCAGCTTCGACCCTGTCGCCTTCTACGCGGTGATGGTGCTGCTCGTATTCGTCTGCGTCCTGCTTGTCAACAACCTGTACAGGTCGCGGCTCGGGCGGGCCTGGATGGCGATCCGAGAGGACGAGGTCGCCGCGTCTGCGATGGGCGTCAACACGCGCAACGTCAAGCTGCTCGCCTTCTCGATGGGGGCGTTCTTCGCCGGCATCGCCGGCGTCTACTACGGCTCCAAGCTCTCGCTCGTCACGCCGGAGAACTTCAAGTTTCAGTACTCGGTCGCGATCGTCGTCATGATCGTGCTGGGCGGGATGGGCAACATCCCCGGCGTCATCATCGGGGCACTGACCATCTACTTCGTCCAGTACGACGTCCTCACGAACCTGCCGGACTGGACCTCGAACGCTGCCAACACGATCGGGCTGGGGTTCCTGAATCAGCCCATCGGGACCGGCTGGATCGGGCTGCACGACGAGGTCCAGCGGCTGAACTTCCTCGTCTTCGGGCTCATCCTGGTGCTCTTCATGCTCTTACGCCCGCAAGGACTCCTACCCAGTCGTATCCGAGCACAGGAGCTGGCGACGGGCGACGTTGCCGAAGAGAGCGTCTTCGAGGTGCAGACGTCAGCGCAATGAGCGAGCACAAGGATGTCGACCAGATCCTGCGCATCCAGGGCGTGACCAAGCAGTTCGGCGGCCTCACCGCGGTCGACAACGTGACCTTCGACATCGACCGCAACAGCATCTTCGCGCTGATCGGGCCGAACGGGGCCGGCAAGACGACCATGTTCAACTGCGTCACCGGCATCTTCCCGCCGACTCATGGGACGGTGCTCTTCGACGGCGGCGACATCACCGGGAGCAAACCGCACGAGGCGGCCAAGCTCGGGATCGCCCGGACCTTCCAGAACATCCGGCTCTTCGATTTCATGAGCGTGCTCGACAACGTGCGCGTCGGCCAGCACGTGCGCATGCATGCGCACATCTGGGACGCGGCCTTCAAGACGCCCGGTGAGCGGCGGGAAGAGCAAGCGGTCACTGAGCGAGCCCAGGAGCTGCTCGACTTCGTCGGCATCAGCCGGCACAGCCACAACTTGGCCCGCAACCTGGCCTACGGCCAGCAGCGGCGGCTGGAGATCGCGCGGGCTCTCGCGACCGGCCCGAAAATGCTGCTGCTCGACGAGCCCGCCGCGGGCTTCACGCCGCAGGAGAAGGTCGAACTCGTCGGGCTCATCCACAAGATCCGGGACCAGGGCATCACCGTCTTCCTGATCGAGCACGACATGCGGCTTGTGATGGGGGTGTCGGAGCGGATCGTGGTCCTCGACCACGGGGAGAAGATCGCCGAAGGCCCGCCCGAGGAGGTGCGGAACAACCCGCGCGTCATCGAGGCCTACCTGGGCAAGTCGGCCTGATGGCGATTCTTGAAGTCCGCGGCATCAGCGTCTTCTACGGGCGGATCCGCGCGCTCAACAAGGTCAGCCTCGAGGTCGGCGCCGGCGAGGTGGTGGCTTTGATCGGCTCCAACGGCGCCGGCAAGACCACGACGCTGCGCACGATCTCCGGGCTGCTGCACCCGACCGAAGGCACCATCACCTTCGCCGGCAAGGAGATCGCCCAGATGCGCCCGCACGAGGTCTCTCAGCTGGGCGTCGGGCACTCGCCGGAAGGGCGGCGGCTCTTCTCCCGGATGTCGGTGATCGACAACCTGCGGCTCGGCGCCTACTCCCGGTCCGATGGAGACGGCATCGGCAAGGACATGGACCGCGTCTTCGAGCTCTTCCCGCGCCTGAAGGAGCGTTCTCGGCAGATCGCGGGCACGCTTTCCGGTGGCGAGCAGCAGATGCTCGCGATCGGCCGCGCGATGATGACGAAGCCCAAGGTGTTGATGCTGGACGAGCCGTCGCTCGGGCTGGCTCCGATCCTGGTGGAGACGATCTTCGAGATCATCCGCGAGATCAACCAGCAGGGCATCCCGATCCTGCTGGTCGAGCAGAACGCCCTCCTCGCCCTCCAGGCCGCCAACCGCGCGTACGTGCTGGAGACGGGCAACATCGTCAAGGAGGGCTCGGGCAAGGAGCTGCTCGAGTCGGAGGACGTCCAGAAGGCCTACCTGGGCGTCTGACGGCCTCTCCGGGTCAGCAGGGGGTGGCGGCGGTCGCGGCCTTCGCCCGCTGCAGAGCGCTCCCCAGGACCGCGAGCTGGTCCCGCACCGCGGCAGCCTCGGACGGGCTGAGCAGGCGGATCGCGACGGCGGAGTCGCGGACCTGCTGCAGCGAGTCCGCCTCCGCGTGGGCGGACGCCTGGAGGCAGCGCGGGAAGAAGAAGAGCCCGCTCTCGGTCTTGACCTGACCCTGCTCCGCCGTCGCCGCCGCGCCCAGGACGTCGGCGGCCGGGTAGCACGGCCCGCGGCCATGCTCGCAGGCGTCCAGCTTTGCCAGCTTCGCCTCGAGGTCGGTCATGGACGCCCGCCGCTGCTGCAGGTAGGTCTGGGCGAAGCCCTGGCCGTAGCCGCGGACCAGCCCGGCCGAGGTGCCCGGGCGGTTGAAGACGATCCAGATCGGCAGGGCGGTGATCAGCGCCAGGCCGAGCAGCGCCGCGATCACCCAGGGCCATGGTGAGCCCGGGGCCCGTGGCGGCTTGCCGGTCGTCCCCGCCGTGGCCGGATGCCAGCGCGACCCGTCCCACCACCACATGCCGTCGTCGGACACCACCACGCCGGCTGCGCTCCTCTTGGTCATGCGGGAAGCTTCACATGACCTTCGACAGAAAGGCCTGGGTCCGGGCTTCGCGGGGCGAGTTGATCACATCGCGCGGCCGGCCCGCTTCGACCACCACCCCGCCGTCCAGGAATACCAGCGAGTCGCCGACCTCGCGTGCGAACCCCATCTCGTGCGTGACCACGATCATGGTCATCCCGTCCTCCGCCAGCTTGCGCATCACGTCGAGCACGTCGCCTATCAACTCGGGGTCGAGGGCCGAGGTGGGCTCGTCGAACAGCATCAGCTTCGGCTCCATGGCCAGGGCGCGCGCGATCGCGACCCGCTGCTGCTGGCCGCCGGACAGCTGTCGCGGGTAGGCGCCGGCCCTGTCGGCGAGACCCACGTCGGCGAGCAGCTCCCTCCCCCGCGCGGCGGCGGCGGCCCTGGACTCGCCCTTCACCTGGACCGGGCCTTCGACGACGTTGCCGAGTGCGGTCATGTGCGGAAACAGGTTGAAGTGCTGGAAAACCATCCCGATCTCGGCGCGTTTGCGACACACCTCGCGATCAGGCAGCTCGTACAGCCTGTCCCCACGCTGCTGGTAGCCGACCAGCTCGCCGTCGACATAGAGCCGCCCGGCGTCGATCTTCTCGAGGTGGTTGATGCAGCGCAGGAAGGTGCTCTTGCCCGAACCCGATGGCCCGATGATGCACATGACCTCGCCCGGCGCCACCGTGAGGTCGATGCCGCGCAGCACCGGCAGCCGGCCGAAGCTCTTGTGCACCGCCTGCGCGTGCACCATCGTCCCGCTCTGACTCATGGCGCCACCGGTGCCACTCCACGGTGAGAGGTGAAGAGGAGGCGCCGGAATCGCTGGATCGGCGTCTCGGGCAGGTTGCGCACCGAACCTCGCGCGAAGTAGCGCTCCACGTAGTACTGCCCCACCGTCAGCACCGAGGTGCAGATCAGGTACCAGATGCTGACGACGATCAGCAGCTCCTCGAAGCGGAAGTTGTAGGCGGAGATCCCCTGCTGCACCTTGAACAGCTCGGTGAAGGTGACGATGAACGCGAGCGACGACGTCTTCAGCATCGAGATCGTCTCGTTCCCGGTGGGCGGAATGATCACCCGCATCGCCTGCGGCAGCACGATCCGGCGCAGCACCTGCACCCGCCGCATACCCAGTGCCTGGGCCGCCTCGGTCTGCCCGTGCTCGATCGAGATGATGCCGGCGCGCACGATCTCGGCCATGTAGGCGGCTTCGTTCAGGCCCAGGCCCAGGATGGCGGCCAGGAACGGCGTGATCACCTTGACGGTGTCCGCCTGCCAGAGGAGCGGCGTGCCCGGGATGCCGAAGGCCAGCGTCGGCAGAATCTGCTGCAGCTCCCACCAGAAGAACAGCTGGACCAGGACCGGCGTGCCCCGGAAGAACCAGATGTAGAGCCAGCTGACGTTGGCCAGGACCGGATTCGGCGAGAGGCGCATCACGGCGAGCAGCGTGCCGAGGGCGATGCCGATGGCCATCGCGACCACCGTGAGCTCGATCGTCCCGAGCAGCGCGTGGAGGATGCTCCCCTGGCTGAACCAGTACGCGACGACGTCCCACTGCAGACGCGGAGCGGTCGCGAACTTGTAGACGGCGCCGGCGAACACCGCCAGCACGGCAGCCGCCCCGATCCAGCGCCCTGGGTGCCGGACCGGAACGGCCCTGATCGCCTCCGGCGGCGATGAGTCGATCGTCAGGCGAGCCTCAGTAGGCCGGCACGCATGCCTGGGAGCCGGGACCGCTCTCGGTGTTCACGTTGAGCCCGACACCCGAGCTCGGGATGGCGCCGTCGCCGACGTTCCAGGCGGCCAGGATCTTGGCGTAGTAGCCGTGGTCGATCAGGTACTTGATCGCGTCCTGGAAGGCCTTGGCCATGGCGCTGGCCTTCGGCAGTGCGATGCCGTAAGGGGCGATCCCGCAGGGCTGGCCCGCCAGCGCCAGGGCGCCTTTCGACAGCTTCACCTGGTAGTCGGTGACCGGGGAGTCGGCGAAGCCGGCCACGGCGCGCCCGCCGATCACCTCGAAGTTGGCGTCGGTCTGCTTCACGAAGCCATGGATCTTGATGTCCTGCTTGCCCGCCTTCTGGCAGTTGTCCGTGTCGCCGGGAATCGCGCTACCGTCGGGCTTCTTGCCCAGGAAGCCCCAGGCGTCGCTCTCCTCGATGGTGCCGGTCTGCACCGAGATCGACTTGCCGCAAAGGTCAGCGACGTTGCCGATCGGTGGAGAGCCCTTCTTGACGAACCAGGACTCGCCGGCCTTGTAGTAGGTGACGAAGTCCACGGTCTTCTCGCGCTCCGTGTTCGGCGTGAAGCTCGAGATGCCGATGTCGTAGCGGGTTCCGATGTCGGGGATGATCGTCGAGAAGTCCGCGTTGTTGAAGGCCATGTCGATGCCGAGCACCTTGGCGATCGCCTTCCCGAAGTCGACATCCCAGCCCACCACCTGGCCTGTGCTCGGATCGATGAACTCGTTGGGCGCGTAGCTGGCGTCGGAGCCCACCTGCAGCGTGGCCGGAGTGTCCTTGGGCAGCTCGCTCGCGATCGAGCTCTGCTTCGAGATGCTGGCGAGCACGCCGGCGACGCCGCCGCTCGAGGTGGGCCCGCCACCCCCGCTGCTCCCGCAGGCGGCGCCTGCGAGGACCACGGGGACGATCAGCATGGACAGGACTCGTCTCATCAGGAAAACCCTCCTAGGCGCTCTTGTTGGAGATGAAGAAGATCCACACGAGCAGCACGCCGAACGCGCCGTACTCGATCAGCACCTGGCGGGTGAGCGAATCTTCGAAGGCGTGCCGCAGGACGCCGCGGCTGATGTACCAAGTCAGCAGCAGGATGACCGCGAAGGCGCCCTCCACGAAGTGCAGGTAGTTCGACATCGCCCAGGCCGCGAAGGCGACCGTCATGGCGACGAAGAAACCGAGCAGGAAGGCGCGCGAGCCGGTCAGCGGCGTGCCGAGGATGCGGAAGCTGCGGTAGTTGGCGGCGAGCGTGAGCACGCCGATCCAGAAGACCTGCAGGGCGAGCGGGAATGGCGCCGCCAGGACGACCAGGAAGGCGCCCGCGAGGGGAACCAGGAGCACGATCTCCTGTACCCAGTCGTGCCAGGGCCGGTCGTCGCCACGCAGCTTCAGGAAGTCGAGCTGGGCGGCGACGCCGAAGCCGGTGCCGAAGGCGGCGCCGGCCAGCGCGAACTTCCACCAGTCGGTGATCAGGAGCGAGAGGCCCGCAACCACGATGGCGCCGATCGCCACCGGGATGAAGTGCTCCAGCGCGGGCTTGCGCTCGGCCCCGTGCAGATAGCCGATCAGCGCCGGGATGGCGATCACCACGAGGCCGAGCGAGAGCCACCAGACCTGGCCGGGCGCGACCAGCTCCGACTTGAGCGCCAGGGCGAGGGCGGCCAGCACCGCGCCGACGAACGCGAGGAAGCGAAGGTCCCTCTCCTCCCCGAAGACGGCGGTACGGGCGGGCGGATCGAACCGCGGCGGGGTCTTCACGGAATCCCCTCCGTCGCCTCCGGCGACACCTCCCCGCCGAGCGGGGAGGAATCCACTCTTCCGTAGCGGTCCTCCAGGCGCACCACGTCGTCGATCTCCGGCGTGGAGACCTCGAAGATGTCCGTGTCCTCGACCGCCGTCATCCGGTGCCGCTGGCCGGGGCGGATGTGCACCGTGTCCCCCACCTGAAGCCGGTGCCTCAACAGCTCGCCCGACGCGCCGTCGAGCTCGAGATCCATCACGCCACGCACCATGAGAAGGCTCTCGTCCTTCTCGCGGTGGTACTGGAGGGAGAGCGCCTCGCCCGCGTTGATGTGCAGGATCTTGCCGAGGTAGCGGTCGGTGATCGCCCAGCGGATCTCGTAGCCCCAGGGCTTGTCCACCTTGGTGGACGAGCTGTCCCTAACCTCCACCGTGACCTCCCACGCCGGCGATGTCCTCCAGAGCCGCCAAGCGCTCCTCGACGGCGCCGGGGTCTTTCGCCTCGGCATAGACGCGGATCAGCGGCTCCGTCCCGCTGGTCCGGAGCAGGACCCAGCTGCCGTCCTTCAGATAGAACTTGAAGCCGTCGTCGTCCCGCACCCGCTCGACGTCCTCGCCGGCGACGGTCTTGGGCGCGCCATCGCGCAGCTTGTCGAGGATGCGCACGCGGTCCTGCTCGTAGGTCTCGCGGGGCATGTGGATGTCGTGGCGGGCGTAGGCGTGCGGCCCGACCCGCTCCTGGAGCTCGGCCAGGATGCGGCTCAGCGGCTTGCCCGTGCGCACGATCATGTCGGCGAAGAAGAGCCCGGCCAGGATGCCGTCGCGCTCGGGAATGTGGCCGCGGAAGCCGAAGCCGCCCGACTCCTCCCCGCCCAGCACGGCGTCGGTCTCCATCATCTTCGGCGCGACGTTCTTGAAGCCGACCGGGAGCTCGTAGACCTCGACGCCGTAGGACTCGGCGAGCCTGTCCGCCATCGATGTCATGTTGATGGTCTTCACGACCGGTCCGCGCTGGCCGCGCTGCTCGAAGAGGTACTGCATGAGCAGCGCGTAGACCTGCAGCTGCGTCACGAAGTTGCCTGTCTCGTCGATGATCCCGACGCGGTCGGCGTCGCCGTCGGTGGCGATGCAGAGGTCGTAGCCCCCGGCCTTCATCGTCGCCAGCGAGGCCTTCAGGTTGGGCGGGATCGGCTCCGGGCTGACGCCGCCGAAGTACGGGTTCCGGTCGGGGTGCAGCTCCGTCACCTCGGTGGCGCCGCCGCCGAGCAGGTCCGTGACGTAGCCGTAGCCCGAGCCGTGCATGCACTCGTGGAGCACCTTCAGCCCGGCGCCGCGCAGCGCGCCCAAGTCGACCATCTTCGCGATCTGCGCGTAGTAGGCGGGCCGGGGGTCGTATGTCTCGATCAGAGCGTCGTCCTTCGGGGCCAGCGGGACGTCGCCGCCCAGCACGCCGTTGATGCGGCGCTCGAGCTCCTCGATGACCTCCGCCGGCGCCGAGCTGCCCGTCTCGGGCTTGTACTTGACGCCGTTGAAAAGCGGCGGGTTGTGGCTGGCCGTGATCACGGCCGCGCCGTGCGCGTGGCGATCGATCACGGTCCAGGAGGCCACCTGCGTCGGCGAGGGGCGGTCGAAGACGATCGCGCGGACGCCGTTGGCGGCGAGCACGCGCGCGACCTGCTCCGCGAACACCTCGGAAGCGAAGCGGCAGTCGTAGCCGACGACCGCCAGCGGCTTCTCGGCGCGGGTCTTGAGGTAGGCGGCGATTCCCAGGCCGGCGGCGCGGACGGACGCATAGGTGAAGTCGTCGCCGATGATCCCGCGCCAGCCGTCGGTGCCGAACTTGATCTGCGGCTTGGGCACTGAACTCAAAGGTACTCGGTGAGCCCGCGGCGCCTGAGCTCTTCGACGACGCGCTTCACCTCCTGCGCCCGCGAGCGCGGGCAGATGAGGATGGCGTTCTCGCCCTCGACGATCACGAGGTCCTCGACCCCGATGGCCGCCACCAGCTTCCCGCCCGCGAGCACGAGGTTCTCGCGGCTGTCGAGCAGCAGCGTGTTGCCCTCGCTGACGTTCCCATCGCGATCGCCGCGGCGCAGCCCGGCGAGCTCGGACCAGGCGCCGATGTCCGCCCAGCCGAACCGCGCGGGCACCAGACGCAGACGCCGCGAGTGCTCCATCACCGTGTAGTCGATGGCCTCGTTCGGCAGGTTGGCGTACGCACGCGCCGCGGCCTCCTCGTGCCGCTGGGCGCGGGCTTCCAGCACACGCTTCAAGCCGCGGTGGTGAGCCGGCGCATGAGCCTTGAGCTCCGCCTCGAGCACGTCCGCCCGGAACGTGAACATCGCAAGGTTCCAGAAGTAGTCGCCGCCGGCGACGAACTCGCGCGCCGTGTCCAGGTCGGGCTTCTCGACAAACCTGCTCACCTGGCGCGCGCGGACCCCGGCCTTCTCGAGGGATCCGGGCGCGGCGTGGATGTAGCCCAGGCCGGTCGCCGGGTGCGTGGGCTCGAGCCCGATCAGGACGATGTCCTCGCCGAGCGCCGCGACCTTGGTGGCGGCGCGGATCGCGGACCGGAACTGGGCCGGTTTCGTGACCACGTGGTCGGCCGGGAAGCAGGCGAGGACCGCTTCCGGCTCGCTCCGGCCGATCGTCATCGCAGCCAGGCCGTAGGCGCTGGTCGTGCCGCGCGCGACCGGTTCGACGATGTAGCGCGACGGTTCGATCTCGGGCAGCACCCGGCGCAGCTGGTCGAGCTGCGCCGCCTCGGTGAGCACGTAGACGCCGTCGACCAGCGGCCGCACACGCTCGTAGGTCTCCCGCACGAGCGGCTTGCCGGTCGCACCGAGCGGCAGCAGGTGCTTGGGGGTGCCGCGCCGCGAGCGCGGCCAGAGCCGCGTCCCGCTCCCCCCCGCCGCGATCACGGCAAACGTATGGCCCGCTATGCCGTTGTCGCTCCCAGCTCGGCCGCCAACTCCGCAGCTTTGGACGTGTCCTCCCAGGGCAGCCCCTCGCGGCCGAAGTGGCCGTAGGCCGCGGTCTGGCGGAACAGCGGACGCCGCAGTCCCAGGGCCTTGATGATCCCGAGCGGCGAGAAGTCGAAGAGCCGGTCGACGGTGCGCTCCAGCTCGGCATCCGGCACCCGGCCGGTGCCGAAGGTGTCGATCGTGATGGCGACCGGTCGTGACACGCCGATGGCGTACGCGACCTGGATCTCGCAGCGCGTCGCGAGGCCCGCCGCGACGATGTTCTTGGCGACCCAGCGCGCACCGTACGCCCCGGCGCGGTCCACTTTCGTCGGGTCCTTGCCGCTGAAGCAGCCACCGCCGTGGCGCGCGTAGCCGCCGTAGGTGTCGACCATGATCTTGCGGCCGGTCAGGCCCACGTCGGCGACCGGCCCGCCGATCACGAAGCGGCCGGTCGGGTTGACGAGGATGCGCATCCCCTCGGCGCGGAGGTCCTGCCCGATCGCGGGGTCCACGACCTTCTCGATCAGGTCCTGGCGGAGCTGCTCCAGCTCGACCTCGTCGTTGTGCTGCGCCGAGACGACGACGTCCTCGACCCGCGGGGCGCCCTCGCCGTAGCGAACCGTGACCTGCGTCTTGCCGTCCGGCCGGAGGTAGGGCAGCAGGCGCTCGTGCCGCGCCTTCGCGAGCCCCGCCGCCAGCCGGTGCGCCAGCACGATCGGCAGCGGCATGAGCTCGGGCGTCTCGTCGCAGGCGAAGCCGAAGACCATGCCCGAGTCGCCGGCGCCGCCGGTGTCCACGCCCGCCGCGATGTCCGGCGACTGCTCGTCGATGCTGGTGATGACGCCGCAGGTCTCGGCGTCGAGCCCATAGCGGGCGCGGGTGTAGCCGACCTCGCGGATGGTCTGCCGGATGATCCGCGGGATGTCGACGTAGCAGTCGGTCGTGATCTCGCCGCAGACCAGGACGAGGCCGGTGGTGATCGCCGTCTCGCAGGCGACGCGCGCCAGCGGGTCCTTGGCCAGGATCGAGTCCAGCACCGCGTCCGAGATCTGGTCCGCGAGCTTGTCGGGATGGCCCTCGGTGACGGACTCCGAGGTGAATAGGGTCATGGTCTCTCCTTCGCCCAGCCCGGCTCAGGCGGCGCCGGGTGGCCGCTCTCCCGTGCCCCGGGTGCCGGTCAATTATCGGGTCATCACCCAGATGGCCGGTTTGTAGCCCTTCTGGAAGACGCGGATCTGGCGCTCCACGCGCCACCCGTCCGCTGACGCGAGAGCGCGTTCGAAGCGGCGGATGTCGTGCGTGATGGCCACAAGCCTGGCGCCGGGCCTGACCGCCTGGGCGGCGGATTCCAGGAAAGCCTGGTAGAGCGCGTCGTTGTCGCGATGCGAGCCGCTGCGCTCTCCGTAAGGGAGGTCGGCGACGACGACGTCGAATCCCCGCTGAAAGGGCACCCGGCGGACGTCACCCAGGACCAGGGGGGCCTCCGCGTTGGCGCGGGCGGCGTCCAGGGCCCTCGGGTCGTTGTCGAGGCCCACCGCCAGCGCCACGCGCGGGCACTCCGCCAGCAGCGTGCCGGAGCCGCACATGAGGTTGAGCACGCGCTCGCCGGCCTGCGGCGCCGCCAGCCGCAGCATCGCCGCGGCGATCGTCGCGTTCAACGCGCCCGGCACGTCGCGGACCCGCCAGGCGCGGGCCGACAGCGGCCGCGGAGTGAGCCGGACGAGAACCTCCCACGCGGGCCGGATCCGCACCAGGACGTCGCCGTCGGCCGGGCGATGCTCGAGTCCGGTCCGGGAGGCGAGCTCGGCGCCCAGGCGCTGGAAGACGGTCGAGTCGCGTCCCGCCGCGGAGATGCGGAACGAACGGGCGCCCGCGATTCGCATCGTGGCGGCGATCCGGTGGATGTGCTGTTCACCCAGCAGCGCGCGCGGGCGCGGCACGTCGAAGCTGAGAACGGCGTAAGCGGCGACCGCGGTGCGCATCGCCAGGGCCGCCACCTGGTCGCCAGTGACGGCAAGGCTGGTCGGGGTCTTGGAGAGGACTCGCAACCCGAGCTCGCGGGCCTCTCCGGCGGCGATCTCGGCGAGACCCTCCAGGACCTCCAGCTCCAGTGAGTTCCCCTCCCCGGCCTTCCCCGGAGGGGAGGGAGTCCTCGTTACTCGCTCACTACGCGGGGGACCAGGCGGCCCGAGGTGTCCTCGCTCTCGCGAACCTCCTCGTGGTACTCGGCGTCGGCGTTCACGTTCCATGGGTCCAGGTCAGATACTCCCGCGATCCGGCGCGCGACGAGCAACGCCGACATCATCGAGTGGTCCTGGTTGTTGTACTTGTGCATCCCGTTGCGGCCGCAGAAGTAGAGGTTGGGAAGCGCTTTCTCGGCCCAGTCCCGGATGGTCTTGACGTGCTCCAGGTAAACGTCGTCGTAGACCGGGTAGGCCTTCTGCACGCGCACCACGGCGCCGTCGAAGACCTCCTCCGGATGGCAGAAGCCGAGCTGCGCCAGCTCGCGCTTCCCGAGCTCGATGAGCTCCTGGTCGGATGACGTCCAGAGCCCGTCGCCCTCGAAGCAGAAGTACTCCATCCCGATGCAGGTCTTGGTCTGGTCGGGAACCATCCACTCAGACCAGTTCTTGAAGTTCTGCAGGCGCCCCACGCGCACCGAGGGGTCGTGGATGTAGATCCAGTTGTCCGGGAAGATGTCCGCGCGATCGACCATCAGCGCGACCGTCAGGAAATCGCGGTAGCGGAGCGACTCCGCGGCGCGCCTGACGTGGTCGGGAGCCGGCGGCTCCAACGCCCGCACCAGCTCGCGCATCGGCAGCGTGGAGACGAAGCTGTCCCCCTCGAGCTCTGCCGACTTCCCATCGGCGGCGCGCACCGTGACCGAGCGGACGCGTCCGCCCGAGTGGCTGACCCGCTCCACCTCCTGGCCCAGCAGCACCTGCCGGCCGTGCTCGGTCAGGACGTCGCGGACCTTCTCCCAGAGCTGGCCCGGGCCGTGCCGCGGGTAGCGAAAGCGGTCGATCAGCGTCTTGATGACCTGGCTGCGGTCCTTCGGCCGGCGCTGCGGCAGCAGCGCGGACTTGATCACCTGGCCGAGGTCAAGGCCCTTGATCCGCTGCGCGGCCCAGTCGGCGGACAGCTCTGACGTCGGGATTCCCCAGACCTTCTCCGTGTAGGTCTTGAAGAAGTGGAGGAAGAGCCGGTGCCCGAACTGGTTCGAGACCCATTCCTCGAGCGTCCTGGGATTGCGTACGGGATGGATGCGCGCCCAGAGATAGCTGAAGCCGCACAGGATCGTCTCCCCCAGCCCCATGTTGAACAGCGCGTTGGTGGCCTTCAGCGGGTAGTCGAAGAACTTTCCGCGGTAGTAGATCCGCGACAGCCGGCCGCGCGTCAGCATCTCGTCCCCGAGGATCTCGGTCCAGAGGTCCTCGACCTCCTGGTTCTTGGAGAAGAAGCGGTGCCCGCCGATGTCGAAGCGGTAGCCGTTGTGGTTCGCCGTCCGGGCGATGCCGCCGACGTACGTCTCGTCCTTCTCGACCACGGCCACGTCGAGACCCTGCTTGTCCAGCTCGTAAGCGGCGGTGAGGCCGGCGGGGCCGGCGCCGAGGACCACGACCCGGGGTGCCAATCCGGTCAGGTGCCCTCTTCCCAGGAGGTGATGTAGCGCTTCTGCTCCTCGGTCAGTTCGTCGATCGCCACCCCCAGCGCCTGCAGCTTCAGCCGCGCCACCTCGGCGTCGATCTCGGGCGGTACGTCGTAGACCTGCGGCTGCAGCTCGCTCGCGCGCCGCACCAGGTGCTCGAGCGAGAGGGCCTGGTTGGCGAAGCTCATGTCCATCACCGCCGCCGGGTGCCCGTCCGCCGCCGAGAGGTTGATCAGCCGGCCCTCGGCAAGCACGTTGAGGCGGCGGCCGTCGCCCAGCCGGTACTCCTGCACGTGGTCGCGGACCTGCCGCACCTCCGATGCGAGCTCGTCGAGCGCCTTCAGGTTGATCTCCGAGTTGAAGTGGCCCGAGTTGGCCAGCACCGCGCCGTCCTTCATGCGCTCGAAATGGCGCCGGTCGAGGACGTTGACGTCGCCGGTGACGGTGATGAAGAGGTCGCCCTCGTCCGCCGCCTGCTCCATCGTCATCACGCGGTGGCCGTCCATCACCGCCTCCAACGCGCGCAGCGGGTCGACCTCGGTGACGATCACGTGCGCGCCGAGCCCGTCGGCGCGACTCGCCAGGCCCCGCCCGCACCAGCCGTAGCCCGCGATGACCACCGTGCGGCCGGCGAGCAGCAGGTTGGTCGCGCGGAGCACGCCGTCGAGCGTGCTCTGGCCGGTGCCGTAGCGGTTGTCGAACATGTGCTTCGTGAGCGCCTCGTTGACCGCGATCACGGGGTATTTGAGAACACCCTGGGCGGCCATCGCCCGCAGCCGGACCACCCCGGTCGTCGTCTCCTCGGTGCCGCCGATGACGCCCTCGGCGAGCTCGGTCCGCTGCTTGTGGAGCAGCGTCACGAGGTCGCAGCCGTCGTCCATGGTGACCTGCGGGCGGTGCTCGGCGGCCGCTTCCAGGTGCTGGTAGTAGGTGGCGTTGTCCTCGCCCTTGATGGCGTAGGTGGCCACGCCGTGGTCTTGCGCCAGCGCCGCCGCCACCGCGTCGTTGGTCGAGAGCGGATTCGAAGCGCAGAGCGCGAGCTCGGCGCCGCCCGCCTGGAGCGTGAGCATCAGGTTGGCGGTCTCGCTGGTCACGTGGAGACAGGCGGCAATGCGAACGCCGCGCAGCGGCTGCTCGCGCGCGAAGCGCTCTCGGATCAGCAGCAGCACCGGCATCTCATGCGCGGCCCACTCGATCAGGTCATTGCCGCGCGGCGCCAGCTCCAGGTCGCGGACGTCGTGCTCGGCGGCGGCTCTCATCACTACTAGTCTCCCTCGAACTGCAAGACGGACCGCACGTCGTAGCCTTGCAGGGCCGCCCGGCCGTTCAGGCCGGTCAGCTCGATCAGGAAAGCGAGTCCCGCCACCTCGCCGCCCAGCTGCTGCACCAGCTCCACCGACGCCCGAGCCGTGCCGCCCGTCGCCATCAGGTCGTCCACGATCAGCACGCGCTGGCCGGGCGCGATCGCGTCCTCGTGGACGAAGAGCACGTCGCTACGGTACTCGAGCGTGTAGCGCGCGCTTCGGGTCCGCCAGGGCAGGTGCCCCTCCTTGCGGATGGGGACGAACCCGGCGCCGATCTCGGTCGCGACCGGCGCCCCGAAGACGAAACCACGCGCTTCGACGGCCGCCACGAGGTCCACCCGCTGATCCCGCCAGGGCTTCGCCAGGAGCTGCACCGCCTCGCGCAGGGCTGCGGCGTCGGCCAGCAGCGGTGTGATGTCGCGGAAGAGGATCCCCGGCACCGGGAAGTCCGGCACCGCGCGGATCTTTCCCGCCAGGTCGGTCATGGCGCTCAGCTTGGCCGATCCAGCAGCCGCCGGTACACGGCGGCGGTCTCCTTCGCCGCCCGTCGCCAGCTGAAGAGGGCGGCACGCTCCAGGCCCCGCGCGGAGAGCTCGGCGCGGCGCTCCGGGTCGGCCACCAGGGCCGCGGCGGCGTGGCCCAGGGCGCGCGCGTCGCCGTCGCGCACCAGGACCCCGGCCTCGCCCACCACCTCCGGCAGTGACGAGTTGTCGTAGGCGACGACCGGGCAGCCCGCCGCCATCGCCTCCAGCGGGGTCAGCCCGAAGCCTTCGCAGCGGCTCGGAAAGAGCAGGCACCGCGCTGCCGCGTAGAGGTCGGCCAGCTCGGCGTCGGTCACCCTGCCGAGCCGCCGCGCGCCACCGAGGCGGCCGCCGCCCGCGGCCGGCGCGCCCGCGAGCACGAGGTCCACCTCCGCGCCGGCCCGCTGCGCCTCCCGCCATGCGCGCACCAGGCCGACCGGGTCCTTGCGGCGGTCCAGCAGGCCCACGTGAAGGAGGTAGGGACCGGCCAGCCCCCAACGCGCGGCGACGCGCTCCGCCGCGCCCGCGGGTGGCGCGACGAGGCTCGAAGCCTCGGGCACGACCGTGATCCGCTCGCGAGCCACGCCCGCCAGGTGCACGCCGTCCGCCGCCGCGGCCTCCGAGACCGCGACCACCGCCTCGGCCCGCCGCAGCAATCTCTTCCCCGGCCAGTAGCGCAGCCTTTCGCGCACCATCCAGGGGCCGCCCCAGGCCCAGGGGATGAGGTCGTGCAGGGTCACCGCCACCGGCCCCGGAGAGCGCGAGGGCAGGCGCAGCCAGGGCGAATGGAAGACGCCCGGGCGCAGCCGGTCGAGGTCCGCGCCCAGGACCGCGCTGTCCTCGTAGGCGGCAAAGGTGCCGCGATAGCGGCGCCGCACCTCGTGGATCGCGAACCGGTGTGAGAGCTCGGGCAGAGGCCGGCCGGCCTCGAGCAGAAGATCCACCCGCCCTCCCCAGCCGATCTCCACCAGCCCTCCCAGGAGACCGCTCACGTAGCGGCCGACGCCGCGGAGGGCGTCCGCTCCCTGGAGAGCGCGAGCATCGATCAGCACATCTGCCGGCACGCCATGAGGGTGCCACGGTGCAAAGCGCGGAAGGAACCCAGGTTCCTCCCGCGGACCGGGACTCAGACGGCCCGGCAAAGCCGGGCCTTACTGCAAGGCCGGGTCCGAGCCGTCTTAACAACCTGCATTGCGCAAGAGCCGGCGAGGCCCGAACGTTGTCCGCCACTGGAACCCCTGATGAGTCTCCGAATCCCCGCTGTCCTGACCCTGGCGCTGGCCGTTGTGTTGAGCCTGTCCGTATCAGGTGCCAAGGCCGCCGAAGCCTCGACCTCCCTGCCCGCCGTTTCCGGCGGTGTTGTGCTGGACGGCTTCGGCGGGCTCCACCCCTTCGGGGGCGTGACGGTCGACACGGCCGGAGCACCGTACTGGCAGGGTTGGGACATCGCGCGCTCGGTCGCGCTGCTGTCCGGCGGCGCCGGGGGCTGGGAGCTTGACGGCTGGGGCGGGATCCACCCCTTCGGCGCCGCTCCCGCCCTGCCCGCTTCGTCCGTCTGGCACGGCTGGGACATTGCGCGCGCGCTCGTCGTCGATCCCGACGCGCAGGGAGGCTACGTCTTGGACGGCTGGGGAGGCCTGCACCCCTTCGGCAACGCCCCGGCGCTGAGCGGCAACCCGTACTGGCCGGGCTGGTACGTGGCCGCCGGGCTCGACATCCACTACAACCTGAACAACGTGCCGGACGGCGGCTGGACTCTCGACGCCTGGGGCGGCATCCACGCCTTCGGCGCCGCGCCTCAGCTGCCCTCGGCCCACTACTACAGCGGCCTCTACTTCTGGCGCGGCTTCCACGCGACGGGCAACGGCGCCGGCGCCTACCTCGTGGGCGGCTGGGGAATCGTCGACTCCACCGGCAACGCGGCGGGCATTCAGTGGTCCGGCTACCCGACCTGGGGCGCCTGGAACATCGCCCGGGACACGGCACCGCTCAACGCGACGGGCGCCTGGAACCCGCCGCCTGTGAACCGCCCGGGCGCCGGCGCGATGATGGCGGCCGTCAACAACCTCGACCGCGCGCAGCGCGGGCTGCCGCAGCTGACCGTCGGGGGCACGCTCATCAACATCGCCGGGGCGGGCGCCGGGTTCAACCTCGGCGGCTGCGGCGGCTCGGGCACGATCGCGGACCGCAGCCAGGACATGTTCAACCGCAACTACTTCGCCCACACGATCCCGGGCTGCTCGTCCACCGACTACGTCTGGCAGACGTACTTCCGCCAGTACGGGGTCAGCTACTCCTACGCCGGCGAGAACATCGCCTGGGTGTCGCTCGCGGACCTGCCCGACGCGGTCTGGCAGGTCAACCACGACTGGCTCAACTCACCCGAGCACCTGGCCAACATCGTCAGCTCGCATTTCAAAACGATCGGCTGCGGCGGCTCCACGGGCTCCGGCTACCAGGGTCAGAGCGGCACGGTCTGGATCTGGACATGCGACTTCACGGGGTGACCGCCGCTTCGGCCTGACCCCACCCGTGGAGGCGGGGCGCCGCTAATGTTTACGCGGCATGCCCACCTTCACGAAGGCGGTGCTGGACGGCCCGGTCCAAAGCATCGAGCCGCTCGCGGTTCCCGCCCCACCCGCCACGATCGACGAGCGCGAGCTGGAGACGCGCAAGGTCGTGGTGGTGATGCCCGCCTACAACGCCGCGCGGACCCTGAACCAGACGTGGCAGGCGATCCCCAAGAACTGGGTGGACAGCATCATCCTGGTCGACGACAGCTCGCGGGACGAGACGGCCGAGGTCGCGCGAGAGCTCGACCTGCACGTGATCCGCCACCCGCACAACGTCGGCTATGGCGGCAACCAGAAGACCTGCTACATGGAGGCGCTCCGGCTCGGTGCCGACGTCATCGTGATGCTGCACCCGGACGGTCAGTACGACCCGACGCTGCTGCCCGACATCGTGCGCCCGATCCTGGCCGGCGAGGCGGACTTCGTGCTCGGGTCGCGTTTCGCGACCAAGGGTGGCGCCCGCAAGGGCGGCATGCCCCTCTACAAGTTCATCTCCAACCGCTTCCTGACCACGGTCGAGAACATCGTGCTCGGGCGGAAGTTCTCGGAGCTCCACACCGGCTATCGCGCCTACAGCCGGCGCTTCCTGGAGACGATCCCCTTCCTTCGCAACTCGAACGACTTCGTCTTCGACAGCGAGGTGGTCGCCCAGGCGGTGAGCTTTGGCTTCCGCGTCAGCGAGGTGCCCGTCGAGACGCGGTATTTCGCTGAGGCATCGTCGGCGAACTTCCGTCAGAGCCTCGTCTATGGACTCAAGACGATGAGCGTCACCGGCGTGTTCATGCTCCACCGTCTCGGCGTCGTGCGGTCGCGTCTATTCCGTCGCTGACCGCGGCGCTCCGGCGCCACTGGTTGTTCCTGTGCCTGCTGCTGTTGGGTGCCGTGGTGCGCCTGCTCGCCTGGCTGGCGATCCACCCGGCCTGGTGGTACATCGGAGACTCGATCGATTACGTGGCCACGGCCGTGACCGGCCGCCCCGGTCCCTGGCGGCCAAGTGGCTACAGCCTGCTGATGCTGATGCCGCTCGGGCGGTTCCACAGCCTCGCCCTGGTCACGCTCCTTCAGCACGGATTCGGGCTCGCCATCGCGGTCGTGGTCTACATGCTGCTGCTGCGGTCCGGCCTGCCCGCCTGGGGCGCAGCGCTCGCGGGCATCCCCCCGCTCTTCGACGGCTATTCGATCGCCATCGAGCAGATGGTCCTGTCGGACACGCTCTTCACCCTGCTCTGCCTCGCGGCATTCGCCATCGCCCTCTGGCGGCGCTCACGACCGGCTCTGGTCACCTGCATCGCGATCGGGCTGTTGCTGGGCGTCTCGGGCACCGTGCGCACGGTCGGCATCCCGCTCCTCGTCTGCGCCT
>Ga0207664_10000301_pt1 | contig 36802 bp, 34 predicted proteins | sample LARL83metaG_FD_184349 | JGI IMG/M metagenome (GOLD analysis project Ga0207664, IMG submission 184349) | Corn, switchgrass and miscanthus rhizosphere microbial communities from Kellogg Biological Station, Michigan, USA - LAR L8-3 metaG... | ecosystem: Host-associated > Plants > Roots >... | reverse complement strand
CTTTCTCGGGACAGTGTGGAATCCGATTTCTCGACCTGTCCCCGCGCACAATACGCCAGATCGATGAGTGGATATTCGGCAGCCTGCTCGAAGGCGCCTCGATGCATTCCGAACGGAATGGCCCCATGTTCGCAGAGGCCGGAGCAGGGGTATTGACGATGGCTGGGGCAGATGCGGTCGAGGAGGAAGAAGACGGCCTGATGGTCTCGGCAGCTCCGCGGAACGTAATTGCACTGCCTGTGAACGCCGAGCCAGAACAACCGGAGCGTCTGCTCGAAGACGATCTCGAAGCTGATCCGCAGTCGTCCGAACTCGATTGGCTTTCGCAACCGTTAACCGGCCGCAGTCTTATTTGGACCGTGAACACGCTCGTGGTAGTGGCAGCCCAGCTACTTTTCGCGCTCATCTTTCTTTCCGTCACTCGCGAACCCCCAAAGTGGCCGATCACGATGACGTTAGGAAGCGCAGTCATGGTGGCCGCGCTCTATTGGGGATTCTTCCGGGTGTTTGGAGGAGTAAGCCCTGGCACCAGGCTGGCACGGCTGGCCGAGTCTGATCTGGGGGACGGTGAAGAGGGCAGAGACACGCGCTTTCGATGAGCGTTGCTAGGTCTTAGGTGTTTAGGTCCTAGCTCAAGACCGAACGCCGAACACCCAATGCCTGACATGAACATCTGTCAGGTCAGTTCGCAAAATATTGTTGAGCTAGCCAAAGCTGCAGCGTCCGCTGCTGGCGTGCCGCGAGCTTCACAAAGCGGATTCCGACATTGCCGCGCTTATCCTGCCACGCGATTTCCGCCTGCGCCTTCAGCGCTGATCGGGCGCCTGGCAACTCGAATGAAACCTGCATTGCCTTGGCCGCTTCGACTGACTCATGCGTGTGAATCTGCATTCCGCCCTGGCTTACGTTGACCAGATATGCGTCCGCTGGTTTGCGGCCTTTGCAACTCAACGACACGGGAACTTCGAGCCCCGCGCGGTGATAGCGAAGCCGTCCGTCGAGAATCATGCTGCGCGCCGCGGAAAGCGTGCGCACCGCTTGTTCCACGGAAATGGGTTTCTCGAAAGCAAACAGGGCGCCGGTATCATCGAGGCTTCGATTGCATTGCGGACCGCCCATGATCACCAGCGGTACGGTTCGCGGCGCCTTTTCTGCATATTGCAATTCGCGCAGGAACTGGGAACTGCCGTTCAGATCGCAATCCACGATGAGGGCATCAACTTTTGATTTGCTGAGCCGGGTCATCGCCCGCTGTGGTTCGTCTTCGACAGCGACGTCCATGTGAAGACCGCCAAGGATGCACTCGAGAACACTAACTTCCTGCCAGTCGCGCGAAACCACCATCGAGGAAAGTGTCATGAGTTCACTCTAGCGATGTGCGTAACGAGGACGTAGATAACCAACGTAACGGCGGGACGTCAGACCTCGGACCTCAGATCCGGGACGACACACCGCGGCATGCGTAGAAACGTTGCTCGCGACGTCTTTGCCCGCGGGATATCGAACGGTTGGGTTTATGGATGGCACCGGCAGAGAGTTAGCAAGCTACATCTCTGCGACTGGCTGAGGTCTAGGGGCCGAGGTCTGACGCATAGCTGTTCCGGTACCACTCCACCGTGCGCCGAAGGCCTTCTTCGAAGTCAACGATGGGCTTGTAACCTATGCCCGCCTCCGCTTTCGAGATGTCTGCCAGCGAGTGCTTAATGTCGCCGCCGCGTTCCGCTTCGTACTTGGGCTGTCCGGAGTACGCAGTCAGGCCCTGTAGCAACTTAAACGTTTCGTTCAGCGTGACGCGGCGACCGGTGGCTACGTTGAAGACCTGTCCTGCCGCCTTCGCTGCAGGCGCGGTGCAAGCCAGCAGGTTCGCCGAGACTGCATTGTCGATGTAGGTGAAGTCGCGGCTCTGTTCACCGTCGCCGTAAATCGCCGGCTGCTGGCCGCGCAGCATCAGCGTGATGAACTTCGCCAGCACGCCGGAATAGGGCGATGACGGATCCTGCCGCGGTCCGAAGATGTTGAAGTAGCGCAGGGCCACGGTTTCAAGCCCATAGCAGCGGTAAAACGAAATCATGTACTGTTCGCTTGCCAGCTTGGCGACGGCGTAGGGCGATATGGGATCGGGTTTCATCGCCTCATGCTTGGGCAGCGTCGGCGTGTCGCCGTAGGCCGAGGACGACGCTGCATACACCACGCGCCTTACCTTTGCATCGCGCGCCGCGACCAGCACGTTGACCGTACCGTCAATGTTCGCGCGATTGCTGCCCAAGGGATCGAGAACCGATTTTGGCACGGATGGAATCGCTGCCTGATGCAGCACGAAATCGACTCCGGCGCATGCTTTGTGCATCGCGTCGAGGTCGAGGATGTCGGCTTCGCGGAAATCAATGCGGTCGAGAATTTCTGCGATGTTCTCGCGTCTGCCGGTTGCGAAGTTATCGACGCCACGCACTTGCTCGCCGCGCGCCAGCAGCGCCCGAGCCAACGATGATCCAATGAAGCCGCCAATGCCTGTGATGAGATAGAGAGCCATGCTTCTTCATCATAGCGAATGAAAGAGTTTTCGTGCCGGAGGGGCGAATTTAGGAAGCGTTTCTGCCAGCGATGCGGCAGTGGACGACTGGGGGTGGCCTGCTAGCGCATCGTATCAGCCGCCTGGCTCTTCTGCAGAACTCGCAAGAAATCTTCACGTGTGAGCATGTGGTGGCATTCGAAAAACTCGACCAATGCCTTGACCGCGGCTTTCGCGTCATCGATCGGAGGCACGGCATCCAGTGGGCCACAGGAGGGCAGCGCCGGCGCGATCCCCGGACCCATGATGACGGACGGTCGCGAAATGGTGCCCAGCAATTCTTTCAGCCTGACGCGTTCTTCTTCCGTCATGGGCGCGAACGCGATCCCCATGCCGAGGTAGGGATAGCTGACACGCACCGTACCTTTGGTTTCGGCGGTCATTCCGTTGGCAGTCAATTTCATGTACAGCACACTACCCACGGGATAAGTAGCCTGCGCTTCTACATAGCAGCCATGCAGGCTGACGTCGGTAAATGTTGCCCATGTCCGTACGTCGTGGCCGTTCTCGCGCATCTCGGCGCTGCCTTCGCACTTGTAGCGCTGGCTGCGCCGCTTTTCCGCGCCTGTGAATCGTGATTGCGTGGCCGAACTTCCCGGTTCGTCCGCGTCCGGGCGCTGCTCAGGAATTGGCTCCCGTGCCGGCGCTGCCGCACTCGCGGAGGGTGGTACCGCCGTTTTCTTCAATGCCATCAGATAAGCGATGGCGTCATTGTTTTCCTGTGCCATAGAATCTCGAAGTGGACAAACGTTCCGTTTGATCGAAAGCTAGTCCCGGCTCGGCTCATGGAATTCAGACGGGCCAGAACTCTGCAGTCAATATCGGGAGAACGCCGCTCGAAGATTAGGCAATAAAGTTGGGAGAGTCTTGGTGAGAGTTTCCTAATACTCAGTCGCGCTCGATGGCGTCTCAGCCGCTGGCATCTGTTGGGCTGCCTGTCGAATGCGCTTCCACAGTTCTTCGCGTCCCGCGCCCGTCTTGGCCGAGAAGGGAAGCAGTTGGGCAGCGGGATACTCTTCGGTCAAAGTTCGCAAGGAGTTATTCAGTTGATTGTTCGAAAGCCTGTCGCTCTTGGTCGCGACCAGCAATATTTCTCGGCCTGACGCGCTTAGGAAATCGAGCAACTGCCGGTCGCGCGGCTGTGGCGGAACGTTTGAATCCACCAGTGCGACGCACAGCGCCAGCGTGGGACGCTCGTTAAGATAAGGCTCAATGAACTTCGGCCACTCTTGCGAAATCTCGCGCGAAATCTTGGCATACCCGTAACCGGGTAGGTCGGCGAAGATCAGTTCTGGGTGCGGCTTTCCGGGCCAGCGAATCTCGAAAAAATTGATGCTGCGGGTGCGGCCGGGAGTGGAACTAGTGCGTGCCAGTTTGGTGCCCACAAGAGAATTGATCACGCTCGACTTGCCGACATTGGAACGGCCGAGGAATGCGACCTCTGGCAGGCTGGGAGCAGGAAAGTGCGCGGCATCGGTGGCCGCCGCCAGAAATCGCGAGAGAACCCTCATGCCCCAGTTTGCAACGGTGGGCGCGCGGTTGGCAAGGGACGAACCCTCTAGCGAGAATCCCGCTCTTTGCGACGGCGGACGATGGTTTGGCCGATTCCAACGATCACAAAACCAATTCCGAGAATCAACCTAAAGAAGGCCCAAATCCCAGACGGCCCCGCCGGAGGGTTATAGCCATCAATCCGCAAGGCGACGAGTTCGGCCACGGCGAGCGCAATCAAGACCGCAATGATTCCCAGGCCAATTCGCAGCGGCAGCGAGTCGCGAAACCGGAGTCGAGTTGGGGCCATAGTGAAACTCTAGATTACCGCCAAGGACTTCAGTCGCGAAGAGAACCGACGTAACTGGGCGCATGCCGGTGGTGCGCCCGGCGAGTGAACTCTGCGGGCGCGGAGCCGATTGAGTTCGTAGCGGCAGATGAAAGGAGCCGCAGGGAGATGGTTATGGACGTCAGCCGGAAGAGCACCCTCGCCATGCATACGCTGTTACTGTGCGCGGACGTTCAGTTTCTGGGCACGACCCGGTCCGTTCTGAACCAACTGCAGGTGACCCCGAAGATTGCCGGCGACTGCGACGCGGCGCTGGACTTGATTCAGGCACATGAGTTCGAAGTCATCATCGTGGACTGGCGTGAGATCGACGATCTGGCGGAATTCCTTGGCGGCGTTCGCAACTCGAAGTTGAACCAGAGTTGTGTTCTGGTCGCAATCGTGCGCGACCTGCTCGATCTCCGCCAGGCCTTTGCTGCGGGAGTGCATTTCCTTATTCACAAGCCCGCGTCAGTGGTCCAGATCGAGCGCTGCCTGCGCGCCGCATATTGCGCAACGGTGGCCATGCGCCGCAAGCAGCACCGAGAACCGGTCAATGTTCTCGCGGCAGTCCGTACCCGAACGCAGCCCTTCGCCGAGGCGACGATTCTAAACCTGAGTGAGGGCGGCGTCGGTCTTAGGAGCAGCCCGGACGACGAAATCACGGGAGTGCAGCTGAGCGTGGGCGAGGAAGTAGATCTGCGGTTTCCTCTACCGGATACCGGCGACATTGTCCACGCCACCGGAACGGTCGTTTGGACAACTGCCAGCCATTGCGGAATCCGCTTCACCTACATCCCCGACCCCGAACGCCTTTTCTTTGAGCAGTGGCTAACGGAATGCGTCGAGCGTTCGCTCACGGAGCTATGCGACCGTATCCGTATGGCCTGCGCGTAGCGAAGAAATTCCCTCGAAAGCAAAAACGGCCCGTTTGAGCGGGCCGTTTGCTTAATCAAAGTGCACTACCTTACTGATGGGTCGTAGGAGCTTCTGCGGTGCCAGAGGTCAGCGGTGGTGCGATCGTCTGCGTCGCTTCTTCCTCGATCTTTGGTAGCGGCGATTCCAGCGCGATCTGTAGCACTTGGTCCATCGTGTCGACAAAATGCAGCTTCATGGCGGTGCGCAGGTTCTCGGGAACCTCGGCCACATCCTTCTCGTTGTCCTTCGGCAGGATCACTTCAAACAGCCCAGCGCGGTGCGCCGCCAGCAGTTTCTCTTTGAGTCCGCCGATCGGCAGAACCTTACCGCGTAAAGTGATCTCGCCGGTCATAGCCAGATCGCGGCGAACGGGAATCTTGCTGAGTGCGGATGATATCGCGGTCGCAATCGTGATTCCCGCCGAGGGCCCGTCTTTCGGGATGGCACCTTCGGGAACGTGCACGTGCAGATCGAGATTGCGATAGAAGTCGCGCGTCAAGCCGAGTCGGTGAGCCCGCGAACGCACATAGGACATAGCCGCCTGTGCCGACTCCTGCATCACGTCGCCGAGCTTTCCGGTCAGCGTGAGCTTGCCTTTGCCGTCGACCACGCTCGCTTCGGTGCTTAGGATCGAGCCGCCAACTTCGGTCCACGCGAGGCCTGTCACTAAGCCGATTTCGGACTTTTCGTGCGCCAGCGTGTCGCGGAACTTGATTACGCCCAGGAAGTCGTTGACGTTCTCTCCGGTAATGGTGACGTTGTAGTTCTCGCCTTCTTTAACGACCTTGCGCGCAACTTTGCGGCAAACGTTGCCGATCTCGCGCTCGAGGTTGCGCACTCCCGCCTCGCGAGTGTAGGAGCGGATGAGTCCCGTGATGGCTTCGTCGGTGAACCTAATGTTCTTCTCCGACAAGCCCGCCGCGAGCATCTGCTTCTTCACCAGGAACTGCTTGGCGATTTCGACTTTTTCCTGCTCGGTGTAGCCGTGCAGCCGGAGCACTTCCATGCGGTCTTGCAGCGCCGCCGGGATGGTGTGCATCACGTTGGCGGTGGCCACGAAGAAGACTTGCGACAGATCGTATTCCACGTCGAGGTAGTGGTCGACGAACATGAAGTTCTGTTCCGGATCGAGCACCTCGAGCAGTGCGGCTGATGGATCGCCGCGGAAATCCATGGACATCTTGTCGACTTCATCGAGCATGAAGACCGGATTCTTGGTGCCGGCCTTCTTCATCATCTGAATGATCTGGCCGGGCAGCGCTCCAATGTAAGTGCGCCGGTGGCCACGAATTTCGGCCTCATCGCGCACTCCACCGAGCGACATGCGGACAAACTTGCGTCCAGTAGCCTTGGCGATCGACATGCCCAGAGATGTCTTGCCCACGCCCGGAGGTCCAACGAAGCACAGGATCGAGCCCTTGGGATTCTTGACCAACTGGCGCACGGCGAGAAATTCAAGGATGCGCTCCTTGATCTTTTCCAGGCCGTAGTGATCTTCGTTCAGAACTTTTTCGGCGCGAGAGATATTCCGGATTTCCTTCGAGCGCTTTTTCCACGGCACGGCCAGCAACCAGTCGAGGTAGTTGCGCGAAACCGTCGACTCGGCCGACATGGGCGGCATGGCTTCCAATTTTTTCAGTTCCTGCAGGGCTTTGTCTTTGACTTCTTTCGTCATACCGGCGGATTCGATCTTCTTCTTCAGTTCGTCGAACTCGCTCTTCTCGCCGCGGCCCAATTCTTTCTGGATGGCCTTGATCTTCTCGTTGAGGTAGTACTCTTTCTGCGCCTTCTCCATCTGGCGCTTCACGCGCGACTGGATGGTGCGGTCCACGTTCAGCTTTTCGATCTCGATGTCGAGGACGTCAGCGATGCGCGTGAGTCGCTCGGCCGGATCGAAGATCTCGAGTAGTTCCTGCTTCTCTTCGATCGAAAGCTGCAGGTTGGCGGAGATCACGTCAGTGAGCTTCGCCGGATCTTCCATACGCACAGCGGAAATCATGGTCTCGTAATTCAGCGCCTGGCAAAGCTTCACGTACTGCTCGAAGAGGGAAGTGACGCGCTGCATGCTGGCTTCGAGCGTTTGGTTGGTCTCGGCGGCATAACGCGCCACTCGAACCGTAGCTTGCATGAAGCCTTCGGTGTCGACCACCTGCAGAATCTTGCCGCGTTCAATGCCCTCGACCAATACCTTGATATTACCGTCGGGCAGCTTCAGGCTCTGCACGATGTTGACGATCGTACCTACCTGGTAGATTTCAGCGGCCTTGGGTTCGTCGATGGAGGCGTCGTGCTGTGTGGCGAGGAATATTTTCTTGTCCGCCGCCAGCGCCTCTTCAAGGGCGCGCACACTCGATTCGCGGCCCACCACGAACGGCGTCATCATGAAGGGGAAGATGACCACGTCCCGAATGGGCATCATGGGCAACTTCCTGGATTCAAACTTTTCCTTGGATGTGGTCACTGAGTCTCCCTGGGAAATACAAATAAGCCGAACGCCAACCAGAACCTACCCGATTCTACATCGCCGCGCCGCCGTTGACATGGCCCTAGTGGACCATACGGTCGTTTGTCTCCAGTCGTTGGTCGGTACCGGAAAAGCCCGGCTACCCCGTCGGCTATAGAAAAAACGACCAACAGCGAATACTTACCCAGCCTTCTCCATTACCGTGGCGAATGAAGCGCTGCGCTTCTCCACCATCTCTTTTGTGACTTCGAATTCTTTTAACTTTTTCTGACTCGGTAAGTTAAACATCAGGTCGAGCATAAGTTCTTCGAGAATCATTCGCAGACCGCGGGCTCCCACCTTGCGTGCCATGGCTTGGCGCGCGATGGCGCGCAGGGCCTCGTCGTTGAACTTCAGCCGAACATTCTCGAACTCAAACAACCGCTGGTACTGCTTCACGATGGCATTTTTCGGGCGGGTCAATATCTCGATGAGCGCGAACTCGTCGAGATCTTCCAGCATACCCACCACTGGCAGGCGTCCTACAAATTCGGGGATCAGGCCGAACTTGATCAGGTCTTCCGGTTGAATTTCGCTCAACAGCTCCTGGCTGCGCTTTTTCGACTGGAGGACGTCTTCTTTTTCGGCATCTTCCCCGGTGCGGAAGCCGAGAGATTTCTTGCCGATTCTGCGGGAGATGATCTTGTCGAGTCCGACGAAGGCCCCGCCGCAGATAAAGAGGATATTGGTCGTGTCGACCGGCGTAAATTCCTGGTGCGGATGCTTGCGTCCGCCCTGCGGAGGGACGTTCGCGATCGTGCCTTCCAGAATCTTCAACAGCGCTTGCTGCACGCCCTCGCCGGAAACATCGCGGGTGATCGAGGGATTTTCATCCTTCCGCCCGATCTTATCGACTTCATCGATATAGATAATGCCGGTCTGGGTGCGGCTCACGTCGCCGTCGGCCGCCTGCAACAGTTTCAGGATGATGTTCTCAACGTCCTCGCCCACGTAACCGGCTTCGGTTAGCGTGGTCGCGTCGACTATAGCGAAGGGAACATCCAGCATTCGAGCCAGAGTCTGCGCCAGCAGCGTCTTGCCCGTTCCGGTCGGCCCGATCAGCATGATGTTCGACTTAGCCAGTTCGACCCCGTCGCCCGTCTTCTGCCGGTTCATGAAGATGCGCTTGTAATGGTTGTAGACGGCGACCGCCAGCTTCTTCTTGGTCTGCTCCTGCCCAATTACGTACTCATCGAGGAAGGTCTTTACTTCCTGAGGCTTGGGCAGTTGATTGGGAGTGCTGGTCTGGGGAGTGGCGGTGCGGTCGTCTTCGAGGATCGAATTGCAGACCGCGACGCACTCGTCGCAAATATAGGCGCGGGGATAATCGCTGGGCGATGAGATCAGCTTGGCGACCGCGTCCTGCGATTTGTGGCAGAACGAGCAGCGCAGAATCTCGTCGGTTCCCGACTTGTTTTTCACTCGGTTTTACTCCTTCACCGTCCGACAGCTTAATCGGGATCCCAGCGTCCTTCGGTCCGTTCTTCCGTTGCGCTTTTCCCTGCCCAACTTTCGTCAGGCGCGAAGGCCGATCATACCGCTTTTGCCGTCTTGTAGATGATATCGTCTATGATTCCATATTCCTTAGCTTGCTGCGCGTTCATAATGAAGTCGCGCTCGACATCCTTTTCTACCTTGTCCAGTTTCTGTCCGCTGTGCTTCGAGAGTAACTGGTTAGTAATCTCGCGCATGCGCAGAATCTCCCGGGCGTGGATGTCAATGTCGGTAGCTTGTCCCGACAAACCTCCCATCGAGGGCTGATGTATTAGAATCCTCGAATTCGGAAGTGCCAATCTCTTTTTCGGTTCGCCTGATGCCAAAAGTAACGCTGCCATCGATGCCGCTTGGCCGACGCACAATGTCATCACATCGTTCTTCACATATTGGATGGTGTCGTAAATCGCCATGCCAGCCGTGATCGAACCTCCGGGAGAGTTGATGTAAAGCTGTATGTCTTTCTCCGGATCTTCCTGAGCGAGAAACAACATTTGGGCGATCACCAGGTTGGCGATGTTGTCGTCAATCGGCGTACCGATGAAAATAATGTTGTCGCGAAGCAGACGGGAATAAATGTCGTAGGCGCGTTCGCCCCGCCCGGTCTGCTCGATAACCATAGGGACCAGCATCATTTGCGGGTCTTTTTTCTGCCAATCATTTGAGTTCACGTTCACCTGCCACACTCCGCCCCGTAACCACGTCTTATCTGCCACGGGAGGATCGAAAGTGGTCCGCGTTCTTGCGAGTTACGCGGACTGGTGATACAGAAAATCGAGGGTCTTTTCGCTGCGGATTCTGTTCCGGATTCTATCGAGGCCCCCATCTTGTGTCAAACGAGCGCGGACCGCTTCGGAAGTTTGTTTTGATTGATGAGCCAGCGCCTCAATCTCGTGATTCAATTCCTCATCGCCGACGTCAATTTTTTCCAACTCCGCAATGCGTTCCAGTAACAACGACGACTTTACATCATGCACAGCCTGGTCTCGCTGGCCCACCCGCAACCGGGGCAGGTCCATCTTTTTCATGTCTTCCATCTTCATGCCCTGCGCCGCCAGTGCGCGCAGACCACGCTCCAGGCGTAGATCAATTTGCCGGTCTACCAGTGACTCCGGCACTTCAAAATCGTTACGTTTAACAAGCTCGGCTACGAGCTTGTCTTTGGCTGCGTGCTCGGCCTCGTGCTTGCGCTCCGCATGCATGTTCTCTCGAATCTGCTTGCGAACTTCATCGAGGCTAGTGAACTCTCCCAGCTCTTTCGCAAACTCGTCGGTCAATGCGGGGAGGTTCTTCTGCTTGATCGCTTTTACCTTCACCGTGTAGACGAACGTCTTGCCGGCCAGACGCTTGTCGGAGGTGTCCTCGGGATAGACCACTTCGAACTCGCGCTCGTCTCCCGCGTTGGCCCCGCGCAGGTTCTCGGTGAACTCGGGAACCGTGTTCTTGCCGCCGATCTCGACCAGCACTTCATCCATATGTACGGGGTTGGGCGCGCCATCCTCGGGCTTGTCCTTTGGCTTGCCATCCATCGAGGCCTGGGCAAAATCGCCGTCGGCCAACGGACGTCCCTCGATCGAAGTGAATGTGGCATGTTGCTCGCGCACGCTGTTCAGCGCTTCTTCGACTTCTTCGTCTTTTACCGCAATCTCGGGATGGTCGGCGCGCAGTTCTTTATAGCCCTCGACTTTGATCTCGGGCATGATCTCGAAGCTAGCCTTGAAGCGAAGGGGCTCGCCCTCATGAATGTGCAGGTCCCTGACCTGAGGTTGCGACACGGGAATCAGCCCCAGCCGTTCGGCCTCCTTGCGGAAGTAGCGCGGGACGAGCGCTTCAACGACGTCGCTCTTCAGATCTTCCTTGAAACGCTGCTTAATGATGGACGCTGGCACGTGTCCGGCGCGGAAGCCGGGCAGCCGCGCCACCTTCTGATATTTCTGAATAATCGTCTCGGTTTCGCGGGCGACTTCTTCCGCCGGGATCTCAACCGAAATCTCGCGCTTGACGCCATCGTTCTTCTTCGCGTCGTTATTAGTTTCAACTGTTTCTGTGGGACTCACGTTAACCCTTTCGGCGTACTCCGCAACTTCTGGCTGGACCGAGGTCCTCTTGAGCAGGAAGACCCGGCTCGATTCACACAAGGTTAATCTTGAGTGTAAAGACTGAGAGAGAGTAGCGTCAAACGATGAGCGAGGATAAGGGGATTAGAGCCGTTAGTCTCATGCCCAAATGCGGAATTCTGTGCCAAAGGATCGGAGGAGACGTTGCACGCAGCGTCTCCTCCGTCGTGTTTTGAATCCAAAAATCGGCGGCGGATGCCAACCTTGAATGAAGAAGGGCCGAGTCCCCCGCGATTGGGGGAATGCGGCCGCCATTTGAAATTAGCAGCGGCCGCAAACTGGCATCCGATCAGGGCGTCACTGTAAAGGTCCCGGTGCTCATCGTGCTCCCTCCGGGAGTCGTCACGCCAATTTTCCCGCTCTTCGCCCCAGCCGGCACCGCGAACGTGAGTTTCGAGTCGGAGTTCACGGTGTACGAAGTCACAGCGACTCCGCCCACAGTGATCTTCGCAGTCTGGATCAGCCCTGTTCCCGTCAGAACGATCGGATCGCCCACCTTCCCGCTGGTCGGCGAGAAACTGATGAGTTTGGGGGGAACCTTGAATATTTTGCTGCTGATAAGCGTCCCGGATCCCGTAGTCACGGTAACGAATCCAGTTTCGCCCGAGGGAACTGTTGCCGTCATAAAGGTGTTCGATAGTACGTGGAAAGACGCGGCCGTTCCGTTGAACTTTACGCTGCTGGCCGTGCTGAACCCCTTTCCTAAGATTCCCAGGGTGCTACCGACCGCGCCGCTCGGACTGGTTAACAACGCGAAAGCAGGAAGGCCGTCGCTAAAGCCATAGACAACTCCGTCTCCTGGCGCGCCGCCTCTCTTCGTTAGTCCAAAAAACTCTCCGCTCGTGTGTTGCATCGGCGTCGCATAGGCGCCACTGCCGGTAGTCGAATCGAAGTTATAAAGAACCGAGTACGCTCCTGAAGTTGTGATCTGGAAAATCACACCGACTCCATTGGTGCCTCCCCAGATCGTTGCGCCGTAAAGGTTCCCATCGCTCCCGGCAATTAGCCCGGCAAAGGCTTGGTAGCCGAGCGCGAGTTGATTCACGTGGTCAAAGTTGAACACCACGGTGTAGGTTCCGGTGGGCGTAATTCGGAAAATGACTCCATCATTGGCGCTGCCTCCGGCCGAGGTCGTGCCATAGAGATTTCCGTCGGCCCCCTGGACGAGTCCTCCAATTGGGAAATCGCCGCGCGGGCCGTCGAAGTTGAAAAGCGTTGTCGAGGTTACGCCCGTTACCTTGTAGATCGTGCCGAGGGTATTGGTCCCAGCGAACTCAGTGACTCCGTAGTAGGAGCCGTTTGTTGCCAGTAGGAGCGGGCCGAAGGATTCGCTCGGGATGGTTGCGATTCTTGTGACAACGCCGGCCGCGGACACCTTAAACACGATGCCGGGATGGCTTGTGCCGTAGAGTTGACCGTCCGGTCCAACGATAAGCGCTGCTACCGGAAAACCGCCGTCGGTCGTGGAATTGCCGGAAAAATCGTGGAGCACCGTCAGCACTCCAGCCGGAGTGATCTTGAAGATGTTTCCGAATCCGTTGGCGCCGCCCTCTTCAGTAGTTCCGTAGAGATTTCCATCCAGGCCCAGCACGAGCCCGCCAACCGGGGTGCTGCCGTGGACCGTGTCGAAGCTGAACAGTTGGGTCAGCGTCCCGGTCGGCGTGATCTTGAAAATTGACCCGATATTGTTGGCGCCTCCGGCTGAGGTAATGCCGTATAAGTTTCCGTCCCGGCCCTGGGCCATTACCGAAGGGTGCTGCGGGCAGCATCCCCCCGGTTTTCCAGTGAATTCGTAAAGATCGGCATAGGTTTGCGCGTTGAGAGCTCCGGCGCACAGAGCGAAAAGCAGAAGGAGCACTCCGAAGGTGGCTTGGCGGAAAACTCTAAAAGCCACCGCGCTGCAAATTCTTGCCGAATACATCGTTAGGTTTTTCATGTCGGTTCTCTCATTCGTCTGGGAATAGCTTGGGCAGTTACCTGGGGGCGGGCTTCTTTCCTTAATACTTAAGAACGAAAAATCGAAACAGAATGGCTCATGCCCGGCGAAATTGCACCATCTTTCTTTTCGGGAAGGCTCCAAAACGCCCGCCCGGCCGCAGAAGTCGCTCAAACTGAAGCTCTGTGCACGATGTGGTCTAATGACTCCATGGACTGGCTAGCCGTTCTAAACAAAGAGGTTGTCGCCTGTACGCGCTGCCCGCGGCTTGTGACTTATCGAGAGCAGATCGCCCGCGACAAGCGGCGGGCTTACCGAGATTGGGAATATTGGGGTAAGCCCGTGCCTGGATTCGGTGACCCGCACGCGCGAGTCCTCATTATGGGCCTGGCCCCGGGCGCGCATGGTTCGAACCGCACGGGGCGTCCCTTTACCGGCGATGCTTCCGGGAACTTCATGTATCCGGTTCTGCATGAAACCGGATTCGCCAGCCAGTCGCATTGCACCGATCGCAACGACGGCATGACACTGAAGGATCTCTATATCACCGCGGCCGTCCGCTGCGCTCCGCCAGACAACAAGCCGCTTCCACAGGAACTCGTCGAGTGCTCGCACTTTCTCGATCGCGAAATCGCAGGATTAGAAAACGCAAAGGTTGTCGTTGCTTTGGGCAAAATCGGATTCGACGCCTATCTGAACTATGTGAAGCGGCGCGGGATGCTTGCCAGCAAGAAAGCCTATGTCTTCAAACACGGCGCCAGTTACCGGTTACCCGACGGTAAGGTGTTGCTCGCCTCGTATCATCCGTCGAATCAGAACACGCAGACCGGCAAGTTGACGCGGGAAATGTTTGTGAAAATCTTTCAAGAGGCGGCAAAACTTGCCGATAGGTAATATGAAGCGCCGCTTGGCCGGATCGCTCGACTCTCCCCTTTATAGGGGTTACAGCCTAAAAGCAGGGTCACGAACCGGAGCGGCGCTTTTTTAGTTTGTGTGGGGCGGACAAGAGTGTCCGCCCCACCACGATGATCTACCTTAGTTTCGTGACCGTCACTTCAAGCTGAAACTGGCGCTTGGAGTTTGGATCGTCTGCGCTGCCAAGGACAATCGTCTTCGCCAACGGCAACAGGACACTGCCACCCATTTTGACCTGCCGAACGATCGGATGTAATTCGCGCTTTTCCAGCGTGGGCTCGGGCGGGGCTAAGCTGCTGATGTCTGCTCGCACCACCAGTTCAGTCTGTCCCCTTGTTTCCGAGAGCCTTGCGGAGATGTTCGTCCCCACATCCAGGTATTGAAACTCGCCTTCCTTCCCGGTTTCGACTGGCACCCGCGTGCCAATCTTGATTTCGTTCGACTCGTTGGTGGTCAGATTCATAGAATGCTGGCGAGAGTTGATCTTCTTTCCATCCTCCAATTCATTGATCGAGAATTCGAGGCGATAAGCCTCCTCCGGCGGTCTTGCCGCTTTCGCCGCCTCCTCTGTTCCTTCCGGATGTGGTTTAGGTGGGGTTCCTCCCTCTTGTGCGACGGCATGACCAGTTCCGGAAAGAATGGCCCAGCCCAAAATCAGTGCCAGCCCGAAGGTTTGGTTTCTCAGCATTTTCAAATCTCCTATCTGTTTGTAGTTTCCTGGTTTCCGCGATCCACAGAGCCGGTGGGAGTCTGTGGCTCACCGATCAGTTTCATTCGATCCCGTTCGGTTTCCTCATTCGCGACACGCGCAATCAGCACTGCCTCAGCGTGGAATTGTGCGACATAGCCCGCCAGGATTTTTTCCTGGTCGCTCAATGGCTGGGGCGAGGGGAACTGATCGAGTTTGGGCTCGGCTGCGGCCAGAGTATGCGAAGGCCGGTCAGCATGGTTCGTCGGGCGCGGCGTGAGCGGGCGAACGTCGTGGTCTGGAGCATTCGAGACAACGTGCGTCTCGGGCGCAGGATGTGTTTCGAGCGCCGGATGATTCGCAATCACTGGAGGCGTTGGTCTTTCCGATCTCCAGGCCAACGCCACCGCGAGAACGAGTACGGCAGCGACTGCGGCTGCTAGAGTCCATCGCCACGACGCGTGCATCGACGATTGCGCGGGAGCGGTTCGCAGGTTGGCCAGAATTCGCTGTTCGAGTCCGGCTCGCGGTTCGACTGGGGCGTACTTGGCCAGCGCGGCATCGAGTTCGCGATCGAGATCGTCCTGATTATTTGTCATGATTCGCACCTACTTCCTGACACTCACTCCTCCGGTGATTTGCGCCGACAATTTCTCTTTCAAAATCTGCCGCGCGCGGAAAACTCGCGATCGTACTGCGGCTTCGTTGATGCCGAGCGTCGCCGCAACTTCTCGCGGCGACATTTCTTCGAGCGTCGACAGAATCAGCGGCTCGCGCAGTTTGTCCGGCAATGCTCCGATCAATCGTTCCAGCGTTGCGCTCGACTGGGCGCCTTGCATTGTCTCGTCCGCGGGTGCGTCGGAGGATGCGACTTCTGCAACCGGCCGCTCGGGATCCTCCAACGCGATCTCGCGCTTGCGGCCTTGTTGCTTATTGCGGTCCACGGCGACACGCCATGCGATCCTCGCGAGCCAGGTCTTTGCATTTTCGACCGTCGCGAGCTTCGAGCTGTAGCGGAGCACGCGCAGGAACGTTTCCTGTGTGGCGTCCTCCGCGTCGTGATGGCGACGGAGTACCGCATATGCGATGCGGTAAACCAGGCGCGAATGCTCGTGAACCAACCCCTCGAGCACCTCATCGCGGCTGCGGTCTCGACAGCGCCCTTCATCGTGGTCAGCCGTTGTCGCTCCGCTCAGAATTGCTTCTCCCGCCACCACTTGTCTGCCCTCAAGCATGAAGACCGTCCCGGGGCCCGATTTGTTCAGGAAATTCTTAGGGAGAACGACGTGAGGCGGAAGGCTTGCATCGCAAACGAACTGGCCACGGGTGAGGACAACAGGTTCCTCCTCCTTCGTTGGGCTCAGGGTTGGAATGACAAAACTGTTTGGGATTTACAACTGGGTGATGGCGACTGGTACTGGGGCAACTGGGGGTCTAGAAGCCGATCATGACTGGTTCGGGTTCGAGGCATACGCCCCAGATTTCTTCAACACGCTGCTGGATTTGATCTTTCAATGCGAGCACTTCGGCTGCGCTAGCTCCGCCATGATTCACAATGGCCAGCGCGTGCTTGCTCGAAATGCCAACGTGGCCGAAGCCGTAGCCGCGGGCGAATCCGGACTTCTCCACTAACCACGCCGCGGAAACCTTCTTGCTCTTTTCTAGCGCGGGGTAGCTTGGAACCGAGAACCCCTTGGCCACGGCTCGCTTACGCAAATCTTCATGCTGCTCGGCCGTAAGCACCGGATTCTTGAAGAACGATCCAGCACTCTGACAATCTGGATCGCCTGCCACCAGCAGCATTCCTTTTAACGCGCGGATGTGTCGCACTGCTTCGCGCGTTTCGGCAAGATTGGGCGCTGTCTCGCGGCCTTCGAAGTGACGTTTCAAATCGGCGTAGCTGATGCGCGGTTCGCCGCCGGGGGCAAGCGCGTAGACGACCCGCAGGATCACGAACCTCCCGCGTTCGCTCGTATTAAAAATGCTCGAGCGATACGTGAAGCCGCAGGCCTCACGGCACAACTCGCGGACCTGGCCGTCTTTGAGGTCGAATACCTCGACTGAGTCGATCGTCTCCGCGACTTCCTGTCCGTAGGCGCCCACATTTTGCACTGGTGTACCGCCGACGCTGCCCGGGATGCCGCTCAGACACTCGACCCCCGCGCATTGCGCCAGGATCGCGTGTGAGACGAATCGGTCCCAGGATTCTCCCGCGCCCACGTCGAAGAGGACGCGGCCTTCGTCGTCGTACCCCGGGCGTCGCTCGATGCCCTGAATCGCAATTTTCAAAACGAGGCCGGGCCATCCAGAATCGGCGACCACCAGGTTGCTGCCGCCTCCGAGAACAAAGAGCGGCAAGTCCTTCGATCGCGCGAATGCGATGGCCTCCTGCACTTCGCTCACTGACTTTGCTTCGACAAGGTAACGCGCGGGCCCGCCGATGCGGAAGGTCGTCAACGGCGCCAGCGGAATGTTTTCTTGAAGCAGCATGGGACGCTTTCAATATACACAGCCGGTGGCACCGCGATCTCACGCTACAATGGAGTTACATCAACGAGGAGAATCAAAACCGATGCCGATGTATCCCGAAATTATGGTTGTCCCGATGCGCGAGGAACTGACACGGTTGGGAATAGCGGAACTGCGCAACGCCGAGGAAGTGGACCAGGCAGTCAAGAACCCGGGCACGACGATGGTGGTCGTGAACTCGATATGCGGATGCGCCGCAGGCCGCATGCGTCCCGCGGTCCGCATGGCGCTGCAGAATTCCACCCGGCCCGACAAGGCCTTCTCGGTTTTCGCCGGACAGGACACCGAAGCCACGGAACGCGCCCGCAGTTACTTCACCGGATGGCCACCGTCTTCGCCTTCGATTGCGATACTGCGGGACGGACATCTCGTCTACCTGATGCCGCGCCGCGACATCGAATCACGCGAAGCCCCGGCGATTGCCGCCGACCTCAAAGCCGCGTTCGATAAGTTCTGCGCCAAGCCTACCGCGGTATAGCTCTCATTAAAGTTGTTGTCATTCCGACAATCGAATGCGAGAAGGAACCTGCTGTTGCTGGCAGAAAAGCAGGTTCCTCCCTTCGCGTGGCTCAGGATCGGAATGACAAACATTTCGGGAGATCTGAGGTCGCGGACGAAATCCGTAAAACTACTTCCTCGCGCTCAACATGAATGACTTCACCACAATCGCGTTCGGCTGCGAGCCTACGGGAATCAGCGTCATCAATGAATACTCCGTCGGTTCCAGCTTGCGCGGCGTACGCTTCTGAATCACGGTCACATCGCCTGACAGCGTATCGAGCACTAGAAGATAGCGCTGGTCGGGTGTCAGCGCGATGCCGTCCGGATGGCTGCCAACATTTATAGTCCCGATGCGACGGCCAAAATCGATATCGTAGATCGCGACGCTGTTCGACCCGAAATTTGTCACGTAGAGACGCGAATTATCGGCCGTGACCAGGCCTCGGGAAGGATGCTGCCCGATTTCCAGGCTATTGCCCACCTCGTCGTTCCCGGTCTCAATAATCGAAATGCTGTCAGCATCGAAGTTGCATACGATCAATTCTCCACCGTCGGGCTTGAGAGCGAGGCTCACGGGAGTGCGGCCCACGTCGAGCAACGCCAGCACGCGGTCGTCTTTCTTGTCCCCGCCCTTGGCGCCATCATTGCGCAGGGCAATCGAGGCCACCTGCGACGAGCCGTAACAGGCGACGAAGGCCTTACTCGAGTCTGGGAGGATCGCGATGTCCTCCGGTTGCTGGCAAACAGGCAGCGTCGCCCGTACACGCAGTTGGTTCGCATCGATGAGCGAGACGGTATTATCGCCGCGATTACTCACAACAAGCGTTGAGCCGTCCGGAGAAAGTCGCGCAATCCCGGGCGCAGCGCCCACTCGGACGTTGCCGATCACCTGTCGCTGATCGAGATCGATCACGCTGACATTACTCGAGGCCGAGTTGGCGACGTAGGCGCGCTTGCCATCGTCCGCCACATCGATGAAGTAAGGCCTCCCGTGCACACCGATCGTGGCTGCCACAGTGTTGGTCTCGGCATTGATTACGCTAACGTTGTTCGAATTCGCGTTGACCACATAGATTTCGTTTTTCTTGCTGTTGGTGGCGATGCCGGTCGGTTCGCTGCCCACGGGGATGGTCTTCGCAAGCGTGAATGTGCGCAGGTCAATCACGCTGACCGTGTTGCTCTTGCCGTTGGTGACGTAAGCGTATTCGCGGTAGAGCGGGCCGTAGTCGGGCAGTGGTTGTTCGCGAAAGTACCACCATCCCAGCCCGCCGAGGATGGGAATCAGTACCGCGATAAAGAGGAGCTTTCTCAAGGCTGTTTCAGTTTCAAAAGAAGAACTAAAGATTAGCAGAGAAACGACGCAGAGGGTGAGACTGGGCCGCGTCCCCATCTACTACTCGGCCCTTTCGAGAGGCGGGAAAATTGCCCTCGTGAGTCGTTAACCCTTTGGCGTGATCAGCTTGAGCCCACGGACCTGCGAAAAGTGACGGTCGTTGAAGGTCGCAACTGCGCTGCCGCGCTCCAGCGCCGTCGCGGCTACGATGAGGTCGTAGTAACCGATCATTTTGCCCGTCGATTCGAGTTCGGCCCAAATTCTCGCGTGCTCTAGCGCGGTCGCCTGTGTGTAAGGAACAATCGGCAACCCGAACAGGGCCCTTCGGAGGTAGGACTCGCGACGAACCTTGTGCTTTGCAGTGGCTCGCTCGATGCCGTGCCATAGTTCCGCAACCGTGATCGCTGCGATTTCGAATTGATCATCGGAATGAGTGTCGAACCAACCCTCAACGGCTATAGCCTCTTTTTCGCCGCGGATGATGACATCCGCATCGAGAATTATCACCATTGGTTGACCGGAGGCTTCAGTTTTTTACGGCCATTCCGCAAATCGCGGCGCCAAGCCTTCGCTTCATCATCCGTCAGGCGGACTTCCCGCAGCGCGTCGGCCAAGTCGCGTCCGGTGCAGACTTGTCCCCCGTCAGGTACCAACCGGGCAAACGGCTTCCCATTCTTGAGCAGAACAAATGTCGTGTTTTGATAGTGGGCCCGGTTTAGGCAATCGGCAAAGTTGCGGGCCGCCTCCGTGACTGAAATCGTTTCAGTTTTCATAAAATCAGATTATCAGATTATACGCAGCGAGAAAAAGGTTAAAAATCACCCTTGAGATCGGATTCATGTGGGTTCTCTTAGTAGGGACGAAAATCGACTTAGGTCACGAATAGGAATCGCATTCAAGGTTGTTGGCGAACAAAACATGCGATGCCTCCCACTCACCCTCAATTGGCAACGCGACTACCAACAACGGCTCGACACATTCTGGGGAAGCTCAACGCAGATGAAAATCTACATTCACGGCAATCATGGCCGAGACAGGCTTTCCATCCTTGCTTGCCGGTCTGAATCGCCAACCGCGAAGGGCATCGATCGCGAGATTGTCCATATCGCTTCGAAGACTCTTCGCGTTGACGCGAAGGTTTGTCGGCCGGCCAGTGGAGCTGACAACCAACGTCGGCACCACCGTTCCGTCTATTTGCCCTTGCCCCGTCTGGAAGGTTGGGGAATGGGATTCAATGACTTTTGGTGGAGTGATTCCATTGCCACGGCTGAAGACCTTTTCTTGAACTCCGTTTACGGTGACCGTCTTGTCTTCTGGAGCTTTATTCTCGTCCCCACTTGGAGGTGTTCCCGCGGTTTGTGCGAATACATTGCCAAAGCACAGAAGTCCGATGGCGCATGCACCCGTTGCCGCGAGGATAAGCCTCTCCATTCTCAATGTTGAAAATTTCATTTGCTCACCGCTACCGGCTCGCGCACTCCTATCGCGGGAACGGTCCTGCCCACGACTGCGGCGATCTGCCGTACTTGCGTCATCAGTTCATCGAACTGATCGGGGAACAATGACTGCGGGCCATCGGAGAGTGCTTGATCCGGCTGGTGATGCACTTCGACCATCAATCCATCAGAGCCCACCGCCACCGCCGCGCGCGATAGCGGCGTGACTTTGTTGCGCTTGCCGGTGCCGTGGCTGGGATCAACGAGGATCGGTAAATGGCTCAACCGCTGCACCGCAGGCACCACGCTTAGATCGAGCGTGTTCCGCGTGTGATCGGCGAACGTGCGCACGCCGCGCTCACAGAGCGCGACGTTGTAGTTGCCTTCGCTCAGAATGTATTCGGCGGCCATCAGAAATTCTTCCAGCGTCGCCGACATGCCGCGTTTGAGCAAAACAGGTTTGGGGCCGCGTCCAGCACGCTTCAGCAACGAGAAATTCTGCATGTTGCGCGCGCCAATCTGAATCACGTCGGCATACTCCTCGCACAGGTCGAGCGACTCGTGATCGATTGCCTCGGTAATGATCTTCATGCCGAATTGCTGGCGGATTTCCGCCATGATGCGCAGACCTTCCTCGCCGAGTCCCTGAAAAGAGTAGGGAGAGGTGCGCGGCTTGTAGGCTCCGCCGCGGAAAAATTGCGCTCCGGCACGGCAGACGCGCTCGGCGACCGTGAAAGCCTGATCACGATTCTCGATGGCGCAGGGTCCGGCGACAATGGCGAGGCCAGGTCCGCCGATCGTAGCGTTGGTGCCGGCAAAGGTGATGACAGTGTTGTCTTCCTTCACATCGCGGCTGACCAGTTTGTAGGGCTTCGAGACCTGTATGACTTCCTGTACGCCCGGCATTTCTTCGAGCGTGCCATGTTCGACTTCGCCCTTGTTACCGGTAATGCCGATGGCGGTGCGGGTCGCCCCCGGCATGGAGTGCGCGCGGTAGCCCAGCTTTTCGATTTTCTGGCAAACGGCGCGCACCTGCTCTTCGGTAGCATGCGCCTTCATGACGACTAGCATAAGATTCACCCTGGGAACGGCTCGTGTGGGGACAGCTTAGCTGTCCGTCGAGCGAAACTCGACTTTGCGGCTGCAGGAGAAGCCGCCACCCAAGTCTACCGTTGCGCGAGGTTGCACCGCAAATGGAGCAGGGTTTCTCGTTGGTGTTGCTGCAGCGTTTCTGAATCCAGCGATTCGAACCGACATCCAACTGAGACATAAATTCCCTCAGGAGTGCCTTCATGAAAGCAGCAGTCGTCCCATCCGTTAACGGCAAGTGGGAAGTCAAAGAGTGGCAGACACCCAAAGCCGGTCCGAATCAGGTGGTTATTAAGATTCACGCCAGCGGCCTGTGCTACACCGACGTCCATCTTACCCATGGTCTGTTTGGGTTGCAGTTTCCGCGCGTGCTTGGCCACGAGCCCGTCGGCGAAATCGTCGAGGTCGGCGCGGGCGTAACGTCGCGTCAGGTCGGCGACCGAGTCGGTGTGGGTTGGCACCAGAAGGGTTGCGGCCGCTGCGAATGGTGTCTGCGGGGCAGAAAAGAATTGTGCCCGAACGCGATCTCGACGGGTATTGGCCTGCAAGGTAGCCACGCCGAGTACATGCTCGCGTACGCGGACGCAACCATGCTGATTCCGGACGCCCTCAGCTACGAGCAGGCCGCTCCAATTTTCTGTGCCGGATATACCGTGTGGAGCGGGCTTCGCCTCGCAGACCCCAAACCACATGAGCGCGTGGCGGTGGTTGGCATTGGTGGCCTCGGCCATCTCGCGCTGCAGTATGCGAAGGCGTCGGGGTTTACGACCATTGCTGTCACAAAATCTAAAGATAAAGAAAAGATGATTCGCGACCTTGGCGCAGACGAAGTTGTCGAGAGTGGCGAGAAGTTGCTCGCCACAGGGGGAGCGGATGTGTTGTTGGCGACATCGAATTCGTGGGCTGCAGCGGCTGATGCCGCAAAAGGTATGCGTCCGGATGGCCGCGTCATCCTGATGGGCGTTGGTCCCGAACAGTTCAACTACAATCCCGAATTAATGTTCAAGCGCGTGCGCGTGATGGGATCGAGCCAGAATGGCCCCGAGTACCTCTACGAAGCGCTGGACTACGCCGCAAAAGGTAAGGTTAGGGTCGTTGCCGAAACGTACAAACTCGACGAAATCGCCAAGGCGTACGATCGCGTAGCCGAAGGGAAAGTGCGATTCCGGGCAGTGATCACGATGAACTGAAGTGCAATTGGCGTGTGGCGGCCGGGCGCCCGCCCCCGTCCGGTTGGGCGAACCGAACCGCAGCTCACAGCCTCGTTATACTTTCTCCATGCCTCGCTCGATGACGCAGGAGCAAGACATTCTCAAACGGCGTGCGCCGAAACGGCCGCCGCGCCTTACTTCCCGGCGCGTCGGCATTCATACGTCTTCTGCGGGGGGCGTGCAGAACGCCGCCGAACGGGCGTACCGCCTGGGTTGCAACACGTTCCAAGTCTTTTCGTCGAGTCCGCGCCAGTGGGCTCAGTATGAATTGGGTGCGCCGCAATGCGCCGAGATGAACCGCCTGCGCGCTCGATACGATCTGAAGCCGCTGGTCATCCACACCAACTATCTGGTGAATCTTGCCAGTTCGAACGAATTGTTTCTGCAGAAGTCGATGGAGGCGTTTCGCGGCGAAGTGGAGCGCGCCCTTGCTCTGTGTGCAGAGTATCTCGTGTTGCATCCGGGATCGTTTCGCGGGGCCGACCGCGAGCAAGGACTACTCCGTACCGCGGCTGCGATAGCCGCATCCACGCAAGGGCTTGACCTTGCTAAAGGTAGGCTGACCATTCTGATCGAAAATACGGCCGGAGCGGAATTCTCTCTGGGCGGCAGCTTCGAGCAAGTCGCAGAGGTGATCGAGCGCCTGAACGGGATCGTTCCCGTGGGCGCCTGCATTGACACATGCCACACGCACGTTGCCGGATACGACATCGTCAGCAAAGACGGCCTTTATCAGACCTTGCAGCACCTTGATGCGACCATCGGTCTCAACCGCGTAAAGGTCTGGCACTGCAACGATGCGAAAGCGGCGCGCGGTTCGAAGCTGGACCGGCATCAGCAGATTGGGAAGGGAATGATCGGCAAGGAGACATTTCGCATCCTGCTGAATGATCTTCGTCTCGCGCATGCCGCCTTCATCGCGGAAACGCCAATCGAGAGGCCGGGGGATGATCGCAGGAATGTCGATGCGCTAAAGAAGCTAGTCGTAGAGACGTAGCAAGCTCTGCTCTATGGCCGAACACGCCAGATTCCAGTCCTTCATTGTAAAATCAAGGTTTATCTAACAGCTGTCGAAGCTCTCTATGCCGCAAGAAGAAAAATCAGAAGCCACCATGACCAGCGCGGATCCTCCCAACGAAGGACGAATTAACGACGAGCGCTACGATGCCCAGCGTGTCGAGACCAAGTGGTTTGATCGCTGGAAGCAGGATGCCGCGCTCTACGCTGCCGAGCCCGACTCGACCAAAAAGAAATATTACGTCCTCGAGATGTTGCCCTATCCTTCGGGCGCGCTGCACATGGGGCACGTGCGCAACTATTCGATCGGCGATGCGCTCGCCCGTTATATGTGGATGAACGGCTACAACGTGCTGCATCCCATGGGATGGGATTCGTTTGGCTTGCCGGCGGAAAATGCGGCGATTCAAAACAACACGCCGCCGCGGCAGTGGACGCTCGCGAACATCGCCAACATGAAGGCGCAGATGAAGCGCCTCGGCTTCGCCTACGACTGGTCGCGCGAAGTCACGACATGCATGCCGGACTACTACCGCTGGAACCAGTGGTTCTTCCTCAAGCTTTTTGAGCAGGGGCTGGCGTATCGCAAGAAGAGCAAGGTCAACTGGTGTCCAAAGTGCGCGACCGTGCTGGCCAACGAGCAGGTTCTTTCTAACGGATGCTGCTGGCGCCACGAAGACACGCTGGTCGAGCAGCGCGAGTTGGAGCAGTGGTTCGTGCGCACTACGAAGTACGCCGATGAGTTGCTGAGCGGCCTCGACAAACTCGAAGGCTGGCCGGACAAAGTACGCACCATGCAGCGCAATTGGATCGGGCGCAGCGAAGGAACCTTAGTCGACTTTAAGCTCGACGGCAATGTTGGAGCGGCGGGATCGACGATCAGCGTCTTCACGACGCGGGTGGATACGATCTTCGGCGCGACCTCGGTGCAACTTGCTCCGGAGCATCCGCTGGTCGCTGACTTTACGCGCTACAACCAGGTACTGGGTGCGCAGGTGCAGGAGTTGATCGGCGAGCAGCGAAAAGCGAAAGAGGCTGGCGACATCGGCGCGATCGAGAAGCATGGCGTAAATACGCACCGCTTCGCCATCAATCCGTTCAGTGGCGAACGGGTGCCGATCTGGATTGCCAACTACATCCTCATGGACTACGGCACCGGCGCCATCATGAGCGTCCCTGCACACGACGAGCGCGACTACGAGTTCGCCAAGAAGTACAAGCTGGAGATCCGGTTGGTCGTGCTTCCGGTGGCGAACGATCCAGAAGAAACGATGGCGGAGCCCGCATTGCCTTTCGTGGCGCACGAAGGCATGCTGATCAACTCTGGCGCGTACTCCGGTTTGAGCTGCGAAGACGCGATCAAGAAGATGTCGGCGTATGCGGAGGAGAAAGGCTTCGGCAAAGCGACCGTTACCTATCGGCTCAAGGATTGGGGAATTTCACGGCAACGCTATTGGGGTACGCCGATCCCGATGCTGTATTGCGAAAAGGATGGCATTGTCGCGGTGCCGGAAAAGGACTTGCCGGTGATCTTGCCAGAGAACGTTGATATCACGCTGACGGGTGGCTCGCCGCTGGGCCGGGTGCCGGAGTTCGTGAACGCGACGTGTCCCAAGTGTGGCGGGCCCGCGCGACGCGAGACTGACACCATGGATACGTTCGTCGATTCGTCCTGGTATTTCTATCGCTATTGTGACGCGCACAACAATCGTGCGCCCTTCGACGGAAAGGTTGCCCAATACTGGTTCCCCATCGATCAGTACATTGGGGGCGTTGAGCATGCGATCTTGCATTTGATCTATTCGCGTTTCTGGACGAAATTCATGCGCGACCTGGGCATGATCACGAACGACGAACCGGTCGAGCGCCTGTTCACGCAGGGAATGGTGATCAAAGACGGTGCGAAGATGTCGAAGAGCTTAGGCAACGTGGTCTCGCCGGACGAGATGGTGGCGCGTTATGGCGCCGACGCGGCGCGAATGAATAGCCTGTTTGCTGCGCCTCCCGACCGCGATCTTGACTGGCAGGATTCTGGGGTTGAAGGTATCCAGAGATTTCTTGGGCGCGTGTATCGGTTCGTAGTGCGCAATGCGCGGCGGGATCATCCGGATTGGCGCAAACCGGTGCCGTCGGAGTTGTCGCCGCAGGCGCGGGCGATCCAGCGCAAATTGCACCAGACGATTAAGCGCGTGAGCGACGACTTTCAGGGACGCTGGCACTTCAACACCTGCGTCTCGGCCATCATGGAACTGGTGAATGTTCTGTATGGCGCAGAAGAGGCGATCGCGCAGAACGCAGTTCCCGTGCCGTTCCTGGCGGACGTTCAGCGCAGCATGGTGTTCTTGCTTGCGCCGTTCGCACCATACCTCGCCCACGAACTTTGGGAAATGCTAGGCGAGAAGGGCAACCTGCTGAAAGCGCCGTGGCCGAAGTATGACGCCGCGCTGGCCAAAGAAGAAGAGATCGAAATTCCTGTGCAGGTCAACGGCAAACTGCGCAGCCGCATAGTAGTGTCCGCCGATGCCACGGAAGCATTCGTCATCGAGCGCGCGCTCGCCGACGAAAAAGTGAAGGCGCTGACCGCCGGCAAACAGATAGTGAAGAAGTTGTATGTGCCGGGGCGGCTGGTGAACATTGTGGTGAAGTAGTGTTCGGTTCCTGGCAACTTACTTATGGCAATCTCGCCCACGGCTGAAGGATTTCGCGCGGCGTTCCGGCGCCCGTCGCTGACGTTTGCGGAAATCAGTTGGCGCTGGGTCACCGGCGCAACGGCCATCACGGTTTTCTTCTTCGGCTTTTTCGAATATCTCAGCACGCTGCCTGTGACAAACGGCGAACTGCTGTTCTTGCGGACGCGGCAGCCCTATCTTGTCGGCGAGGTGATCGCCCGTATCCTGCGCGGGAGCCTGAGCCTCGGCGTCATGGCGTTGTTGCTGGCGGCGATGATGCTGGGCGTGCTCTGGATGTTCACGTGTTCCGTGGGGCGGATCGCCACGGTGCGCGGGTTGCTCGACTATTTCCGTAGAGACGCAACCCGTGACGTTTCTGCCGGTGGCGTTCCCCATGATGGCGAGACAGACGTTGCAAGCAACTTCTCTACAAACGGGTCTAACTCGCTGGTAGCTTTGGTGCGGCTCAACTTCCTGCGCCTCGCAGTGTTACTGGCCGCGATCTTGGGATGCGTGGGTGCAGCGATCCTGGCCGGCTTTGCCTCCCCGAATGCGCATCCTCGGCCGGGTGTGGCCTTCCTGATCTTCCTGCCACTGGCCGCACTCATCTGCTGGGTTGGGTGGTCTCTGAACTGGCTACTCTCGTTGGCGGGAATGTTTGCTATACGCGACAGGGAAGACGCCATCGGCGCAATTTCAGCTGCGGTCACGTTCTGCCGAGAGCAGACCGGAGCCGTCTTTGCGGTCAGCACATGGACGGGCTTGGCGCACACAGTGTTGTTCGTCATTGCGACCACAGCAGTCTCAATGCCTTTGGGGCTCGCCCGAATCGTGCCGTGGCGGCTGGTAACGGCGGCCATCATCGTTCTGACTCTGATCTATTTGGCGGTCGCGGATTGGCTCTACATGGCGCGCCTCGCGGGATATGTTTACATCGCCGAGACGCCGGAGGCGCCGCTGAAGTCGCCACTGCCGGCACCAGCGCCCACACATGGAATGCCTGTCATGCCTGTACCCGTGCAAAGCACCATCGACCGCGACGAACCGATCCTGAGCGACCTACCGAATCTGGTGGCAGAGACATAACAAGCAACGTCTCGACGAATAGTTCTCTTTACACCTTCTCTCCGAATCTGAGAGACTCAATAGTGGAAACCAAAACCAAGATCAGCCCATCTTCTACCCAATCGATCGTCATCCTTGACTTTGGCGCGCAGTATACGCAACTCATCGCGCGCCGCATTCGCGAACAAAATGTTTTTTCCGTCGTGCTGCCCTGCACGGCTCCGCTCAGCGAGATTAAGAGCTACTCGCCCGCCGGGATAGTGCTCTCGGGCGCCCCGTGGTCGGTTTACGACAAAGACGCGCCGCCGGCCGATGCCGGCGTATTTGAGATGGGCGTGCCGGTGCTCGGTATCTGCTACGGGTTGCAGTTTATGGTGCACACGCTAGGCGGCAAGGTGCGTCCAGCGGACAAGCGTGAGTATGGACGAGCGGAAATTGACATTATTTCCGACTCGGTATTGTTTCAGGGGCTGGCCAAGAAACTGGCCGTTTGGATGTCGCATGGCGATGAGGCATTGGAACTGCCTCCCGGCTTCGAGTTGATGGCGAAGACGCACTACGCCGTGGCCGGAATTCAGAATGTGGCGAAGAAATGGTACGCGGTGCAGTTTCATCCCGAGGTGCACCACACGCCGCAGGGCACGCAGATTCTAAAGAATTTTATTTTTCAAATTTGCGGCGCGAAGCCGACCTGGACTCCGCAGCGCTTCATTGAATCCACTATTGAACAAGTAAAGCAGCAAGTCGGCACTGGACGGGCCATCTGCGCGCTCTCAGGCGGTGTCGATTCGTCGGTTGCCGCTGTGCTGGTGGACAGAGCGCTTCGCGACACAAAGGGTAAACCACGGTTAACCTGCGTGTTCGTGAATAACGGCGTGCTGCGCAAAAACGAATTTGAAAAAGTTCAGAGGACCCTGCGCGACAAACTCGGACTTCGCCTCGACGCGGTGGACGCGACCGATCGCTTCATGAAGAAGCTTAAAGGGGTCACCGATCCCGAGAAGAAGCGAAAGATCATCGGCAACGAATTCATCAAGGTGTTTGAGAAAGAAGCGCAGCGCATCGAGAAGACCGAGGGCAAGGTCAAGTGGCTGGTGCAGGGGACACTCTATCCCGATGTGATCGAGTCGCGGTCGGTGCGCGGGCCATCCCAGGTGATCAAGTCGCATCACAACGTCGGCGGCTTGCCCGCGAAAATGAAGCTGAAGTTGATCGAGCCGTTGAAGGATCTGTTCAAAGACGAAGTCCGCAGGATTGGCCGCGACTTGGGCATGCCGGAAGAGATTTTGCAGCGGCAGCCGTTCCCCGGCCCGGGGCTCGCGGTGCGTGTTCTGGGAGAGGTCACTCCCGACCGTTTGGCGGTGCTGCGCGAGTGCGACGATATCGTGGTCAGCGAAATCAAAGAGGCCGGGCTCTACACAAAAATCTGGCAATCGTTCGCGGTGCTGTTGCCCGTGATGACGGTCGGCGTGATGGGCGACGCGCGAACCTACGCCTACACGTGCGCGGTCCGCGCAGTGAGTTCGGAAGACGGCATGACCGCGGACTGGGTTCCGCTGCCGCACGACGTGCTGAAGATTATTTCGACGCGCATCGTGAATGAAGTGAAAGGCGTAAACCGCGTGGTCTACGACATCACGTCGAAGCCCCCCGGGACGATTGAGTGGGAATAGGCTGCTGTCAGCCCCAGCTAAACCAGTTAGGCTTCGCAGTCGTTCGCGGATATCGGCAGAACATCGGTAAAGATGAAGCCATCCCGCGTCACGCATTCACCCGACTCGATCGCAATTGGCCTTGAGAACATTGGCCCGGCGTAGGTGAAGGTGTGAAATTCTCCGTTCTCACCACAGGGGTCGACATCTGCAGGAAGACGACGAAGCAGGTCGCGATCGAGGTCGCAACCGGCGAAGTCTGCGGGCAACTTGGCAGGATCGATGCAAACAATCCGCGCACGCAACCCTGCGTCGATCATCTGTGAAGCCAATTCTTTTGTGTCCAAACCCCAGACGGGGAAGATCGGCTCCAAACCGGTGCCACGCAGCCGGTCTTCGCGGTAGCGGCGGATGTCTTCCAGGAAGAGATCGCCAAAGGCTATTCCAGTAATTCCATTCTCGATCGCGGCCGCGCAGGCGACTGACATTGCATGTTCGTACTGCTCGTTGCTGCAGGGCCACGGGAGCGGAATTTCCCAAAGAGGCAAGCCGGCAACTTCCGCCTGAGTCTCTAGCAGAGCGCGGCGGGTGCCATGCATGGCAACCCGCTGGAATTGAGTGTTGATCGTAGTCAGCAGACCCGCGACTTCGACGCTGTTGTCCTGACGGAGCAGGAGCAAGCTCCAGGCACTATCTTTGCCGCTGCTCCAGGACAGCAGAATTTTCTTTCTGACGCTGGAATTCACGATCGAAGGCCGTTCAATCACGATGGACCGTTTCCATCGAAAACGCGGGCAGGCATACCGCGATGTATTCGGCGCCGCCTTCGTTGGGAGTCGAGTAGCGGATCCATTCGCCGGCGTGGGCTATGACCGCCTGGCCGGCGGCTACTTCGAGTGAGCCTTCTTTAGACTCAACCCGCAGCATTCCTTTCAGCACGACTGTGAATTCTTCGAACTCGGGCGTCTGGCCAGGCTCGAGCCATCCTTGCGGACTGCGCATGTGGGCGACGCTGGCGGCGGAGGTCTTGGAGTTGACCCGCCCGATGTATTCGTCGATGAGTTTGGGCTTGTTGCCTGCGGATTGGATCTGGGTGGGTTGTGGGATCAATGTGGGCATGGGGGTTGGGCTTCCGGCTCTCGGCTTCGGGCTTCCGGTACCCGACATAAGATTACATCAAAAGGTTTTGACCGCTAACGTCGCTAAGGAAGGTCGCTAAGATCGCCAAGAAATGCGTAATGGTTCGCAGTTCCGCAGCGATCGGCGTGGCTGCTTCGCTGTCGCGAAGCAGCCACTAGGCTCGGGATGACAGTGGTGTTTACGGCTGGGGTCGTGCGTTTACGGGCACGGGTACGGTGTAGGCGGAGTCCCGGGCATTCCGGGAATGATCGTCGGTGGGCCCGGGATGCCATTCGGGCCGGGCGCTCCTGGGATCACGGTGTCGGGAGTGCCCGGCGTGCCGGGTGTGAAACAGGTACCGTGGTCTGCCGGTGTGTAAGGCGGTGGAATGAACCGTGGTCGGGGCGCGATCGGTTGCTCCGCTACCGGATTTTGCGCGGACTGTCGGACGGCCTCCGCGACTTCATCCTGATTCAGGATGATGGGCTGTTGCAAGGTCATCTCAACGGGAGAACCGACGTCGAGGAAGAAGTTGTGGGTACTCGAGAGAAACACGAGCGAGGCGACCATCCCGGCCATCGCACCAACTCCGGCGCCGATCCCGATAGCCATTCCGGGATGTGCGGGCACGGACACGCTCGACGAGAGGCATCCGGGTGGAGGTCCGGTACATCCGGGCGGCAGGCTGCTGGTGAGGGTGCTGGGATTTTTGTTGGCCACGGCATTGCCGATAAGCGCGCCGACACCGGCGCCGGCCGCAGGGAGAATGAACATTCCAGCAAGTCGGCCTTTGCCAGGATCCTTCAAGGCGTAGCCATCAGGGCTTTCCAGAATGACGGGTCCGGCAACGGGGGCGACGTAGCCGTCGGGAAAGGTGATGGACATCGATTGAAGGCGCAATTCGCCGCGTCCATCGCGGCGCTCGATCTTGTCGACGGTGCCTTGCACAAAAGTGCCGGGCGGAATTGCGACTTCGTTGCCAGCGCTTACCGGAGAAGTGATCTGCGCGTAGATGTCGTCTCCGCGACGAATTCTGCGACTTTGAACGGGCTGCGTGAGCACGAGGGCGATTTGTGTCCCGGCGGGGATCGTCACCGTGTTGTTCGTTTCAGATTGTGTTTGGTTCGACTGACCGTTTGGTTGGCGGGTCTGAGGTTGATCTTGCGCGAGGCAAGCAGCGGTTGTGAAAAACAGCGTAACGACGGCCAAAGCGCGCTTTGTTTTTTGGGGGTTGAAGAAAGCTGGGACCGACGAAACGCTTTGACGACAGAGGCGGCGGTACGTCATGGTGCACCTTCCTCTCGAAAGCTCGTGAGTGGCGCTCTCGAATTGTGGCGGAGCTAAGTCAGAAATCGTGCTCCTGTTCGCTTAGACCCTCGAGGCTACACAAAGTATCGCTTCTGTTGAGTAAAGGTTTGCAAAAGAACGTAGGAGTTTGTAAAGCCGTGCGGGGCACGGGGTTTGATGAGTTTTGCAACAGCGGCTGCCTTCGGCAAAAGAGACCTTGCAGCAATTTTTCTGAGACATCGCCGCTGAAGTTTTCCTCAGTTAGATCGAATTCAGGAATATGCGTTATGCGAGAAGCCCGCACTTCCTGTTTGCGCTACACTACTGTCCTCTCAGACAACTCGGTCAACGTGAACTCCTAGTCCTTATAGCCTTGCGAAGTTCCAGCGGAGGACATGATGTCGTTCAGGTCAGTATTTATTGCGGTTGTGATTGCGTTCGCCCTCATCCTTGCGGCATTCCTAATTAACCGAGCCCGGCCGAAGGTCGAAACTGAGCAGGCCGCCTCGGAGTTCGTGCGAGCGTCTGGGAAGTGTGCCGAGTGCCATTCGCGCCTGCAGTATTCCGTGGTGCACGAGTACGAGATGAGCAAGCATGCACAGAAAGGCATCAACTGCCTGGAGTGCCACCAGCCAGCACAGGGACAGGAGAAGAAAGATCACCATGGATTTGTGATCGCCAGCGTGCGCCTGACGGCGGCGAATTGCCGGAGTTGTCACGAGCAGATCTATCAGCAGTTCGTGCGGAGCCGTCATGCGGCACCATCATGGGCGGCGATTTATGGCGAGAAGGGCCTGACGCCAGAGCAGGTTAATTTCTCTGAGACGTATCAGCCCGGCGGGACGCGGCGTCCGCCGCATCCTTTTGTGCAATCCGAAGGGCCGTCGGCCATGGCGAGTGGATGCGAACAGTGCCATAGTATCGGCAAGCCGAATCCCGACGGAACTCTCGGCACTTGCACGGCGTGTCATACCCGGCATACGAGTTCGGTGGCGATTGCGCGGCTCCCAACCACGTGCGGGCAGTGCCACTTGGGGCCAGATCATTCGCAGATCGAGATTTATGAAGAGTCGAAACATGGAGTCATGTTTGCCGCGCAGGAGCGATTGCTGAACCTGAGCGCCGACCCAAAAAATCTGACCACGCGCGATATGTTCGTCCCCACGTGCGCGACCTGTCACATGAGCGGCATCAACGGCCTGGGGATCACTCATGATCCTTCAGAGAGACTCTCGTACTACCTGGCGAATGCGATCAGCGAGAAGCGGCCCAATTATGCGGCGGCGCAGGCGAAGATGAAGCAAGTCTGCGCCCAGTGCCATACTCCGACCATCGTCGATCCGGTCTATCAGCGGGCCGAACAGGTGGTGCAGGCGACGAATGACAAGGTTTTGGCGGCCAAGGCGGTGGTGGATGGTTTGCGAAAAGACGGCGTGCTGAACGGTCCGCCGTTCTCGCAGCCGATTGATTTCGTCTACTTTGATTTCTGGCACTATGACGGACGCACCTCGAAACATGCCGCCTTTATGGGAGGGGCGGACTTCGTGCAGTGGCATGGAAACTATCCCATGTTGCGCAAGACGGTCGAACTCAAGGCCATGGCCGAGGAGCTGAGGAGAGCCCATGGCGGAAAGAAGTAGAGCCTGGTGGGCAGAGCCTTGGTTCCTGGTCGAAGCCTTCGCACTGGTGAACATCGGTTTCATGACCATCGACATTTTCATGGCTCACTCCGTGAACGATTTTCGACGGTCTGCGGAGTACATCCCGCTGTATTTCTCTGTGGTCGCGCCGCTGGTGTTAGTCGTCGGCCTCGCATTGCGGAGGCGGTGGCCGATGGTGTGGGTAGATCTGGGCTATCTGGTGGGCTGGACATCGATTCTGGTGGGACTTACCGGAGTCATTCTGCATCTCGACAGTTCGTTTTTTTACGAGCGAACGATCAAGAGCCTGACCTACTCCGCGCCGTTCGCCGCGCCCTTGGCCTATGCCGGATTGGGGTTTCTGATTGTGCTGAACCGGATGGTTGATCCGGAATCGAGGGAATGGGCGCAGTGGGTTCTGCTGATGACCCTGGGCGGCTTCTTCGGAAACTTTGTGCTCACGCTGATTGACCATGCGGGAAACGGTTTCTTCTATCCCCTGGAATGGGTGGGCGTTATCGCCAGCGCATTCGCCGTGGGATTTTTAGTAACTCCGTTGCTGATCCGAGTCTCTCGTGGGTTTCTGTCGCTTTGTGCCGCGATCCTGGTTCTCGAGGCCGGCGTCGGGGCATGGGGGTTTCTGTTGCATGCCGAACGAAATCTTCATGGACCGTCGACGCAGTTCCTCAAAAATTTCATTTACGGGGCGGCGCCGCTGGCACCGCTGCTGTTTCCGAATCTCGCCGTGCTCGGGTTAATTGCCTTGTGGCGGTTGCACCGGGCTGCCGACCAATAACCGGCGGACGACACCTGGCAACCGAAGTCTCGCCTATTGCATATCCGGCGGGGCGGCGGTTACTCCACTCCTCGGTTGCGGGCGCTCGTGCTGTGTATAGTCCGGCGGGATTTCAAATAAAGACTCGTCGAGCGGCTGCTCGGACACTTCCAACAGTTCGGTTTTGTTGAGGATTACGTTTCCGCCCTCGCGCTGCGTGGAGCGCTCTTCGAGGATGAGGCCAGTCGTTTCAGCTCCCGTGTACTTGATCTCGAAGTGATCGCGTCGGCCGGTGGGTCCGACTTTGAACATGCCCATGAAGATGGGCGCGAGAGAGCGCGGAATGGGTTCGTGGCAGGTCTCTGCGGGCAGGCCTAGATACCAAGTGTCGAGAACGATTTTTCCTGGCAGGGTAGAGGCGTCTTTGCTGGCATCGATGGTGATGGTGCTCTTGAGGTGGCGGGCTTCATAGCCGGCCACTTGACGGCGTTCGCCGGTGTCGACCGAATCCATGGTGACGCTGACGATGGGGCCGTCAGCGAACTGAGGCCGGACTCGCACGGTTTTGGATGGAACGCGCGGTTCGGAGTCGACGAACAGGGTGTAGGTTTTCGACGCCGGGTTCAGATGAATGATGGTTCTCAGGTCGCACTGCATGATGCTGGTGCTGGCGGCCATGAGCTTCGCGCCGTCGGGGCTGATTTCCGTGCGCTCGCGTGGACCCTTGAAATAATAGGCGTGGACCATGGGATGGGACAGGCCGCGCGTTTCGCGGATTCTGATGGTCGTGTCACGGAAGTTGGGAACGGTGGGGCGGACGGGGGTGACGGGGGAGGCGGCAAAGGCGGCTAGCAGTACGATCAGGGAGCGAAGCATCGATCCTCCTCGACAGCACTTTGTTTCCTCATCAAAGAGCCAAGGAGCAAGTTACGTCTTTACGACTATCGTTTCGTGTTCGCCGCAGAATATCCGGCGGGAACTTCGAACAGCGATCCGTCGAGCGGTTGATCGGAAATCTGCACGAATTCGGTCTTCGTGACGTTAACCCTACCATCCTCAGTTTTTGTCTGGGTTATTTCGACGGGAAGTCCTAGAGGTGCAGCGCCGAGTTGCTTGAATACGATGCGATCTTGGCGACCGGACCACGCGACGCTCCATCCCATTTTTTCGGTGCCCGTGGCCTTGCAGTTCATTCCGGGGATGTCGATGTACCAACCGTCGATTTCAGTCTTACTAGGTCTGCTGACCGCACCCGGTCCGGGTTCGGCGGTGATGGTGGTCTTTATTCGATGGGCTTCGTAGCTGCCGAATTGACGCCGTTCGCCGGTATCAACCGAATCGGTGGCCACCGTGAGTTCGCCGCCGCTCATCTCGGGTTGCGGAATGGATGAGGGCGTCTTCTTCATTTCCGCTTTTAGTTCGGCCCAATCCAAAGGTCTGGAGTTGTAGGTTTTAGAACTCTTATTGAGCCAGAGGCCGACTCCTTGATCGCATTGGGTGATGTAAGGCAGGCCCACCGGATTGCCCGCGGGATCATGATTCTCTGTGCGCTGGCGCGCTCCTTTGAAGTACCAGGTTATCTCGACCTTAAACTGGCCGCCCATGGTAGTGCGGGTCTTGACGGTAAGGTCGCGGAAGTTGGGTACGATCAGATCGGATGTGGCCGCGGGAGTTGGGGCAACCGGAGTGGCGAGGATTGCGAACAGCAGCAGACGAGAGAGCATCTTTCCTCCTCGGGCGCCGGTATAGACGTAACAACTCTACAAATGCAAATGGGCGCGGGATGGTTGCCCGCGCCCACACATTCTACCCTTAGTTCTATGCGTGAACCACTTCCACACCATAGATCGAATGCCACGACGTCGCGGCCTTCAGCTTGTTGTTGACGTTGTGGATGTTCTTTACGCCTTCGGTTTCGAGCCATTTGCGGAAGGCATCTGCGCCCTGCTTGGCATAGATCGGAATGCCGTCTTTCCAGGTCGCACGGCCGCAGAGGACGCCGTTGAACTTCACTCCGGATTCTCCGGCGAGTTCGAGGGTCTCGCTGAACTCGGCATTGCTTACGCCGGCCGACAGGTAAATGAAAGGCTTGGTCGCAACGGCAGCGGCTTTGTGGAACAGGTCGATAGCTTCCTTCTTGGTGTAGGCTTTCTGTCCGCCGAACGATTTGGTGCCTTCTACGAACTTCATGTTGACGGGCACTTCGACTTTCAGCACGTCGACCCCATAGCGGTCTTTTGAGAACTCACGCATGCTCTCGGTGACAATGTGTGGTTTCTTCTTGGCGTAATCGAGGCCCTTTTCGTCGGCGCCTTCTTCGTAGCCGACAAACTCGAGGAAGTACGGGATGTCGTTGGCGCGGCATTCGTCGCCGATGCGCTCAACCCACGCGTGCTTGATCTCGTTGACATGTTTGGGATCATCGGGCGTGTAGTAGAGCAGAATCTTGACGCAGTCGGCGCCAGCTTCTTTCAGGCGGCGCGCGGACCATACGTCGAGAAGATCGGGCAGGCGGCCGGG
>Ga0207664_10000298_pt1 | contig 37109 bp, 36 predicted proteins | sample LARL83metaG_FD_184349 | JGI IMG/M metagenome (GOLD analysis project Ga0207664, IMG submission 184349) | Corn, switchgrass and miscanthus rhizosphere microbial communities from Kellogg Biological Station, Michigan, USA - LAR L8-3 metaG... | ecosystem: Host-associated > Plants > Roots >... | reverse complement strand
GCCTGCATCGACTACGTGGTCGACCGCCTCTAGCCCGTCCTGCCGCTAGCCCCTCCTGCCGCTAGCCCGTTATGCCGCCCCTGCGGTAAGCGGTCCTGCCGCCCCTGCGGCAGCCGGTCGGGCCGCCGCCGGCCAAGATCGATGTCCCGTTACCGACACCCCAGCGTCGGTGATGTGCCATCGACCACCCCTGGTTGCGCGCGCTCAGCGGACGATCGCGCCGACGACCACGGCGAGGACCAGGATCGCCAGCACGGACGGGAGCAGCCAGCGCGGCGCGCGATTCACTCCATCGAGCCTAACCGGGATGCGGGGACGCCCAGTGGCCAGTCCCCGAGGGATTCATAACGAGGCCGCGGGCCCAGGTAACTGCGGATCAGGTGGATCCGGTCCGCCATCCAGGCCGGGCCCGAGTAGTCCGCGAGCGCGGTGACCAGCGGGCGGAAGTCGGCCGGCTGCCGGGAGCGAGCCAGCGTGATGTGCGGCCGGAACCGCCGCCGCTCGCCAGGCGGCCGCGCGCCCGCTTTCGTGGCTCCTCTCGCGACCGAGCCTGACATCTTGCGCAGCGCGTCCGGATCTCCCCGGACTCCGGTCCACAGCACGCGGGCGCGCGGCACGGTCGGGAACGCGCCGGCGCCCGCGGTGGACAGCTCAAGCCGGGGGTGCCCGCCCGCGGCTCGTTCCAGCCTCGTGGCCAGCCGCGGCACCACGGCGTCGTTCACCTCGCCGAGGAAGGCCAGGGTGACGTGCCAGGACTGCGGGCTGCTCCAGGTCAGCTCGGGCCGGGCGGCGCGCAGCGGGGCCACCGCCGCGTCGATCCCGGCCAGGGCGGTGGCCGGCGGGGTGATGGCGACAAACAGTCTCACCCGATCATGGGTACCAGAAGTCGCGGCGCTCAGGCCGCCTGCTTCAGCAGGCGGTCCGGCCGCAGGTGGTCACGGACCCGCACGCCCAGGCTGCGGGAGAGCATGACCGCGACCGCGACCGCGGCGGCGGCTGAGATCGCCCCGCCGGCGATCAGGCTGACCCTCGGCCCGAATGCCTGGCCGACCCAGCCGACCAGCGGCGACCCGAGCGGCGCACCGCCCAGGAACACCAGCAGGTACAGCCCCATTACCCGCCCGCGCATCTCGCCGGTGGTACCCAGCTGGGTGGCCGAGTTGGCCGCCGTGGTGAAGGTGAGCAGTACCACCCCGATCGGGAACAGCACGGCCAGGAACATCCAGAACGACGGCATCAGCGCGCTCAGCACCTCGAGCGCCCCGAAGGTGAACGCGGTGGTCAGCAGCAGCCGGGCACCCGGGTGCTTACGGCGCGCGGCCAGCAGCGCCCCGGCCAGCGCGCCCGCCGCGAATACCGTGGAACCCAGCCCGAACGCCCCCGCGCCGGTGTGGTACACCAGGCGGGACATCAGGGCGTTGGTGACCTGGAAATTCATCCCGAACGTCGCCACGAAGAACACCAGCACCATCAGCGACCACAGGTTCGGCCGGGCCCGGACGTAGGCCAGGGCCTCGCGAAGCTGGCCCCGGGCCCTCGGGGCCCGCTCGGCCGGGCTCAGCTCCGACGGGCGCATGAGCTTGAGCCCGATGATCACCGCTGCGTACGACGCGGCGTTGACCAGGAAGGCGGCCGGGGTGCCCACGGCGCTGATCACCAGGCCGGCCACGGCCGGCCCCGCGATGCGGCCCAGGTTGAAGACGGCGCTGTTCAGGGCGATCGCGTTGGGCATGTCGGCCTTGCCGACCATTTCCACCGCGAACGTCTGCCTGGTCGGGTTGTCCACCACGGTGACCAGTCCCAGCGCGAACGCGAGCGCGTAGACGTGCCAGATCTGCACCGTGCCGGTCAGCGCGAGCAGGCCCAGGATGAGGGCGAGCCCGCCCGCGATCGCCTGGGTGATCATGAGGATGGTCCGCTTGGGGTAGCGGTCCGCGATCGCGCCGCCCCACAGGCTGAACAGCAGCAGCGGCAGGAACTGCAGTCCGGTGGTGATGCCCAGCGCCGCGCCGCTGCCGTGGGTCAGGTCCAGCACCAGCCAGTCCTGCGCGACCCGCTGCATCCAGGTGCCGGTGTTCGAGATGACCTGGCCGGTCGCGAACAGCCGGTAGTTGCGGGTGCGCAGCGAGCTGAACGTGCGCGTGGCCCAGCGGCCGGTTACGCCTGGCTGAGCTTCTCCAGCACCGGCGCCGCGGTACGCAGGATCGCCCGCTCCTCCGGCGATAGCTCTTTCAGCCGCTTCGCCAGCCAGGCGTCCCGGCGCCGGCGCGCCTGGCTGACCAGCTCCCGCCCCTGCTCGGTCACCGTCAGCACCACCTGGCGCCGGTCGCTGGCATGGGGCGCCCGCATCACCAGGCGCCGTTCCTCCAGCACCGCGATCACCCGCGTCATAGACGGTGGCTGCACCTTCTCGTGCTCGGCCAGCTCGCCGGGCGTCATCGCGCCGTGCCGGTCCAGCACGGCGAGCGCGGCGAGCTGGGTGTCGGAGAGCGAGGCCAGGCCCTCGGCCTGGCGCTCTACCCGCAGCCGACGAGCGAGTCGGCTCACCGAGATGCGAAGGCCCGTGGCGAGGCCCGCGTCCGACCGGGTCTTCGTCACAGTCATGTTCATTAGCCTGAGTCATTACTTTTGCTAACAATATGCGCGATGCACGCATTCCGCAAACCATTAGCAATGGGAACGGGGCGGCGCCGGCGACGCCTGACCTAAGTACACCATGACTCGGGGGCCAACTCACGCCTTCGCAGCCATCGAATCCGGCCCGTTTCGGCCGATACCGGGTCCGCCGAGACCAGGGCGGGCTCCGGCCCCAGACGGCCGAGGCAGGCGGCAACCTCGGGTAGCAGAGGCGCGCGGCGCCCCCGACGGCAGCCCTGGACGGCAGGGCAGGCGGCGGCCCGGGGCGGCAGGGGCAAGCGGCAGCCCGGGCGGCATAGGCAGCCGGCGGCCCTAGACGGCAGGGGCAGCCGGCAGCCCCGGGCGGCAGGGGCAGGCGCCGGCCCTGGACGGCAGGGCGGGCGGCGGCCGGGGGCGGCATAGGCAGGCGGCAGTGCCGGGCGTGGCTTAGCCTGTGCTCTGTGAGCGGTCGGCCGCGTCCAGATGAGGAGTCCCGCGAGGTTCAGGCGCGGGATCCCGTGCCAGCGCAGCCGCCGGCCCGGCCGGCCCCGGTGCTGCGCGACCCGCCGCCTCCGCTGGAGGCCAACGACCAGCTCGTGACCGCCGTCATCACGGCCGGATGGGCCATCGCGCTGGTGGTCCTGCTCATCGTGCGCAGCTACATCCCGCCGGGGCAGCGCTGGTGGATATGGAGCGCGCTGGCGGGCCTGGTCATGGGCCTGTTCGGGCTCTGGTACGTCCCGTATCTCAAGCGCGCCCGGGCGCGTTCGGCGCAGCGGCGGGCGAGCCGGCGCGGCTCCTAGACACGGCCTTACGCGCTAGCCGTGGTCGAGGGACTCGAAGACGGTTTCGTCCACCGAGATGCCGGGCTGGTCCACGAGGTCGTAGCCGAGCTCGTCGATGATCGGCGGCATCGCCGGCTCGGCGCCGTGACCCCGGTCGGCCTCCGAGTGCGCCCCGCAGCCGTGATCGACGGAGACCACCCGGCCGTCCTCGGGCGCGTAGGCGTTCGCGCACACCCCGAACACGCCGCCCAGCGGGCCGGACAGCCGGATCAGGAATCCGCAGCTGGCGCACGGCGCGGGAGCCGCGCGGGCCAGCGCGGTGTGCGGGCCGTGATCCCCTTCGTACCAGCGCTCGGCCGTGCCGTCACGCCCGATGGCCGACAGCACCCGGGCCTGCCCCGCTTCGGGTTCTGTCGCCGTCTGGGCCGCGGCCGTCCCGGCTCCGGCCTCGTCGGGCCAGGCCAGCCCGTCGTCGCCCTCTTCCGCCACCACGGGCACCAGGCGCTCATCGTCCGGGGAGGCGGGCAGCAGGTCCCCGACGCCCAGATCGCCCGGCCTGAGACGATCCCGCCACGGTACCCACTCCGGTGCGAGCAGGGCGTCGGGCCCGGGGAGCAGCACGACCTCGCTGACGGTCACCAGCTTCGACCGCGATGCCCTGGTCACGGTGACGGCCCAGCGCCAGCCGACGTACCCCGGCAGCAGGCTGTCGAACAGGTGCGTCACCACCCGGTCGCCATCGGCCTGGACGGCGAGATGCTCGCCGACGTGCTCGGGGCCGGTCAGCTCGGCGGCGGCGGCGCCGGCCAGGTCGACGGCCTGCGCGCACAACTCGTCGGGTTCCCGGGCCCTGGTGCGGGTAACGGGGCTCACGTTTAGCCATTGTCCCCTATCCGCGGGAGTGCCCGGAACGCCGGCCGAGTTATGACTCGTAGCGGCACCGAGCCACCGCCGGGTCGTGATAGCACGAGACACCCTGAATACTGGGGGCATGCGAATGTCGGGCGCGCGGGACGCGGTACGGGGGGCGGCTTCCGCCACCGGTGCGGCGGCGCGGGCCGGCCGGTCGGCCACGCGCGGGACCGCGCGGGTTATCCACCGGCTGACCGGAGCCGGCGGCGCGGGCCGTACCGGCCTGGACAAGCTCATCGAGCTCACTGCGGCGGGCAGCGTCGGCGACGCCTTCGTCGCCGTTTCGCTGGCCGGGACGATCTTCTTCAGCACCTCGGTGGACCAGGCCCGGGGCAAGGTGGCGCTGTTCCTGCTCATCACGATGGCCCCGTTCGCGGTGCTGGCCCCGTTCATCGGGCCGTTGCTCGACCGGGTCCAGGACGGCCGCCGCTACATCCTGGCCGGGACGCTGCTGGCCAGAGGGCTGCTGTGCTGGGGGATGTCGGCCGCGATCAAGAACCCGCTCACGCTGCTGCCTTCCGCGTTCGGCATCCTCGTCCTGCAGAAGGCGTACGGCGTCGCCCGCGCCTCGGTCGCGCCCCGGCTGCTGCCGCCCGAGATCACGCTGGTAAAGGCGAACGCCCGATCCGCCCTGGCCGCGCTCATCGCGGCGTCGATCGCCGCTCCCATAGCCCTGGGGGTGGACAGGCTGCTCGACGCCGCCTGGGTGCTGCGACTGGCCACCGTGATCTACCTGGCCGCCATGGCGTACGCCCTCAGGCTGCCCAGCCACGTCGACCGGCTGCCGGCCGACGCCGAGCCCACCCAGCCGCTGCCGGCCGAAGCGCCGGCCATGGCCGGCGCCGCCACGATCCCCGAGCACGCCCCGCCGGGGACCCCCCGGCCGGATCAGGATCCGGGCCGGACCCAGACCTGGGCGGGCGACATGCCGCAACGGTCGCCGGGGCGCAAGGTGTTCAAGACGCTGCAGAGTGTCGGGCCGTTGGTCCGCGAGGCCATGGAGGGTAACGCCACGCTGCGCGCCCTGTCCGGGTACATGATCTTCTTCCTGGCGTTCTTGCTGCGCACGAACCACTTTCCCGGTGTGTCGAAGAACTTCGCGCTGGGCGCCATGGTCGGGGCCGCCGCGGCCGGCGGGCTCGTGGCCATGGGCATCGGGTCGATCCTGAGGTCCCGGGCGCCCCAGGTGATCATGTTCAGCATGCTGTTCCTGACTACGATCATCACGGCGCTCTGCGCGTGGTTCTTCGGGCTGGCGGCCGCGCTCATCGTCGCGTTCGTGGCCGCGGCCGGCACCGCGCTGGCCAAGCTCGCCCTCGATTCGATCGTGCAGCAGGAGATCGGCGAGGACGTTCGCTCCTCCGCCTTCGCGGTGTCAGAGACGCTGCACCAGTTGTCCTGGGTCGCCGGCGGCCTGGCCGGGCTGGCGGTGTCGTTCACCAATAGCGGGCCCGCGGGGCTGGCCGTGGCCGCCGCCGGACTTGGCGCGTCACTCTTCTGGCTGATTGCCCAGCGCCGGCGGCGGATCCGCGCCCGCAGCCAGGTCGCGCCGCGGCCGAAGCCAGCGCCCTGGCCGCGCTAGAGTTCGCGCTCACGGTCCGCGCTAGGTCCGGGGCACGGTCTGAGGTAGGCCCGGGTCACGTTCGGCGCTAGGCCCGGCCACGGCCCGCGCTAGGCCCGGCCACGGCCCGCGCTAGGCCCGGCCACGGCCCGCGCTAGGTCCCGTCACGGGTCGGCTACGGCTCCAGGTCGTCGGCCACGGCCCGCAGTACCGCCGCGATCTTCTTCGCGTCCCGGCCGTCCGGCTGCTTGCCGCGCCGGTAGACGGTGGAGATCCCGTCGAGCAGCTTGATCAGGTCCTCGACGATGATGACCATTTCGTCTGGGTCCTTGCGGTTCGCCCTGGCCACGGTGGGCGGCGGCTCGATCAGCCGGACCTGCAGCGCCTGGGCACCCTTGCGCCCCTCGGCGATTCCGAATTCGACTCGCTGACCGGCCCGCAGCCCGGTGGTGCCCGCCTGCAGCGCGGAGGAGTGCACGAAAACCTCCCCGCCGTCGTCGCGGGTGAGAAAACCGAACCCCTTGTCGGAGTCATACCACTTGACCTTGCCAGTGGGCACAGGCGAGACCTCACGTGATGAAATGGACTGGCTGCTCCGGCACCGCGAGGGCCGAAGCCACCTAATAAGGCTATCGGTACCGCGGCGGCAGCGGCAGCCGCGATTTGGCCGACCAGCGCCCCCGCCTTTACGGTCCGGACCGCCGAGCGTAAGCCCGGCCCGCGCGGGAGTCAAGCCTGCCGCGGCGGCCGGTAACGCGCGGACCGGCGGGCGCTGGGCCCACCCAGCGGCATGGCCCCGGTTTCCACCGGGACCATGCCCTCCACGGCCTCACACGTTCGGATGGTGCTGGGACGGGATCGCGTGCGCGGCCGGGAAACTTGCTGGCTGCCCCTCCCCCACCAGGCATCATTGCAGTAGGTCTACCCGCATTTACCCAGCGCAATCATTGTCCCGGCGCCAGGCTCACCGCCGGTCAGGCCCCGCGGCGGCCTGACGGGAGGGCGGCCAGCTCGCGGACGCCGCCGCAGGCTCACGGCCGGTCAGGCCCGCGGCGGACGGCGCCAGGGCGGCTCGCGCGGAGGACGCCGGCCACGGCGCAGCCGCCAGACGAGGTAGGCGGCGGCCACCACGGAACCCGCACGGATCATGTCCCAGCCGTCGATGCGCAGCGTGCTGGTATAACCGGCCAGGCTTCCGGAACGCGCGAAGAGCCCGGCGATCACGATGGCCGCTATCAGGGTGAACGCTGCCGGGATGGCGACCGCGGCCCACTTGTCCCTGGCGTCCCAGCCACGCGAGGCGATGAGCGCCACCACTGCGATGAGCCACAGCGGGAACGGGTAGACCAGCCCGCCCGCCGCGAGCAGCAGCACGGCCACCGTCTCCACCGGGTGCTTGCGGATCAGCGTGAGAACGCTCCGCAGCCTGGCCCGGGCGGTACCCGTGGCCGGACCCGGCGTGTCCGGCGGGCAGCCGACCCGGACGCCGTCCTCCCCCGGCCCCGGCGGCTCAGCCGGTGCGGATGGCCGCGGGGGCGCCGGCGACAGCAGATCCGCCAGCGCGGTCGGGCGCTGGGCTGCGCTCGCGCTGGCATCAAGCCGCTGTCGCTCCCGCGCCGCCAGCTCACGCGGGTCGCCGAGCCGCTCCAGCAGGCGCTGAACGTCCGCGGGCGCGGCCCCCTGAGCCTCGCCGAGCTGCCCGGCGATGGCCGTCCGCGAACGGGCCATGAACGTGCTCCGCTCCTGCGGGCCCAGCACGTGCCGCGACGCCTCCCCCAGCCGGCGGAGGTAGTCGACCACGAGCTGCTCGGCCCGAGCGTCCATGGCTCGATAATCCTCCAGCAGCCCGCGCGGCGCAGCCACCGGCCGCCATCAAACGGGCCAGGGAGCGCGCCCACGGTACGACGCAGGCACTCCACCGGGCTGTCGGGGCGCGCGGGCGGGTGGCCTCGCCCATGGTCAGCGGGCACCCCGCCAGGCATGCGGAGGGCGGTCCCGCATCGTGCGGGACCGCCCTCCGGTTGCGCCCTGGGCGCGAGGAGCGCCCGGACGCGACCGAACTTGCCAGCCTTCGGTGCCCGGGCGTCCCGTGGGGCGCCCGGGAAGCTCGGGCTAGAAGTCCATGTCACCGCCGCCGGGAGCGGCCGGGGCCTTCTCCTTCTCCGGCTTCTCCGCGATGACTGCCTCGGTGGTGAGGAACAGCCCGGCGATGGACGCGGCGTTCTGCAGCGCCGAACGCGTCACCTTGGCCGGGTCAATGATCCCGGCCTTGAACATGTCCACGTACTCGCCGGTAGCCGCGTCGAGCCCGTGACCTGCCGAGAGGGTCTTGACCTTCTCGACCACCACGCCGCCCTCGAGGCCCGCGTTCACTGCGATCTGCTTCAGCGGCTCCTCGACCGAGCGGCGCACGATAGCCGCACCGGTGGCCTCGTCACCCGCCAGATCGAGCTTCTTGAACGCGTTGGTGCCCGCCTGGAGCAGGGCCACGCCACCGCCGGCGACGACACCCTCCTCGACCGCGGCCTTCGCGTTGCGCACCGCGTCCTCGATGCGGTGCTTGCGCTCCTTCAGCTCGACCTCGGTGGCCGCGCCGGCCTTGATGACGGCCACGCCGCCGGCCAGCTTGGCCAGCCGCTCCTGCAGCTTCTCCCGGTCGTAGTCGGAGTCGCTGTTGTCGATCTCGGTGCGGATCTGGTTGACCCGGCCGGCGATCTGCTCCGCGTCGCCCGCGCCGTCCACGATCGTCGTCTCGTCCTTGGTGACGACGACCTTGCGGGCGCGGCCGAGCAGGTCCACGTCGGCGTTCTCCAGCTTGAGACCCAGCTCCTCGCTGATCACCTGGCCGCCGACCAGGATGGCGATGTCACCGAGCATGGCCTTGCGCCGGTCGCCGAACCCGGGGGCCTTGACGGCCACCGACCTGAACAGCCCGCGCATCTTGTTGACGATCAGGGTCGCCAGGGCCTCGCCCTCGACGTCCTCGGCGATCACCACGAGCGGCTTGCCCGACTGCACCACCTTGTCCAGCAGTGGCAGCAGGTCCTTGTTGGCCGAGATCTTGGAGTTGACCACGAGGATGTAGGGGTCGTCGAGGACGGCCTCCAGCCGATCGGGGTCGGTGACGAAGTAGGGCGCGATGTAGCCCTTGTCGAAGCGCATGCCCTCGGTGAGCTCAAGCTCGAGACCGAAGGTGTTGCTCTCCTCGACGGTGATGACGCCTTCCTTGCCCACCTTGTCCATGGCCTCGGCGATCATCTCGCCGATAGCGGGGTCGCCCGCGGAGATGGAGGCGGTCGAAGCGATCTGCTCCTTGGTCTCCACGTCCTTGGCGAGCTTGGACAGCTCCTCGCTCACCCGCTCGACGGCCGCCTCGATGCCCTTCTTCAGCGACATCGGGTTGGCGCCCGCCGCGACGTTGCGCAGGCCCTCGCGGACCAGCGCCTGCGCCAGCACGGTCGCCGTCGTAGTGCCGTCACCGGCGACGTCGTCCGTCTTCTTGGCGACTTCCTTGACCAGCTCGGCGCCGATCTTCTCCCACGGGTCCTCGAGCTCGATCTCCTTGGCGATGGACACGCCATCGTTGGTGATGGTGGGAGCGCCCCACTTCTTCTCGAGTACCACGTTGCGGCCCTTGGGGCCGAGGGTTACTTTCACGGTGTCGGCGAGCTGATTCATGCCGCGCTCGAGGCCGCGCCTGGCGTCCTCATCGAACGCGATCATCTTGCTTGCCATAGGCTCCAGTCCTCCGGAACTTTTTGTAGCTCAAAACGGATCGAGCCGACGCCCGCGACGGCCGGCCCACCCGTGGCAATCCCTTCTTGCCGTGGGAGGACCTCATCGCCCCGATCCCGCCGTAGCGTTATCACTCTCGGGGTGAGAGTGCCAACGACCTGTTTAGCACTCTCAGGGGGAGAGTGCAAGCTGAGCCGCCCGCGAGCGGCTCGGTACGGGCGGACCCAGCGTTAGCAAGCCCAGTATTAGCAGCCCAGTGCGAGCAGGACCCACGCGAGCAGAACGGCCCGGCTGAGTCAACCGACTGAACCAGGCCGTTCGGTGGTGCGAGAGTGCCTACAGAGTCCGGACGGCGTCCGCCTGCGGACCCCGGTCACTCTGCGTGATCTCGAATTCGACCCGCTGGCCCTCCTCAAGGGTGCGGTAGCCATCCGTCTGGATGGCTGAGAAGTGGACGAACACGTCCCTGCCACCGTCGACCGCGATGAAGCCGTAGCCCTTATCCGCGTTGAACCATTTGACGGTGCCCTGAGCCATTCCCAACAACTCCCTAAACTGTGCTGTGCTGCTGCTTGCCGGACCCCGCCAACAAGCACGGAGCCCATCTGATCGCGGAAAGGGGAGCGGACGTGCCCGGGCCGGGCGCGCCGCAGAGCCTAAGCGACCGGACTCGACCATACCCTGTGTCGCTTCGGACCGGAATGGCTACTGGGCGATATCAGCCGCCGGTAACGCCGCGACCGCAGCAACCACACACGCCACCTGTCCCCCACAGTTGGGACAAATCCAGCAAACCGGACGCCATGACCTGGGACGGCGGCTGCGGCTACCCTCCGGCCACCGCCGGGATCACCGAGACCTGCCCATCCGCGGGCACCGGGGTGTCGAGCCCCTGCGCGAACCGCACATCCTGCTCGCCGACGTAGACGTTTATGAACCGGCGCAGCTGGCCGGCCTCGTCCAGGATCCGGCCGCCGAGGCCCGGGTAGTCCGTGTCCAGCCCGGCGATGACCTCACGCAGGGTGCCCGTCTGGGCGCTAACCTGCGCGGCCCCGCCCGTGTAGCTGCGCAGGATGGTGGGAATGCGGACCGAGACGCTCATTCGAGGCCTGCCTTTGCGAACGCATCGAGAGTAGGGCGGATCGGAGCCGGAACGCGTGCGATGCCGGCCACGGCGTCCAGGGTCTTCAGGCCGTCTCCCGAGTTGATGATGACGGTTTCCGCATCGGGGTCGAGCTGGCCCGAGGCCAGCAGCTTCCTGAGCACGCCGACCACCACCCCGCCCGCGGTCTCGGCGAAGATTCCCTCGGTCGCGGCGAGCAGGCCCACCGCGTCCACGATCTCGTCGTCGGCCACGTCCGCGATCCCCCCGCCGGTCCGGCGCACCGTGTCGAGGGCGTACGGGCCGTCGGCCGGGTCCCCGATCGCGAGCGACTTGGCGATGGTGACGGGGCGGACCGGCCGGACCACGTCGTGGCCTGCGCCGAACGCGGCGGACACCGGGGCACACCCGCTCGCCTGCGCGCCGAACACCCGCCAGCTCTGCTCGCCGACCAGGCCGAGCGCCACCAGCTCGCGGAAGCCCTTGTCCACCTTGACCAGCTGAGCGCCGGACGCGATCGGGATCACGACTTGCTGCGGCAGCCGCCAGCCGAGTTGCTCGGCCACCTCGAAGCCCAGAGTCTTCGACCCCTCCGCGTAGTACGGCCGGACGTTGACGTTGACGAACGCCCAGTCCTCGTGCTCGCCAGCCAGCTCGGAGGCCAGCCGGTTCACGTCGTCGTAGCTGCCGTCCACGGTGACCAGGGTGCCGCCGTACACCGCGGTCATGATGATCTTCTGCGACTCCAGGTCGGCGGGTATCAGCACCACCGAGCGGATGCCTGCCTTAGCGGCTGCGGCCGCGACGGCGTTCGCCAGGTTGCCCGTCGAGGGGCAGGCGAGCACCTTGAAGCCCATCTCGAGCGCGGCGGCCAGGGAGACCGCGACCACGCGGTCCTTGAACGAATGGGTGGGGTTGCCGCGCTCGTCCTTGATCCACAGGCGGCGCATGCCGAGCGCCGCGGCCAGGTTGTCGGCGCGGATCAGCCTGGTCCAGCCGGGCTCGGTCCCTGGTGACTCCGCGATGTCGGGCCGGACCGGCAACAGGCTGGCGTACCGCCACATACTCAGCGGTCCGGACTCGATGTCCGCCCTGGTCAGGCTCGGAAAGTCGTAGCTGACCTGCAGCGGGCCGAAACACTGCGGGCAGGCGTATTGCGGACCGAGCGCGCAGCCGTGCCCGCACTCGCGGCAGGACAGCCCGGTGGCGTACCCGAACGAAGAACCGCCGCCACCGGCCGCGGCGGCGTCGCCAGAGACGGCGGAGACAGGGGTTGTGCTCACGTGACGAGGGCCTCACTTCCTCATCTTTCCTGCGGCCACCCTGGCCGCGGGCCGGACTTGGCACCTGTCACGGAGGGCTCCGGGGGTCGTCCCCCGGGCTGGCATTGCGGGCCCCTGGGAAGGTGGCCGAAGGCCACCACACAGCGTTCGCCGCTGTCACGGGGGGCTCCGGGGGGTTCGTCCCCCCGGGCTAGCATTGCGGGCCCTGGGAAAGGTGGCCGAAGGCCACCGCACAGGCTTCGCCGCCTCGTGATGGTTGCCGGGGCTTCACAGGGCCGATCCCTCCACCCCTCTGGATGAGCAATATTCAGTTGTCGCACGGATATTTTAACCGAACGGCCCGCCGAAGACCCGCTCGCGATGGAGGGGAGCCAATCCGGCGGTAACCCGGCGACCCACTAGCCTGTCGGCGAGATGAACGAGCGTCGTGGCGGCAGCGACCAGGAGACGGGCCGGGTCCTGGTGGCGTCGAACCGCGGGCCGGTGTCGTTCCGCCGCGACGCCGGCGGCGCCCTGGCCGCCAGCCGCGGCGGCGGCGGCCTGGTGTCCGGGCTCTCCTCCGTGGCGGCCACCGCCGACCTGCTCTGGATCTGCGCCGCGCTCAGCGACGCCGACCGCGCGGCGGCCCGGCAGGCGCCCGGCGGCCGGCTCGACCTGGCCGGGTACGACACCCCAGCCGCCCTGCAGATGCTCGACATCGCGCCGCAGACCTTCAACCAGGCCTACAACTCGGTGGCGAACTCCACCCTCTGGTTCGTCCACCACCTGCTCTTCGACACCCCGAACCAGCCGCGGTTCGGCACCGCGTTCGCGCGCGAATGGGACTCCTATCGCGAGTACAACGCCGCCTTCGCGAAGGCGCTGGCCGATAGCGCCGACACCGATGACGTGCGCGTGATGGTGCAGGACTATCATCTGGCCCTGGCCCCGCGCATGCTGGCGGAGCTGCGGCCCAATGTCAGGATCGCGCATTTCTCGCACACCCCATGGGCCCCGCCCGATTACTTCCGGATCCTTCCCGACCTTGTCGGCCGAGAGCTGCTGGAGGGGATACTCGGCGCCGATCACGCCGGCTTCCTCATCCGGCGCTGGGCCGACGCGTTCATCGACTGCTGCGAACAGGTTCTCGGCGCCGAGGTGGACCGGGCCAGGAGCCAGGTGAGCTACCGCGGGCACGTCTGCGGGATCGGCGTGCACCCGCTCGGCGTAGACGCGGCCGACCTCCGGAAGCGGGCCGGGGCGCCTGACGTCGAGGCCCAGGTCGCGGCGCTGACCGAGGCCACCCGGGGCAGGCAACTGATCGTTCGCATCGACCGGACCGAGCTGTCCAAGAACATCGTGCGCGGCCTCGCCGCCTATCGCGAGCTGCTGGCCGCCCACCCGGAGCTGCACGGCCGGGTCACCCACCTGGCCTTCGCCTACCCGTCCCGGGACGACCTGCCCGAGTATCGCGCCTACACCGGCAGCGTCCGGCAGATGGCCGCGGAGATAACCGGCGAATTCGGCACGCCGTCCTGGGATCCGCTGATCCTCGACCTGAGGGACGAGTACGCCCGGTCGCTGGCCGCCTACCGGCTGGCCGACGTGATGGTGGTCAACCCGATCCGGGACGGGATGAACCTGGTGGCCAAGGAAGGCCCGATCGTGTCCGAGCGCGGCTGCGCGCTGGTGCTGTCCAGGGAGGCGGGGGCCTGCGCCGAGCTAGGCCAGGACGCCCTGGTCGTCAACCCGTACGACGTGACCGCGACCGCGCGGGCGATGTACGAGGGGCTCGTCATGGCGCGCCCCGAACGCGACCGGCGCTGCGCCGCCCTGGTCCGGGCCGGGGCCGCCCTGCCGCCCGCCCGCTGGCTGGCCGACCAGCTCGACGCGCTCAGCTGAACCGCGAGCCCGCCTGCCCGCTGGCTGGGCTGGTCCACCAGCTCGACGCGGTCAGCTGAACCGCGGGCCGCCTGCCCGCCGGCTGGGCTGGTCCACCAGCTCGACGCGGTCAGCTGAACCGCGGGCCGCCTGCCCGCTGGCTGGGCTGGTCCACCAGCTCGACGCGGTCAGCTGAGCCGGCCGGCCAGCCAGCCCAGCAGGTCGACCATGCCGTCCGGTCCGTCGACCACCAGGTCGGCCGCCGAGGCGAGCTCAGTGACCTCGGGCGAGCCGCTGCACACCGCGACACCAGGTATGCCCTGGCCGCGGAGCTCGCCGAGGGCGCGGAACGCCGGGAGGTCGCCGAGATCGTCTCCGCCGAACAGCACGACCCGCGAAGCCCGTTCGGAAATAAGGGCCTTGAGCGCCGCGCCCTTGTCCATCCCCCGCGGCCGCAGCTCGATCACCATCCGGCCCGGCTGGGCCAGCAGGTCTTCGGCCTCGGCCAGCCGCTCGAGCGGGGGGCGCAGCAGCCGCAGCGCCGCATCCGGGTCGGCGGTCCGCCTGGTGTGCACCGCGACCGCGTGCCCCTTGTCCTCGGTCCAGGTGCCGGGCGGCGCGCCGGCCGTGACGAGGATCCCGGGCAGCTGCTCGCGCGCGGCCGCCACCCCGGGCGGGGTGGGCCGGGCGGCGACCTGGCCGCCGGACCAGCGCTCGAAGCCGTAGTGGCCGAGCACGATCAGCCCGGGCACGTCGGCCAGCCCGCCGTACTCGACCGCCGTGGCGGCCGGGCGGCCGGTGATGATCGCGAGCGTGCCGACCCGGGGGGCCAGCGCGCGCAACGCCGCGACCGCGCCCGGCTGCGCCCGCGCGTCCCGGGGATCGGCCACGATCGGCGACAGCGTGCCGTCGAAATCCAGCCCGATCAAGGCGTGTTCCGGCCCGGCCAGCAGAGCCGCGAAGCCCGTCCGCCCCTCGACAGTGCGGGGCACGAAGGCGGCCGGGACGCCGTCCAGTGAGGAGGAATCGCCCGGTCCGCGGGAGTGCGGACCGCCCATGGGGTCAGCGGGCTTCATCGGATTGCGCCGAACGCACGGAACGTCGTCTGGCTCGCTTGGCCCGGCGGGCGCGAAGGCGCTTGACCAGGACGGGATCGAACGCCGCGGCCTCGGGCCGGTCGATCAGCTCGTTGAGCAGCTGGTAGTAACGGGTGGAGGAAATGGCGAAGCTCTCCCGGATCTCCAGTTCCTTTGCCCCCGGGCTCGGCCACGCCCGGCGCTCGAACGCCAGGATGCGTTTATCGCGCTCCTGCAGCGCCGCCATGCCACCTCCCGCACCTCGCCCGGGCAAAACCATGGTAGAGCCAGTCTGGAAACCCGCGCCCTGCCGCGCGCCGCCCAGGAGTTTCCAGGCACCCTGAGCGGGCGGTAAGGGGAATGTTCCCCGGCCGCACGGTGCCGTTCGCGCAAAGGATTCCCTTACAGATCACGGGGCGGTCTATGCGGACGGCCGCGGACGACGTACGCTCACCCTTCGTGGCTTCCATCGACTGCATCTCGTTCATCACCGATTACGGCCTGGAGGACGGTTTCGTGGCCGCCTGCCACGGGGTGGCCGCCCGGATCGGCCCGGGAGTGCCGGTCATCGATATCACCCACCTGGTGCCGCCGGGCGATGTCCGGCGGGGGGCGGCGGTCCTCGCGCAGACGTTCCCGTACCTGCCCGCGGGCGTGCATGTCGCGATCGTGGATCCCGGCGTGGGCACCGCACGGCGGCCGGTCGCGATCAGCGCGCCGAGCGGCATCTTCATCGGGCCGGACAACGGCCTGCTGTCCTGGGCGGTGGCGGCGGCCGGCGGGGCCACGCACGCGTACCAGCTGACGAACGGCGAGCTGTGGCTGCACCCGGTGTCGGCCACGTTCCACGGCCGGGACATCTTCGCGCCGGTGGCCGCCCACCTGGCCAAGGGGACCCCGCTCGCCTCCGTGGGCGACGAGATCGACGTCACCGACCTGGTCAGCCTGCCCGCGCCGACGAGCCGGGTGCACGATGGGGAAGCCGAGGGCGAGGTGATGTCGGTGGACAGGTTCGGCAACGTCCAGCTCTCCATTGCCGCCTCCGACGCCGGCCGGATGGGGATCAGCCTCGGGTCCTCGGTCGTGGTGAGGGCCGGCCGCCGCCAGCTGACCCTGCCCTACCTGGAAACGTTCGCCTCGGTGGCGCCGGGCGAACTGGTCGCCTACACCGACAGCGCGGGACTGATCTCGCTGGCGGTCAACGCGGGCGACGCCGCCGAACGGCTCGGCCTTCCTCCCGGCGCGCACGTCCGGCTCAGCGTCACGCCTGCTCCCTAGCCCTCCGCGGCGTGTTAGTGCCGGGCAGCTAGTTCTTCTTTGCGGGTGCTGGCGTAGATGGGCACGTACTCCTGGCCGGACAGGTCCGCGATGGCGCGCATCACCTCATCGGTGATGGCCCGCCGCACCTTGGCCACCGGCCCGTCGAAGGCCTCGGGGGGCAGCTTCAGCGGCTCGCCGATGATGATCTCGATCCGGCCGGGCCGGGGAATGGTGCGGCCGGGCGGGAGTATCCGGTCGGTGCCCTTCATGGCCACCGGGATGACCGGCACGCCCGAGTTGACCGCCAGCCAGCCGACGCCTATCCGGCCGCGGTAGAGCCGTCCGTCCGGCGACCGGGTGCCCTCCGGATAGATGCCGAACAGCTCGCCGGACAGCAGCCGGTCCAGGGCCGCCTGCAGCATGTCCTGCGCGGCGCGCGGGCCGGTCCGGTCCGTGGACAGCTGGTTGGTCGCGCGCAGGTAGGCGCTGGTGAACCGCGTGATCAGCCTGGTCCCGGTGAAGTACTCGGACTTGGCGGCGAAGGTCACCGGCCGGTCCAGCATGAACGGCAGGTAGATCGAGTCCAGGATGGACACGTGGTTGGACGCGAGGATGGCGCCGCCGGTGGCGGGCACGTGCTCCGTGCCGGTGATCTTCGGGCGCGCGAGCAGCTTAAGGAACGGTCCGGCTACCGCCCTCGAGACCTGGTATTGCACGGATGCTCCCCTTCGGATGCCCGCTGGCTCACGGCGGCAGATCAGGCTCCAAAATAGCCTGTCGCGCCAGTGGTCCGTGCCGACGCTCACTGGTCTGCGGCGCGCTCGCGACGATGGCGATCGCCAGCGGCAGCACCAGCGGCAGCATGGCTCCGGGCACGGCGACCCCGGAGTCTTCGGCGAACCAGCCCAGCACCGCCACCACCCAGATCGCGGCCAGGCTGATGCCCAGCAGCGGAACCGTCTGCCGGGCGCGGGTCAGGGCGCCGACCCGGAACCATTCCGGGCGCAGCAGCAGCACACCCAGCGCGACGACCGCCGCCGGGATGATCAGGCTGAACGGGGTGGCGGTCAGCGAGCTCAGGTTGGTGCTGATCTTGCGCTGCAGGGTACCGCCACCCTGGCCGTGCAGCGCCTGGCCGGCGAAGGAGCCGATGTCGGAGTGACCAGTCAGCGGCACGAGGTAGTTGACCAGCGCGAACGCCGCAATCACCAGCACCCCGCTCACCGCCAGCAGCGCTGCGCGCCGCCAGGTGATCCGCACGCCTGCGACCGCCATGATCAGCAACAGCAGTCCCGGCACGACCGCGATTGTCCCGCCGACCTTGCCGCCGAAGCCAGGCCAGCCGGAGGCCACCACGGCGAACAGGGCTACGGCCGATGCGGCCAGCACCGCCTGGCCCCGGGGGCCGCGCCAGCCGGCCCGGCCAGCCGGCCGGGCCGACCCGCGCCGCAGCAGCAGCGAAGCCAGCCACGCGGCGCACAGGATCGCCGCCGCGCCGTAGATGCCGACGGTGTTGTTGTCCTCGCCGTAGAACCGGCCGCCCCAGAGCACGTTGAGCCCGAAGGGCGTGTTCAGCTCCAGCCTCGACCCGGTCATGACGTCCAGCCCGATCACCGCCACGGTGACTGCGCAGACGACCCCGGCCGGGCCGAGCGGGTCCCGCCGCCAGGGTCCGGTCAGCGCGATCGCGGCCAGCACGCCCGCCCAGGCCGCCGCCAGCAGGTACAGCAGGACGGCCGGATGCGGCAGCATCCACCAGGGCACCAAACTGGCCAGGAACGTGCCGACCGGGACGCAGGCCGCCGCCACCCCCGCCACGCGGAAGGCGGCGCGGCGGCGCGGCGCGTTTTGCGGCCCGCGCCAGAGCAGCGCGATGAGCCCGAACACCACGGCCTCGGCCACCGCGAAGATGGCGAAGAACCAGCCGAACGTCGTCCGGTAAACCTGGGCCGCGGTGTCCTGGCCGATCAGGGGGCGGATCTGCGCGGACAGGCTGCCGCGGTCGCCGCGGGTAAGTTCCGCGCCCACCGCGGCCGACGGAACCGGCTGACCGCGCCAGCGCAGCACGCTCGCGGTCACGTCGGTGACCTGGGTCAGCCCGGGCTGGCGGGTCGAGGACGTGTGGAGCACGCCGGCCGCGTAGCCGGGGCCATCCACCACGATCAGCCGCAGGTGCGGGGAGAGGTCGTCCGCCGGGGCCGCGACCAGGAAGATCGACCCGGCCGGGAGTTCGGCGTCGATCCGGGCCAGCGCCCGGTCGTCGGCCCGGACCGCGGCCGCGCGAGCCCGCGCGCCGCCGGGCGCCGACGCGGCCGGCACCGACCCCAGGTCCACCGCCGTCAGCGGGCACCGGGCGAAGGTCGATCGGGTCGCCGCGGACAGCGACGGCAGGTAGCCAGAGACTCGTCCGGACGGGCCGGCCAGCGCCAGCGCGGCCCCGGGGCCGATGGCCGTCGAGCACCGGCCTGGGCCCGCCGCGCGGGCCAGCAGCCCCCAGTCCGGGCTGTAGTGGAACTGCCGGTTGTAGGCGATCAGCGCGGGCATCTGCCGGATGTCCGCGGGGGCTGGCGTCCCCCCGGATGCGGCGCGATCCGGTACCACCGCGGGGAGCGCGGGGCATGGCCCGGAGTGCGGCCGCGGCGCGCCAGCCCGGGCACCCGCGTTCAGGGTCAGCCAGCCGTCGGCCGGGCATGTCAGCGAGGAGGTGGCGTGCACCACCAGGTTGCCCACCGATCCGGCGCTGGCCAGCCGCCACAGTGCGGGCGTGCCCGCCGCGGACACGTCGCTCCAGCGCAGGCCGGGGATGCCCACCAGCACGACCGGGTGCGCCGTGGGTGGCGGCTGCGCGGCACGCGCGGCGGCTGCGGCTGCCGTGCCCGCGGCCGCGGTGCTTGCGCTCGCGGCCGTGGCGGTGCCGATGCCCAGGGCGGCACCGAGCAGCAATGCCGCGAGCCGGAACCTCTTCACCTGTCCAACCGTATCCGGCCCGAGCCACGGCCAGCCTGGTCCCGGGAATCCGCGCGGCTGGTCACCGGGCCAGCCGACGATCCGGCCCGGCCCGGTTCGGGCCCGAGGTGCGCCACCCGCAGCCACATCCACAGGCCAACCGGGTAGAGGTAGTAGCCGAACCGGGTGGACGGCGCGAGCGCGAACATGAGCGCGAGACCGATGATGAGCCGCCACGTCGCACCGCGGAGGTCCCGTAGCGGCCAGACGACCAGGGATATCAGGACCCCCAGCCCCGCCAGGGCCAGGAGCGCGGTGGCGAGCAGGTGGCCCGCGTGCCCGGTCTGGGCGAGCAGGACTCCGGGTAGCGGGCTGGTGGCCGCGGACTTCACGCTGGCCAGGCCCAGCGGGAACAAGATCGTGTTGTCCCAGAGCGCTCCCGGCGATACCGCGGCGACCGGCACGATGAGCAGGGCGAACGCCGCCAGGACCGCGGCCGCGAACCGGGCCGCCGCGCGCCTGCCGTCCCGGCCTGCCACCAGCACCGCGGCGATGAGCACCGCCGGCCAGGCGGTGGCCTTCATCGCCGCCGCGACCCCAAGCACCAGGCCGGCCAGGATCGGGTGCGGCTCGCGCCCCGACCGTGACAGCAGCGCCAGCCCGAGGCACATGAGGCCGAGCACGGGCACGTCATCGCCGCCGACAGCGAGCGGGAAGGCGATCACCGGCGTCGCGGTTACCAGCGCGGTCCAGCGACCGCTGTCCGGAGCACCGACAGCGCGCAGGGCCAGCCAGAAGACCGCGACGAACACGACGGCGAACCAGATCCGCGGGTCGGTGAGCGGGCTGCGGCCGACCGCCCGGCCCAGCCCGAACACCGTCATGGCGGGTAGATACGGGTTATAGGCTTCCGGGTTCTGCGTGCCTGCCAGCGTGGCCACGCTGAGGTAGGGAGTGCCGTGATGGATCAGCAGCCAGGCCGCGTGCGAGATCACCCGGACCTCTTGCAGGGTCCGGTTCTCGGCCACCAGCCAGCCGAGCGGAGCCACCAGCCCGCCGCCCAGGCCCAGCAGCAGCGCCAGATCGCGGCCGCGTCGCGGCCAGGCGGCGGCCAGGGCGGCGAGTGCGTAGCAGGGCGCCGCCACGATGGCCCACCGCTGCTGCACGACGCTGCTGCTGAACAGGGCGACCGCGGCCGCGTACCCGGCAGAAACCAGGAAGATGCCCACCAGCCAGCCCCGGCCGGCCGCGCCCAGCGAGCCCGGCTCCGGGCGGCCGCCGCGCGCGGCAGCACCCTCGGGCGCCGACGTCAGCGCGGGCACGGAATCCTCCCTCCGCCTTGCTCGTCACGGCGGGGCTGGTGCAGGTGAGGGACGGCCCGGCGTCGGGTAGCCTCTGCACCGCGCGATCTCGCGGCCCGGCGAGCGCGAACGCGCCCCCAGGGCCACTTGGTAGGTTATGGCCAGCCGGGAGGCCGCCACACCATCGGAATGCCTGATGCGAACGCCCAAGATACCTGCCGGACGAGCGGGGGACATCCGGGCCGCTACGGCCGGCGCCGCCGATCACGCGGCCGGCCGTCCCGCGGCCAGCGGCCGGGCGACCGAGCCTCGCGCGGCGCAAGCCCCGGCGGCAGCGGGTGCGCCCGGAACGGGCGGCGGGCTTCGCGCCAGGGCCGGGCGAGCGGCCGGCGGGATCTGGGCGGGACTGGCGCGGCACTGGCTGATAACCGTGCTGCTGCTGGCCGGCCTGGTGCTGCGGGTGCTGACCGAGCTCGCCTACCGGCCCGTGCTGTTCTACATCGACAGCACGAGGTACCTGTATCACGCGGGCGGGAACGACCCGGTCGGCTACCGGGTACCGCTGCGGCTGATCCTGCTGGCCGGCAACCTGGACGCGGTGGCCGCCGTGCAGCACGTCCTCGGGCTGGCCATGGCCGTGGTCATCTACCTCGTGCTGCTGCGCCGCGGGAGCGCGCGCTGGCTGGCCGCGCTGGCCGCCGCGCCCGTCCTGCTCGACGCGTACCAGCTTCAGATCGAGCAGACGGTGATGCCCGATGTGTGGTTCGAGGCCCTGGTCGTGGCGGGCCTGGCGCTGCTGCTGTGGCGTCCGTCAGCGCCGTGGTGGATGACCGGCGCGGCCGGGATCGCGCTCGGACTGTCGGCGACGGTCGCCCAGGTGGGCGAAGTCCTTCTGCTGCCCGCGGTGGTGTACGGACTGGCCGCGGGCGGCGGTTGGCGGCAGGCGCTCGGCCGGGCCGGCCTGCTGTGCGCGGCCTTCGCGCTGCCGATCCTCGTCTACATGGGCGTCGCTGCCAGCGTGACCGGCCATTTCCGGCTGTCCAACACCGGCACCGGCGGGCTCTACGGGCGGGCGGCGGCGGCCGCCGACTGCGCGACGCTGCGCGTGCCCGCCAGCCAGCGGGCGATGTGCCCGACCGCGGCGCAGAAGGCGGCCCTGGGCGACGACGGCCTGCTGCACAGCCCGGTCTCCCCGGTGCGGCGCTACTATGCCGAGCTTCCTGCGGCCGAGGCTTCGCACACCGTTTCCGCGTTCACCCGCGCGGTGTTCACCCAGCAGCCGCTGCGCGTGGCCTCGGCCATCGTCGCAGATGCCGCGAAGCTGTTCGCCGTCCGCCGGGTGACAAGTCCGGGCGATACGCCGATCTCGCGCTGGCAGTTCCAGGACTCATACCCCTTCTACTCGCCGCACGCCACGCCGCGCGAGGTCGACGCGGCGATCGCGCAGTTCGGCGGCGGCGCGCCCGCGGTCAGCGCGCCGCTGGCCAGGTTCCTGCGCGGCTACCAGCTGGGCGGCGGCTACACTCCCGGGCCGCTGTACGTGGTCGCCGTGCTGGCCGCCCTGGCCGGCTCGCTCAGCCTGGTCATCCGGCGTCGCGCAGGGCCCCGCGACCGTGACACGGCCCTGGCCTGCCTGCTGTTCTTCCTCTCCGGCGCCGCGGTGCTGCTGGTATCCGACGTGCTCGAGTTCTCCTGGCGCTACCAGCTTCCGGCACTGATCACGCTGCCTCCGGCCGGCGCACTCGGGGTCATGGTCATCTCGGGCCGGTTCCGCTCCCGCCGCCAGGGGTGATCACGAGCAGCACCGGCCGGTAGAGTTCGCAGCGATGCGGCTGACGGTGCTGGGCGGGTGCGGTGCGTGGCCGGACGCGGGGCAGGCCTGCAGCGGCTACCTGGTGGAGCACGACGGGTTCTGGCTGCTGGTCGACGTGGGCTACGCGACCGTGCCGCGGCTGCTGGAACGCGTCACCGCCGACGAGGTCGATGCGGTGTTCATCAGTCACGGACATCCCGATCACTGCGCCGACCTGAACCCGCTGCTGCGGGCGCGGGCGCTGCGCGATGACCCGTTGCCGGCGCCGCTGGCGGTGTACGCGCTGCCGGGCGCCCTGGCCGCGGTGCTGGCCCTGGACCGGCCGGGGATGCTGGACGACGCCTACACGCTGCACGAGTTCGCCGCGGGGAGCCACTTCGACATCGGGCCGTTCGGTATTGCGACCCAGCTGCTACCGCACTTCATGCCCAACGCGGGCGTCCGGCTGGCCGCCGGCGGGCGGGTGCTCGCCTACACCGGCGACACTGGACCGAGTCCCGCCGTGGCGGACCTGGCCCGCGACGCCGACCTGCTGCTGGCCGAGGCGAGCTACGTGAGTCAGGTCCCTGAGGACTCCCGGCGCTACCTGTCGAGCGCGAGCCTGGCCGGCCGGCAGGCCGCCGAGGCCCGCGCCGGGCACCTGCTGCTGACCCATCTGATGCCGGGCACGGATCCGGCGGCCGCGCAAGCCGCGGCCAGCGCGGAATTCCACGGCCGGGCCGGCATCGCCACCGCCGGCCTGGTCGTCGACCTGGCCTGAGCCCGCGTCCCCGGCGGAGCGCTGACTCAGAGGGCGGAGCTGTTCGGCTGTGGCCGCCGGGGTCAGCTGCCGCCGGGCACTGACGTGGCCGGGCCTGACACGTGCTCGAGGAATCGCTCATACGCTTCGGTGACTCCCGCGCGGTCCCCCGTGGCCACCAGGTCCAGGAGGAGGCCGCGGACCACGGCCACGCTCAGGCGGGCGTCCGCGCGGGCCGTGCGCTCGTCGGCGCCGGCCTGGACGAGGGCGGCGGCGATCAAAGTGACCCACGACTCGACGATCTCGTCGAGGAAGCCCTCGGTACCGGGACGGCCCCGCAGGGCGTAGGAGTACAGCTCGAAGAACAGTCGCTCCTGCGGCCACATCTGGGGATCGCTGAGCCGCTGCCAGGACCGCAGGGCCCCCTCCGGCGTCATCTCCGCCTGGCCGAACGCGGCCTTTTGCTGTTCCTCCACGGCCTGGGTGACCGCGACCAGCAGCCCTTCGCGCGATCCGAAGTGGTAGATGAGCATCCGGTGGCTGGTACCGATCGCCGCGGCGATCTGCCGCAGGCTCAGGTCGGCGATCCCGTGCTCGAGCGCGTGGCGGACCGCGGCTGCCAGCAGGCGTTCCCGGGCTTGCGATGTGCGCACGGCTAAATGTACCATATGGTACATGTTCCAGTTGGTACAGAACCTGGGCCAGAAGGCCCGATTGCACGTAGAAGCGGAAGGCGTGGCCCGGGCCGCCCCCGAGGCGGTGTGGGAGCTCGTTTCCAACGCCAGCCGCTACTGCCAGTGGGGACCGTGGAGCGCCAGCGGGTACGACAGTCTTGGCGATGAGGCCCGTGACGGCACGGGGGCGATCCGCTGGATGCGGTACGGGCGCACCACGACCGTGGAGCGGGTGCTGGAAGCCGAGAAGGCCCGGCGGCTGGTGTACACCGTGGTGAAGGGCATTCCGGTGCGGAACTACCGGGCCGAGGTCACGCTGCGGCCGGTCGCCGAGGGAACTCACGTTCACTGGTCGGCAGACTGGGACCGGACGCTGGCCGGCCGGATCGTGCACCGTAAGCTCAGCACCCTCTATCCCGAGGTCGTCGGCCGGCTCATCGCCGCCGCGAGCCGAACGGCTCCCGACAGCCCCGGCATCCCGGCGGACTGAGCGATCCGCAGGGCAGGGCAGGCCGCCACGCGACCCGCGGCGCCGAGGCGAGGCCGGCCGCCGCTCAGCCCGCGTCGAGGAACGGCGTGATCAGCGCGAGCAGTTGGCCAGGCCGCCGGGTCAGGCCGACGTGCGTGGTCCCGGGCATCACTGCGAGCTGCGCATCCGGCAGGAGCTCGAACATCTCCACCACGTCAGGCAGCGGCGAGAAGTCGCGGTCACCGAAGATCAGCAGGGTCGGCACCTGCAGTGACCGCAGCTCGTCGGTCCACCCCGGGAACTCGTGTACCAGCGCCGTCTCCCTGGCCGCGAACTCGTCGAAGTGCGCCGGGTCGGGAGCGACCGCGTCGTAGGCGTCGCGCATCTGCTGGAAGTCGGCCGGCGTCGGCATCCGGTCCTCGTCCAGTGGCGCGCTCTCCCGGCCTGGCGGCCGGTGGGCGTCCGCCGAGGCTACGATCAGCTTGCCGACCCGGGCGGGAGCGCCGAGCGCGACCGCGTACGCCACGAGACCGCCGAGGCTGAAACCGTAGAGATCGGCCTCGTCGATCCCCAGCTGGTCGAGCAGCGCGACGACGTCGCCGGCCAGCGCCTCGATCGTCATCGGGCGGCCGGTGTCGGCGGTGTGCCCGTGGCCCTGGAGCTCCACCGCGATCACCCGCCTGCTCGCGGCGAGGGGTTCGAGCAGCGGCCCGAAATTGAGGTCGATAGTCATCAGGCCACCGTGCAGCAGCACGAGCGGCCTCCCGCTGCCGTGGATCTCGTAGTAGAGCTGCAGGCCGTTCACCGGTGCGTATGTCATACCGGATCTGACGGTACGCGGCCCGCATACTCATCGCGAGGCGCCGCACACGAGTTAGGCATGTCCGTCGCGGAAGCTCGTAATGATCTTGGAAAGCTCGTTGATCACGCGCTGCGGCCGCCCGCCCGCTGCACTACTCGCATACGACCGAAGCAGAGATTCGGAAAACTGCTCATGAACTGCGAGCCGGCGAGGGGAATCGAACCCCTGACCTGCGGTTTACAAGACCGCTGCTCTGCCTTCTGAGCTACACCGGCGCGGGCAGCCATCGTAGCCGACCCGGCCGGCAGGCGACGGCGTGCTACGGGGCGGCGCACGGCCGCACCTGCGGCGCTGTCAGCCGACCTGACCGCTTCGGGGCGCGGTCGCGCCGCGGCGGCGGGCCACCTCGTGCAGGGCGATGCCGGCCGCGACGCTCGCGTTCAGCGATTCCGCCGCGCCGATCGGGATCCGGGCGAGCAGGTCGCAGCGCTCGGCGACGATACGGGACAGGCCTCGTCCCTCTGAGCCGACGACGAGCACCAGCGGGCTCTCCGCGATCTCCAGGTCGTGGATGTCCGTGCCCCCGTCCGCGGTCAGGCCGACGACGAACAGGCCGCCCTGCTGGTAGGCGGCCAGCGCGCGGGCCAGGTTCGGAGCCTGGGCGACCGGCAGCCGGGCCAGTGTGCCCGCGGACGCCTTCCAGGCCCCCGCGGTCACGCCGGCGCTGCGGCGCCCCGGGATCAGCACGCCGTGCCCGCCGAACGCGGCCGTCGAGCGCACGATCGCGCCGAGGTTCCGCGGGTCGGTGACGCCGTCGAGCGCCATGATCAGCGGCGGCTGCCCGGCATCGGCGGCCAGCGCGATGAGGTCGTCCGGATGGGCGTACTGGTACGGCCGGACGCGCAGCGCCAGCCCCTGGTGCACAGCGCCCTGAGTCAGCCGGTCCAGGTCGCCGCGACCCGACTCGAGGACGGCCAGGCCGGCATCGGCGGCGAGCCTGACCGCCGCGCGGATCCGGTCATCGGTGTTGGTCCGGTAGGCCACGTACAGGGCTGTGGCGGGCACGTTCGCCTGCAGCGCCTCCAGGACCGCGTTGCGTCCGGCGATCATCTCCGCGCCGTCACCGCGCCGCGGCTGGACGGCACCCTGGTCACGATCGGCTCCGGCCCGGGCAGCGCCGGCCCCCGAGCGGGCCGCCGGCGCCGCCTTCTGGGCTGCCCGCCGCTGCGCCGGGTGACCCGGCCGCAGATGAGCGGGCGGAGTCGGTCCCTTCCCTTCCAGGCGGCGCCTGCCGTGCCCACCGGTGCCCGGGCGCGGCTTCCCCTTCTTGGTGACCCCGCCACGGCCCGCTCGACCCTGCCCGCCGCCGCGGCTACCGGAGCCGCTCAACGCTTGAGTTCCCAGCGCGGTCCGGTGGGCGTGTCCTCTATCAGCACCCCCGCCGCTCGCAGGTCGTCCCTGATCGCGTCGGCGGCCTGGAAGTCCTTGCGTGCGCGGGCCGCCTCACGCTGGCTGAGCGCCACCCGGACCAGCGCGTCAACGACGCCGTGCAGATCGCCGTCGCGGTCGGCGGCCGCCCACGGCTCGGACAGCGGGTCCAGCCCCAGTACCGCGAGCATGGCCCGTACCCGGGCGGCTGCCCGGGCGGTGCCTTCGCGATCACCGGCGGCGAGCGCGTTGTTGCCGTTCCTGAGCTCAGCGTGCACGACAGCGAGCGCCTGCGGGACGGCGAGATCGTCGTCGAGAGCCGCGACGAAGGCCTGCGGCAGCGTGTCGCGCGCCGACAGCCCGGTGTGCTGCGAGCCATCCTGCTGGCCCGCGGGGGAATCCTCCGCTGAGGTGGCGCCGAGCTCGGCCGCGCGGATCAGGAAGCCTTCGATCCGCCGGTAGGCGGCGGCCGCCTCGGCCAGCGCGTCCGGCGAGAATTCAAGCGCCGAGCGGTAATGTGCCTGGCCCAGGTAGTAGCGCAGCTCGGCCGGACGGACCTGAGTCAGCATCTGCCCGATGCTCAGCGAGTTGCCGAGCGACTTGCTCATCTTTTCGCCCGATACCCCAACGAGTCCGTTGTGCACCCAGTAATGAGCGAATTCGTATCCGGCGGAATGAGATTGCGCGATCTCGTTTTCGTGGTGCGGGAACACCAGATCCAGGCCGCCGCCGTGAATATCGAAGCTATCGCCCAGGTATTTGCGGGCCATGGCCGAGCACTCGAGGTGCCAGCCGGGCCGCCCTGGTCCCCATGGCGTCTCCCAGAACGGCTCGCCGGGCCGGGCTGCCTTCCACAGCGCGAAGTCACGCGGATCCCGTTTGCCCGCGTCGCTGGAGTCGTCAGCGGGCCGTATCTGGTCCAGTCGCTGCCCGGAGAGCTCGCCGTACTCGGGGTCGGAATGAACGTCGAAGTAGACATCACCCTCAGCCGGGTAAGCGTGCTCACGCTCGACCAGACGGCGGATCATCGCGATCATCTCCGGCACGTGGCCGGTGGCCCGGGGTTCGACCTCCGGCGGCGCGCAGCCCAGGGCCTCGTACGCGTGGGTGAACGCCCGCAGGTTCCGCTCTGCCACCTCCCACCATGGCACGCCCTCACGCTCGGCGACCTGGAGGATCTTGTCGTCGATGTCGGTGACATTACGGCAGAACGTCACGTCGTAGCCGCTGGCCCGCAGCCAGCGCACCAGGATGTCGAAAATGATCGCGGACCGGAGATGGCCGATATGCGGCGGCGCCTGGACCGTGGCGCCGCAGAGATAGATGGACACCCGGCCGGGGACGAGCGGGCGGAACTCGCGAACCGTCCGGGTGGCGGTGTCGTGCAGGCGCAGGTTCACCTGCACAGGCTACGGGATGGGCACGGCGGCCTGCGCTCCGCGATCTCGGCCGGGCTCGTTTCGCGACCCATGGCTGATATTCGCACCCAGATTCCCGTTACCACGCGCGTCGTGGTATTCCCCGCTCTGCGCGGGCGACGTAACCTGAGCGTGCGGCCGCAAGAGCGGTCTTGTCTATCCTGAATGGCCCGCCCGTGAACGGAAACGTCCTGTGCTCTCCCGGCGCGGATTCCGGCTGACCGCGGTCATCGCGGCGGGCGTCTGCGTACTAGCCATCGCGGCCGGCGCGATCGCCTTCTCCTACTCCGACGTCCGTGAACTCGCGCTCACGGCGGGACTCAGCCTCCGCCTGGCCAGGTTCTATCCGCTGCTCTTCGACGCGGTGCTCATCGTGGCCTGTGCCGCCGCGGTCACGCTGCGCGGAGTGCTGCGCGGTTTCGCCTGGCTGGCGGTGGTGGTCATCATCGGCGCGCTTGCCGCGGCGGACACCGTGCACGCCATGTCGATCACGGTGCCGACGCGACCGCTGGATGCAACGATCGCCATCGCCCCGTGGGTGGTGCTGCTGACCGGCCTGACCCTGCTGGACGCGATGATGCGGCGGACGCCGGGCCGCAGGACCGAGGCCGTCGGCCCCGGCTCGACGAACGGCTGGGCGCCCCCGGCCGGATCTCCGGAATCGACCGCCAGGCAGCCGGCCGGTGCAGCCGTGGTGTCGCTGAGCACGCTGTTCCGTGACTCGCCCACGGCACCTGCCGACCGGGCCCGGGCCACCGCCAGCCAGCCTGCGGCCGACGCGGGCCGGGCCCTGATCACCGCCAGCCAGCCTGCGGCCGGTGCTGGCCCGGCCCGGGCCACTCCCAGTGAGCCTGCGGTCGAAGCCGACGAGCCCGAAGCCGGCGCCAGCCCGCTCCAGGCCAGTGCCGGCCCGGCGGCTGCCGACCGCCGCGAAGGCGGGACCGGCGAGGGCTAGCTCCGGGACGGAACCGGCGAGGGCTAGCTCCGGGACGGATGAGCCGGGGCGGGGATTACCAGCGCCACCGCGATGGCCGCCAGTCCCTCACCTCGCCCGGTGAGGCCCAAGCCGTCCGTCGTCGTGGCCGACAAGCTGACCGGGGCTCCGCCCAGTGCCTCGGCCAGAACTTTCTCCGCTTCCTCGCGGCGCGGCGCGACCTTGGGTGAGTTGCCGATGACCTGAATGGACACGTTCCCGATCGCGAACCCGGCCGCGGCCACGAGCCGGGCGGCCTCGCGCAGCAGCGCAGTACCGGACGCTCCCGCCCACTCGGGCCGGGCTGTTCCGACGTTCGCACCGAGATCGCCCAGCCCCGCGGCGGAGAACAACGCGTCACAAGCCGCGTGCGCGGCTACGTCTGCGTCGGAATGCCCGGTCAGCCCGGTCTCGCCCGGCCAGAACAGCCCGGCCAGGTGCAACGGACGACCCTCCGCGAACGGATGAACGTCGGCAGCCACGCCAACCCTAGGGAGAACGGGCTGGTCCCCGGACATCGCCAGCGCCTGGTGCGGGCGCGATTAGCTGACCAGGACCTCGTCGAGCAGTGCCTCGGCCTTGTCCTCGTTGGTCTTCTCGGCCAGCGCAAGTTCACTTACCAGAATCTGCCGTGCCTTGGCCAGCATGCGCTTCTCGCCAGCCGAAAGGCCACGCTCCCTGTCACGACGCCACAGATCCCTGACGACCTCGGCCACCTTGTTCACGTCGCCGGACGCGAGCTTCTCCAGGTTGGCCTTGTACCTACGGGACCAGTTGGTGGGCTCTTCGGTATGCGGGGCTCGGAGCACCTCGAAGACTCGCTCGAGACCCTCCTGCCCGACCACGTCCCTGACCCCGACGAGCTCGGCATTGTCCGCCGGAACGCGTACGGTCAGGTCGCCCTTGTCGACCTTGAGGACGAGGTAAGTCTTCTCCTCGCCCTTGATCAGCCGGTTCTCGACAGCTTCAATGCGAGCGGCCCCATGATGGGGGTAGACGACCGTGTCGCCGACCTTGAATGACATGTGGTGAGTATCCCTTCCGCCTGCTAACAATGATAGCACGAACGGAGGGGTCGATGAAGCCTCATCCGAAATGAAAGTGCAGGTCAGAGACCTGATTTGAGTCGCGGAAAGGGCAGCTGGGTGCCATCTGGGGGCCCGGAGTGCCGCTCTTGCCGGGTGCCGGGATGACCTCCCGCGGCCCCGGCCGGCAGGCTGCGGTGCCGCTTGCCTGGCCCCTCGCCAAGGCCGCCCATCCGGTTCAGGAAGCGCCGTCGGGCCTGCTCCCGCCGCGCCGCTGGGTCATGCCGCGGAGATCATTGAGCCCCCTGGCAGCACCGGGTCTCGGGCGGGCACATACTGGAGGGTAAGGCGGCCGCTCACGTGGGAGAGATGGGTGGAACCAGGCAACGATCCCGGCCGGGACGAGTACGGTCTTCCCCCGGCCGACATTGAGATCCCTGACGATGCCAGGGATCTGGATCGTGATGTCCAGGCCTACTACCGAGAGGTCCGGGCGCGGCGCCGGCACGTTCGCATCCGCCGGCTGACCGGCCCGCTGACCCGGCACGGGATGGTCCTGCCGCTGGTTGCCGCCTGCCTCGCGCTCACGCTACTAACCGGCAGCCTGCTCACCGTGCTGTCCGGCCGGCAGCTCCCGCTGACGCGCAACCGGCTCGCGCCGGGCCCGACCCGGGGAGCGCCGACGAGCCGGGGACAGTCGGCGAGCCGGGGGCAACAGCTGCCGGACGCCTCCGTGGTCTTCCACGGGCACGAGGTCAAGTTGCGTACCCTCACCCCGGCGGTGCTGGCCTGGGTGCCGACGACCTGCCTGGGCTGCGGCCAGGTCCTCGAACTGCTCGCCAGGCAGGCCACCAGGAAAGGCGTTCACTTCTACTTTGTCGCCCACGACCCGGTTGCTTCGCCGGGCCTGGTCAACCTCACGAATCAGATCGGACCCAAGTACAGCCGGCAGATCGTCAATGACTCCCACAACACACTCGGCAGTGCGTACGGGCTCAGGCGCGTGACCGCGATCTTCGCGCACGGTGACGGCTCGGTGGAGATCCCTGACGACGTGGTACGCGGGTTGTCCCCGTCCTCGGGGCTCCAAACGTTCCAGGCCAGGCTCGCGTTCCTCGCCAACGGCGGGGCCGCGGCGGGCGCATCGCCCCCGGCCCGGCAACCCGCACCGCAGGCCTCGTAACCGCGAGGCCGGCGGGCCGGCGGCGAGCCAAGCCTAGGAGACCGCTACGCTGTGCGTCGTTGCGGTCCCCGTGCCATGCACCCAAGGAGCAGCCAGTGAGCCGAAGCCGCAGGCCGTTCAGGCCCATCGGCCGTCTCGCTGTCGTGGTCGCCGCGGCCTGCCTGACCGCCGGGCTGACCGCGTGCGAAGCCGGCAACCATGCCGCGACCCTGACCCAGTACCACCCGGCCAACGACGGCGCGAACATCGTCGCTCACGGGATCAAGATCAATGACGGGTTCGTGCTGGGGGGGCCGATCGGATTGACGCTGGCCGCCGGCCAGAACGCGGGGGTCTTCGTCGCCTTGTACAACATGGGTGGCGCGGACCGTCTGGTGAGCGCCGCCGCTCCGGGCACCGCGGCGTCGGTCCAGCTGCCGCCCGGCGGGATCCCGCTGCCGAGTGCGCAGGACGTCTACCTGACTGGCCCGGTTCCCAGGATCGTGCTGACCAACCTCACCCACCCGCTGCCGAGCGGGGGAACGGTCCCCCTCATCCTGCACTTCGTGAACGCGGGCAACGTCAAGGTGACGCTCCCCGTCTTCTCGCACTCGGACTACTACGCGACGTTCTCGCCCGCGCCGACCCCCACCCCGACGCCGTCCGGCACCAGGCACGGAAAAGGGGCAAGCGGCCCGGGCGCGACCCCGACGGCGTCGCCCGGTGCGTCGGCCACGCCGTCTCCGAGCCCCTCTTAGCGCCGGGCGGACGGCCCGCGGTCAGCCGACGGGCTCGAACTTGTATCCCAGCCCGCGGACGGTGACGATGTGCCGCGGGGTGGCCGGGTCGGCCTCGATCTTGGCCCGCAACCGCTTGACGTGAACGTCGAGCGTCTTGGTGTCCCCGACGTAGTCGGCACCCCAGACCCGGTCGATCAGCTGCATCCTGGTGAGCACCCGGCCGGCATTGCGCAGCAGCACCTCGAGCAGCTCGAACTCCTTCAGCGGCAGCTGGATCTGCTCGTTCCGCGCCGTCACCACGTGCCGGTCCACGTCCATCCGCACCGGTCCTGACTCCAGGATCGAGGCCGCCTGCTCGTCGGTTTCGCCGCGGCGTCGCAGCACGGCGCGCATCCGGGCCACGAGCTCGCGGGATGAGAACGGCTTGGTGACGTAGTCGTCGGCGCCAAGCTCAAGCCCCACGACCTTGTCGATCTCGCTGTCCTTGGCCGTCAGCATGATCACCGGCACGTTCGACTTCTCCCTGAGCGTCCGGCAGACCTCGCTGCCCGGCAGCCCGGGCAGCATGAGGTCAAGGAGCACCAGGTCCGCTCCGCTGCGGTCGAAGGACTCGATCGCGTCGGGCCCGGTGGGGCAGACCGCCACCTCGAAGCCCTCCTTGCGGAGCATGTAGGAGAGGGCGTCGCTGAATGACTCCTCATCCTCGACGACCAGCACGCGTGTCACTGAACTGCCTCCCTGAGCGGTTGGGATGCGGGCGGGGCCTGGCTGGCTGTCACGGCGGCGGGCAGCGGCCGCAGCGGCAGCCGTAGCGTGAAGGTCGATCCGACGCCCACCTTGCTCCAGACCGTCACGTTGCCGCCGTGCGCGGCGGTGACGTGCTTCACGATGGCCAGGCCGAGCCCGGTGCCGCCGGTGGCGCGCGACCTGGCCGGGTCGACCCGGTAGAACCGCTCAAAGATCCGCTCCCGGTCTCGCTCCGGGATCCCGATGCCCTGGTCGGCCACGCTGATCTCCGCGGTGTAGTCGGACGCCCGGGTCGTGGTCACCAGGACTCGGGTGTGCTCCGGACTGTAGTCGACCGCGTTGTCTAGCAGATTACGCAGCGCGGTGACGAGCAGATCCTCGTCACCGAGCACGACCAGGCCGCTGTCGGCGGTCTCGACGAGATCGATTCCCCGGGCGCCTGCCTTCATCCGGCACCTGTCCAGCGCCTCCGCCACCACCGCGTCGAGCTTGACCGGGACCGGGTCCGGTACCGGTTCGGCCGCCTGGATCCTGGACAACGTGATCAAGTCCTGCACCAGGCTGGTGAGCCGCGACGCCTCGTAGCGCATCCGGCCGGCGAACCGCCGGACCGCCTCGGGGTCATCCGCGGCATCCTCGACCGTCTCGGCCAGCAGGGCCAGCGCGCCGACCGGAGTCTTCAGCTCGTGGCTGACGTTGGCGACGAAGTCGCGCCTAACCTCTTCCACCCGCCGGCTCCCGGTCTGGTCCTCGGCCAGCACCAGCACCAGCCCGCCGCCGCCCTCGGCAGCGCCGAGCGGAGCGCCGAGCGGAGCGACGCGCACCGCGAAGCTCGTGCTGCGATCGCCGTGCTTGTGATCGGTGACCTCGATCTCGCCCTCGCGGATCTCGCCGTCCCTGCGCACCTGCCGGGCCAGGGCGAGCAACTCGCCAACGAGCAGCTGATCGCCCTTGACCAGCCCGAACGCACGTGCCGCCGAGCTCGCCCGCAGCACCCGGTCTTCGCTGTCGAGAACCACGGCTGAGGAGGAAAGAACGGACAGAACGGACGCGATCCCGGCCGGCAGCCGGGCCGGATGAGGGCTAGCCCGCCGGGCCTCACGCGTACCGTCACTGGTGCGGCTGTTCATGGCCAAGGCGGCTCCCGTCGCCAGGCCCCCGAGCGCGGCCACGCCCGGCGACCACCTCAACACCGACGCCTAAATCGTATGCGCCCCTGCTCAGCAGGCCATAGGGCCCAAAGTCCAGGCGTGGCTCTTCTCGCAATGTTCACATGCCAGCTAGGCCAGCGCTTCGTCGCTTTTGCTACTAAGACACCATAGATTGTGGCCTACCGGCCCTGATTTCGCACCGCTTCGGCCGCCTCGGCCGCGGCCTGCGGGTCAAGGTACCTGCCCCCCGCGGTAACCGGCCTGAAGTCATCGTCGAGCTCATAGACCAGCGGGATGCCGGTCGGGATATTCAGCTCGGAGATGTCTTCGTCCGAGATGCCGTCCAGGTGCTTAACCAGTGCCCGCAGCGAGTTTCCGTGGGCGACCACGAGCACGGTCTGCCCGGTCAGCAGGTCGGGAATGATCGCGTCCTGCCAGTAGGGCATCAGCCGCTCGAGCACGTCTTTGAGGCACTCGGTGCGCGGCAGCAAATCCGGCGGCAGCGCGGCGTACCGCGGGTCGCCTGCCTGCGACAGCGGATCGGTGTCGGGCAGCGGCGGCGGCGGCACGTCGTAGGACCGCCGCCAGAGCATGAACTGCTCATCGCCGAACTCCTGGCGCGTTCGGGCCTTGTCCTTGCCCTGCAGCACGCCGTAGTGGCGCTCGTTCAGCCGCCAGGATCTGCGTACCGGCAGCCACAGCAGATCCGCGGACTCGAGCGCGCTGTTCGCGGTCTGGATGGCGCGGCTGAGCACCGAAGTGTGCAGGATCCGGGGGCGCAGTCCTGCATCGCGCAGCAGCGTGCCCGCATCCTCGGCTTCCTTCTTGCCCTTGTCGGACAGCCCCACGTCGACCCACCCGGTGAACAGGCCCGCCGAATTCCAGACGCTTTCGCCATGCCGCAGCAGCACCAGGGTTCGCATACCGGCGAGCTTAGTGATGCCGGGCTGGCCGGGAACAGGATGCGGCCCCGGCAAGGTTGCCCTGTCGGAGGTGAATGCCCGTGCCGCGACGCGTTCCCCGGCGGATCGCGACGATCAGCGTCCACACGTCGCCGCTCGACCAGCCGGGAACTGGCGACGCAGGCGGGCTGAACGTCTACGTCGTCGAGGTGGCCCGGCGCCTGGCCGCGCGCGGCGTCGAGGTCGAGATCTTCACCCGCGCGGTCTGCCGAGACGCGCCCCCCGTGACCGAACTGGCTCCCGGCGTACTGGTCAGGCACGTGATCGCCGGGCCGTTCGAGGAGCTGGACAAGGCTGACCTGCCCGCCCAGCTGTGCCATTTCACCCTCGAGGTACTGCGCGCCGAGGCCGCCTACGAGCCGGGACGGTACGACCTCGTGCACGCGCACTACTGGCTGTCGGGCCAGGTCGGGGCGGTGGCGAAGGTGCGCTGGGGCGTGCCGTTCGTGCAGTCCATGCACACCCTGGGGAAGGTGAAGAACGCCGCGCTGGCCGCCGGCGACGCGGCCGAGCCCAAGACCAGGATCTGCGGCGAGGCGGAGGTGATCGCGGCCGCGGACCGGCTGGTGGCCAACACGGCGGCCGAGGCGGACCAGCTGGTCGGCCTGTACGGGGCGGACCCGTCCCGGGTCGCGACCGTCAATCCCGGAGTCGACCTGACGGTGTTCCGGCCCGGATCACAGCGCGCCGCGCGGCGCCGGCTCGGCCTGCCGGCGGACGCCGTGGTGCTCATGTTCGCCGGCCGGGTGCAGCCGCTCAAGGCGCCGCACCTGCTCCTGCACGCTGCCGCCCGACTGATCCGCGACGATCCCCCGCTGGCCGGCCGGCTGGTCGTGGCCTTCGTCGGCGGCCCGAGCGGCGCCGGGCGGGCCGACCCTGATCAGCTCGCGGAACTGGCGGCCGTGCTCGGCATCTCCGGCGTAGTCCGGCTGGAGCCGCCCTGCCCGCAGCCGGAGCTGGCCGACTGGTACCGGGCGGCGACCGCCGTGCTCGTGCCGTCCTATTCGGAATCGTTCGGCCTGGTCGCGGTGGAGGCGCAAGCGTGCGGCACACCGGTAGTGGCGGCGGCCGTCGGCGGCCTGCGCACCGCGGTGCGGGACGGGGTGTCCGGCGTGCTGGTGCCGGACCATGATCCGGCGGGCTACGCCCGCGCGGTGCGGGACCTGATCGCCTCGCCCGGACGGCTCGCCGGCCTGTCGGCCGGCGCGATCGAGCACGCCGCCCGGTTCAGCTGGACCGGCGCGGTCGATCAGCTCATGGGGGTATATACCGGGGTCATGAACAGTGTGGCCGCGGTGGACGCGTGACGCCGGCCGCGAGCGGGCAGGCATCGGACGCGGTCATCGAGGCCGCCCTGGCCGACCTCGGACTTGACTACGAGAATCCCAGGCCCGGGGCTTACCTGGTCAAGCTGGCCGGGCAGCACAAGCTCGCCACGATGACCTGGCTGATCGTGGCGGCGCACAGCCTGCACGTCGAGGCGTTCTTCTGCCGCCAGCCGGACGAGAACCACGCCCGCTTCTACCGATTCTTGCTGGAGCGCGGCGCGCGGATGTACGGCGTGCACTTCGCCCTCGATCCGCTCGGCGACGTCTACCTGGTCGGGCGGCTGCCGCTGAGCAGCGTGACGGCGACCGAGATCGATCGGCTGCTCGGCTGTGTGCTCAGCTACAGCGACGACAACTTCGACACCGCCCTCGAACTCGGCTTCGCCTCGTCCATCCGGCGGGAATGGGCGTGGCGCTCCAGGCGCGGGGAGAGCCTGGCCAACCTGCGGGCCTTTGCCCGGTTCGCTGAGCCGGGGCCCGACGCCGGCGGCTAGGTGACCGACCCGGGCGGGGGGATGGTTCCCGGCCCGAGGATGCTGCACAGCACCGCGTTGGCGTCGGTGTTGTAGAGCGGGTCGGCCAGCTTCGGCGGCTTGATGAACGCCGGGCGCTTCAGGTCCAGCATGTCGAGCATGTTGTTGGCGTTGGCGTCCCGGAACGTCATCGCGGGCAGGTTCCACTTGGTCTCCACCAGCCTGCAGATGCTGGCGTGATCGAAGATCCGGTGCGAGACGTAGTTGCGCCGCGCCCAGGGCGAGACCACCGCGCACGGCACCCGGAACCCGTAGCGGCCGAACCCCTCGAAGACCTCCCCCTTCGGCACCTCGGGCGGGATGTCATCGGGCGGGATCGCCTTCGGCGGCGGCACGTGATCGTAGTAGCCGCCGTGCTCGTCGTAGGTCCATATCAGCAGCGTGGACGCCCATTCCGGGCCGGACATGACCGCCCGGACGATCTCCGCCGCGAACGCCTCGCCGAGCGCGATGTTCTGCGGGTTCTCTTCGGAGTGCGTGCTGTAGTCGGGGTCGATGATGCAGTAGCTGGGCAGGTGCCCGCCGGCGGCGTCCTGGAAGAACTGAGCCAGCGGGAGGACCTTGCTGCCGAAGTTGGCGAAGTAGATGCTCGGGAACAACAGCGTGGACGGCGTCGTGGAGTAATAGTTCCGCCACGTGATGTGGTGCGCGTCGAGCAGGTCGAAGATCGTCCCGCGCGCCGGGGTCCCGGACGGCAGGGTGTCGTTC
>Ga0207664_10000297_pt1 | contig 37125 bp, 29 predicted proteins | sample LARL83metaG_FD_184349 | JGI IMG/M metagenome (GOLD analysis project Ga0207664, IMG submission 184349) | Corn, switchgrass and miscanthus rhizosphere microbial communities from Kellogg Biological Station, Michigan, USA - LAR L8-3 metaG... | ecosystem: Host-associated > Plants > Roots >... | reverse complement strand
CGAGTCGGACCAGATTCATTGAGACTGGACCAGATTCGGTGAGACAGGACATAAGCCGAGACAGGACAAGACCGGACAACAGTTCCGCAATCTTAGAATCCAGCCTAGGATCCAGCCTAGGATCGGAGCTAGGCCGGATCCTAGGCTGGATCCTGTGCGGAGGGACGGGCGAGCTCAGCCCGGTAGCGAGGCCTGGGAGCGGTGCCGGCGGCCTCGACCTGGTTCCCGTGGGCTCGCTACCGGGCGGCCGGGCGGTGCCGGCGTGACACATGCTGGCCGAACTTCGCGCCAGAGACATCGGTCAGTCTGTGGAGATACAAGAGCCAATGGACGAATATGAGCTCGCCAGACGGGCATATGCGCTGCCCGGCAGGTTCGCCGACCGCCTTGATCCAGGCGCCCTTGCGGATGTGCGTGAATACGCGCAAGTCGGCGAATGGGCTGAGGAAGTCGACCTGCTGCTTGCGTGCCTGCGCGGCGGCCGGCGGCCGGTGAGTGCCGCGGAGCGCGCAGAGCTGGCGGCGCTGCTGGAGGCCATGGGCATGCCGACCGAGCCTGCCGAAGAACTTGACGGTGACGGCTGAGCGAGCGAAGCCCGTGCAGTCGTCGAGGTAAGCGCATCATCCCGGCGAAAGCGCCTGGCGGGCTGCGGCGGCAGCGATTTCCGCGCGGGTGCGGGCGCCGAGCTTCGCAAGGATGTGCGAGACGTGGGTTGCCACGGTCCGTGTGGAAATGATCAGCCGGGCGGCGATCTCCGGGTTGGATAGCCCCTCCTGGACGAGCTCGGCGACCTTGGCCTCAGTCGGCGTGAGGCTGTCCCAGCCGGAGTCAGCGCGCCTGTGCCTGGAGTGCGGGCCGAGCCGGATTCCCTGCGCGCGGAATCTGGCAAGCAGTCTGGGCACGTCAGCCGTGGCGCCCAGCGAAGTGTAGATATCGACAGCGCGGCTGAGCGCGGCCCGGGTCTGCTCGCGGGCGCCGGCTGTGAGGAACTCGGCGGCGGCGGCCTCCAGGGCCCGCGCGGCTGACAGCGGCCAGCGGGCTGCCTCGTAGTGGCCTGCGGCTGTCAGCAGTGCGGGGCCGTCATGGTCGAGGAGGCCGCGGCAGTAGGAGGCGTTCGCCAGCCGGTGCGGGATCTGTGATCCGGCGGCTAGCGCGGCGGCCTGGCCGGCCAGGCTCTGCGCTGCGGCCGTGTCGCGGGCCTGGACCGCGAGCCGGACGGCGTCGGGGACCAGTTCCTCAACCTCAAGACCTTCCGTGGCCTCCGCGAATACTTCCGTCAGCGCGGCGAGCGCATCGGGAACCGAGCCAGCCCGTTCGCAGTCGAGGCTGTGTGCCAGTGCCAGCTGGGAAACGTGCCGTCGGCCGATCTCCCTGATGTGCGCGTCACCGTCAGCCAGGTGGCGGCGCGCCGCGGCGGTGTTGCCGCGGTGGAAGCTGATCACCGCGGCGATGCCGGAATCGGCGCAGATGGCGCCGGGTTCTTTGATCTGCCCGGGTATGCCGGCTATTTCGGCCAGCGCCGCGTCCCATTGCCCGGTCCAGAAGAGCAGCTGGCTCAGGCCGCTGTGCGCCTGGGTCATCCGGATGGCTGTGCCGACCTGGGCGGCGCGCCTCTGGGCCCGCCGGGCGGCGGCGAAGGCCTCGTCGTACCGGTCGAGGGTGCCCAGCGCGATCGCCAGGTTGATCTGCAGCAGGAGACTCAGGTCAGCCAGGGCCGGGTCGGCCTCGGTCACTGCCAGCGCCCGGTCGAATATCGGCAGTACCTCCGGGCCCGCAGTCACGAGCGTCAGGACGTGCAGGGCCCAGCCTGCTGCCCAGCTGTCGTCGTCCGCCGCTGTCAGCTCGAGGGCGCCGGCGGCGAGCTGACGGGCTTCGGCGGTGTTGCCGACACTGCAGTGCGCCCGGGCCGCAAGCACCAGCAGTCTGGCCCGGTGGCGGGGCGCGAGTCCCGGTGTGGCCAGCGCCTTGTCCATGGCGGGAAGGACGGTTTGCGCGCCGGGCCCGCGCATCCGGCACTGTGTCAGCGTCCAGAGCAGGCTTACCAGCAGGTCAGGATCTAGCCCTGGCTGATCGAGCGCGCGCAGTGCCACGTGTTCGGCCTCTTCCGGGTCGCCCACCCGGTACAGGGCATCGGCGAGCTGGCTCGTGAGTCTGTCGCGATCGGCCGCGCCGGTGCTGTCGATCGCCCATCTGAGGAGCCCGGCCGCGACCGCGGGCGCCTGGGTGACCAGCGAGTCCGCAGTCCCCGACAGCCAGTCCAGCATCCACTTGTCCATTGGGCCGGCCGGATCGCCGGGCTCCGGGCCTGCGCGCAGCAGCTGGCGGGCGACCTGGCCCGGGGGGGCTCCGGCTTCCGCGAGGGCGCGTCCGGCCTCGCGGTGCCAGGCGGCGCGCAGTGACCGCGGCATGCTGTCGTACAGCGCCGCGCGGATCAGCGGGTGCCGGAACGTCAGGCTGGCGCCGGATTCGGTGAGCACGCCGGCGGCGGAGGCCTCGGCGAGCAGGGGGATCAAGTCAGTGACGCCGCGGTCCAGCACGATCGCCAGCTCGGCGGCCGTGAACTCGACGCCGAGCAGGGCCGCGGCGTGCAGCGCCTCGAGCGCCGGGCGGGTGACGAATCCGAGGCGGTCGGCGATGGCCGCGGCCAGCGATCCGGGCACAGAGGTGCCGGTGACCTCGGCGATGCCGGCATCCGTGACGGTGAGGCTGGAGCTCCGGTCGAGCGCGGCGACCAGCTCTGTGACGTACAGCGGGTTTCCCGCCGCGCCGGCGGCGAGCCGCAGCAGGTCGTCGCCTGGCTTGCCGCCCGCCAGGCTGGCCACCAGGCCGCTGACCGCCTCGTCGGGCAGGGGGGTAAGCCGGATCCGTCCCTCGTCCCCGACCGCGCGGCGCAGCGCGAGCAGGTCGTCCCGTTGCGGGACCGGGCGCATCATCCCGGCCAGCAGCAGCGGCATCTGCCCCGCCAGCCGTGCCAGCCGCCCCCACAGCGCCACGCTGGGCTCGTCGGCCCACTGCAGGTCGTCGATGACCAGGACGACTGGCCGTAGCTCGCATTCGTCGGCGACCAGTGCCTGCAACTGCTCGGCCAGCACCGCCGGCACGTCCGCGGCGCGGTCTGTGAGGAGCTCGCCGCGCAACAGCCCGGCGATCATGTTCCGGCGCGGATTCGCGGACCGGGCGCGCACCGCCAGCGCGTCGAGGAATGGCAAGAGCGGCAGCGGCTGGCCCAGCTCGTCGCCAGCCCCCCAGAACACCTGGCAGCCATGATCGGCCGCCGCGGCCGCCGCGGCCTGAACGAGTGCGGACTTGCCGATGCCCGGCTCGCCTTCGATGAGCACTGCGCCGCCGCGGTGCTCCCCGGGCAGCTGTGCCACCAGCCCGGTCAAAAGGGTCAGTTCACTATCTCGCCCGGCCAGTGTGCCGGCCGGGAATAGCGCGGCGGACATACACCTAACCTATCTCGGGACATTGCAAGATGTGAGGGGTTATAGAGGTATTTGCGGCCAGGCGGGCGCGGCGTGCTTGGGAGGAAAGCTGATGGGTCGGCTGCTGCCGCATCCGGGTGCTCATCGCAGGTGGCGGGCGCGGCATGGGGCCGGGAATGCGCGCTGCGGACGCGGCGAATTAGTCTGCATGCCCTCGCACAGTCACTTGCAAATTCTTTTGCACGTGCAAACTTACCGTGCACATTCCCGCACGCTCATAGGGCGGCTCCGGGTGTCGCTAAAGCCGTATAGCCCGGGCTGTTTGCGTGTACCCGGAATGCCCTCTTTGTCGGGCGGACGGGGGCCGCTGGTTCCCGCGGCTGGGCCTGGGGGCAGGGCGATGAGAGCCCTCACCCCCGCGGCGATGATCAGGCATCCGGCCAGGATGAAGATCAGGCTGACCGCATTGAGGGAGATCCCCGCCGCCGAGGCGTGGAAGGACCGCAGCGCCGTGCCGGCCAGCCCCGACTTTTAGTGGTACGAGAGAAAGCACTGCAGACCTCCATACCCTGACCAAAGTCCGGCGCCTACGATGCCAGCTATGACTTTCGTGCCAGGCGGCCGCGTGCGGATTCCCCACCGTTTCGACCTGCCAGGGTACGTGCGGATCGAACTCGCGATGCCCGCCGGCGACGGCTGGCAGCTGTTCGTTGAGGAGCCCACGGGGAGCTTCCAAAAGGTCGAATTGTCGCCAGAGCAGGCGGCGGCCTGCGAGATCCTCACTGAGGACGGGGGCGGCGACTCCACAGCGGTGCTCGCCGGGCTGTGGACCGCGTGGATGAGGGCTGCGAGTGCCGGGGCCCGGTCCGCAGCGCTCGCGTCGTCGCCGCTCACGCCGTACGCCCATCAGATGAACGCTGTCTACGGTGCGATGCTCCCGCAGCCGAACCTTCGGTTCTTGCTCGCGGACGAACCCGGGACGGGCAAGACGATCATGGCCGGGATGTACCTGCGGGAGATGCAGCGGCTCGGCTTGATATCCCGCGCGCTTGTTGTCGCTCCCGCTCACCTGGTCACCAAGTGGCAGGCAGACTTCGAGCGGTTCTTCGGTGGGGGCCTTCGTCCGATCACGGCGCAGACCGTGCGCGAGCACGCGCTCGAAACCGATCACGACCTCTGGATCGTGAGCCTCGATCTCGCCGCGGTAAATCCGGCCGTGCAGGCGGCGATCCATCCGGACAGAGCTGGGTGGGACGCGGTCGTGTTCGACGAGGCGCACCGGCTCACGCCGACTGCCGCGTCGTACTACCAGGCGGGCGAACTGCTCGCGCTGAACACCCCGCGGGCGCTGTTCATGACCGCCACGCCGCACCGCGGCAAGGAATGGCTGTTCCGCGCCCTCCTCCACCTCGTGGACCCCGACGTCTACCCGCCGGTCGCCGCCAACGAGGAACCCACTCACGCGGCGAAACCCGGCCGCGTGCACTTCCTGCGGCGCATGAAGGAGGACCTCGTCGACCTCGACGGGGTCACCAAGCTCTTCAAGGGCCGACGGGCGGCGAACGAGACCGTGCCGCTCAACCCGACTGAGGCCGACTACTATGCCCAGGCGCTCGACCTCGTGGACCGGTTCTTCCCCGCGAACGCGGTCCCCCTCGGCCGCATGGTGTACGGCAAGCGGGCTGCGTCCAGCCTGTACGCGCTCGCGGAGACTCTCAAGCGGCGCCGGGACGGGATGGGAAGCGCGATGCCCGCCGCCGCGGCTCTTGAAGCGGACCCGGACGGAGACGACCCTGCCAAGGCGGACGAGGCGAAGGTCATCGTCGAGTCGTCGAAGTCGGCGAAGCAGGAGCGCAAGGAGATCAATGGTCTGCTCGCTCGTCTTGAGCCGCTCCTTGCGGACCCGCGGCTCCCGGTCTCGAAGTGGGACCCGCTCGTCCTCACCTGCCTCGGCGCCAACGGCATCAAGCCGGGTAACGGCGAGCAGGCGGTCGTGTTCACGGAATACGCCGATACCGCCGACTGGCTCGTCCGAGCTCTCGCCGCCGGTGGGTTCACCGCACGTCGCTATTCGGGCCGCGACCTCTACCCCGTTCGGGACGCCGTCCGAGACGCGTTCGCACGACGCGACTTCCAAGTCCTGGTGTCGACGGACGCAGGCAACGAAGGGATCGACCTGCAGACCGCGCACGTCCTGGTCAACTGGGACATCCCGTGGTCGCTGGTACGTCTCGAACAGCGGATGGGTCGCATCCACCGCGTGGGCCAGACCCGCGACGTGGAGCTCTATAACCTGATCGCGACCGAAACGCGTGAGGGCGCCGTCCTGGAGGTCCTCCTCCGCAACTTCGTCACCGCCGCCAACCAGCTCGATGGCCGCATGTTCGACTCGCTGAGTCTCGTCGGTGAACTCGTCGGTCTGACCGACGACAGGCTCGCTGAGGTCCTGTCCGCGGCATTCGGTGACGATCAGCAACGTGCGCAGGCCCTCAGTGCGGTGCAGGCGGTCACCACGGCCCGCCTCGAGGACGCGGCGAAACAGGCCGCGGCGCAGGAGGCGGCTCTCCGATCGGCCGTCGATATCGCCGCTGCGGTTGCCGCGCTCCAGGACGAGCAACTGGAGCAGATCAACCCGGCGATCGTCGAGGCGTTCCTTGACCGCATCGCGGAGGGAGGGGCCGTAACGGTCGCCCCGCACGCTGCCGGAGACGGGATCTTCACCCTCACACTTCCCGGTGGTGGAACGCTCCCACGCGAATTCACCCCGCCAGGCCATGTCCGGCCCGGGGAGGCGGCCGTCGTCGCGACGAGCGGCGCCGCGCTCACCGCAGCGCGCCGAGCGAGCGCGGACGTCTCAGAGGTCATCAGCCTCGGGCCGAGCGACCCGCCGTTCCAATCCCTGGTGACCCTGTGCGTCGAACGCCTCGCACCCGCAATGTTTCGCGGCGGAACCCTCGTCGACGAAAGCAGCACAACCGACTACGACCTGTTCTGCTTCCGGTCCGACCTCTCGGAGGCCGGAGGAAAGCGTAAGGGCACCTGGTCGTGCCTCATCCGTGTCGATACCGCGGGCGCGCGGCCGGTGCGGTGGGAGATGCTCGCCAATCTCCGACCGGGCACTGGCTCGGCCGGCCCGCCACACCCCGCACGGGTCAATGACGCACGCGGTCGCGCTGCCGGTGTAGCTCGCGAAGAGCAGGAGCGACGTGCGCACGCCCTCGACGCGTGGCTTGCGGTTGCGGGGCGAGAACTCAAGCGCCTCCCCGATCAGCTGACGGATGACATCCGGGACCGGGCCACCCGCATTGCGGAGCGCCGGCGGTTGGAGGAGATGACAGCGCGCCGACTTCACGCTCTTCGCGAAATGAGCCGGGTGGTGATCGGCGAACCGACGCAAGTCACGTGGGCGCACGTCACTGCGGCGGCACCGACGCCGGAGCCGACCGAGAAGGACAGCGAGCGCATCTCCATGACGCACGTCGCAAAGGTCTTGCGCGACCAGGGTTTTGCTGTGGCGGACGTGCACACCGAGGACCGCGGTTACGATCTGCACGCGAGTCGCGGTCGTGAGCAGCGCCTCGTCGAGGTCAAGGGTGTCTGGCAGGCCGCAAGCAGCCAGGGCATTTCGATGACGGGGAACGAAGTGCTCATTGCCACCCAGCACGGTCGCGATTACGTGCTCTACGTTGTCGATCAGTGCCAGGGCGGCACGGGCGTCTTGTACGGCGTCTACCCCGATCCCGCGCGAACCTTCGCCGACCTGTCAACCGGAACTGTCATCGTGCGCGTGCCGGGCAGCGCACTCAAGGCGGCACGCGAGAAAGAGGGGTCCGTCACGTGCGCATGATCGAACGGTGGTTTCCGTGCACCGAGGTCAGCGAGGCATCGGCGAGCGGCTGGGGCAGCGGCAACCAAGAAGCGGCGCTCTTCACATGGTTTGCGAAACGACCGCTCGCGCAGGCGAAGGCCGCCGTGCTGACGAGCCTGCTCCCTTGGCCGGAAGATGTCGAAGAGCAGAGACGTCTGCAAAGCCTTGTTCGACGGGCGATGAAGGCCCGCAACGGCATGAACGCTGAACTCCGGGCAGAGATTGCCGTAGCACATCCCGATGGCGCGTCGATGCTGGACCTGTTTAGCGGACGAGCGATGATTCCTCTTGAGGCGGCTCGGCTCTCCGTCAAGGCATATGGCATTGATTACTCACCTGTCGCCACTCTCGCAGGTCAATTGCTGGCTGACTTCCCGCTGCAGGACTGGAGTGACGAACCTTTGTTGCCTTTCGCCGCTCGACCGGGCCTGACACTCAGTGGCGGTCGGCTCCTCGATGACGTGCGGGCGGTGCTCGATGAGGTGGGCCGCCGACACGACGAACAGATTGCCGAGGTCTACCCAGAGGTCGGCGGTCGGCGTGCCTGGGGCTACCTGTGGGCATCCACATTGCCGTGCCAGGAGTGCGGGCGGCGGTTCCCACTCACCGGCGCGGTCGTTCTAAGGCATCCGAAACCCTCGACGGGTGACCCAGGGCAGCACTATTGCGTAGATGTCGACCGGCAGACGGGCACGTTCAGGGCGACAGTGCATGCCGGCGCTCCCACCGGTCAGCCAACCCTACGAGCGCCAGGTGGCAGCAAGACAGGTGCCAAGAGCGCAATCTGCCCATTCTGCAACCATGTCCACTCGACGGCGTTGCACCGACGGCTATCCGCGGAGGGATTCCGTGAGGACGTGCTACTACTCTCGGCCGACCTGGACCCCGAGTATGGGAAGAGCTTCCGCGAGCCCACATCCGAAGAGTTCGCGGCGATCCGGCTCGCTGAAGAAATGCTCGCTGCCGAGCCGCCCTTCGCGCCAGGGATACCAGCCAAGCCGGACGAACGCATCCCAGTGGGGAACGGAAGTGTTGTTCAGCCCTCGTTGTACGGGGCGAAGTCGTACGGCGACCTATGCAACGACCGTCAGACGCTCAGCTTCGTCCGCCTTTGCCGGGTGATCAGCGATCTTGGCACCGAGATGATGGTCGATCATGGCATCAGCGAAAAGTACACCGCGGCCCTGGTTGGTTATGCCTGTGCGGTCCTCGTGCGCAAGATGAAGCGGTCCACTCGCGGGACGTCGCTCATGGTCTACAACGATGGCCGCTCGACAGGCGTCAACCATATCTTCGGAAATGAGGCGAGCATCTCATTCTCGTACGACTACTTCGAGACGGGCGTGACAGACGGGCCCGGCTCCTGGAGCTCTCTAGTCGAGCGGACCATGGCGGCTTTGCGCAGCCAAACTGGTCGGGCCGCCGGGGTGCCCGCCGATATCAGTCGCGGCTCGGCAACATCGCTTCCGGTGAGGGATAACTCCGTCTCAGCTGTGGTGACTGACCCGCCATACGACGAAATGATCCCGTACTCGGATGCCTCCGACCTGTTCTACGTCTGGCTTAAGCGTGCCCTGTTTTCGACACAGCCTTGGTTCTGTTTCACTGCGGACCCGGATGGAGTACAGGAGAAGGCGGAAGAGGCAATCGTCAAGAAGTTCCGCGCTCGATCCACGCATTTCGATCATCGGACGCCTGCTCACTACGATGACATGATCGCGAAGGCATTCACTGAGGCGCGGCGGGTCGTTTCAACTGATGGCGTTGTCACGATCGTTTTTGGACACGGGGACCCGGATGTGTGGCACCGGTTGCTAGGGGCGCTGACCCGAGCTGGATTGGTTCTAACCGGGTCGTGGCCTGCCAAGACCGAATCGGGCGGCAGCGCAGGGTCGGCGAACATCGTCACGACACTCACAATGTCGTGCCGGCCTGCACCGCCCGGCCGCCCTGCTGGACGGGCGAACCTCGTGGAGGCGCAAGTCCGCAAGGAAGTGAAAGCTCGTATCCCGATGTGGGACGCTGCTGGCCTCGCTCCGAGCGACCAGCTGATGGCATCGGCGGGACCTGCAATGGAGGCAGTGGGCCGGTACGCACAGGTGCTCAATCATCTCGGGGATCCCGTCGACCCGGCCCACTACCTGGTGGTGGCGCGGCGCGCTGTGGAAGAAGCCGCCGCGATCGTCATCGACCATTTGCCGCTGGAAACCTTCGACGTCCGCACACGCTTCGCCTTGTCGTGGACCCGCTTGTACCGCCGGTCAGTGGCACCAAAGTCTGAGGCGCGGTGGCAGGCGCTGGCAGCCGACCTGTCGAGCGACGAGCTCAAAGGCGTGCTTCAAGAGGGGGACAAAGGGGTTCGGCTCGGATATGCCAAGGACTGGAAGGGCGCACCGAGTGAGACCTCGGCGACGATCGACGTGGCCATGGCGATGGCAAAGGCATGGCCAGATGGCCTCGACGCCGTAGCAGAGGTCCTGGTGGCGACCGGCCGGGATAATGCCGATAACTACCTGTGGGCGGCGATTGGGTACCTGTCGTCGTTGCTGCCCGAAGCAGACCCGGATGCCGTCGCGTGGACATCGCTCGTGCGCGGGCGTAGCGGTATAGGGGCGGTAACGCGCGGCGTCGTCTCGGCGCGGCGGGAAGCCGCGAAGCTGGAGGAAGCCCAGAGCCGGCAAGGCAGCCTGTTCGAGACCTGGCAGGACACCGTGACCGAGGCGCAGCCCGAACCGGCACGACACATCGCAAGCACCGTAGCGGCGGAGGAGTCGGAATGAGCACGCAGGTAACCCCGTGGTGGGAAGTACTCAAGCTCCGCGAGGAGATCGCCCACTCGTCCGGCTCGATCGACGACGTGCAAATGTCGCTGTTCCAGGCGGTGTACGGGACCGTCAGTGACCGCCCGGCCTACGCCGACGCAGCGTACTACGGGGAGATCACCCACCCCAGCCCGCTGTTCACCGACCTTATGGCCAAGGTCGCTGTGCGGCTCGGCGGCGGTGACAACTACACGCGGGCGCGGGCGCTGTGGCGGTTGGATCAGGCGATGGGCGGTGGCAAGTCCCACGGCCTCATCGGACTGTGGCACCTCGCCGCGCATCCCGCGGTGCTCGCCGGGACGGACACGGGACGGGAGGCGGTTGCGAAGGCGACCGCGATCCTCGATGGCCCGCCAGCCGCGGATCTGGGCAATCCGCAGGTTGTGGTGCTGGCCTGCGACAACATGACCGCGGGCAAGGGCGTGGCCGCATACGACGGTCCGGCGCAGACGTTGTACGAGCGGTTCTTGTGGCGGCTGTTCGGCGGCGACAATGCCCTGTACCTGCGGTACAAGGATTACAACGGCGACAAGAGCAAGATCGTTGAGGCGCTGACTGCCATCGGACGCCCGGTGCTCATTCTGGTCGACGAGATCATGGACTACATCCGGCAACTGTCCGACACCGACAACGCCGACCTCGCCGTCCGCGACATGGCGTTTCTCCGGGCCTTGCTCGACAGTGTCAATGATGTGAAGAACGTTGCTGCCATCGTCGTGATGATCGCATCCGAGAAGGACACCATGGACCTGGACGCTGCGGGCCAGCAGCGCCGCAGCGAACTCGATGACCTCCTGATCCGCAACGGCGAGACGGCGACGATTAACGACAACACCGACTTTGCCGCGATTCTTCAGCGGCGGCTCTTTGAGGGAACCGCGCCCGCCGAGGTCTTGGCGGCGACGGCCCGCACCTTCACGGCGCGGATGACGGGACCGTGGCGAGACAAGGTATTCAACGCAGTTCCCGCGATGGCGACAGCGGAGTTCGCCGACGAGGTTGCTCGTTGCTATCCCTTCCACCCCCAACTGATGGCACTGGCCGAGCAGGAGTGGGCCAAACTCGCGGGATTCCAGATTGTTCGCTCAACCATTAGGGTCTTCGCGGCGACAGCATATGCGCTGCACAAGCGCGGGAAATCCGGTGCGTGGACGCCGCTGCTCGTTGGCCCCGGCGACCTCCCGCTGTCCGACCCGGCAGTGCGCGAGGCCGTCATCGGATCGGGGCTGATTGTCGACACGCGTACGCAGGCGAACTACCGGCAGATTGCCAGCGCGGACATCGTTGCGGCCGACGACCATGCCGGTGCTGCCCGGGTGCTGGATCGGCAGCGTACCGACGCCCTGGTCAGCCAGGTGAATCCGCGCGCGGCGGAGCGTGCGGCGACGTGCCTGTTCCTGTGCTCGGTGATCGGCGCCCGCGCCGGCGGCCGCCAAGGGGCAACCGAGCCCGAGCTCAAGGCCGCGATGTTCGTACCCGATGCGATGTTCCCGCTCGCGGAGGCCGACACCATCATGGGCGAGTTGCTCGATGTCGACGGAGGGGGACTGGCGAGCGTCGAACACCTCGCTGGCAAGGGCGGTCAGGCCCCGCGCCTGTTCCTGTCGACGCGTCAGACCCTGAACATGCTGGTGCGAGCAGCGCGTACCAGTGTCAGCGACACCGATCGGGATGAAGAGCTGGCTCGGACCGCCGAAAGGCTCGCCGCCACCGGCCCCTTCAAGAGCAAGCTGTTCGTAACCGCGGACCTCGCGCGGACCGCGCTCGACGTGCTGGCAACGGCGGGCGTCGACGACGCCCGCAGTACCCGGTTGGTCGTCCTCGACCCGCGGCAGTTCAGCCTCCTTAACGGAATCGACCAGGAGACGAGGAAAGCGGTACGCGCGGCCACGGGGATCGGGCCCGACAAACTGCCCGTGCAGTGGGCCTCCTCGGCCGTCTTCGCGGTCGTCAACACCCAGCGTCGCAGCCAGGCCCGCGGGGCCGCGGGCAGCTACCTCGCCTGGGAGCGGGTTGCCGCGATGGACGCGGTCCGCGGCGACGACGAGCTCGCCGATCAAGCGCGTGACCAGAAGGCCGAAGCCCGGCGCAATCTCGACACCGCGGTCCGCCGTGCCTACCAGCACATCCTGTACTTGGGCCAAGGCGACGACGGCGAGCATTCTCGTGTTGATCGGTCCATCACGTTTGAGCAGGAGAACCAGAGCGCGCTCGACGGCACGGTCGTCTGGAAAGCCCTGGTTGCGCAGGGCAAGGCGTTCGACATTAGCGCGCTCGACGCGAAAGCCCTGCTGCACAACCTGAGCGACAGTGACTACGAGCGTCCGCTCGACGAGGTGCGCGACCTGTTCTGGAGCGCGCCACGGATGCCGCTGCTGCCGGGCGGTGACAGTGACCTCCAGCGGGCGATCTTCGAGGCTCTGCAGGCCGGGAAGCTCCGCCTTGTCGGCGCTGACGGGCTCGATCGCGTCGTCACCCGGCCCGGGGAGATCGGGGTCGGGCAATCGAGCCTGCGACTCGCCAAGCCGCAGACCGGCGAGTCTCCCAGTGGTGGCACCACTGGTGACAGCGGGGCAAACGCTGGCTTGTTCGCCGGCGCAAGCGGCTCAGGTGGAGCGGGCACGTACGGTGCCGGAAGCGGGAGTGGGTCGACGGCGGGTACACCTGAGTCAGGCGGCGGGGTAGGCGCAGGTGACGGACAAACGGGAGAGCAGGAAGTCGCATTCACGCTGATGACCAGCCTCACCGATGAGACTAAGCGCGACAGCGTCCGACTGCTGCTGCGCAACCTGGCCAACGCTATCGACGAGGGCAAGGCGAGTTACGCCCAGCTCATGGTCAAAGTCATCGTCGACTCGTCCGTTGCCGACGAGATCGCCGAGGACGTCCGCTCGACGGGGACAACACCGGCCGTCAAGAAGGTCTGAGTTGAAGGCGCACCATGAGACCCGACTCCAAATCAGTGCGGAGGTCACAGGAGCCAGCTACATGAAGTGATATCACAAGGGCGGCTCCGGGATCACTAAAGCCGTACAGCCCGGGTTGTTTGCGTGTACCCGGAATGCCCTCTTTGTCGGGCGGACGTGGACCGCGGGTTCCCGCGGCGGGGCCCGGGGGCAGGGCGATGAGAGCCCTCACCCCCGCGGCGATGATCAGGCATCCGGCCAGGATGAAGATCAGGCTGACCGCATTGAGGGAGATCCCCGCCGCCGAGGCCTGGAAGGACCGCAGCGCCGTGCTGGCCAGCCACAGCGAGGACACGAGCTGGTTGACGGGGCTGAAGACCGCCAGCACCCGGCCGAGGTACTCGCGCGGGGCGGCGTCCAGGAGCAGCGGACCCGCCGCGGTATTCAGGATCGAGATCATCGCGGCGTAGACGGCTAGCACGGCAAGTCCCGCGGCCGTGTCTCGCTGCCAGGGCGTAGCCGACGGTGAGGGCACCGGCCGCGAACAGCCCGCCGCAGGTCACCTTGCGCGGGCCGGCGCGACGGACGAGGAGCCCGCTGCGAGCGCGCCGGCGACGAAGCCGGAGCCCATCGTCATCTCGGCGATCCCGTACAAGCTGGGCGGCGCGTGCAGGTCAGCGGTCACGAAGAACACGTTCAGGGTGGTGATCGCGGCCGTGCCCGCCTGGCAGATCACGGTGACGGTCAGCAGCGCCGCGACGTACCGGTTGCGCGCGAAGATCCGCAGGCCCTCGGTGAAATCCGCCCGCCAGCTCGCCCGGCGGCTCCTGGCGGCACGGCCAGCTGGCGGACAGCCGGAGACCGGTCGCAGCGACCCGGTGACCAGGCAGGACACGACGTAGCTGGCGGCGTTGGCGGCCAGCGCCCATTGCGGGCCGGCCGCGAACAGGAGCGGCGCGGCGATCGGCGGCCCGAGCACGCCGCTGGCTGACGTCGTGACCTCGGCGGCGCCGATGGCACGGGCCTGCTCGGCCGCCCCGTGCACCAGGTCGCCGATGACGGCGAGCTGGGCGAGGGCGAAGAACTGGCCGCACGCGGCCAGCAGGAACACCGTGGCGTACACGGCGGTCAGCCACAGCCACGGCGGCAGGTCGCGGACAGGTACGAAAGACAAGCCGGCCAACGCGGCGGCCAGCGCCGCGCGGACTGCCTCCGTCAGCGTCATCACCGATATCCGGTCCCACCGGTCGATGAACACCCCTGCGGCCGGGCCGACCAGCGCCGCCGCCGCGCCGGCGGCGATCAGCAGCCCGCTCACCGCGGCGGGCGCCCAGGTCCGGCCGCCGGCGATTTCCTGCGATACCCACAAGATCAGCGTCGTCGCGAAAACCTTGTCGCCGACCGAGGACACCGCCTGGCCGTACCAGAGCCGCCGGTAGGGCCCGCTGAGCACCCGCCGCACGCCCGGCAGATGCGCAGCACGCCGGGACTGGCGGTGGTCAGCGGAGGCTCCCCGAGGTCGGCCGGGGAGCTTGAGATATCGCATGCTAGGAGGCTTTCACAGGTTATTGAGTCTGACAAGTCTATAAGGTTTATTAAACCTAACTTGAAAATCGCGGGAGGCCAGGATGGCTGCCAGTGAGGCGCACACCGGGCACGGCAGAGCGACCCTCGGCGAGGACACGCCGGGCGGCGGCCGGATCCTCCAGTCCTGGACCATCTGCGCCTGCATGCTGCCGCGACTGCGGGAGCTGCTAGCCCGGCCCCAGCTCGAGACCTACAGCACCGCCGAGGCGGTGCACCGCCTCGGCGAAACCGTGCTGGGGCAGCCGGCACCATCCAGGTTCAGTAGAGGCGCCGGGCGGGACAGGACCAGTCGCTGCTTGCCGGGCGCGGAGACGGCGCGGACGGCGGGCCGGACGCTCAGTCAGCGGGGCAGACGCTCATCATCCGCGGCGAGACGGGGGCCGTGATGGCGGGTGCGTGCCCGGGGAACTTCTGCCGGCTCCGGCTCCCGGCTCCCCTGATAGGCGAAGGCGCACCCGCCGCCGGCGCGCTTGGCCCGGTACATGGCCGCGTCCGCCGCGGCGAGCCCTGCAGACAGGCCGCGCCGCCCGGTGCAGGCCGCAGTACCGACCGACGCATACGCCGGGAGGCTGCCGGCGCCCGGCAGCAGCGCGGGCCTGGCGAGCGCGGCGGCCAGGTCCCCGGCCTCCGCTTCCGTGACCACCCGGCGGGTAATGATCGCGAACTCGTCGCCGCCGAGCCGCCCGCAGGCACCCCCGCCGACCCTGTCAGTCCACTCGCGCATCCGGGCCGCGGCGACGGCGGGCAGCTCATCCCCGGCCGCGTGCCCGTAGGTGTCGTTAACCGCCTTAAACCGGTCGAGGTCGACGAGCGCGACCGTGTGCGGCCCGCGGCCGCGAAGAATGCCGGCCGCCTGGCCGGTCCATGCGGCACGGGTGGGCAGGCCGGTGACCGGATCCCGCCGGGCGGCCTTAAGAGCCTGCCGGGCATGGGCCGCATGCCCGCACCACCCGGCCAGAATCGAGAGCACACTCACCGCGGCAATCAGCGGCGCCATCACGCCTCCCACGTCCGATTCCACGGCTACGGCCCATGTCACCGCACCGCGCCGGACAGCATAATAGACTCGATAAATATATCAAGTCTATTAACGGAGAATGGCTGAGGTGGCAGCGCCGGGTCCATCCCGCCAGGCACCACGGGTCAGGCCGCCTTCGGCATCTGGCCGCCGAGCAGCACGGCCGCGGCGGCCGGTGCCAGCGCCTGCTCGCCCCGCCAGCACAGCGGCTCGATGATCTCGGACGTCAGCTCCGAGCGCACTACTAGCCCGCCGCGGAGGTTGCCCAGCTGGCAGGCGTCCAGTTCGTCCTGGAACTTGCTCGTCCATGACGCGTCGGCCGGCTCCTGGCCCGCCGAGCCCAGCCGGGACACGTCCAGCACGACGATGCTCGGCAGCCCGTAGGCCTTGCGGCCCTTGTTCTCGATCGGGTCCCTAATCTGCCGCGCGGCCATCTCCCAGTGGTACTCCCACTTGTCGTACGTCAGCGGGAGCTCGTAGGTCACCCGCATGCCGGGCCTGCAGAGCGGTCCGCGGTCGTGCAGCATGGCGGTAAGCCCGAGCTCGGGAACCGGGATGCTGCCGGTGACCGGCCGGCCCGCAGCGGCTGCCACGCGCTCCTTGATGGCGGCAACAACCCGGTCGGCGATCGCGGCCGTCTCCTCGGGGTTCTCGGAGAACAGCAGCTTGCCGGACCGGATCAGGATGACCCCGACGTCCGGGCCGCCGGACAGGCCCTCCTCGAGCAGGTCGTGCATGGCGGCGCCGACCTCTTGGCGCGTGCGGGTGGTCACCTCGATGCCGAACTCGTTGCCCTGCCAGCTGCACTCGAAGTCGGGCGTCTGCTTACTGATTTTCATCAGGGCGCCCGCGCGGAGCAGCTTCACCGCGACCAGCAGTTCGGCGCGCAGGTCGAGCAGCTGGCTCGTTGCGACCTTCCGCTGCTGGGCCGGCGCCAGCGCCTTAACGTTCGCGGCCTGGCCCTGCTGGCGGAACGCGGTGCGCGTGCCTGCAAGCCCGGGCGGCGCCGCCGTGTCCAGCTCGGCGATCAGCGCGGCCAGGGCATCGCGAACCGGCGGAAAAATCCACTGCTCATGCAGCAGGTGTCCGCTTGATCCCGTCCACGCGGCCGGCACATCCACAGCCAGTCCCTCCCGTACCCGTCACGCCGCCGTGCGGCGAGCGCTCTTGTGGACCCGGTCCAGGTAATCGACCACCTCGGCGAGCGGGAGCGGCGCCGCCGCGGCGCCGCCCGGGGCGCCGAGCATCCACCGGCCCCGGCTCACCTCAATGAAGGCGCCGCACCCGCGGAGTTCCGCGCGGACCAGGCGGGTGCGGTCCCGAAGGTTACCCGGGGCGCCGAGCTCACGGGCGATGTCCTCGGCCACGACCGGCGACCCGCGGAACGCGAGCACCCGGGCGATCCGCTCCGCCAGCGTGATGGCGGCGGGCGGGCGGACGGCGGCCTGCGCGAACACCACCCTGCCGCGCGCGGATCGCGTGAACGTTTCAGCCAGCGGCGGCCCGTAGGTCTCGCTGATGCGACGGACGGCCGGGCGGGCCCGCTCGGCCAGCGCCCCGGTCTTCCCGCTGCGGACCAGCCAGACCGCCGCCGCGGCCAGGACAAGGCCCGCGCCCAGCATCGCCCACTTCGCCAACGGCGGCGCCGCGGCGATCCGCCGCGACGCGGCCTGCACCGCCGCGGCGGTCACGTTCACCGGGATGCGAGCGCCGACGAAGATCGTCTCGACCTCCGTCTCGTTCGCGGCGGCGTGGGTCACCTGCAGCCAGGCGGCGAAGCCCAGCCCTGGCGGATCGCACAGGTCCGGGTCCTCCGACAGCAGGAAACAGGTGCCCAGGGCCACGGCCAGCCGGGCCGTCGGCAGGTCCACCGGGTGCCGGGCCGCGACGGCCGCGACCCGCGGGTCGCCGTCGCCCCAGCCCGGGGGAACATCGACGATCCGGGCCCGCGGCAGGTAAAGAGTCCGCAGCCGGCGGTATGCCAGCTCCACGTCATCGGTCGCCGTGGCGCGCCTGGGCAGGTCCCGCTCGACTTCGGCGAGAACGTGGCGGGGCACGATCAGCACCACCCCGCCGCAGTGCAGCGCCCACAGCAGGCTCGTGATGCGCCCGCCCGGCGACCCGCCGCGGTTGCGCGAGCTCTGCATCACCTCGCCCATGAGCATGCCGGAATCAGCGATCACGATGATCGCGCCGCGGCACGGCAGACGGGAGTACATGGCCGAAGGATAGGAGTAACCCCTGACATTCCCTCGCCTTTTACAGCGCCGACTTTGCTGGCGGCGGGCACGAACCTGTCCTGAGCAGCCGGAATGTCACACCCCGCATCTATAATAGGTTTAACAAGCTGAATAAACCTGTTAGGAAGGCGGGACGTTCATGACCGACTACGCGACCACGGTGACGGTAATCGACGCGTGCGGGCGGGCCGGCGTCCCGGTGCTCCTGCTGTCCGAGCCCGGCATGGGGAAGTCCAGCGTGGTGCGGGCGCTGGCCGCCGCCCGGGGGCTGCCATGCGAGACCGTGCTCGGCTCCATCCGCGAGCCGGCCGACGTGGCAGGACTGCCCGTCCTGCCGGCCACGGGCAACGGCGGAGTCGTGCTGGAACCGCCGGCGTGGGCCAGGCGGCTGCGGGACGCCGGCGCCGGGTACCTGTTCCTCGACGAGCTGACCACCTGCCCGCCGGCCGTGCAGGCCGCGATGCTCGCCGTCGCCCTGGACCGCCAGGTCGGGGACCTGCGGCTGCCCGACGACGTCGTCATCGTCGCCGGCGCCAACCCGCCCGACCTGGCCGCCGACGGGTGGGAGATAGCCCCGCCGCTGGCCAACAGGTTCTGCCACCTGCTCTACAACCCCAGTGTCGATGAGTGGCTGACCGGCGTCACGACCGGGTGGGCGGCGCCGGCCGCGTCCCGGGCGGTGGCCGGCGGCCCGGACCGCCGCGCCGCGCTGCGCGCCGCCGTGGCCGGGTTCATCCGCACCCGGCCCGCGCTGCTGCACTGCCTTCCCCCCGACCCGGCCGACGCCGGCGGCGCGTGGCCGTCGCGGCGCACCTGGACGATGACCGCCGACGCGCTGGCGTTCGTCCGCGCAGACGACACGGAGGCCGTCGCGGCGATCACCTTCGGGCTGGTCGGGGAGGGTGCGGGCGGGGAGTTCCTCGCCTGGCGCGCCGCCGCCGACCTGCCTGATCCCGACGCGGTCCTGGCGGACCCGGGGATCATGAACTGGGCCGGGCGGCCCGACCGGGTGTGGGCGGTGCTGTCCGGGGTGATCGCCCAGGCCGCAGCGCGCAAGAGCGCCGCCGCGTGGACCGCCGCGTGGGGGCCGGTGCTCGCGGCTGCCGAGGGCGGCGCACCGGATGTCGCCGCCGCCGCCGTCCGCATCCTGGGGCGCTCCCGGCCGGCGAAGGCAACCGTGCCCGCCGCCGCCGCCCGGTTCCGGCCGCTGCTGGCCGACGCCGGGCTGACCGGCCGGGACGGCGCGGCATGACCGCCGACGCGCCGGGCCGCGCGGTCACCGGACCCGTCCGGCCGCTAGACCAGGCTGAGCAGCGGGCGTTCCGGCTCGCCCGGCTGGCCGCCGGCGAGGCCATGCCGTACCTGATGCACGCCCTGTTCGCGCTGACCCCGCTGGCCGCCCCCGGCCTGGGCACGTTCGGGGTGGACGCCCGGTGGCGGCTGTACATGGACCCCGCGCTGCTCACCGGGCCGGGCGCATGGCCGCCGCGCACCGCCGGCGCGGTCTTGCTGCACGAGGCCCTGCACGCCGTCCGTGACCACGCCGGGCGCGCCGACGGGCTGCCCGCCCCCCGGAGCGACCTGGCGTGGAACCTGGCCACCGACGCCGAGATCAACGATGACCTGCTCGCCGCCGGCGCCGGCCTGCCGGACGGGGCCGTGACCCCTGGCGGGCTGGACCTGGACGACAACGGCATCGCCGAGGAGTATTACGACGCCCTGACCCGCAGGACCGCCGCCGCGCTGGCCGCGTTCGATGACGGCAGCGCCGGATGCGGGTCGGGGGCCGGCGGGCCGGCGCTCCCCGGCGAGCTGCCCGGGGACGCGGACGGCGAGGCGGCAGGGCTCGGGAACGCGGACGCGGACCTGGTCCGCCGCCGCGTCGCCGCCGACATCAAGGACAGCGCGGGCAAGGCGCGCGGCACGGTGCCGGCCGGGATGAAACGGTGGGCATCGGACGTGCTCGCCCCGCCTGTCATCCCGTGGACCCGCGTGCTGCGGGCGGCCGTCCGCCGCGCGGTCGCCGCGCAGGCAGGCCGCACCGACTACACCTACTCCCGGCCGGCCCGGCGGCGCGTGCCGCGCATCATCCGCCCGGCGATGCGCGGCCCCGCCGTGATCGTCGCCATCGTGGCCGACACGTCCGGGTCGATGAGCCAGTCCGACCTGGACGCCGCGCTGGCCGAGATCAGTGGCGTGCTGCGGTCGTCGGGCATCGCCCGCGATCAGGTCCGGGTGCTGGCCTGCGATGCGGCGGCCGCCGCGCCGCAGCGGGTCCGGTCCGTCCGCGACATCCGGCTCACCGGCGGCGGCGGCACCGACATGCCGGCGGGCATCGCCGCCGCCGCCCGGCTGCGCCCCCACCCGCACGTGATCGTCGTGCTCACCGACGGGGAAACCCCGTGGCCCGAGCGGCCCGGCCCGGCGCGGCTGGTCTGCGCGGTGATCTCAGCCGAGCCGCCGCACGGCACCCCGCCGTGGGCCGTCACCGTCCACATCCCCGCATCATGAGCACCGCCCCGCCCATCCCGGGCACCGACGCCGAACTCGCCCGCTGGGCCGCCCGGGTGCTGGACGGCACCGGGCTGACCGTCCAGCAGGCCGCCGCCGTCGCCGCCGACCCGGCCGCCGCCGTCCCGCCGGCCGCCGCCCGCGCCGCGCAAGCGCTGCGGGACGGCTGGTCCGCCGCGAAAGGAGACACGAGCCCATGACCGCCGACTGGTATGACCTGGCGCAACGGCTGTACGCGGCGCGGTCCCGTACCGTGGTCGCCCGGCTGTCCGGCGCGCCCGTCCCCCGGCTCAGCAACCCCGTCGCGATCCGCGCCCGGCAGCACCGGGCCGGGATCACGGTCACCGCCGCCGCGCCGGGCCGGGCGGAAGCCACGGCGCGCGGCACCGACGCGCTGACGCTGCTGCACGACTTCGGCGTGCGGATCACCGCCGGCAGCAGGCGGACCCTGGTAGCGGGCGACACGTCCACGCTGCCCGCGCTGCTGGCGCTAGCCCACTCCGCCGGCCCCGACGGAGCCCAGGCCGACACCGCCGCGCACCTGGCATGGTGGGCTGACCGGGCCGACTTCCCGGGCAGCTCGGCGGTCGTCTCGCTGACGGCGTGCTGCCAGGCCCGGTGGATCACCGGCACCGGACCCGCAGCCGAGAACAGGCTCGGCACCTGGCTGGCGTGGCTCGCCGTGCCCGGCACCGGATGCCCCGCGATGCTCGCGCTGCTGGACCGGGTCCAGGCCGGCCGCCCGCTGACGTTGCTGGAATGGATCGAGCGTGCCGACGCCGACTCATGGGCGTTCGCGCGGCGCGGCCATGACGGCGGCCGGGACTGGCGGCAGCCCGACAGCACCGGGCAGGCGGCCACCGGGCTGCGTGCCCGCTGCGACACGACCGACCTGTACGCCGCCGCGCTGCTCACCGACCCGCTGTTCCGGCGGCGCGCCGTCCACACCGGGCACGTAGTCACCGGCATCGCAGCGACCGCGCCCGGCTCGAAAAACGCGATCATCGTGACCTGTGACCGGGCCGACGCGCGGCTGCGCGCCGGGGATGACATCACCGGCTGGGCCGGCGACCCCGGCGACTCCCCCGCCGACCGTTTCGCCGGCACGGTCGCCGCCACCGGGATCAGCGCGGGGACGCTGACCGTGACCATCACCGGCACCCGGGCCAGCGTCACGCCGGGCGGCACGCGGGTCACCATCTGCCCCGCCGCCCCTGACCCCATGGTGCAGCAGCTCGGCCGGACCCGGCTGCGCGAGCTGTACCGGACGCGGACTTCCTGGCTCACCACCGGCCGCGCCCCCGCCGTGGTCCGCCGTGACGTGCCGCTGGACATCGTCGTGGCCGCCGCCGGCGCCGGCAGCGGCGGCTGACCCCGCGGAATGTCCGACCCCTTGGATAAAATAGACGTAACAAGCCTAATAAGACGATCAGGAAGCCTTCCCCATGCGAACGATCCCGGCAGCCGCTCCGCCCGCCCCGGCCCAAGGCGGGACGGGCGGAGCGGCCGCGCCGGCGGCAAGCCGCCCCCCGGAGACGGCGCAGGGCGGGCAAGGCTGGCCGGGGCGGGACCTGCTCACCGCGCCGGAAACCGCCCAGGTACTGCACGCCGCCTGGTCCGGTGACCCCGCCATTGTCGTCCCGTCGCCGCCGGGCGCCGGCAAGACCCGGCTGGTCACCCTGCTCGCCGCCGCGCTGTCGGACCGCGCCGGGATGCGCGTCGGTATCGCCGCGCAGACCCGTCAGCAGGCCATCGAACTGGCCCGCCGCGCCGGCACGCTCGGCGTCCACGCCGTCCTCATCTGGCCGCGCAGCCAGCCCAGGCCGGCATCGGGCAGCACACCCCCGGTGTCGGGCAGCCGCATCCGGTTCCCGGTCCAGGGCGGCGGCATCATGATCGCCACCACCGCCCGGTGGCTGTACTGCGACCCGCACAGTCACTACTGCGACATCATGCTGGTCGACGAGGCATGGCAGGCCACCTACGCCGACATCGGCGCGCTCGGCGCGTTCGCCGGGCAGATCGTGTGCGTCGGCGACCCCGGGCAGATCGCCCCCGTCGTCACCGGGGCTGTCAGCCGGTGGGAACGCGACCCGCGCGGACCCCACATCCCAGCGCCGGACGCGCTGCGCGCAGCGCACGAGGACGCTTTGACCGTCGTGCCGCTGCTGCACACCTGGCGGCTCGGCCCGGCCACCACCGCGATCGTCCAGCCTGCCTACTACCCGCACCTGCCATTCGCGTCAAAGCGTCCCCCAGAGCACCTCGCCGGGCCGTCCGGGCAGCTGCCCGAGATCGCGCACCGCCCGGTGCCCGCCCCCGGCGGACCCGACGACCCGCTGCTCACCGCCGCCTGCGCCGCGCGGGTCCGCGAGCTGGCCGGCGGCCACCAGCTCCACACGGCCGCCGGCGCCCGCTCGCTGGCCCCGGCAGACATCGCGGTCGTGGCCCCGCACGTCAGCCAGGCCGGCGCCATCCGCGCGCTGCTCGCCGACATGCCGGACGTGCTGACCGGCACCGCCAACCAGATGCAAGGGCTGGAACGGCCCGCTGTCGTCACGCTGCACCCGCTAGCCGGGTACCGGGAACCCGGCGGCTTCAACGCCGACCCGGGCCGCGCCTGCGTCATGCTGACCCGGCACCGCGCCCACCTGACCGTCATCACCGACCCGCTGGCCGCCCGCGCCGACGCCGACGGCACCACCCTGCTCAGCCGCCTGCTGGACACCCCGCAGGTCTGAGTCCCGGCGGCGCGTGCCGCCTTACCGCGCCGATTCGGAAGGTCGGCCGGATGACCAGTTCCCGCCGACGCGCGATGACCAGGTGATCGTGCCGCAATGGAGCCAGCCGAGCACCAGCTGGGGGACCGTGATCGGATCTCCCATGTCCCCGGCATTGGTGGCGCCGCAATGGAGCCAGCCGAGGGATCGGCTGGGTGACTCCGGGCGGGTCCACCGGGACATTCGGCAGCCAGTAACCGCAATGGAGCCAGCCGAGGACCGGCTGGGCGACTCGACGGCCAGCCAGTGCAGACCACCCCGCCGAACATGCCGCAATGGAGCCAGCCGACGATCGGCTGGGTGACCTCACCGCGGCGGAAGGCTGGCGCTACTACCACGCGCTGCAATGGAGCCAGCCGAAAATCGGCTGGGTGAACGTCCAGATCCGTCTTCTTGACGGCGAAGTGCTCCCCGCAATGGAGCCAGCCGAAAATCGGCCGGATGATCGGCGAACCGCTCAAGATCACTCCGGTCATTGGGCTTGCCGCAATGGAGCCGGCCGGAGGTCGGCCGGATAACCTCTCAAGATTCGCCCGGAGCCGCCAAGAAATACCCGTGCCGCAATGGAGCCAGCCCAGGATCGGCTGGGTGAACGAGGTCCCGGTTGGCCAGGTCGATGACGATGCCGGGGCCGCAATGGAGCCAGCCGAGGATCGGCTGGGTGACCGTCACCGTCCACGTAGAGGCGGGCTGCGGGAAGTAGCCGCAATGGAGTCAGCCGAAGATCGGCTGGGTGACGGGCCGCTTCGCGAGCGGTTCGGTTCTGCTGCGGCCCAGCGTCAGCCTCTGTGGACTGGTAGCCGCCGCAATGGAGCCAGCCGGGAACTGGCCGGACGTCCAGGGCGGCGGGAATGTCGGTCTTGCCGAGAGCGCCTCCGCAATGGAACCGGCCGGATGCCAAGCAGTCCGGCGAAAGCAACCTCGCCTTTCTGCTCGCCGCAATGGAGCCGGCCGAGGACCGGCCGGATGACCAGCGTTTCGGGCTGGCCCTTGCCGAGCTTGGTCCAGCTGCAATGGAGCCGGCCGAAGATCGGCTGGGTGACCGGCCAGTTCGGCACCGACCTGATGCGCGACCCGCAGCCGCAATGGAGCCAGCCGAGGACCGGCTGGATGACGGCCGGGACCTGCCGGCAGACCAATACGTCGAGATTGCCGCAACGGAGCCAGCCGAGGACCGGCTGGGTGCCCACACCTTCAGCGAAGACAGCCCCTGGGTGTCGAGCCTGCAATGGAGCCAGCCGCGAATCAGCTAGGTGACTCGGACCTGATCCTGCAGAACGACTCCGACGCGCTGCCGCAATGGAGCCAGCCGAAAATCGGCCGGATGACTGGCCACTCTAGAGACCAAGTCGTTACCGTTGCATCAGCCGCAATGGAGCCAGCCGAAAATCGGCCGGATGACGGCTCGCGAAATTCGAGCCGACTGGTGTGCGTAAACGGAGCGCTTCGCGAGCGGTTCGGTTCTGCTGCGACCCAAGGTTAGCCTCTATGGAGTTGTCAAGCTGCCAAAACATCCTGTGACCTGCGCGCGAGCGCTCCCAGGAGTTTGACTTACCACCTCGACGCTCGCAAGCCGGCGGCCGGGGCGCGAACCTACGTGATGACGGTGCTCTGCACACGGAGCAGCACGACACCGACGAGGCGCACACCGACGGCGAAGTCGCTGCCGCGGTCACCAGCACGGGCAGCCCCCTGGGCGCATGGTGCTCCGGTCATGGCAGGTCGGGGACGAAGATGCCGAACCCGAAGTGGCTGAGCTGCCCCAGCAGCAGAGGTCCCTCGACCGGCTCGGCGAACTCCAGCCGTAGGCCGGTCCCCGGCCGGGACTGGGCCGGCCGCCTGTTTTCCCAGGCCAGCGGCTCGCGGGTCCGGCGCCGCCGGAACTCGCTGGCCCACCGATCTGTCATCGCGGGCCCGGTTTCGAGACGCCTCGCCCGGGCCGATGGCTTGTCTCGGTACCGCAGTTCCGCGGTCACGTCCGCGGCTATGTATTCGTCCGGCGTCTCTCGCTTGCGGTGCCGGACCGGCAGATACGGGGTGCGGCTGCGCCAGTGGCGCGAAGGCCCGCACAGTTCCGGTGCGACCTGCCCGATCGCGCCTGCCGCCTGGAACCGCAGTTGCAGGTCCGGGAACCCGCTGATCTCGTAGTCGCCGCGCTGGCCGGACAGCTTCCGCAGGCTGAGCAGTGCCTGCACTTCCTCTGTCCGGAGCCCGCCGGGACACCAGATGACCAAGTTCCGTACCGGCGCGCCTCGCGCTGCTGAGCCCGGCAGCGCGATCCAGTGTGTGTGGGTGTGATCAGTGCCTGCTCCCCTGGTGCCCATGATCTCCCGGCGACGGGCATCCGGAATCCCCGCCTTGCTGAGCGCGGTTCCGGCGACCTCGTGCGCCCGGTCGGCGAGCAGCACGCCGTGTGTCGCCCTCATCGGCACCGGGCCCATCACCGCGAACCGGATCGCGGTAACGTCGCGCTGCCCGTCTTCCCACCGAAGCACCGCGGCGGGCGCAGCGCTGGCGGCCGCGTAGCTTACCCACCTCGTCCCGGCGGGCATCGTGCGGCGGTTCCTGCGGACGTCGGTTGTGCTCGCCTCCAGCGCCGTCCGAATCACGGGTTGGGTGACTGCCAGCAGCCGTGTCTGGCCGCCCGGCTCCGGGCGCCACCAGTTCTCGTCCGGTCCGGGGTCTTCGTCGAGCAGCCGCGCCTCGCAGACGGATTCCGAGCGGCCCAGGTACGGCAGCAGCTCGGCGAGCTTTGCGAGTACCTGCCACTGCCCGTCATCCAGCGTGGCGTCCCAGCGGACGAGCAGCTCTTCTTCTGGGGAGACCGCCAGGAACGGGTCAAGGGTCATGTCGGTGCCGCTCGGATCATTCTTCAGCTGCGCGGGCCGCTGGTTCTTGCCGTCGGGCAGGCCGCGTTTGTGGTCGAGGTTCGGAAAGTAGTGCCTGCTGTGGCCGGGGATTGTCCCCGGCGTCCGGTAGCAGGGCGGGTCGGCAAGCGCGTCGAGCAGCCCGTCCAGTGTGGCGGCGGACAGGTCCGGCCAGCGGGTGTGCCAGGTGGCGATCAGCGCCCGGAGGATCCGCCACGGGGACGGTGGCCATTCGGTGGCGCCCTCGTTGACCGCCCGGTCCCACGGGTTGGCGTGATACCTGCCGAGGGGGAACCGGATGGCAAGTGTGACGCTCACTTGGACCGCCCGGACCAGGTCACCGTGGTGATGCCGGCGAGTTCGCCCGCGCAGCCGGCGGCGAGCTCGGCGATCCGCTGAGTGGCCTCGGCCGCGTCCGGCCGGCCGCCACGGACTTCCTTGACAACGAGGTCGCAGCGGGTGCGCAGCCGCAGCCCCTTGTCGAGCAGCGTCGCGATCTCGAAGTCGGCCAGGGCCTCCAGCAGCGCGGTCGCAGGCTCGGACAGGCCGTAGGACCGGAACTGCGCGCGGTCGATGGTGAAGTAGGCGGTGATCTTGTCCGCGGTGTACTCCACCCGGTGGTGCGGGACCGTCCCGTATCCTTCGGCGGTCGCGCCGTCCTTGGCCTCGTTGATGACCACATCTTTCTTCACGCCGCCGCTGACCGCGGGCTTTACCCCGCGGGCCTCGATAAAGCTGGTGACGGCGCGGGCGATCCTCGGCTGCCACGGCCAGCCCTTCCGAGCGAAGAACACCCCATGGACCAGCGCTACCGGGTCGAGCCGGAAGCAGGCCCGGGCCACCGCGCGGTTGTCCAGAGGCAGGCCCTTGACCAGGCCGAGCCGCTCTAGCATCCACTGCTCGCCGTCGGTCTGGTCGATCTTGCCGGTCATGATGTAGGCGGAGGCCAGGCGGTGGGCCTCCAGGCGGCTCGATGACAAGAACGTGCCGTCCGCGCTGACGATACGGACGTAGGGCAGGGCGCTGAGTTCGGCGGCCTGTTCGTTGCGCGCGCTGTCCCAGGTGGTCCCTTCCAGCCAGTTGGCCATCGACTGGGCCGACTCGACCAGAAGCATGCCATTGCCGAACTCTGCCGCCCCCAGGTCGGGGAAGCCGGTGGGCTGGATGAGTGAGCCAGCCAGCGGTAGAAGGTCGGCTTCGAGCACGGTGCGGTGGGTGTTCATGACAGCTCCTCAGAGTCAGGGGTCCTAATTTGGATTGCGACGGCGGGAAGTACCGAGCGAGGGTTCTGGCAGCGCGGCACAAGGGCGGCGGCGATCCTGCTGCCGGGCGGGTTCACGGGCGGGACCGGCACCGCTTCCCAGCCGGCCTGGCGCAGCCGGGCGGCGGCTTCCCGGTGAACCTCTCCGGTTCTCCCGGCAGCGAGCCGCGCTGCCCAGCCGGGGTTCAGCGCCAGTTCCGGCTCCTCACTCACGCCCGCAGCAGACAGCAGGCCGGTGCCCCGCCGGTGTCCGGTGCCCGGCCGGAGGCCGTCCGCCAGCGGCTGCAGCACGCCGAGCGCGGGGACCGGGATCCACGGGTCGGCCGGTGACCAGTCACGGTGCACGTTCCGCCAGGTCAGCGCAAGGCAGGCCCGGAACAGCAGGTCGAGCTTCTTGTCGTCCAGCGCGCCGCGGGCGAACGCGTGCAGGTCGGCGGCGGGGACACGGACACCCGACCGGAAGCCAGGGACCCCGCGGAACCGCGCCGCACCTGGTTCGTCGGCTGCCGTGCGGCAGCGCCAGATCAGCACGCCGGCAAGCACCTCTGGCAACGGCCGCGCACCGAAGCCAGGGATGATCGGCTGTGGCCTTGTCCCGGGGTCTACCGGAAGCAGCAGTTGCCGCATGGATCGGGCGGGGAGCTGGGACAGCCCAGTGCCGGGGAGAGTCTGGCACGAGGCGAGCCCGGCAGCGACCCGCAGCTCCGGGGACTCGTCTTTAGCGAGCTCGGCGAGGAATCTGCCCGCAGGCGGGGCGAACCGCACGGGCGCGCCGTCCCTGGCCTGGCCGCTGCGGCCGACAGCCTGTTCCAGCGAGGTGAGCGCGGCGAGCATGGCCGCGAGCCTGCCGGGACCGCCATCACGGGCATATTCCAGGTGGGCTTTGCGGAATCTGCGCGCCGCCTCGCCGACGGCTGACGAGGCATCGGTCCCGCTGAACCGGTTCGCCCAGTCCTCTATCCCGGCGGTGAGCCGCACCTCGGCGCGTTCACGCACGTCGATACGGTCCAGCGGGACCGCAGTGTGTGACTGCCCGTTGCGCTGAAGCAGGCCGAACCGGGTGAAGCGATCGATGCCCCGGGCGACGCCGAGAGTACGGGTCGCCGCATAGAAGTCGGTCGCGCGCCGGGCAGGACGGCCGCGCCATGACACACGCGCTTCCGCAAAGAGCTGCTTGATCTCCGATACCGTGACGTCCCGGGACCAGCAAGGAGCCCAGACCTCGCGGCGGGAACTTTCCCCCGCAGAACCGCTTGCCGAACCATCAGGTGACGCGGCGACGGTGAACGGCATCGCGGCCTGGCCTTCGGCAAACTGGTTTCGCCGCACCGCGCTGGCGGCGAACAGCAGGGTCCCCTCGACACACAAGACGTATCGCCACGGGTTAACCAGGTAATCGGCGGTACCGAACTTCGATGAGCCAGGACCACCTGCGCCTGCCGGATCGAACTGCCCGATGGCGGCGCTGGTGAGCTGTTCGGCCTCGGTTCCGGCGAGCAGATCACGTGCCATCGCCAGGGATCGCGGCGTACCGATAACCTCAAGCAGGCACTTGTGGAAGTTCGTTGAGAAATCGGTTCGCCCGTCGTTCCCGCCGGTGCCGAGGAGGGAAGGAAAGACCAGCTGGTCGCCGGTAAGGACAACCGCCGCATCGATCCACGGCAGCAGTTCATCCGGGCACCGGTTACGGAACTCCTGGACCACGCGCCTCTTGTCGCCGTCTGCGGCCTTGTCAGTGATCCAGCCCCTGGCGCGGGCGTCGGCGGCCACCTCCTCCGCGAGACGGATCGCTGCCTGGAACCGGGCGAGCCGGGGTGAGGGATGCCCCCGCAGGGCCTCGAGGCGGACAAGCGGTTCCTTGTCCTTGGCGCCGAAGCCGCTGCCGCTGTTCCACGGGCTGAGCACCGGCGCCGGGATATAGCTACTGGCGAGCCAGGCGGCGACATCGTCCACCGTGGTGGTGACGGCAAGTCCGTCTGGCGTCCAGGCGGCTGTGGCGTCCGGGTCGGCCTGCTCACCGAGCACCCGGATCAGGCCCAGGCCGGCCAGGTAGCTAGCCAGCGGTTCCGGGCGGAGGCCGGGGAGAAGGTGCCGGGTCTTCACCGGGCCTCCTCCGTTCCGGCGCTGGCGCGCCAGTCGGCGATGCGGACCACGGTTTCGAGGTAGGCGAGGACGAACGGGCCGTACCGGTCACGCAGGCTCAGCGCCGTGCGCGTCCAGGACCTGTCACCGCCCAGCCTGAACTGGTCCAAGTCCACGCTGAACCGGGCCGCGGGCTCGCCGAGCACGCTTGGGATGTCACCGGATTCGCCATGCTGCAGGCCGAGGATCTTGTCCTCCCCCGCGGTTTCCGCTATCGCCAGGTCGGCGAGGTCGCGGACCTGGATGCGAAGCTTGCCATGATGGGCGAGCACCAGGTACCGGGCGAGGTCCCGGTCCGGGGCCTCGCCGAGCAGGCCAAGCAGAGGCCCGTCCAACAGGAGCAGCGAGGCGAGCTCGTGCCGGAACCCCGCGCCGCCATGGAAACCAAGTCTTCCGTCGCTGCTGGACTTAGCCCACGGGCGTCCTGCCGCGATGTGATCCTTTTCCTCACGGGTCGCAAGGTCGCACAGGGCGTCTTGCCAGGTCTGATGCGCCTTGCCGACATCGTGCAGGTAGGCGGCGGTCACGGCGGACTGTGCGGCCCCGACGGCCAGCGCCGGGCACAGCGCGCGGAAAAGAGCCTCCGCCTGGCAGCGCACGTCGCGACTGTGCTGGTCGAGGCTGACCCAGGCCTGCTGCTGCACACTGGCCGCGTCGGCGGCGTAACGGTCCTCCGCGCCTTCCGCGGGCTCCGCCTTGGTGTCGAGCGACGGGCAGCCGGGCACTGGCTGACGCACGCCCGGATCGAACCCGGTGACGGGATCGTAGCCGCCGCCAGCGGCGGACGCTATCAGCACCTCGCCGGGCCGTGCCCGGGAGCGCGGAAGCTGCGGGCTGACCCTGGCCCAGCGGCCGAGCAGCGGATCCAGCCGCCAGACCGCAGCATCCTTGGCGAACGCGTTCACGTGATGAGCCGGGACCCGGCAGCGGTATCCGGCCGGCGGGGCTTTCGCGTCGGCGGGCGGGCGCCCGTCCTCGCCTTCCGGAGTCCACGTCGCCCAGGCAAGCTGCACGTCAAGGTCCTCCGCGTCGCGCACGTACGGCGCGATGTCGATGTCATTGCCGCTCAGGTCCGGTGCCGTGTCGAACAGGCCGAGGAAATCGCTGCGCCGCAGCACCGTGACCTGCCCCTCGATTACCGCGACGTCCCGGCTGAGCAGGTCCTCGCCGGTGACAGCCGCCCCCTCGAGCTGACTGAGCGCGGTGACGCTCGCGTCGATGTCCGGTTGCTCGTAGGGATCCGGCTTGCGCGGGGCGATCCACCACAGCTCGGCGTCGCGCACCTTGCCGGTGCGGTTGCAGCGGCCCGCCCGCTGCACCAGCGACGGCCACGGCGCCGCCTCGGTGACCAGCACCGAGGCGTTCAGGTCGATCCCGGCCTCCACGACCTGGGTGGACACCACGATCCGGTTCTCCGGCCGCTCCGTGACCGCCTTCATCAGGTGCTCGCGCTCGGTGCCGCGGAACCGGGAGTGCAGCAAGGTGCATTCGGCCGGGGCATCCTTCAGGTGCCGGAAGACCTGCCGGGCCGCCTCCACCGTGTTGAGTACCACCAGCGTCAGTTCGCCGGCCCGGTGCCGTTCCTGCGCGGCCGCCGCGATCGCCTTGTAGTCGCCCGGACCGGCGGCCAGCCGCCGCACGGCTCGCCTGGCCTCGAGCCGCACCTTGAGCTCGCCGGTGCGTTCTTCCGACAGGATCTCTACCACGTCGCCGACTGAGGGGTTGTCGACGGTCTCCAGCAGCCGTTTGGGGATGGTCGCGGACATGCAGGTCAGCCCGAACGGTTCTGCGGTCGGGTACCTGCGGGTGAACGCCGCCAGCTGCCGGAGCGTGGTCGTTGACTCCGGGCACAGCTGGATCTCGTCAATGACCCAGTGGGCGCCATTGGTTGTCAGCGCGAAGTCGATCGGGTAGACGGCCCGGCCGATCCCGTACCCGCGGTTGAGCGCCTTGCTCACCAGCGAATCCACGGTGCCCACCACGATCGCGGGCTGGTGCATGCCCAGCCGCCACTGCCGCTGCGACTCCCCGGCACCGCCCATCACCACATGCAGCGCGATCTCACCGGACAACCCCAGATTTTCCAGCCACCTGCCCGCCTCCCCGGCAACCTGCTCCACCAGGCTCCGCTGCGGCAGCGCATACACCAGCCGCCGCGGCGTACCTGCCGGTTCCCCGTACAGCCGCCGCCACAGCCACGCCAAGATGATGCCGGTCTTGCCAGTCCCAGTCGGCGCCCGCACTACATCCGGCAGCCCGTCCCGCGCGACCCGGACCTGATAGCCGTACGGGTCAGATCCATCCGCCCGCTCGGCTGTGGCGGTCGCCGTCCGGAAAAACCCCTCGAATGCACCCACTCCAAGCCTCCCCAATCGCGCACACCATGCGCGTCAGCCTCGTCCGACGCGGACAAGCAAGAACCGCGGCCGCCCGGCGCGCCATCACCCCCGCCACAGACCCTGCGGGCGAGTCTTCTCTTACGCCGCAGACTGGCCACTTCAACCACAGGTAAAGCGTCCGAACATTCGGACGGAACGCAGTATGGCACCGGGATATGACATTCCGTGCCCGCCATGACAGACGCCCTTGGAAGCGAGTCATGTGCACCGGCGGCGAACCGGCCCCAGGCGCAAGCGCTACTGCACTGCTGCCTGCCGGCGAAGCGGGCAGCGCCGCGCACGCAAGCCAGTGAGGCCGGCCCGCAGCGTCCCGCGCTCTATGGATCCAGGGCTGCGATGATGCCGGCGGCCCGGGCGGTGAAAGCAGCCCCGTCAGAACATGCTTCCCTGCGCCCATCCGCCCGCCGGAGCGGCCGGGCGCGCGGTGCGGGGCCGCGGGGTCAGCCCGGGCCTGGTGAAGCTGACGTACACCGGGGCCGCCGCGGCCGGGGACGGCGAGACGCCTGCGGGGAGCGGCCGGATCGTCCCGGTCGCGGTGGCCAGCAGCCGCAGCTGACGCGCCAGCACGTCCCGCCGGGTGGTGATCGCCGTCGGCAGGACAGCCACGATCCGCCCTCCCGGCCGGGCCCACTGCACCGCGCGCATGACGTGGTCGACGGCGGTTCCCCCTGCGAACGGGGGATGCATTACCACGGCGTGGTACCGGGGCTGCGGGCTGATCGCCAGGAAATCGGCGCAGATCACCTCGCGCGCCAGGCCTGCCTGCTCGAGGTCCCGGGCGTATTCGGGCACCACTTCGATGCAGTCCACGACGGCGCCGCGTTCCGCGGCCGGGATCGCGATGGCGCCCCGGCCCGCCGACGGCTCGAGGAGGACAGGCCGTCCAGGTCGTCGCCGAGTTCGCCGAGCAGTAGCGCAGCGAGACTCGGCGGGGTGGCGTCACAGCCCGCGCGGGCGGGCGGGACCTCGTCGCTCAGCAGCGCCGCTAGTACGGCTCCGGCCGCCAGGCCGGGAAACGCGTAGCCTTCCGCTCCCCCTATCCCGCCTGCTATCTCCAGCAGGGCGCGTGCCGCCCGGCACGCTTCCTCGTCGCCTGCCGGGGACAGCACGACACGGTCGTCGTCGACGACCGCCTCGAGCAGGACCTCCCTGACATCCCCGGGAATGAGCACGGCGGCCTGCCTGCCGGGCGCCGTCGGCCTTGCATGTGTCAGCAAATTAGACTTATTATGTACGATAGACCTTACTCGGCCGGCGGTGCGTGCCATCGCTGCCAGACACGCGGCCCGATCGGCTCCGGAATGTCGGCGCCCGCGGCTAGAGTGACCTCGTTGGCCGCTGCTGCGAGCGGCCGTGCCCTTCCCGGGCGGCGTCCCGCGCGCGCCCCGGGTGCCGAGGCCAAGATCCTCCGGGTCACGCAGCCACGATCGAGACAGTCATGCTGCGGTGACGCGCACCACCACGGCAGGTGCGCGGGACCTGCCGGGAAAGCGATGCGTCATGAGCGCCGGCGACACCACCGCCAAGGGCCGCGGGGACGAGCGGCACACCGCCCGCAAGAACGCCACCCGCGAGCTGAACTATTGACCGGACTAACTTCCGACACGCCGACGGGCATGCAGCCGGGTGGTGATCGGGACCGGTAGAACCCACGTAGCTAAGTGGAAGGGGCTGCGTGGAGATGCCGGACGGGTTTGAGCGCGACATTCTTTCTGTGCAGTTGCCGTGCTGGGGACGGGTGGTTCGGGGGGACGAGGTTGTCCCGTGGTTGGTCGCCGGCCCGGACGGGCGGATCCTGGAACCGGTGCGGAAATTCCTGCGGGACTTCATGGCGAGGGATAACCGGCCGGGCAGCGTCCGCAGCTACTGCCATGACCTGCTGCGCTGGTGGCGGTGGCTTCAGCTGGTCGAGGTGGAGTGGGACCGGGCTACCTCGGCCGAGGTGCGGGACTTTGTGCTATGGCTCGGGGCGGCACGCAAGCCACGGCGCGTAGCCCGGACCGGGTCGGCCGGCACTGCCGGCACGGTTAACCCGATCACCCGGAAGCGGAATCTCGACGATCGGTATCAGCCGCGGACTATCCGGCACAGCAACGCCGTGCTGCGCGCGTTCTATACGTTTTGGATCGAGCGGGGAGAGGGTCCCCTGGTCAACCCGGTTCCGTTGGCGCGGCAGGATCGACGGCCGCATGCTCATCACAACCCGCTAGAGCCGTTCCGGCCGGAGGGGCGTCTCCGTTATAACCCAAGGGTTCCCAAACAACGACCCCGGCAGATGCCAGATGAACGGTGGGCTGAGCTGTTCGCAGCGTTGCGGTCGAACAGGGACCGGGCGCTCCTGGCCTTGGCAATCAGCAACGGGGCTCGTGCAGCAGAGCTGCTCGGCATGCGGATCAGTGACCTGGACTGGGGTGACCAGATGGTCCGAGTGATCCGAAAAGGCACCCGGGCCGAGCAGTGGTTGCCGGCCAGCCCAGAAGCGTTTGTATGGATCAGGCTGTATCTGGCCGATCTCGGCACTCCACTGGACCCAGGTGAGGCGCTGTGGTGGACGCTGAGGCGCCGCTCCGACAGTGAGGGACTGCACCGCCAGCCGATGACCTACGAGGCGCTGCGTGCTGTGTTGCGCCGGGCCAACGCCCTGCTGGGAACGAATTGGTCGATGCACGATCTGCGGCACACCTGTGCGCTGCGGATGGCGCGAGATGAGTCGCTGTCGCTGGTCGATATCCAGACCATCCTCGGTCATGCACACCTCAGCACCACGGCGCGTATCTACCTGGTCGAGGACGAGGCTCAGGTAGTCCGCCGTGTTCAACAGCACCTCGCCGAGCGGGAGGAACTGCGACAGCATCCCGTGCCTAGTCCGGCAGCCTCCGCTTATCATGCCGCTGACCTGGCGGTGCTGTTCGACGGGGCAGTCTCATGAGCACGGGCACCGTGAGCGTGACCTCCCTCGGCACCGTTCGCCCCGCGCATTACCTGGCACGTCCGGTGGTGACCGTCGCCCGGCCGGCCGGGCCGATCGATCACCTGTCGGCGGCCCAGGTGCTCGGCCGGCTGCCGCATCTGTCAACTTGGCCCGTGGACTCGAAGGCGCGGAACCGTCGCCTGCGCGGCGCCGGTACGATCCTGAAATGGCTCCGGGGCCATCCGGGGGCAGGCTGGCAGGATCGGTGGGTGGCTGCCGGCGCTGACACCGATGCCGGCTGGATTGGCACGCTCATCGCCGACGATCCCCGCAGCGCGGGCGAAGCGCGCAAGGAGATCACCGACGGCCTGGTCAGCCTGCTGCACAGTCGGCTCGTGCTGCCCAGCTACGGGTTCTTGTCCAGATACCACTCTAAGAAGCTGCTCACCGATGTCCGGCAGGTTTTCGAGCCAGACCTCTTCGCCCGCATGCAACAGGAAGCAGCGGCCCGGTTCGGCATGACCCAGCGCGGCGTCGAAGACGGCCTCGTGGTCGTCGCCAAACTCGTCTTGCACACCGGACGCGACCCGAGCCAGATCACCGCCGAGGACGTTCTCGGCTTCCGCGCCTGGGCGCTGGATGGGTTCGGGCGGACCAGGACCGGCACCTACCAAGCCTGGGACATGCTGCGCGTCCTCGGCATCCTCGATGACGTGCCGCTGCGGCACGTGCTGCTGGAAGGTCAGCCCTCCACCGCCGAACTGGTCGACAGCTACGGCATCGCCTGCCGCCCGGTGCGCGATCTCCTGATCCGTTACCTAGATGAGCGTCGGCCGGGCGTCGACTTCACCACATTCCGCGGCCTGGCCAGCACCTTGGCGGGCGCCTTCTGGGGAGACCTGGAACGGCGCCATCCCGGGATAGACAACCTCCACCTGACCCCGGACGTCGCCTCCGCGTGGAAGGAACGGATGCGTCTGATTGAACGACCAGGCCAGGCGCCGCAGCCGCGGCGGAGCCATTCGGACATCCTCGCCTGCGTCCGGGCGTTCTACCTCGACATCCAGGAGTGGGCCCTGGAGGACGCAAGCTGGGCACCGTGGGCTGTGCCCAGCCCGGTCCGTCAAGGTGAGACGGCCGTCGGCCGGAAAAAGGAGCGGAAACGAGCCACCGCGGCGATGCACCAGCGAGTCCGTGAACGGCTTCCGCACCTCGACACTCTCATCGCCGCCGCTGAGCAGCACCTTGCCGGGCAAGCCGAGCTGCTGCGCGCGGCGCGGGCCTGCGCCGTTGACGAGGAGTTCACGTGCAACGGCGTCCGCTACGTCCGCTTCCAATTCGCGACCTACAGGACAATCCGAACGCACCGGGCCTCCCCCGACGTCGTTGTCCAGCGCTCCGACACAGGGGAGCTGATCGATGTCACTCGTGCCGAATCGCGGGCGTTCTGGGCCTGGGCCATCATCGAGACGCTTCGCCACACCGGTGTCAGGATCGAGGAACTGCTCGAAATCACCCACCTGGCACTGGTGTCCTATCGGCTGCCGAAGACCGGCGAGCTAGTCCCGCTCCTGCAGATCGTGCCGTCGAAGAGCAACGAGGAACGACTGCTACTAGTCAGCCCGGATCTGGCGAGCGTGCTGGCCACCATCGTCTCCAGGCTGCGCCGCGACAACGGCGGAACGATCCCGCAGGTCGCCCGATACGATCCTCACGAGCGCGTGGCCGGGCCGCCGCTACCGCACCTCTTCCAGCGCAAGCACGGCCACCGAGCAGCTGTGATCAGCCCCACGATCGCCGCGGAGCTGATCTCGGCGGCAATCAGCCAGACCAGCCTGGTCAACGCTGCCGGTCAGGCGCTGCACTTCACCCCGCACGACTTCCGGCGCATATTCGCCACCGAGGCTGTCACTGGCGGCCTGCCCGTCCACATCGCTGCGCGTCTCCTCGGCCACGCCTCCCTTAACACCACGCAGGCATACCTCGCGGTCTTCCAGGAAGACCTCGTCCAGTCCTACCGGGCGTTCCTCAGCCAGCGGCGGGCGCTGCGTCCCGCCGAGGAATACCGCGAGCCCACCCCCGACGAGTGGCAGGAGTTTCAGCAGCACTTCGAGCTGCGCAAGGTCGAACTCGGGACCTGCGGGCGGCCTTACGCGGCTCCTTGCCGGCATGAGCATGCCCCGTTAACTGAACTAACTACGATGTTTCAGCAGTTCGTGGCGTGTTTTCGGTTACTGGCGCTAACTTGTCCGCGTGATCGAATCGGATGAGGAACAGGAACGCGATCTGTCGCGGCTCGTGGTGGTGAGGGCGGGCCGTCTCGTGACCACGGGCGATGCCCATGAGCCGTATCAAGTGGTCGGCCCGGGCGGCGAGGTCGTCGAGCCG
>Ga0207664_10000296_pt1 | contig 37143 bp, 31 predicted proteins | sample LARL83metaG_FD_184349 | JGI IMG/M metagenome (GOLD analysis project Ga0207664, IMG submission 184349) | Corn, switchgrass and miscanthus rhizosphere microbial communities from Kellogg Biological Station, Michigan, USA - LAR L8-3 metaG... | ecosystem: Host-associated > Plants > Roots >... | reverse complement strand
CGGTGAGCAGTACGGCGGCAACACCGAGCCCTGTCGTCAGCGGCGAACCGACGGCGATGCTCGAGGCCAGGCAATTGGCGAGCACCATCACCATGCCCACCGACAGGTCGATGCCCGACGTCAGCACGACCAGCGTTTGCGCCATCGCAACGATCGCCAGCAGCACACCCTTGTTGGCAGCCGTCGTCGCGACGTTGGCATTGAGACCCATCGGATGATTGGCGGCGTAGATGGTGAACATCACGACAAAGGCCGCGAAAGCAAGCAGCGTCCCCTTGTGCTCCCGCAGCCAGTACGACCAGTCGCCGTTCACGACAGCGCCGCCTGCGGCGGGTCCGACTTCCGAGCTTCGGCGCCGATATTCAAGGCGCTGCTGACCAGCGCGCGTTCGGTGATCTCGGCGCCGATCAACTCGCGCCTGATCGCGCCGTCGTACATGACGAGCACGCGGTCGCAGCAGCCGACGAGCTCGTCGTAGTCGGTCGAGTAGAAGAGGATCGCCGCTCCGGCGTCGGCCAGCTGGCGCAGCAGCTGATACATCTCCTGCTTGGTGCCGACGTCGATACCCCGCGTCGGATCGTTCAGCAGCAGGATGCGCGGCGCCATCATCAGCCACTTCCCGATGACCAGCTTCTGCTGGTTGCCGCCGGAAAGCGATCCGGCCGGCAAGTCGGTGCCGTCGGTCCTCACGCCGAGCAGGCGAACGATGCGCGCAACCGCGTCGCGCTCGGCCGCCTTGTCGATAACGCCCCAGCGCGACAGGGCTTGCAGCGCGGCGAAGGACAGGTTGTCGCGCACCGACATCGGCAGCATCAGGCCCTCGGTCTTGCGGTCCTCGGGTATCAGCGCCATGCCGACCTCCTTGCATTTGGCGGCGTGCGGGCCGGAGATCGCGACCTGACGTCCGTCGATCAGCACCTCCCCTGTTGTGCCGAGCAGCACGCCGAACAGTGCCAGCAATAGCTCGCGCTGCCCTTGGCCGTCGAGTCCGCCGAGGCCCATCACCTCGCCGGCGGACAGTCGAAGCGAAATGTCGGTCAAGCGATCGGTCCAACCCAGGTGGCGCACTTCGAGCAGCGGGGCCGTATCGCTCGACGCCCGCACTGTCCGCGGCGGAAACGCGGCGTTGTATTCGCGGCCGATCATCAGCTCGACGATTTCGTTGTCGGTCTTGGTGCCCGCCGCGAAGCTCGCGACGCTGCGGCCGTTGCAGAATACCGTGCACTCATCGGCGAGTTCGGTGATCTCGTGCATGCGGTGCGAAATGTAGACGAGGGCGAGCCCTTCCGCACGCAGCCGCTTCAGAACCCCATAGACCTTGGTCACGTCGGCCGCAGTCAGCGCGGACGTGGCTTCGTCGAGGATCAGGATGCGAGGCTTGCGGGCAAGCGCCTTGGCGATTTCCACCATCTGCCGCCGCGACAGCGGCAGGTCCTTGACCAGCGCCGATGGATGGATGTTGTCGGCGCCGGCGCGCGAGAGCGCCTCCTCGGCCATCCGGCGCTGCGCACGGCGGTCGATCAGGCCGAAGCGGCGCGGCGGATTGCTGATCGCGATATTGTCGGCGACCGACAGATCCGGAATCAGCGACAACTCCTGGAAGATACACGCGATGCCCGCGTCATTCGCTGCGGCCGGCGAGGTGAACGCGACCGCCTGGCCGTCGAGCAGCATCCGGCCCTCGTCGGGTGCCACGACGCCGGCCATGATCTTGATCAGCGTCGACTTACCTGCCCCATTCTCGCCAAGCACGGCATGGATGCGTCCGGCTTCGATCGCCAATTGCGCGTCCTGCAGCGCGCGCACGCCGCCGTAGCGCTTGGAGACGCCTTGCATGACGAACAGGGGCATGCCTTAGCGCGGGGGCGCGAGGCTTTCGACCCGCGCCCCCGCGTTTATGCTCACTTCACGTTCGCTTCGCTCTGCCCCATGATTTCCTGCGCGGTGAAATTGATGCCGCAGGTCGGGAACGAATTGCCGACGAAGAAATTGTCGCTCTGCGCCGGGTAGTAGTCGGTACCCTCCTTCATGTTCGGATACTCGGCCTTCGCCAGCGGCAGCTTGACCGACTGCGGCACGACCTTTCCTTCGAGCGCGGCGATCGCCGTCTTTATCGCCACCGCCACCTGCGCCGGGCCCGTCCCCGCCGACGAGCACTTGAGGCCCTGCGCCCCGTACTTGCCGCAGAATTTGCGGAAGCCATTCTCGGTCTCGCCGCCGAACGGCACGAACGGGTGCTTGGCGTCGATCATCGCCTGCACGACGCCGGTGTCGCCACCCTGCGCGGTGATGCCGTCGAACTTCTTGTGCACGGCAATGGCGTCGGCCGTCACTTTCTGCGCCGTAGGATCGTCCCACTTGCCGATGACCTCGACCGTGTCCCACTTCTTGCCTGAGGCCTTGAATACCTCCTGGATGCCTTCGTGCCGGTCGCGATCGACCGAGGTTCCTGACACGCCTCGCACCTCGAGCACCTTGCCGCCGTTCGGAACGTTCTTGACCAGCCATTCGGCCCAGTACTTGCCGAGACCTTTCTGGTCGACGTTGACGTTGATCGCCTCCTCGGTGTCGAGGATGTTGTCGAACGCCACCAGCACGACGCCCGCATCATTGGCGCGCTTGATCACCGGCTTGAACGCGGCGGGATTCTGCGCGTTCACGACGATCGCGTCGTAGCCCGAATCGATGAAGTTGTTGATCGCCGCGATCTGCGCCGCGACGTCTTCACCGGTGGAGACGACCTTGAACTCCTTGAGCTTCGCGGCAACGGCGGGCTGCGCGGCATACGCCTTGGCCGTCTTGATCATCTGAATGCGCCAGGTGTTGGCGATGTAGCCGTTGGCCAGGGCGATCCGGTACGGCCCTTTCTTGGCCGGATACTGGAATAGCTTGGTGTCGCTGGCCCAGGGCGCGAAGCACTGCGGATCGGAGTTGGGACCCGCGACCACCTTCGGCGGCGCGGCGGTCGCGACTCCGGCGGAGAACAACGCAATAATCGCCGCTGCAATACGGGTACGGTACGGCATCGAATCCTCCTTCTAAGATAGTGAATTGCGACCACCCCCGTCGACCGGCAGCGAACGAAACTGGCGTCCTTTTTGTGAAGTGCAGGCCCGACGCCGAACCGACTGGCATCAGCATACATTCGGTCGTTGAATGATACAAATTGTGGAGCCGACGCGGGATCGAATCATTCGGCGCCGGCGGGGGCGCGCGGCCGCTCTACCGGCCATCCGGGCGGATCAGTCGTTCAAAAACGCCTCGCGGCCCCACCAGGTCGGCTCGATGATCTCGAAGATTCCATAGGCGTGGGCGATCCGCACGACTTCCGCGGAAGCCAGGTCGCTGCCGATATACATCGCAAAGACCTTCAGCTCGTAACGGGTGCGGGCATTCATCGCCAGCCGCGCATAGAACTGGGGGCGCCGCAGCTGATCCCCGGCCGGTCGTACAGCCGCCGTTTCGCGGGGGCGGCAATAACGGGTATCGAAGTCATCGAGAAAGATCAACAGGTCGCACATCAAGCGCAACGGCGGGCCCACCACGTGATCGTATTCGGCAATGAGCTCGCGCGCTTTTGCCCGCAGCACCACATTGGGCTCGCGCCCCGGATAGTCGCCGCGCCGGATGGGCAACAGAGCGCGTGCACCGAATATTTTCATGAATTGCGCGAATGCCTTCGGACCCGTTATCTCGGCCTCGCCGTCCTCTCCCGGTGGCGGCGGGCGAACACCTGCGCCTGGCGCCGGCTGCCGCAATTCGCCGGGCCTGAACTTGATCGCGCTTTGCGCGAAGCGCGCATCGATCGTATCGAGCATGCGAAAAAAGACGCGCTCGAAATTCCGGCGCCGATCGGACCGACTTTGGCTTCTCCGGCTTCGGCGCGTCTCGGCGACGACGTCCCGCTGCAGGTGAGCGATGTAGAGCACGCCAAGCAGCGTAAACGTCCCGAGTATCGGCGTAAGAAGGCCTCCTAGGTACTGGCCGAAGGCAGCCCACGCCGCCTGATTCCCCGACAGCGCGGAACCGAAATTGTCTTCGTAAAGTCGAAACAAAAAGATCCATGCTGCCAGCGTCGCGACGACCGCTATCGCTGCGAGCAACCGGAATCCAGGCGAGCTTCGCTTCGACCCGCGCATGCATAAGATCCGCAAATGCAAGGTCGATACGGTAGTGCACTTCGCCGCCGCCATCAACGGACATATTGCTCTATCTTGTCACAACCATGCCTTGCACACTACAGTCCACGATCGCATCGTTTCCCCGCGCGTCCGATGGCATCGCGGCCGCTTGTGGAAACATGCAAAAAGCGCGCCGCAAAGCACGAGTGCCCGAGCGATTCGCATCGCGGCTTTCCCGGCCGCCAGTGCGCGACCGGCTTTGAGCGAGCGTCGATTTTCCGTAGGCTCTGGTTAACGATGGCTACGTGCTATCGAGGCATCCGCACGGAGAAGTTACCGCGCTTGGTGCCGATCTTTTTTCTTGATAACCTATGCGCGCAACTCGGCATGTCGCACCAAATCCTGGTGATCACCCATAGCGGGGCCGATACGGTTTCGACCCCCGAATGCTTTCGGCCGCGATAGCGCGCCGCGATAAAGGCGGAATGGCTACAGTTTCCACTACCGACAATTCCGCTGCCGAAGCGCAGGTGACCGTGGCCTACTTCTCGATGGAGGTGGGCCTTGAAGACTCGATTCCAACCTATTCGGGCGGCCTTGGCGTACTGGCCGGCGATACGCTTCGATCCGCGGCCGACGTGGCGCTGCCGATGGTGGCCGTGTCCCTGCTGCATCGAAAGGGCTATTTCCGCCAGCGATTGGACGAGCACGGCAATCAGACCGAGGAACAGCTCGATTGGCCGGTCTCCGAGACGCTCGCCGAGCTTTCGCCGCGGGTGAGCATCGAGATCGAGCATCGCACCGTCATCCTGCGCGCGTGGCGGTACGACATGCGCGGCATTTCCGGTCACATCGTTCCGGTCGTGCTGCTCGATGCCGACCTGCAGCCGAATGCGCCTGAAGATTGCCGCCTGACCGATAACCTGTACGGCGGCGATGCACGCTACCGGCTCTGCCAGGAAGTGATCCTGGGGATCGGCGGCGTCCGCATGCTGCGCGCGCTCGGCTACCGCAACCTGCGACGCTTTCACATGAACGAAGGCCACGCGGCGCTGCTGACCGTCGAGCTCGCGTTCGAGAAGTCGCGCGAGCGAGGCGAGAAGACGATCAGCCGCGAAGCCGTGCAGGCCATCAAGCCGCTGTGCGTGTTCACGACGCATACGCCGGTGGCCGCCGGACACGACCAATTCCCGTTGCCGCTGGTCGCCAGCATCATCACCGGGTACAACCACGCGTTCGACGAGCGCGCACGCGAGTTCTGCCTGAACGACGTGCTGAACATGACGCATCTCGCGCTTGATCACAGCCAGTATGTGAACGGGGTCGCCAAAAGACACGGCGAAGTGGCCAGGACGATGTTCGCGCAGCACAACATCGACTCGATCACCAACGGCGTGCACGCGGCGACCTGGGCGGCGCCGGCGGTGCAGGCGATGCTCGACCGGCATATTCCCGACTGGCGGCAGGACAATGCGAGCCTGCGTCACGTACTGGGGGTGCCGAAGCGCGAAGTCTGGAACGCGCACGGGAGCGCCAAGGCAGAGCTCCTGAAGTACGTAAACGAGGCGACCGGCGTCGCTATGGATCCCAACGCGTTTACCATCGGCTTCGCCCGCCGCGCGACCGTATGGAAACGCGCCGACCTGGTGTTCAACGATCTTGCCCGGCTCGAGGCGATCCATGCTCGCGCCGGCGGCTTTCAGCTGATCTTCGGCGGCAAAGCGCATCCGAAGGACGAATCGGGAAAGGCGTTGATTCGGCGCATCTTCGAGATCAAGGAGGCGCTCGGGACCAGGATCCGGCTCGTCTATCTCGAGGAATACGACATGCGGGTCGCGCGCCTGCTGACCTCGGGCGCGGACTTGTGGCTGAACACGCCGCAGCCGCCGCTGGAGGCCTCGGGCACCAGCGGCATGAAGGCGGCGATCAATGGCGTTCCGTCGCTGTCGATTCTCGACGGCTGGTGGGTCGAAGGCTGCATCGAGGGGGCTACCGGATGGGCGATCGGCGCCGACGAGGGAGTGGAGGCCGACGATGACCGCAATGCCGACGCCGAGTCGCTGTATGGCAAACTCGAGCATGTGATCCTGCCGATGTTCTACGCCGACCGCGACCGCTACATCGATGTCATGCGGCACGCGCTTGCGCTGAACGGCTCGTTCTTCAATACCGAGCGGATGCTCGACCAGTACGTGCGAAAGGCATATTTTGAGTAACGACCTGAGGGAGGGAGCGATGAATGCCAGGCGATTGAAAGTTGCCAGAGGGAGGTGCGGCCTCTTTTCCATCGCCGTCCTGTGCACGCTTGCGCTGGCCCAAGTTGCGCTGGCTCAGGGCAGCGACGACCAATATGACATCACGATCAAGATGGAAATGCCCGGCATGGCCATGCCGCCGATGTCGCAGCGCATGTGCGTGAAAAAAGGTGCGAGCGACCAGGATCTCATTCCGCGACAGGACAACTGCCGTGTCAGCGACACGACGCGCAGTGGCGCGCGATTGACGTTCAAGATGACCTGCACCGGCAACAATCCGATGACCGGCACCGGCGAGTTCAACCTCGTCGCCAACGGCTACAACGGGCAGATTCGCATGAAGGGGAAAATGGAAGGCCAGGACATCGCCATGACCCAGACGATAGACGCGCGCCGAGTCGGAGGCTGCACGGCGCGCTGACGGCGCCGTGAGGGTCCCTAGTACACCCCCTGGTTCAAAGGACGGCGCTAACCGTCACATTCAGGCTACGCGGAGCTTATACGTCGCTTGTACCGCAAGAGCTCTGCCCTTACTACCACAGCTAACTTTGAAATTGCGAACCCCTCCTGCCTTTAGCGAAGGGTTCAAATACCCGGAGCGCTGATCGACAAACTTTCCCCTTACCAACGGCGCTTAGTGCCCCCATACTTCGACCTCGGTGATGCGCGAATATGAGCCGAGCGCTCCGCTGACGCTGATGCGTACCTGGTTGGTCGTAAACGGAGCGAAGACGACGGGCCGCTTGACAAGGTTGTTGCCCGTAACCGTCGCAAGCGTCACCCACTTTCCGCCTTGCTTACCTTGCACCTTAAATGCCGTAATCCCATACAGCGAAAAAATCATAGTGTCAGTCGGTTCCACGGGGTTCGCGTAGCTGTCCTGCACCGTGTAAACGACAACGCTGTCGATCGTTCTGCTAATAGCGAAGTTAAGTTGGACCCAATCGGGATAGCTATTAGGCGTGTTGTCGTTCCAACCCCCACCGTTACCCCAATTCGCGCCGGTGCGTTCCCCATCGTTGATCGCAGCGACCGGGTACCTCGAGCTGTACGTACTTGACGCACTGGCGATGCTCCCATTGCCAGATAGAGCAACATTGTACGAAGTCCCTATCACCTCTATGACTTGTAATAGCGGGGCACTAGTCGATGGCGCGTTGTTGGGGTCGCCACTGTAGAGCGCGACGAGCGTATGCGTGCCCAAACTCAATAGGCCCGGAAAGCACTGGGCGGTAACACTATCACCCGTACCAACCACGGAAACGGCCGTGCAACCAATCACAGGCGTTCCGCCTTCGGTTATGGTCACCGTCCCGGTGGGTGCCGCTCCCACGACCGTCGCTGTAAGCAGTGGATTGCCGTAGACCGACGGATTCGAAGCGCTTGCCAACGAGGTCGAGCCCATTGGCGGCCCAGTGTCCCATGCTTCGACCTCGGTGATCCGCGAGTAAGAGGCCAGGGCCCCGGTTACGTTAATCCGGATACGCCCCGTGTAGTACGGCGAGAACGTCACCGTGCGCTTTACTAGGTTGTTATCGTTCACTGATGCCAGCGTAACCCACTTCGAGCCGGTCCACGCTTGAACGGTAAAATCGGTTACACCATAAAGCGAGAAGGTTTGTTGGTCGTTCGGTTCTACCGGATGCGAATAATTGTCCTGCACTGTGTAGACGACGATCCGATCGATGGTCTTGTTACCATTGAAATTGACCTGCACCCAGTCCGGATAGGACTCGGCGGTGTTGTCGTTCCAACCGCCGCCATTTCCCCAGTTAACTCCAGCGCGCTCGCCATCATTGATCGCCGTCGCCGGAAATTGCTGGCTGTAGGCGCTCGACGCGCTCGCTATGCCGCCATTTATCGCTAAAGCAACGTTGTTAGTCACGTAGTGATGGACTGTAGATGTGGCCGGATCGTAGGCCCAAAAATCGTCACCATCGGCATTCATGGCGTAAACGCTTGTCTGAAAACCAAGCGAACCGAGCAAGGCGCCTGAATGCGCGTCGTAGTAGTCCTTGCTACCGACGGCAACGTCGGCGGTGGCGCCGAAGATTACTTCCGGAAAAATTAGTGTATTTCGTGCCACGTTGGAAGGATCTACTTGGAGCGCGCCGTAATATAGGGAGCTGGCGTCAGTGGCGAGAACGATGCTCCCACCGTATCCTTGCGCGGTACCGTATACGCCGGAGCCTTCCTGGCGCACAAAGTCGTTGTTCACTAGCGTGAACGCTTGGACTTCTTGCGAACTGATTCCATAATTTCCATGGATGAGTCTCCCGTTACGGACGTCGTAGCGGAAATTGCCTCCGTATACGAGAGCAAAATAGCCGGGGCCCCAACAACATCCGGCAGCATTAAGAGGAATCAGTGCATTCCCAGGTCCCCAGACGTTGTTCGTAAAGGTTACCCACTGATCCAAAGATTTGAGAATTAGCTGCGAATCGGAGACCGCCTGGATGTTACCCGCGATGTAGGCGCTTTGTGTCGCCCAAGTTTTGGTCTCCAAGTCGAGCCGATGCACATAGCTAGGAGCAAATGGCGTACCGTACCCGATATTTTCACCCCCGTAGTCGGCCGCGAACACGTACCGGCCGCTCGGCGACAAGGTGACGTCCGTAAATCGGGAATTGGCCAGCCGAAACGTCGAAGTGCGGGTCGCAATATCCACGACGGCAATCGCATTGGTAGAGCTTTTCACAATCAACGTTCCCGCTGATGCTGAATACAGCATCATTGTCGCGTCGGTTGGGATAGAGAAATGGTCTGCGTCATAAAAGTGCAGACCCGCAATCGCCATGTCGGCTACGAGACCAGCCCACAACAAAACTAGTACTCGTCGAATTGGGTGCATGTCCGCTTTCTCTGTCAGTCTCCGCCAATGTTGCAGGGAGGATGGTACGCTAGCCACCCCTTGCCTAGGGCCTAGCGAACCCGACGAAGGACCGCGGCAAAGCACATCATTGGCACACGGTCCCCGGCGATGTAAACACCTCCCGCGTGATCTGCTTCACCCCGCCAGCTCCGTTCAGCGTGTAGTAAAAAGTGCCCGAGTTGCCGTCAGCAAAGAAAAGGCCACCATTGCCGACGATAGATCCGCTAGCACCACCTGCGGCGCCAATGGGCGAGAACGGCACGCTGTTAAACGGGGGGCCTGAGGTCCGGTAGAGCTGGCCAATGTAACTGCCGAATCCGGTTTTCGCGGCGGCCATCGCAACCCACATCGGTGTGTGGTCGTGATCGAACGTGAACCAGGTCGCAAATATAGTGTCGCCCTGATGGGTCAAGTTTATGCCCCACCCCGCCTGCGAACCCGCTGGCGCCGCCCACCAGAGATCCTGGTAGTTACTGGCCAGTGCCAGGTTTGTCTCAACGCCAAACGTACAATTTGGCAATGGACCAAATATCTCTCTCGTGATGGCTTTGGTTTGGGACAGGCCATTGACCGTGTAGGTGAACGTGCCGCTCCCGGCATCGTTGAACGTCAATGAGCCGACGCCGACCTGTACACCGACGGCTCCGCCCGGTGAACCCAACGGGGGGAAGGGCACCGCATCGTAGGCGGGCCCACTGGCTTGAAATAGCTGCCCGCCGTACGTCGTTGCACCCGTCTTCGTCGCCGACATCACGAGCCACACTGCTTTACCCGCCAAATCGTATGTAAACCATGACGCGAAGATGACGTCGCCCTGGTGCGCGAAGTTAATTCCCCATCCTGCTTCCGACCTGGCGGGCGCTGCCCACCAAAGCCCGCCATAGTTAAGCGGCGTAGCGGAAGGCGCCACATCGAAGCTACCAGCGATAACAATGGGTGCCTGGACAAGCCCGTCGGGGCCGTTTATGTACCCATCTGATCCGTAACTGGGATCAGCCGACGCGCTGAATTGTAACGTATAGTGCCCTGGCGCGAGAGGCTCTAACACTACGTGCATCGGTTGCGAAGGCGGCGGTTCAGGGGGTGAGCAATTCCTGCACCGTGGTCGATACGCGCCGTCGATTTTCACCGTGCCGTTCGCCACCGAGACGTTGAAATAGGGAATGATGGCATCTGACGGTATGACAGGCTGGATTGCAATATCGATCTTCTGGTTGGATGCAGGAGCATTGGGCGAAATCTGCAGACATCCGTTCGGGTCGACGCACACAGGCGTAACCGGAGCGTGATCGACTCGACCAACGAGCAAGCCATCCTTGACGCTGAACGGAAGGATGTACACGCTTCCCACAGGACCAAAGCCGCCGGCGACGAATGACCAAACGACTTCAAAATCCCCATCCGCGAGAACTCCCAAGTCCACGGTGCTGGTATATAAGACGGGCGTAGCAGGTGGGGGACACTCGACGTTGGTGATGAGGTCAAGGACACTAGGTGTCGAAGGGCCAGGATATAGACCCGTAGGCGACGAAAGGCATCCCTCTGAGAGATAGCCAGTCACGTGGGCCGCAACATGGCGATCCGTCGATTGGGTTAGCACTATGGGGTCGCCCACGACGCGGGCCTGACCCACGACAACGGTAAACGATTGCGTTGCAACAGAAGGACCCTTCCATTCCGGCCCCGGGTCCCAATCGATACTGAACGTGTATGTTCCGGGGGGAAGCGGCGGAACAACTATATGCGACTGGATGATGCTGACTGAGTCGTTTCTTTCACTATCTTGTACGAACCGCACCGAAACCGAGTTCCCCGTGATTACATAAGTTTGCGTATGAACGTAATTGCCACCGTTTGGCCATGTAGCGCTAATTAGAATGGGCTCATTGGCAGCCGGCGCCTGAGGGGTAATTACATAGGTCTGGGCAAACGCGCCGTTGCCTAAGGAAAATACCACGACCAGTAGAAATCGAAGGCGTCTTCCCACAAGTCGCATCCCGGCGATCAACGCCCCCCACGCCATAACAGCTACCGCTGACTTGCCTCTGTCATTTTGGCCAGGCCTTCTGCAACCTCAGCTCGATCGACTGTCGCACAGAAGGGTCGGCGACAGGCACGCAGATCGCGAATAAATCGGTCTCTCCTATCTTGCGTCGGAATTCCAGCGCTATTTTCGCCACGGCGACGACGTCGGTCGTCGCATTGAGATGGTCGATGGGAGACCACTGGTTATCTGGTTGCGACCCGACTTGCGTGGCGATGATGCAGATACCGGGCCCCATACCCGCGATCATGTCGTCATTCTGCCCAAGACGCAGCGTCTGGCCGGGTGGCAGCGTGCTCAGGACGTCTCTGATGGACTCTGTGCTCAAAGAGGCTGCCCTTTATGGCTTTTGCTATTCCCGGACGTATCACGGGATCAACTGGCGTCCCCACGGGGATTCGAACCCCGGTTACCGCCGTGAAAGGGCGATGTCCTAGGCCTCTAGACGATGGGGACGAGGCGGATGTTGCGCAGGGCTGGTGGTGGAGCTAAGCGGGATCGAACCGCTGACCTCTTGCATGCCATGCAAGCGCTCTCCCAGCTGAGCTATAGCCCCACAGCGAACCGCGAATTATAAGGGCGGGTACCGCGTTTTGCAAACGCGCGCGCGCCGTTGACGCGTGTCGGTCCGTCGTCATTCGACAGCCGTCGCGGCCTTTTCGGATATCATCGGCGCGCCCCGCATTACCCCGCTTCGATGCCGCTACCTTCCCGTGATTACGCACCCCGCCGACTGCTCGACGGCCGGGTGGCGCTCGTGACCGGTGCGAGCGGCGGGCTGGGACGAGCGCTGTCGCTCGCCTGCGCGGCGCAAGGCGCCACCGTCGTACTGCACGGACGCGTGGTGCGGAAGCTGGAATCGCTCTACGACGACATCACCAGCGCTGGACACCCCGAGCCTACAATCCTGCCGCTCGACCTGGCGACGGCGCGGGCCGAGGACTTCGCCAACGTCGCGAGCGCGCTGCGGGCACAGCACGGGCGGATCGACGCGATCGTGCACACCGCCGTGCAGCTTGGCTCGCTCGGTCCGATCGAACACCAGGCTTTCGATGCGTGGCTCTCGACGATGCGGGTCGATCTGCTGGCGCCGTTCGGCCTGACGCGCGCGCTGCTGCCGCTGTTGCGCGCCGCGCCGGAAGGCAGCGTCGTGTTCACCCTCGACACGCGAGGAGAAGATCCGAAGGCATTCTGGGGCGCCTACGCGGTCGCCAAGGCCGGTTTGTCTGCCCTGCTTGCGATCCTTGCCGACGAATGGGCAAACGCGCCGAATCTACGGGTCAACGGCATCGTCCCCGGCCCGATGCGCTCGCCGCTGCGCGCACAAACGCATCCGGGCGACGACATCACGCGCCTGCCGCCGCCGGAAGTCTTCGTTCCGCTTTATCTGCACTTGCTGGCCGGCCAGCCGAAAGCCGAAAGCGGCAAGGTCATCGACGGCCAGGCATGGCTGCGAGGCGCGCCGGCCTAAACATCGTCCGTCATGCCTGATCGCTTCCGCGATCGCCGTGCCGCAGCAGCACCCGCAAGCGCCTGAGCTCGTCCGCCGGCATCGTGTCCGGCCAGATCGCCAGCGCGCGCGAGCGCCGCGCGCCATCGGGACGCAGCACCACCGTCGTCAGCAGCGCGCCGGCGTAGCTCTCCGGCCGGACGATCGCGGCGATTTGCCGGCCAAAGCGGTCGGTGATCACGATGCGGCGATCCGCGGCTAGCTCGATCGACGCGATCGAACCGTTCGCGCCGACCGCTGCCGTGATCCGGAGCGCATGAAGGCCGCAGGCGCCCGCGACCACGACACCGGCGGCTCGCAGCCACGGCTCTGCCGGCAACAGCGCCAGCATCGCCGCGGTCGCGATCGTGGCCGCGGCAAGCAGGCCCGCGGCAATCCGCGATGACTGAAGCGAGACACGCAGGACCGACGTCGATTTCATCTATCGATTGGGCGCGCGATTGATGCATGCGGTCAATCGACCGAACGGCCGATGATCGACCGCCATCGCGCGCACTCTGCGTCGCGTTTACCTGGCGACGAACAGCCCGCTTCAGCGCGCCTTCTTGGCCAGCGCGAGCCAAGTTTCGACGACGGTGTCCGGGTTGAGCGAGATGCTTTCGATCTTCTGCTCGACCAGCCACTGCGCGAGATCGGGATGGTCGGACGGGCCCTGCCCGCAGATGCCGGCGTATTTCCCCGCCTTTCGGCAGGCGCTGATCGCCATCGCCAGCATCGCTTTGACCGCGTCGTCGCGCTCGTCGAAGGTCGAGGCGATCGCGCCGCCCGCATCGCGGTCGACCGCGAGGGTCAGCTGGGTCATGTCGTTCGACCCGATCGAAAAGCCGTCGAAGTGCTCGAGAAAGCGGTCGGCCAGGACCGCGTTCGACGGGATCTCGCACATCATGATGACGCGCAATCCGTTGCCTCCGCGCTCGAGCCCGTTTTTCGCCAGCAGCGCGATCACCTGCTCCCCCTCGCCGACGGTGCGCACGAAGGGGATCATGACCTCGACGTTGGTGAGCCCCATGTCGTCGCGCACGCGCTTGATCGCGCGGCATTCGAGCTCGAAGCAATCGTAGAATTCCGGCGCGATGTAGCGCGATGCGCCGCGGAACCCGATCATCGGATTTTCCTCGTGCGGCTCGTAGCGCGCTCCGCCCAGAAGATTCGAATATTCGTTCGACTTAAAATCCGACAACCGGACGATGACCTTCTTGGGCGCGAATGCCGCGGCGATCGTGGCCACGCCTTCGACGATCTTGGCGACATAGAACTCCGTCGGGCTTGCGTAGCCCGCGGTGCGCTCGGCGATCTGCGCCTTGAGCTCCGGCGTCTGCGCGTCGAATTCGATCAGCGCTTTCGGATGAACGCCGACGTTCTTGTTGATGATGAACTCGAGGCGCGCCAGGCCGACGCCGTCGTTCGGCAACCGGCTGAACTCAAAGGCGAGCTCGGGGTTGCCGACGTTCATCATGATCTTGGTCGGCGCCGGCGGCATGCGGTCGAGCGCAACTTCGACGACGTCGATCTTGAGCAAGCCGTCGTACACATGGCCGGTGTCACCTTCGGCGCACGACACGGTGACTTGCTGCCCGTCCGACAGCACTTGCGTCGCATCGCCGCAGCCGACGACCGCGGGAATGCCGAGCTCGCGCGCGATGATCGCGGCATGGCAGGTGCGGCCGCCGCGGTTGGTGATGATCGCCGCGGCGCGCTTCATCACCGGCTCCCAGTCCGGGTCGGTCATGTCGGTGACGAGCACATCGCCGGCAGCGACCTTGTCCATCTCGGCCGACGACTTGACCAGCCGCACCGTACCCTGGCCGATCTTCTGGCCGATCGCGCGCCCGCTGGCGAGGACCTTCGACTTCGAGTCGAGCCGGTAGCGGCGAAGATTGTCGTTGCCCGATTGCCGCGACTTCACCGTCTCGGGGCGCGCTTGCAGGATGTAGAGCTTGCCGTCGACGCCGTCGCGGCCCCACTCGATGTCCATCGCCTTGCCGTAGTGCCGTTCGATCGTCAGCGCATGCCGGGCCAGCTCCTCCACCTCGGCGTCGGTGATCGAAAAGCGCAACCGTTCGGCCGCGGGCACGTCGACGGTCATCACCGACTGGCCGGCGCCGCCCTTGTCGGCGTAAACCATCTTGATCGCCTTCTGGCCGACGCTCTTGCGCAGAATCGCCGGACGCCCTGCGACGAGGTTCGGCTTGTAGACGTAGAACTCGTCGGGATTCACCGCGCCCTGGACGACGGTTTCGCCCAGGCCGTACGAAGCGGTAATGAACACGACCTGATCGAAGCCGGACTCGGTATCGAGGGTGAACATCACTCCGGCCGCGCCTTGGTCGCTGCGTACCATGCGCTGGACACCGACCGACAACGCCACCTCGGTCTCAGCGTAGCCCTGATGAATGCGATAGGCGATGGCGCGATCGGTGTAAAGCGAGGCAAAGACCTCTCTTATCGCATGAATAAGATTATCCAAACCACTGATATTAAGGAAAGTTTCCTGCTGGCCGGCGAACGAGGCGTCCGGCAGATCCTCCGCGGTCGCCGACGACCGGACGGCCACCGAAACGCCCGGATGGTCGGCGCTCAGCCGCTGGTAGGCCGTCTCGATCTCCGCCTTGAGTGCCGCGGGGAGCGGCGCTTTTACGATCCAGCCGCGAATGCGGGCGCCGACGTCGGACAGCTTGGCGACGTCGTCGACATCGAGGCCCGACAGCGCCTCCGCGATGCGCTCGTGCAACCCGGTTTCGGCCAGGAACTCACGAAACGCCGCGGCCGTCGTCGCGAAGCCGCCGGGGACCTCGACGCCCTCGGCGCCGAGCTGGGCGATCATTTCACCGAGTGAAGCGTTCTTGCCGCCAGCCTGCTCGATATCGCTCATGCGCAGGCGATCGAGCCAGATCACCCGTTTTTGCTCTGCCATCTCCGGCGGTCCCCTCATCCGTTCGCGCGAGCAGCTGCCGGCGCTTCACACTGCGCGATTCTAGCGTGCGCCGTCGAATCGACGAAAAAACAATCGAATGCGCGACAGCGCGCGGCCCGGAACGGCAGGCAGAAAACGGTGCTGGAGGGAGAACAGTCGACTCGCCGGACCCGACGACCGGCGGCTATTAGTTCGCGCCGGTGGGTTCGTCCGCGGTTTCGGGATAGCTGCGCATCACGCTGTCGCCGTCGACGGTCGCCGGCTCACCTTCCGGATGCCGGTGCTTGCTGCGCACCGCGCGGCGTAGGCTGCGATAGAGATCGGCGTGCGATTCCTTCAGATAGCTGATGATCTCGAAATCGACGCGCTTGACCTGCGACAAGTCGATCTGCTCGACATGGACAAGGCGAAGCAACTCGCGGACCGGCTTCGGCATGTCGCGGCCGCTTTCGTAACGGGATCCGCCGCTCTGCGTTACGCCGATCTGGGTCCAGAACTGCTCTTGATTAAGGCCAAGGCGGCGCCGGATTTCCCGCGGATTCAGCACTCGGTCGAACAGTTTCACAAAGACCCCATTCACGTGGTCGCAAAGGAATCGCCCGGCGCCTAAGTCAGCGCCAATACCATTGGCATATTTGTAGGAATTGTTGACCAAATTGCTCGCCAATGCAAGTGCAATCGGCGGGCCCGTCCTGCCGCGAGGCGGAATGCGGTTGTCCTAGACGATTCCTCTGGCGGCCAGGTAGTCGTCGTAGTTTCCCGGGTAATGGACGACGCCGCCCGGGGCAAATTCGATGATCTGGGTGGCCAGCGAGGAGACGAACTGCCGGTCGTGGCTGACGAAGATCAGCGTCCCGGAATAGCGCTCGAGTCCCAGGTTCAGCGACTCGATCGATTCCATATCCATATGGTTGGTCGGCTCGTCCATCAGCAGCACGTTGGGCCGCTGCAGCATCAGCTTGCCGAACAGCATCCTGCCGCGCTCGCCGCCGGACAGCACCCGGACCGGCTTGGCGGCGTCATCGCCCGAAAACAACAACTTGCCCAGGACGCTACGCACCGCCTGATCGTCGTCATCGGCCCCGGCCCACTGCTGCATCCATTCCAGGACGGTCAGGTCGGAATCGAATTCATCGCTCTGGTCCTGGGGGTAATAGCCGAGTGCGGCTTTTTCAGCCCATTTGACGGTGCCGTCGTCGGGTTCGATCTCGCCCGCCAGCGTGCGCAGCAGCGACGTCTTGCCCGCGCCATTGGGCCCGATGATCGCCAGGCGCTGCCCGGCCTCGAGCAGCATGCTCATGTCCTCGAACAAGGGCTTGTCGAACGACTTGGCCACGCCGCTCATCTCGACCGCCTGCCGGTGCAGCCGCGACTTGCCGTCGAGATCGAACCGGATATACGGGTTTTGCCGGCTCGACGGCTTGATGTCCTCGACCTTGATCTTTTCGATCGCCCGAGCCCGCGACGTTGCCTGGCGCGCCTTGGACTTGTTGGCGCGAAAGCGGCGCACGAATTCCTCCAGCTCGGCGATCCGGTCCTTCGCCTTGGCGTTCTGCGACAGCAGCCGCTCGCGCGCCTGCGTCGAGGCGATCATGTAGTCGTCGTAACCGCCCGGATAGACGCGGATCGTCCCGTAGTCGAGGTCCGCCATGTGCGTGCATACGCTGTTGAGGAAGTGCCGGTCGTGCGAAATGATCACCATCGTCGATGAGCGGGCGTTCAGAACCCCTTCGAGCCAGCGGATGGTGTTGATGTCCAGATGGTTGGTCGGCTCGTCGAGCAGCAGGATGTCGGGATCGGCAAACAGCGCCTGCGCCAGCAGCACGCGGAGCTTGTACCCGGGCGCGACGTCGGACATCGGCCCCTGATGCAGATGCGCGGCAACCTCGACGCCGAGCAGCAATTCGCCGGCGCGCGCTTCGGCCGTGTAGCCGTCCAGCTCGGCGACCTTCGCTTCCAGTTCCGCCGCGTGCAGGTAATCGGCCTCGGTCGCCTCCGGATCGGCGTAGATGGCGTCGCGCTCGCGCATCGTGTTCCACAGCAGCTCGTGCCCCATCAGCACGACGTCGAGCACGCGGAGGTCTTCGAAGCCGAACTGGTCCTGGCGGAGCTTGCCCAGCCGCTCGCCGCTGTCGAGCGCGACGTTGCCCGCGGTCGGCTCGAGATCGCCACCCAGGATTTTCATGAACGTCGATTTGCCGCAACCGTTGGCGCCGATCAGGCCGTAGCGGTTGCCGTCGCCGAACTTGATCGAGACGTTCTCGAACAAGGGCTTGGCGCCGAATTGCATCGTGATGTTGGACGCGGTGAGCAAGACAATTCCGTAGGCTGTAAGTAACGTCGCTGCGCTTTCGAGCGTGCGCTAAGCAAAGCCCGCTATTTTGCTAGAATATGCGTTTGCAATCAAGGCGCGCGTTGTCTTGCCGTCCCGCGCCGCGCGATCCTTCACCGATGCTCCGCTACGATCTGCACTGCCATTCGACCCACTCCGACGGACTGCTGACGCCCGCCGCCGTCGCGCAACGCGCGGCGCTGCGCGGCGTCGATGTCTGGGCGCTGACCGATCACGACGAGGTCAGCGGGCTGCCCGAGGCGCGCGCCGCCGCGGAAAACGCCGGCATGCGCTTTATTCCCGGCGCCGAGCTTTCGGTCAGCTGGCGCGACGTCACCTTGCACGTCGTGGCACTCGGTATCGATCCCGAATGCGCGTCGCTGCTGGCCGGCCTCGCATCGATCCGCGAAGGACGCTCACATCGCGCGCGCCGCATCGCCGATTCGCTGGCGGCGGCCGGCATCCCGGGCGCCTATGAAGGCGCGATGAAATACGTCACCAGCGAGCGGCTGATCAGTCGCACGCACTTCGCGCGTTTTCTGGTCGAGACCGGCCACGCGCGCGAAACCAAGGAATGCTTCAAGCGCTTTCTGGTCAGCGGCATGCCCGGCCACGTTGAGCACGAATGGGCGACGATGACCGAGGCGCTCGGCTGGGTCCACGAAGCGGGAGGACAGGCCGTTCTCGCCCATCCGGCGCGCTACAAGGTCGATGCGAAAGCGATGCGCGAGCTCCTCGCCGAGTTTCGCGACACCGGAGGCGATGCGATCGAAGTCGTCTCCCCGAGCCACACGCTCGAGCAGACCGCGGAGTATGCGCGTCACGCGCGGACCTTCGGCCTGCTCGCCTCCAGCGGCTCCGACTATCACGGCCCCGGCGAAGGCTGGGCCGATCTCGGCGACATGCCGCCGCTGCCGGCCGGCCTCTCGCCGGTCTGGAAAGACTGGTAGGGATGCCCGGCCGGCGTACGGTATTTTTTGTCTCGGACCGGACCGGCATCACCGCCGAAATGCTCGGCAACAGTCTGCTGTCGCAATTCGAGGGCCTTAGCTTCCATCGGCAAACGATCCCGTTCGTCGATACGCCGGAAAAAATCGACGAAATCCTGCGCCGCATCGACGAGAACGCCGCGGCCGAGGGTCGCCGACCGCTGGTGTTCAGCTCGATCGTCGACGATACGATGAGCGCGCAGCTCGGGCGCGCCAACGCGCTGGTGCTCGACCTGTTCCAGGTCTTCATCGCGCCGCTGGAGTCCGAGCTCGGCGCCAAATCCTCGCATGCGGCCGGGCGCACGCACGGCATCGCCAACAGTCTCGAGTATTTCGCGCGCATGGAGGCGATCAACTTCACGCAGGCGCACGACGACGGGGCGACGACGCGCGATCTGGCCAAGGCGCAGCTGATCCTGATCGGCGTCTCGCGTTGCGGCAAGACGCCGACCGCGCTCTATCTCGCGCTGCAGTTCGGGATACTGACGGCGAACTTCCCGCTGACGCCCGACGATTTCGTCGACAAGAAGCTGCCGGCGTCGATCGTGCCGTATCGCGACAAGCTGTTCGGCCTGACGATCGATCCCGAGCGCCTGCAGCAGATCCGCGAGGCGCGCCGCCCGGCGAGCAAGTACGCCTCGCTGGAAAATTGCCGCTACGAGGTCCACCAGGCCGAAGTGCTGATGCAGCGGGAAAAGGTGGCGACGCTCGATACGACCGCGCGGTCGATCGAGGAGATCGCGACGACGATCCTGCATCGCGCGGGGCTGCAGCGCCACATCTTCTAATCCAGGCCGTAGAAGCGGCGCGCGTTGCCGCCGTAGATCGCGTCGCGCTCGCCCTGGGTCAGGCCCGCCAGCAGCTCATCGCCGGCTTCGACCCATTCGGCATAGCTTGCGGCCAGCGTGAGAACCGGCCAGTCGCTGCCCCAGATCACGCGCTCGCTGCCGAAACAGTCGAGCACATGCGCGACATAGCGCCGCAGCGCCTCGACGCTCCAGCCGCGGCCGGCTTCGGTGACGAGGCCGGAGAGCTTGCAGTGAGCGCTGGTCTCCCGCGCGATCGTCGCAAGGTCTTCGGCCCACGGCTGCCATGCATCGTGGGCAATGTCGGGCTTGGCGCAATGATCGATGACGACGGCGAGGTCCGGATGGCGCTCGAGGGTTGCGAGCAAGGGCTTGAGCTCGCGAGGCTTGACCAGCGCATCGAATCGCAGACCGAGCGCCGGCAGCGCCGCGAGCGCGGGCTGCACGTCGGTGCGCGTGATCCACGCCGGATCGGGCAGATCCTGCAGCATCGGTCGTACGCCTTTGAGCAGCGGTTCGCTGGCGAGCGACCCCAGCGTCGCGACGGCGTCGCCGTCTTCCAGGGCGACCCAGCCGACGACGCCGCGCACCAATCCGCCGCTTGCGTTCGCAACTTCGAGCAGGAATCGCGTCTCGGCCACTGTCGGCGCCGCCTGCACCAGGACGGTCGCCTCGACGTTCGCGCTGCGCAGCATCGGCCGCAGCTCGCGCAGCATGAAATCGCGATGGATCGGCAGGAGCTCCGGGGTCGGCTTCAGCCAGCCATAATCGCCGCGCGAAAGGCGCCAGACATGGTGGTGCGCATCGACCCGCATCAGGATCTGCCTTGCGGTAACGGTGCATCCGGCGCGATCAAGCCGCGATCGGATAACGCCTGCCAGAACGCCCGCGGCACCGCGCGGGTCGCAAGCGCCACGTTCTGGTCGAATTCGGCAATCGTGCGCGCGCCGGGAATAATGCTTGCGACGGCCGGATGCGCGAGCGGAAACTGCAGCGCCGCCGCGCGGAGCGGCACATCGTATCCGGCGCAGACCTCCTCAATCGCCTCCACGCGCGCGACCAGATCGGCCGGCGCCGGCCCGTAGTTGAAATACGGCGAGCTGCCGTCGGCCGGATGCGCACCGGTGGCCAGGATGCCGGAGTTGTAAGGTCCGCCGATGACGACCGCCACGCCGCGCCGCGCGCACAGTGGCAACAACTCGGGGAGCGCGCTCTGGTCGAGCAGCGTATACCGGCCGGCAAGCAACACGACGTCGAGATCGGCGCGCGACAGCACGTCGATGCAGACGCGCCAGTCGTTGACGCCGAGGCCGAACCCGCCGATCGTCCCGTCGTCACGCAATTCGCTCAGCGTCGGCACCGCTCCGGCCAGGACTTCGTCGAAGCGCTGCGCGAATGCCGCACCGTGGGTGTCGCGATCGATATCGTGGATGTAGACGATGTCGAGCCGCGAAACGCCGAGGCGTTGAAGACTCTCTTCGATCGAGCGCAGCGTACCGGAGCGGGAATAGTCCCAGCGCTGCCGGTACGGCAGCACATCGACATAGCCGTTCTGCTCGCGCGGCGCGCCGCGGTCCGGAACCAGCAGTCTCCCGACTTTCGACGAGAGGACGTATTCGTCGCGCGCGATGCCGGCGAGCGCCCTGCCGATGCGGATTTCCGAAAGGCCGTTGCCATAGTGCGGCGCGGTATCGAAATAGCCGATGCCGGATGCGCGTGCATGGCGAACCAGCGCGATCGCGTCGTCGTCGGCCACGGTGCGAAACAGGTTGCCAAGCGGCGCGCCACCGAAGCCCAGCGGGTTGGCCCGCAACCGGTCGTTCAGCTTCGCGTCGAGCACGCCGGCGTCCCTGCCTGGCTGTCGGAGCAATATCGCATTGTTCGGATACCGGACAGCCGCCTGGCCGCGGTAGAATTCATGTCGGCGTCACCAGCCTTTCGCGTCGGCAGGAAGGCGACCGACATGGTGCCCGCATCGGCGCCGGAGCGCAAAGCACACCGTCACATCGGATCGAATGAACACCAACACCCCGCTGCAAGGCCTCTGGTGCGCGACGCTCAGCCCTCTCGACGCGCGCGGCGCACTCGACGCCGCGCGCCTCGCCAGCCATGCGCAGCGCCTGTTCGCTTCGGGGGTGGACGGCATCGCCCCGTTCGGCACGACCGGCGAGGGACAGTCGTTTTCCGTCGCCGAGCGTCGGGCCGGGCTCGACGCCCTGCTCGCGGCCGGGGTCGCGCCGACGCGCGTGCTGGCCGCCACCGGCTGCGCCGCGCTGCCGGATGCGATCGAGCTGACCCGGCACGCACTTTCGGCCGGATGCGTCGGTGCGCTGGTGCTGCCGCCGTTCTTTTTCAAGGACGTGACCGACGAGGGAATTTATGCGGCGTACGCCAAGTTGATCGATGATGTCGGCGACGATCGCCTGCGCGTGTACCTTTACCATATCCCCCAGGTCAGCGGTGTCGGCCTTTCGGTGGCGATGGTGTCGCGTCTCGCGGCCGCGTATCCGGCCATCGTCGCCGGAGTCAAGGACAGCTCGGGAAGCTTCGACAACTCGCGCGCGCTGGTCGCCGCCCTGCCCCAGCTGTCGATTTTCGTCGGCCACGAGCCGCATCTGCCGCAACTGCGCAAGCTGGGCGGCGCGGGAACGATCTGCGGCATCGCCAATCTGTATCCGCGGCTGATGCGCCGGCTCTACGACAGCTCACTCGATGCGAAGCCAGGCGGAGAATTGCCGTTGATCGAAAGCGTTATTGCGGCGTTGATGCGTTTTCCGATTTTCGGCGCGCTCAAATCGCTGCAGGCCGAGCTCAGCGGCGATGAAAGCTGGCGGGCGCTGCGTGCTCCATTGCTGCCGCTGTCCGCAGCCGACGCGCGCGCGCTCGATCAGGCGATCGCCGCAGCCGGCATCGATCGCAAGCGCGACGGCGCTTGAGTCACGCAGATAGAAACCCGCACATGAGCGCCGTCGCATCCGACCATAACGCCCTCGCCGCGCTGGCAGCATTCGACACACCGACCATCTGCAACGCGCTCGAAGTGCTGCTGCCGGCGACACGGGCGCACGGCTACACGACGCGACCGGCGCACTGCGGGTTTCCGGCGATGCAACCGGTCGTCGGCTTCGCACGCACGGCCAGGATACGGGCCAGGGCTGCGCCTACGATGCCCGCCGGCAAACTGCTCGAACTTCGCCACGGCTACTATCGCTACATCGATGCCGGACCCAAGCCGTCGCTGGTGCTCATCGAGGACCTCGATGCACCCGATGCGGGCTACGGCGCGTTCTGGGGTGAGGTGCAATCCGCGATCCATCGCGGGCTCGGCGTGCTCGGGCTCGTCACCAACGGCTCGGTACGCGACATCGAGCAGTGGGCGCCCGGATTCCAGTTTCTGGCCGGCAGCATCGGGCCGTCGCACGCCTACGCGCACGTGGTCGAATTCGGCGGCGAGATCGACGTGCTGGGCATGCGCGTCCGATCCGGCGACATCGTCCATGCCGACCGCCACGGCGCGGTGGTCGTGCCCCCGGAGGCGGTCGCCGGCCTGCCCGCAGCGGCACGGCAAGTCGCCGAGCGCGAGGCGCGCATTCTGGCGGTGGCCCGCGCGCCGGACGCCAGCGCCGAGCGATTGATCGAAGTATTTTCGCGGCTCGACGCCATCCACTAGGCACCGTGCCGTCGTATGATTTGAGTCTCGAGCTTGCGGCGCCAATGGTGGTGCCGCCGCGGCGCCCCGATCATGTTGTGCCCTAACGCCACCGGAGGAGAATTTCGATGACCGACCGCACCCGCGATGATCACACCGACGCCTTGCGGCGCCGCCTTTTGCAAGCCGGCGCCGGCGCCGCGGCGCTGGGCGCGGTTCCCGGAGCCTCGCTGCTCGGCGCGCAAGCGCAAGCGACGTTCGACTGGAAGCGATTCAAGGGCGAGAAGATCGAAGTGCTGCTGGTGAAGAGCCCGCGCGGCGACCTGCTCTCCAAGTACCACAAGGAATTCCAGGACATGACCGGCATCGAGGTCGGCTCGGAAATGGTCCCTGAACAGCAGCAGCGGCAGAAAGCCGTCATCGAATTCAATTCGGGGAATCCGAGCTTCGACGTGATCGCGCTTTCGTATCACGTGCAAAAGCGCCAGTTCGCCAAGAACAACTGGCTTACCGATCTCCGTCCGATGATCAACGACCGCTTGCTGGCCGATCCAAACCTGGATTTCGCCGATTTCGCCCAAGGCGGACTCAATTACGCGGTCGAGGCGGACGGCCGCGTGATGAGCCTGCCGCTCAATCTCGATCCCTGGGTCGTCTATTACAACAAGGAGCTGTTCGCCGCCAAGGGCGTCGCGTTCCCCAAGACGTTCGCGCAAATGATCGACGCTGCCGCCAAGCTCAACGACACGGGCAAGGGTGTGTCGGGCTTCGTCGGCCGCGGCCTGAAGAACGCCAATGTGCCGGTATGGACGAGCTTCCTGCTCGGCTACGGCGGCGGCTTCGTCGACAAGGGCGGCAAGCTGATGACCGATAGCCCGGAAGCGATCGAAGCGGCGAAGATGTACCAGACGCTGCTGGCCAAGTACGGCCCGCAAGGCGTGGCCGGTTACAACTGGAACGAGGCGCAGAGCCTGTTTCTCCAGGGCAAGGCGGCGATGTGGCTCGACGGCATCGGCTTCGCGCAGCCGCTCGAGGATCCGACCAAGTCGCGCATCGTCGGCAAGGTGGGCTATGGCGTGATGCCTGCGGGTCCGAAGCAGCAGGTCTCGGCGCTGTTCGCCGATGGCGAGGGGATTTCGACCTACAGCAAGAAAAAGGGGCCGGCCTGGTTCTATCTGCAATGGGCGTCGAACAAGGCCAACCAGACGCGGATGCTGCAGGCCGCGGCCGGCGCGCCGGTGCGGACCTCGGCCTACGCGGCTGCACAGGCGTCGAGCGACTTCAAGTCGCCAAAGGAGTGGGTCGAATGCATGCTGACCTCGGCCAAGATCGCGCAGCCCGGTCTGCCGATCATTGCCGCGGTGACCGAGTTCCGCGACACCTTCGGCATCGCGCTGACCAACATGATCAACGGCGCGGATCCGGCGGCAGAATTGAAGCGCGCCACGGCCGAGTTCCAGCCGGTCCTCGACAAGACCGAGAAAGCCTGACCGCAACGCCCGCGCTGTCCGGACGACGGCGCGGGCAGCCGCATCGGCTTTAGGCGATGAACGCCGCAGCGCCGACGCTCGTCACCCGCCCCGGCTTCCTCGCCCGGCGCCGGCGGACCTATCTATTGTTCGTCCTGCCGGCGCTGCTGGTCGTCGGCGCCGTCATCATCTTCCCCTGGGCGTTCACCGTCTGGATGAGCGCGTTCGACTGGAAGATCGGCTCGGTCGCGCATTTCGTCGGGTTCGACAACTACACGCAGCTCGCGACCAACACGCGCTTTCTGGAGTCGATCCTTCACACGTTTTATTTCACCGTGCTGGCGGTGGTCTTCCCGCTGATCCTGGGCACCGCCGCGGCCCTGATCTTCCACCGCGAGTTTCCGTTGCGGGGCATGCTGCGCTCGATCTTCACGATGCCGATGATGGCCACGCCGGTCGCAGTCGCGCTGGTGTGGACGATGATGTTCCATCCGCAACAGGGCGTGCTCAACTACTTGCTCAGCCTGGTCGGACTGCCGCCGTCGCTCTGGGTGTATTCGCCCACCTGGGTGATTCCGAGCCTGGTGCTGGTCGAAATCTGGCACTGGACGCCGCTGATCATGCTGATCGTGCTCGGCGGGCTCGCCGCGTTGCCGACCGAGCCCTATGAAAGCGCGCGTCTCGACGGCGCCAGCGAATGGCAGCTGTTCCGCTACATCACCTTGCCGCTGCTCGCTCCGTTCCTGATCGTCGCCGCGGTGATCCGCACGATCGACGCGCTGAAGGCATTCGACACGATCTACGTGATCAGCCAGGGCGGCCCCGGCACCGCGTCCGAGACGATCAACCTGTACCTGTATCTGCAGGCCTTCGCGTTCTACAACGTCGGCAACGCCTCGGCGGTGGTCGTCGTCTTCTTCGTCATCATCCTGGCGCTGGCCTTGCTGCTGCTGCACGTCAGGGAGAAGGCCAAATGGACGTAGCCGCCGCCCGCCCGATGCAGGCGCCCGGTGCGAGGAGCGCGCGCTGGCGCAGAAAGCTGCGCAAGATCGGTTTCGGTTTTTCGGTGCTGGTCATCGTCTCGCCCGCGATCCTCGTCTTCCTGTGGATGCTGTCGCTGTCGCTGAAAAACGAGATCGATAACATTACCTATCCGCCGGTCTTCATTCCGAGCGAGCTGACGTTTCGCAATTTCGTCCAGGTCTTTTCGGAAAACTCGATGGGGCTGTATTTCTGGAACAGCATCGTCGTGTCGGGGCTCGCCACCCTGGTCGCCCTCGTCGTCGGCGTGCCCGCCGGATACGGCATCGCGCGCACGCAGGCGCACAAGCTGACCGTGCTGATCCTGATCGCCCGCATGACACCGGCTCTCTCCTACCTGATTCCGCTGTTCACCGTGTTCCAGCTGCTCGGACTCAACAACACGCGCACGGCGCTGGTCATCACGCATCTGGTGATCACCGTGCCTATCATCGTCTACGTGATGGCCGGGCACTTCGAGACGCTGCCCCGGGAGCTGGAGGAGGCCGCGCTGATCGATGGCGGCAGCGTCTGGACGACGTTCCGCTATGTGGCGCTGCCGCTGGCGCGCCCGGGTATCGTCGTCGCGACCATACTCGCGTTCATCTTCTCCTGGAACAACTTCGTCTTCGGTGCCGTGCTGGCCGGTCGCGCGACCCGAACACTGCCTGCCGCCGTGTACAACGTGCTGACGTTCGAGCAGCTGGCGTGGGGCCCGCTCGCCGCGGCGGCGATCGTCGTCACGCTGCCCGTGCTGTTGCTCACGATCGTGATCCAGAAAGAGATCGTCGTCGGACTTACGCACGGCGGCATCAAGGGTTGATCGGATGCTGAAAGGAGTGCACCCGCTGCTGCACGCCGACCTGCTGCATGCGCTGGCGTCGATGGGGCACGGCGACGAGCTGGTGATCGCCGACGCGAACTTTCCGGCAGCAAGCATCGCCAGGCGGCTGATCCAGGCGAGCTGCACATCGGCTTCCGAAGCGCTCGACGCCATTCTCACCGTGTTCCCGCTCGATACCTTCCTGCGGCCGGCCGCATTGACGATGCAGATCGTCGGCGACGCCGCGGCAATAGCGGAACCGGTGAGAGAATTCGGCGAGGTGTTCGCCAGGCACGGCCGCGCCGCGATCGACCTCGGCAAACTCGAGCGCGAGGCGTTCTACGCCCGCGCCCGCAACGCCTACGCCGTCGTGCGAACCGGCGATCTGCGGCCCTACGGCAACATCCTGCTGGTCAAAGGCGTCGTCAACGCATATCCGCCGGCCGGCTAGATGGTCGTCGTCTTCGGCTCGATCAACCTCGACCTGGTCACGCGCGTACCAAGGCTGCCGTCGCCCGGCGAAACCCTGATCGGCAGCGGCTTTGCCAGCTATCCGGGCGGCAAGGGTGCCAACCAGGCGCTGGCGGCGGCGCGGACGGGCGCCGCCGTGCGGATGTACGGCGCGGTGGGACGCGACGCCGCGGCGGGTAGCGCGCTTGCGCTGCTCCGCGCCGGGGAGGTCGACGTTTGCGGCGTTCTTGCCGTCGATGCACCGACCGGATGCGCAACCATACTGGTAGACGATGCGGGAGAAAACGCGATCATCGTCGTGCCTGGAGCCAATGGCAAAGTCGATCCCGGCGCGGTGCCGGACGCCGTGCTGTCGCCTAGTGCCGTGTTGGTCTTGCAACAGGAAGTCCCCGCGTCGGCCAACGCGGCATTGATCGGCCGCGCGGCCAGGGCCGGCATGCGCATCGTGCTGAACGCCGCGCCGGCGCGGCCGCTGCCTCGCGAGCTGCTGGCGATGATAGCCACGCTGATCGTCAACGAGAACGAAGCGGCGGTGCTGGCGCCGTCGTTCGGCTGGCCACCGGAACCGCTGGCGTTCGCCGCGGCGGCGGCAGCAGAGATCGACGGCCTCGAGGTCGTCGTCACCCGGGGTAAGTCCGGCGCCGTCAGCGTACGGGGCGATGATTGTGTTCACGTCGCCGCGCCGCGCGTCGACGTCGTCGACACGACGGGCGCCGGCGACGCATTCGTCGGCGCATTCGCTTCCGCTCTCGATGCAGGCGAAGATCGCCGCAAAGCACTGTCCATCGCGATCGCGGCAGGCTCGCTCGCGTGCACGAGGCGCGGCGCGCAACCGGCGCTGCCTGGGCGCGACGCGATAGACGCCTTGTTACTTTCGCTTACATCGCTCTCCACGCCCCGCTGCTAGACTGTCGTTTTATTCGGCAGAGCGCGATGATGCGACGATTCTTGCTGGCGGTCTTTCTCTGCGCGACGGTTTTCCGTGCTGGCGCCTCCGACTACACCGATATCTGGTTCAATCCATCGGAGCAATCGACGGCAGGCGGAGGGTGGGGCGTCAATGTCGTGCAGAGTGATGCGTTCCTGTTTCTGACGTTCTTCGTCTATGGCCCCGACAACAAGCCGACCTGGTATGTCGCGGGCTTGACCCGGGACGCCAACGGCAATTTCAACGGGCCCCTGTACGCAACCACTGGAACGTATTTCGGCGCGCCGTGGAATCCCGCGGATGGCGCCGGCAGTGCGCAGGCCGGTACCGCGTCGTTCCAGCCGACCGGCGCTTACACCGCGAACTTGAGCTACGCGCTCACCAACGGCCCGACGGTGGTCAAGGTGATCCAGCGGCAGACGCTGACATCGATTCCTCTCGCCGGCTCGTACAACGGCACGCAGGCCGGCAGCTATTCGAACTGCATGAACAGCTACGCCTACTTCGACCGCTTCGGGCTCGGCGTCGCCCAGCCGACCGGAAACACGCTGACTTTCACTTTCAACTTCAACGCCGGCTTGAGCTGCACCTTGTCGGGCACGTTCCAGCAGCTGGGGCAGCTGTACCGGATCCCGGCTGCCAGCTATGCCTGCTCGGATGGGTTGTCGACGACCGCGGCGGTCGAGGAGATCAAGGCGACGACGTTCGGCATCGAAGGCCGGTTTTCCGCGCCCAATGTCGGCGGCGCCTGCCGCGAGGACGCGACGTTCTCGGCGGTCTTTCTGCCGCCGCTGTAGCGCGATCGGCGCCCCAGCCTACGCCCGGCCCGATCGCTGCCGCACGCACTCGTAGAGCGAAATGGCCGCGGCGGCGGCGGCATTGAGTGATTCGAACCCGCCGGGCATCGGAATCGTCACGCGCAGGCGCGCGGCGGCAACGAGATCGTCCGAGAGGCCCGCGCCTTCGTTGCCGATCGCGATCGCCACCGGCCCGTTCAAGTCGGCGTCGTACAGCGATGTTCCTTCGGCGGCGACCATCGCGACGACCTTGCCGCGGTAAGCACGCGCCCATCCGCCGAGGTCGATGCCCTCGAATATCGCCAGGTGAAAATGCGCGCCCTGCCCCGCCCGCAGCACTTTGGGCGACCAGGCGAACGCGCAATGTGGCGACATGAACACCTGCGCGACGCCGGCTGCCGCGGCACTGCGCAGCATCGAGCCGACGTTGCCCGGATCCTGCACGCCGTCGAGCAGCAGGCAGAAATCCGCCGCGCGCTCGACACCGGGCACCGGCGCGGCGACCACCGCCAGCAGGCCGACCGCGGCCGGCAACTGCGCGAGCTCGGCCCACGCCGATTCGGCGACGATCAGTGTGCGCGCTGGCGGCACGCGCGCAAGCAACGCGCGCACCGTCGGCGATTCGACGGCGGTTTCTGCCACCAGCAACGACTCCGGCGGGCCGTAACGGCGGCAGTAGACATCGACGAGGTGCTCGCCTTCGAGCACACAGCGGCCGGACTTGCGCCGCTCGCGCGATGACGCGATCAGGCGCGCCGCTTCTTTCAGGCGCGGATTGTCGGAAGAGCTGATACGCGGCATGGGAGATCAAGACAACGACTGCGAATCATCGGCAACCTCGGCTGGGCCCGGATAGGCCCCTGCGGCAAGCGCGCAGCACTAGCGCGTCGGCTGCGGGCCGACTGTTCCGGCAGCGGGCGGAGCCGTCGCCGCCGGGAGCTGGAAGAAGACCTCGTCCTGCCGGATCATCCCGAGCTCCGAGCGTGCGCGCTCCTCGATGGCCTCGGTGCCCTGCTTCAAATCGCGCACTTCGGCGTCGAGCGCGGCATTGCGCGCCTTCAACCCGGCATTGACGTCCTTTTGCGCCTCGACCTGCCCGTTGAGCTCGCGCACGCGCAGCCACCCTCCCTTGCCGAGCCACAGCGGGTACTGGAGGGCCAGGATCAGCAGTGCGAAGACGAGTCCAAGCAGGCGCAAGCGGAGGCTTTACTTGAGCTGATAGAACGCCGCGCGACCGGGATAACTGGCGACGTCGCCCAGGTCCTCCTCGATGCGCAGCAGCTGGTTGTACTTCGCGACGCGGTCGGAGCGCGACAGCGATCCGGTCTTGATCTGGCCGGCGTTGCTGCCGACGGCGATGTCGGCGATCAAGCTGTCCTCGGTCTCGCCCGAGCGATGCGAGACGATCGCCGTATAGCCGGCGCGCATCGCCATGCTGATCGCGGCAAAGGTCTCGGTCAGCGTGCCGATCTGGTTGATCTTGACCAGGATCGAATTGGCGACACCCCGGGCGATCCCTTGCTTCAGGATTTTGGTGCTGGTCACGAAAAGGTCGTCGCCGACGATCTGCACCTTCTTTCCCAACCGATCGGTCAATAGCTTCCAGCCGTCCCAGTCGTGCTCGGACATGCCGTCCTCGATCGAAATGATCGGATACTTGTCGACCCAGGCCGCCAGATAATCGACCATCTGCGAGCGGGTCAGCTTCGCGCCTTCCGCTTCGAGCTCGTACATCCCGTCCTTGTAGTATTCGGACGCAGCGCAGTCGAGCGCCAGCGCGATGTCGGTCCCCGGCGTATAGCCGGCCTTGTCGATCGCCTCGAGCAAGAGCTGCAGCGCAGCCTCATTCGATGCGAGGTTCGGTGCGAAACCGCCCTCGTCGCCGACGGTCGTCGCCATGCCCTTGGCGTCGATCAGCTTCTTCAGCGCATGGAACACCTCGGCCCCGTAGCGCACCGCCTCGCGGAATGTCGGCGCACCGAGCGGCACGAGCATGAATTCCTGCATGTCCACGCTGTTGTTCGCATGGGCGCCGCCATTGATCACATTCATCAGCGGCACCGGCAGGGCCATCTCGCCGGCGCCGCCCAGATACCGGTACAACAGCAGCGTCGACTCCTCGGCCGCCGCCTTGGCGACCGCGCAGGAGACGGCGAGTATCGCGTTGGCGCCGAGCCGCGCCTTGTTGTCGGTGCCGTCGAGGTCGATCATCGTGCGGTCGATGAAGGCCTGCTCGGAGGCGTCGAGCCCGATGATCGCTTCGCAGATTTCGGTGTTGACGTGCTCGACCGCTTTCTGCACGCCCTTGCCGCCATAGCGCGCGGCGTCGCCGTCGCGCAGCTCGATCGCTTCCTTCGACCCGGTCGAGGCGCCCGAAGGCACTGCCGCGCGGCCGCTGATGCCCGATTCGAGCACGACGTCGGCTTCGATCGTGGGGTTGCCGCGCGAATCTAGGATCTCGCGGGCGATGACATCGACGATTGCGCTCATGCTCGGTTCCCGATGGTTATCGTTGGAGTTCTGCGGATCACTGTGGCAGCAGCGCCGCTTCGGCAAAGCCCCGGCGCTTGACGGTCGCATCGAGCTCGGCCAGCGTCGCCAGCAGTTCGCGCATGCGTCCGAGCGGCCAGGCGTTCGGTCCGTCCGACAGGGCCCGCGCCGGGTCGGGATGCGTTTCCATGAATATACCGGCGACGCCGGCGGCAACGGCGGCGCGGGCCAGCACCGGCACGAACTCGCGCTGCCCGCCGGAGGTCGCGCCCTGGCCGCCGGGAAGCTGGACCGAATGGGTCGCATCGAACACCACCGGGCAGCCGGTCGCGCGCATGATCACCAGCGCCCGCATGTCCGAAACGAGGTTGTGGTAGCCGAAGCTCGCCCCGCGCTCGCAAACGAGGATGTTGTCGCGCCCGCTGGCCTCGCGGGCCTTGGCGACGACGTTCTTCATGTCCTCGGGAGCGAGAAACTGGCCCTTCTTGATGTTGACCGGCTTGCCCGCGGCCGCCACCGCGTGGATGAAATCGGTCTGCCGGCAGAGAAAAGCCGGCGTCTGCAGCACGTCGACGGCCGCGGCGGCGGCGGAGATCTCGTCCTCGGCATGCACGTCGGTCAGCACCGGCACGCCGATCTGCCGCCTGACCTCGGACAGGATGCGCAGGCCCTCGTCCATCCCGACGCCGCGAAACGATTGCGACGAGCTGCGATTGGCCTTGTCATAGGACGACTTGAAAACGAACGGAACGCTCAGTGCCGCGCAGATCTCCTTAAGCTGCCCCGCGACGTCGATCTGCAGCTGCTCCGACTCGACGACGCACGGGCCGGCAATGAGGAACAGAGGCCGGTTCAGCCCGACCTCGAATCCGCACAGATTCACGTGGGAATGAGCCCTAGCCGCGCGAGCCCGCGGCGAGGGGGCCCGCGAAGCGGGGATCGCGCGTGGCGAGTCGAGGCTTAGGCCGACACGCGTTGCGGAACATCGTGTGGTCGCCCAAGGAGGCCTACGCGACGAGCTGCGCGCGCGTGCGCGGTGTTTCGCTTTGCGCCGCGCGCTGCCGTTCGAGTGCCGCCTCAACGAAGGCGATGAACAGCGGATGGCCGCGGCGCGGATTCGACGTGAATTCCGGATGGTACTGGCAGCCGAAAAACCACGGGTGGTCGTCGAGCTCGATCATCTCGCACAGGTCGCCGGCGATCGGGCTCTTGGCCCGCGCGCCCACGACCAGGCCCGTCGCCTCCAGCCGCGGCAGATAATGATTGTTGACTTCGTAGCGGTGGCGATGCCGCTCGGATACCGTGCTCGCCCCGTAGATCCGATGCGCAAGCGACCCCGGCACGACCTCGCACGGCTGCGCGCCGAGCCGCATCGTTCCGCCCAGATCGGACTGCGCGCTGCGCTGCTCGATCGTCCCGTCGCGATTCTGCCATTCGGTCACCAGGGCGACGACCGGATGCGGCGTGTCCGTGTCGAACTCGGTGCTGTTGGCATCGGCGAGCCCGGCGCGATGCCGCGCATGCTCGATCACCGCGAGCTGCATGCCCAGGCAGATGCCGAGGTACGGCACCTTGTTCTCGCGGGCGTAACGAATTGCCCGGATCTTGCCTTCGACGCCGCGCTTGCCGAAGCCCCCGGGGACGAGCACCGCGTCCATGCCTTTCAGGCAATCGATGCCGTCGCGCTCGACGGCTTCCGAGTCGACATAGTGGATGTCGATCCGGCTTCGCGCATGGATGCCGGCATGGATCAGCGCTTCCGAAAGCGATTTGTACGACTCGGTCAGATCGACGTATTTGCCTACCATCGCGATATTGACGCGATGCTCGGGATTCACCAGCGCATCGACGAGCTTCGTCCAGACCGACAGGTCGGCGGGCTTCGGGCTCAAGTGCAGCTTGCGGCAGACGATTTCGTCGAGGCCTTCGGCGTGCAGCGCCGCCGGAATCTTGTAGATCGAATCGGTATCCAGCGCCGGGATCACCGCCTCGGGCGGCACATTGGTGAACAGCGCGATCTTGCGCCTGTCCCCGTCCGGCAGCGGCCGGTCGGCACGACAGAGCACGACGTCGGGCTGAATACCGATCTCCCGCAGCTCCTTGACCGAATGCTGCGTCGGCTTGGTCTTCATTTCGCCGGCAGTGGCGATGAACGGCACCAGCGTCAGGTGGATATAGCAGACGTTCTCGCGGCCGAGATTGATGCCAAGCTGGCGGATCGCTTCCAGGAACGGCAGCGACTCGATGTCGCCGACGGTGCCGCCAACCTCGACCACCGCGACCTCCGCGTCGCCGGCGCCGTTGGCGATCCAGCTCTGGATCTCGTCGGTGATGTGCGGAATGACCTGCACGGTGCCGCCCAGATAATCGCCGCGGCGCTCCTTGCGGATGACGCTCTCGTAGATCTGACCGGTCGTGAAATTGTTGCGCTTGCCCATCTTGACGTCGGTGAAGCGCTCGTAATGGCCGAGGTCCAGGTCGGTCTCGGCGCCGTCCTCGGTGACGAACACCTCGCCGTGCTGGAAGGGGCTCATTGTGCCCGGATCGACGTTGATGTACGGATCGAGCTTGAGATTGGTAACGCGGATGCCGCGGGAGGTGAGGATCGCGGCCAGCGACGCGGCGGCGATGCCCTTCCCCAATGAGGAAACGACGCCGCCGGTCACAAAAACGAACTTGGTCATGGGCGACAAGTTCAGGAAATTCCCATTTTACCCGAACCTATGGTCGCGCACAAACGACGTCCCCTGCGAGTCCACTATGCGAGTCCGCGGCGCAGGCGTTCGATCGTGCGCTCACGGCCGACCAGCGCCAGCACGGCGTCGATCGGCGGGGTTTGCGCTTCGCCGGTGACCAGAGTCCGTGCCGCCATCATGAGTTGCGAGGTTTTCAGGCCGCGCTGTGTGGCGACCGACTTTATCGCGGGACCGATCGCCTCGCGACTCCAGTCGGCGCGCTCGAACGCCGCCAGAAGCTCGGGCAAGGCGGATCGGACGGGATCGGTCATCACCTCGGCGAACTTGACCGGGACGTTTATCGCGTGCGGCGGGTCCGCGTAGAAGTAGTGCGCGGCATCGGCCATTTCCGCCAATGTCGCCGTTCGGTCGCGCAACAGCTCGGCGACGCTTGCCGGCGCCGGGCCGGCCGCGACGTCGAGCCCGGCACGTTCGAGAAAAGGTCGCAGCCGCCGGCCGAGCTCATCCGCCGGCAGGCGCTTGATGTGCTCGTGATTGACCCACGCCAGCTTGTCCGGATCGAACCGCCCGGGCGCCGGCGACAGGTGCGCCAGGTCGAACCAGCCAATGAACTCGTCCCGCGAGAAGATCTCGGCGTCGCCATGCGCCCAGCCCAGCCGCGCCAGGTAGTTGACGAGAGCCTCCGGCAGATAGCCATCGTCGCGATATTGCAGCACGCCGCGCGCGCCGTGCCGCTTCGACAGCTTGTCGCCCTCCGGCGTGAGCACTGTCGGCAGGTGCGCGTACACGGGCTCGGTCCCGCCGAGCGCGCGGATCATGTTGATCTGGCGCGGCGTGTTGTTGACGTGGTCGTCGCCGCGAATGACGTGCGTGATGCGCATATCGAGGTCGTCGACGACGACGCAGAAATTGTAGGTCGGCGCGCCGTCGGACCGGGCGATGATCAGGTCGTCGAGCTCGTCGTTGCCGATCTCGATCCGGCCCTTGACGGCGTCCTGCCATTCGACGACGCCGCCCAGGGGGTTGCGAAAGCGGACGACCGGCGGGATTCCTGGCGGAGTCGCAGGCAGCGTCTTGCCCGGTTCCGGGCGCCAGCGCCGGTCATAGCGCGGCTTTTCGCCGCGGGCGAGCTGTGCCGCGCGCAGCTCATCGAGTTCTTCGCTGGTCGCGTAGCAGTGATAAGCGGTGCCGGCCGCAAGCATCGCGGCGACCACTTCGGCATAGCGATCCATCCGCTGCGTCTGGTAGATCGGTCCTTCGTCGTAATCGAGCCCGAGCCATGCCATGCTGTCGAGGATCGCCTGGACCGCTTCCTGCGTCGAGCGCTCGGCATCGGTGTCTTCGATGCGCAGCACGAACGCGCCGCCATGCTTGCGCGCGTACGCCCACGGGTACAGGGCGGAACGGATGTTGCCCAGATGCAGATAACCGGTCGGGCTCGGCGCGAAGCGGGTACGGACCGGATGCATCGCGTCGGCTAAGCGGTCGGCTGCCAGCGCAGGTCGAGCGTCGTCGGCGTCGACGGATTCGGCGTCTCCGGCGGGATGTCGAGCGGGCCGGGCGTGTGGCCATGCGGCCAGAAGCGCGCGACGCGACGCGCTTCGGCCTCGTTGGCGTTGACCGGGAACGTGTCGTAATTGCGTCCACCCGGATGGGTGACGTGATAGGTGCAGCCGCCGATCGCGCGCCGGGCCCAGGTGTCGACCAGGTCGAAGACCAGCGGCGCCTGAACGCCGATCGTCGGATGCAGCGCCGACGGCGGGCTCCATGCCTTGAAGCGCAAGCCGGCGACGAATTCGCGCGGCACACCCGTCGCCGTCAGCGGCAGCAGGCGCCCGTTGCATGTCAGCGCGTGCCGGCCCTCGGTCATGCCGCTGGCCTTGACCTGCAGGCGCTCGACCGACGAATCGACGTAGCGCGCCATGCCGGTGCCGCTGATCTCCTCGCCGAGCACATGCCAGGGCTCGATGGCCTGGCGCAATTCGATCGCCACGCCGTCGTAGTCGACGACGCCGAAACGGGGAAACCGAAACTCGACGAACGGCGCCAGCCACGACTCATTGAAGCCGTAACCGGCGGCATTGAGCTCGGCGAGGACGTCGCGCATGTCGGCCATCACGTAGTGCGGCAGCAGCCAGCGATCGTGCAATGCCGTGCCCCAGCGTATCAGCGCGCCGCGATAAGGCTCGCGCCAGAAGCGCGCGACCAGCGCGCGCAGCAACAGCATCTGCACGGCGCTCATCCGCGCATGCGGCGGCATCTCGAAAGCACGAAACTCGAGCAGCCCCAGGCGTCCGGTCGGCGTGTCGGGCGAATAAAGCTTGTCGATCGAGAACTCGGCACGGTGGGTGTTGCCGGTCAGGTCGGTCAAGAGGTGCCGCAGCGACCGGTCGACCAGCCACGGCAGCGACTCGTCCTTCTTGAACTCGTGCTTGCGCGCGAGCTGCTGAAACGCGATTTCGAGCTCGTACAGGCGGTCGTCGCGCGCTTCGTCGACCCGCGGCGCCTGGCTGGTGGGGCCGACGAACATGCCCGAAAAGAGATACGACAGCGCCGGGTGGTTCTGCCAATAGGTCAGCAGGCTTTGCAAGAGGTCCGGGCGTCGCAGCAGCGGGCTGTCGGCCGGCGTCGCGCCGCCAAGAGTGATGTGATTGCCGCCGCCCGTACCCATGTGGCGACCGTCGAGCATGAATTTTTCGGTCGCCAGGCGCGCTTGCCGCGCTTCCTCGTACAGCGCTTCGGTCGTCGCGGTCAATTCTTTCCACGAGGCCGCTGGATGCACGTTGACTTCGATGACGCCGGGATCGGGGGTTACGCCGAGCATGCGCAGCCGCGGATCGCGCGGCGGCGCGTAACCCTCGATGGCGACCGGCACGCGAATCGCGCGCGCGGTGTTCTCGACGACCCCGAGCAACTCGATGTAGTCCTCGACGCGCTTGAGCGGCGGCATGAAGACG
>Ga0207664_10000295_pt1 | contig 37239 bp, 41 predicted proteins | sample LARL83metaG_FD_184349 | JGI IMG/M metagenome (GOLD analysis project Ga0207664, IMG submission 184349) | Corn, switchgrass and miscanthus rhizosphere microbial communities from Kellogg Biological Station, Michigan, USA - LAR L8-3 metaG... | ecosystem: Host-associated > Plants > Roots >... | reverse complement strand
AATGCTGGTACCGGGTACGGCCAATGTTTCATAACCGCCTATATCCATCTTGACGGGTGATTTCTTTACGTCACTAACCCAAGTATTAAAATCTGCCCGGCTGGTTGCCCTAGTCAAAAAGTGCATCGATGCGAAACCTGCTCCGCTGATGTTGGCCGAAGAACCTTGGAAATCACCGCTGCTGTCGGCAATCAGATGCAGTTGAGTTTTCATTCCCGGCATAGCATAAATCTGCCCACCTAGCTGCGGGATCCAGAAAGAATTCATCGGTGCATCAGAGGTTATATAGAAATTTATTGGCGTTGATTGTGGTATCTGCAAGTAATTCACGGTGGCTATTCCCTGCTCCGGATAGATGAACAGCCACTTCCACTGCAGCGCCACCACCTCGACTGTTAGAGGTTTTGTAGTCGATGCAATCGGCTTATAAGGGTCTAGCTGGTGCGAACTCCTCCACGTCACAAACGCCAATATGGTGATAATGGCTATCGGCAGGCCCCACCAGATTGTTTCGAGAATCCGGTTCTTATCCCAGTCAGGAGAGTACTTGGCCTTCTTGTTGCCCTCACGGTATTTAAAAATTATAAAGAAAAGCAGCAGATACACTGGCACTACCACTATTAGCATCAGTAGCGTAGCGGTATAGATAAGATTGCGTTCTTTGCTGGCAATCTGGCCTTTCGGCGTCAATATGGCGGGATCGGATATATGAATAAAGTGGCCAAGCAGATAAATAACAACTAGAGCAGCAATAATAGGCAGCACCAGCTTTTTTTTATTGCTCATCTTAAGCTTAATTGTACCAATATTCAGCTAATCGTGCTTATGGATAAGCGTTGTTTGTACGACGTGGTTGCAATTAGTGACATAGAACTAATTACTTATCGGTTGATTTTAAGCTCTTCCATACACTAACTAGCTCCCCAGAAATAGCTAATCCTGCTAGCTGCTGCCAGCTTGGCTTGTATGGATTAGGTAATTCCTCCACCACAGGAAAATCTAACTGAGTAAAAAGCTTTCTTAAACCTGGAGTGCCCGTATCCAGGACAACTTCATTGAGTCTAGGTAGACGACCATTTTCAATAACATTCATCACTTCGCCTGGAAGAAACCTTTGAGCTATTTGAGGGAGCATTATAGTGTCAAAGGCTCCAATACAAAAAGCTAACTTTTCCATTCGCCTAAGCTTCTCATCGTACGGAATTTCTCCACTTCTACCATTGAACATATGGAGCCTAGCTGAAGTCGCGTCACCGCGCATTAAAAGATTAGGCCAATCGAGCAGAATATCATCGTTCATTCTTGTGGCTATGCCTTGGCCGTCGGCTAAATCTCCAACAGATATATTTACTGGTTGATCTTTGTATTCAAAATTAATTTCGGCGTGATAGGCCTCAGGGATTCGATCTGACATAGGTATGATATAACACATTTACCACTATATGTATAATGTGGCTGCCAATAGTGGCCGTACTTCGAACTTTCGATCCAGTAATCTCTTGCCGCAGACTGGTTTAATGTTTCGTATGATTTCCTAAGAAACACAAAACAGCACCGAATAAAGCACCAACCAATCCGAATATTAAGAATGGAACCAGCCGGCTACTTAGTGGCTGTTCTCCGGAATATCCGCCAATCATAAATGCATAAGAAATAAAAAAACCAAAGGCTATACCATTTAAGGCAGCAGTTTTGGAATTTTTTGCATACCTACCAATAAGTAGCCCTGCGATTGCCCATATAACGAGTATCCAAACAGGTCCACCTACGTAACCGATAGTGGCGCCGATTACCGAAGATAAGGCGAGCGAGCCAATGTTGTTATCAAACTTCATAACGGTAAGCATATCAAAATAAAATCTATTATCACATTATGCTTATGCTTGGCTGGGGAGGAGGGATTCGAACCCCCGAATGCCAGGACCAAAACCTGGTGCCTTACCACTTGGCCACTCCCCATCGAAAAGTGCGACCGCTGATTCTGAAATTTAATACAGTAATTTAATTTCAGAATTTTATGGTCGACTTTTCTCCTTAAGTTTGTCAAACAGTCGCAGCCTGCGCCTTGGTTTTACAAACTTTATTCAGATCAGACCATATGGCCTCGTATATTCTATCGTTAACCCTTGCCAAATGTCCAATAATATTTTACTAATAGGTAAAAATATAGTATAATTTGGATTAACTATGCCAAAAGCTTCGCGTAAGCCAGAAGATTTTATTATGCCTTTAATCATTAACGGCCTAGAAGGCCGGATGCTTAAAATACCTGCAAAAGGAAAAGGTCAGAGAGAGATTTTATTCGTCTATGGATCCCATTCCACGCTGGAGCGTTGGTTCGGTTTGGCCGAAGAGTTGAACAAGCTGGGCGCCGTGACGATGCCAGACCTGCCAGGCCTGGGCGGAATGACCAGCCTTTATAAGATAGGCTTTCCGGCCAACATCGATAACCTGGCTGAGTATCTGGCAACTTTCATCAAGCTGAAGTTTAAGAATAAGCGGGTTACCATCGTGGCGATGAGCCTGGGCTTCGTAATTGCCACCAGAATGCTCCAGAATCATCCAGAACTAGTTAAAAAGACCGATGCAATGGTGAGCATAGTGGGCTTTACTCGTGCAGACGATTTCAAATACCCGAAGAGACGGATATTCGTATATAAACAGATCTCTAAGTTCTTTTCGCGCAAGTGGCCAGCAATACTTTTCCGCTACACTGCCCTGCAGCCCTTAGTTATCCGAAGCATTTACCATCGCACACATAACGCCAAGGAAAAATTCCAGGATGCTTCGGGTGATGAGTTTAGACGTACGATGGATACCGAGATAGAGCTATGGCACAAAAATGACGTGCGCACCCAGTTTAAGACTTATATAGAAATGTTCGACCTCGATAATACCGATAGACGCATAGACTTACCTGTTTACCACGTGACTGCCAAAAATGACCGCTATTTCGACAATGTCCGGGTAGAAGAACATATGCGCCGGATATTCAAAGATTACAAAGAGTTTTTTTCCAAGGCTCCCAACCACGCACCGACGGTAATCTCCACTGCCAAAGAAGCCGCGCCGTTTATGCCGGCTGCCCTGCGTAAAATTTTGAAGAAGTAATATTGGTATACTGAAGATTATGAAAATTGCGATTGTCTGCCCGTACGATATGATCGGACACGCTGGCGGCGTCCAGCAGATAGTTATGCACCAGGCCGAAGGCTTGCGTGCCCGTGGGCACAAAGTAAAGATAATCACTCCCCGGCCTTATGGCTCGAAGGGTGAAGCGCCTGATGACTATATCTTCTTAGGCAATTCCAGAAAGCTGAAGGCCGGTCTAGCCACTGCCGGAGACATCGGTTTTGAGATAGATGGTAATGAAATTGACGTTGTACTGCAGCGAGAAAAATTTGATGTTATCAATTTTCACGAACCTTGGCTACCAATGTTGGCCCGCCAAATCATAATGCGCTCCGATGCCGCTCACGTGGGCACTTTTCACGCCAATCTGGCCGATAGCGTAGCCGGAAAATCTTTGGTCGGGATGCTTACTCCCTACGGCCGTGGAATCTTAGAGAAGATAGATCTGATAACGGCAGTATCCCCCGCTGCCACCGCCATACTGACCACCAAAGGTCCGGATAATGACCTGGTTAGGAATATCTACTATATTCCGAACGGCATCGACCTGGATCGATATATGGCTAAGCCGACGGGTGCCGTTAAACACCCGCAAATGAAGACCATATTATATGTTGGCCGCTTGGAGGGCCGTAAAGGCGTAAAGTATCTCCTGAAGGCATACGCAGAATTGGCACTTATTCGTGATGACGTGCAGCTATTTATTGCCGGCAAAGGCCCTGATGAGGAAAAACTGCGTGATTATGTGCGCGACAATCATATCCCACGTGTGACTTTTATCGGCTACATTGATGATGATGATAAGATTTATCACCTGCATCGGGCCGATGTTTTTTGCGCTCCGGCTCACCGCGGCGAGAGCTTCGGCATAGTGTTGCTGGAAGCAATGGCTGCCGGCTGTCCGATTGTGGCCGGCGATAACGTAGGCTACGCCAGTGTTATGAAAGGAACAGGAGCTATATCTCTGGTTAATCCGCTGGATACTATAGATTTTGCCCGGCGCTTAGAGCTGATGCTGTATGATGAAAACCTTAGAAAACTATGGCTCAAATGGTCCGAGAAATATGTAAAAGATTTTGACTGGGATCCGATAGTCAAACAGTATGAAGCTGCATTTAAAGATGCGATAAAAATTCATGAAAAAAAGTCGGCAGCCGCTAAGAGTTAGCTTTATTTATGACGACAGTCTTGATGGCTCGGAAGGTGTAGCCCAGTATGTAAAAACGCTTGGCACTTGGCTTAGCGGCCGAGGTCACAGTGTCAGCTATTTTGTGGGTGAGACGAAGATAAGATCTTTCGGCGGATCGCCGGTCTTTAGCCTGGCAAAGAATTTCAAGGTGACATTCAATGCCAATAAATTATCAGTGCCGTTTCCGGCCAAAGGCAGTGACATTAAAGCAGCGATAAAAGATGCTAGACCTGACGTCGTGCACATACAGATGCCCCACTCGCCGTTGATGGCCGCCAAAGTCATTAACCGCTTGCCGGCTACCACAGCCAGAATTGGCACCTTCCATATTTTCCCCGCCAGCAAACTGGTGAGCATAGGCTCACGGTTGCTGAGAGCTGCCTATCTAGGTAATTTATCTAAAATTGATAAGGTTGTAAGCGTCAGCCCCGCAGCTCAAAGCTTCGCCAAATCGGCTTTTGGCTTAAGTACTGAAGTAGTTCCTAATATGGTAGACACCAGCTTATTCAAGACCACGACGGCCAATATTCCAGGAAGGATAGTATTCTTGGGCCGTTTGGTGCCGCGCAAGGGCGCCAAACAGCTAATTGAAGCTTTCGCGCTAATTACCTCGCGGTTTCCGGAGGCCGAGCTGATAATCGCCGGTGCAGGCGCTCAAAGTGATGAACTCAAAGAACTCTGCGCTAAACTTGGCCTGGAAAAGAAAGTGCAATTCCCAGGTTTTATAAAAGAAGAAGACAAAGCTCCGCTTCTGGCCAGCGCGGCAGTCGCCTGTTTCCCGTCGCTCTACGGCGAAAGTTTCGGAATCGTGCTGATCGAGGCAATGGCCGCCGGATCCGGAGTGGTTATTGGTGGCAATAATCCTGGCTACACCACTGTGCTTAATGATCGCCCGCAGCTACTAATCGACCCGACTCATACCGCTGAATTTGCCGACAGGCTGGCCACGATGTTGGAAGAAAAGGCCCAAGCTGCCGCGCATCACAAATGGCAGACTGAAGAGGTGGGCAAATACGACGTTAATGTAGTGGGCGCCAAAATGGAGTCGATCTACTTTGAGGCAATTGCTAATAGAACAATAAAAAGGCATAATTGAGCTTAACTTATGCAGCCTAATAGAAAAGTGACTGTAAACGTAAGCAATAAGACGATTGTCCGCTTTATTCTCTGGATAGTCGCGACTATTTTAGCCTTTCACTTCGTGGTTCAGATCAGCTACGCGCTGACCCTCGTATTCGTTTCATTTTTCCTCGCACTGGCTATCAACCCGATGGTTCATTGGTTGGGGATGCGCTTGAAGATAAAAAAACGCGGAACCTCCACGCTGCTTGCCTACTTGGTAATTATGTCTATATTGGTCGGCTTTTTCGCGCTGGTGAGCCCACCCTTAGTTAAGCAGACCAGGCAGTTTATCAGCGACGTGCCGCAAACTATCAGTGAATTCCAATCTCAAAACAATACTGTTGCCAAGAATCTCCGCAAATATCATCTTGATACAAAGATTAGCCAAGCGGCCAGCGACTTCGCCTCTAATTACAGCAATTACGGCGGAACGCTGCTAGATACCGGCAAAAGGGTTGTTGGCGTTATAATCGCCTTACTGATCGTTCTGGTTATGACCTTTATGATGCTGGTGGAAGGGCCCAAATGGTTGGAGCTGTTCTGGAGCATAGTTCCAGAACATCGGCGTAAGCACGACCAAAGAATCGCCGCTCGGATGTATAGGGCAGTAACCGGATTCGTTTACGGCCAGGTTATCTTAGCCGTGTTAGCCGGCAGCTTTGCCTTTATAGCACTGGAAGTTACCAGCCGCTTGATGCATATATCTATAAACGCGCCGGCACTGGCCGGAATTGTGGCAATGCTGGGGCTGATACCGATGATCGGCAACACTATATCCTCAAGCATAGTTACTCTGATATGCCTGCTTAGCTCAGCTAAACTAGCGATAGTGATGCTGATTTACTTCTTTGTCTACTACCATATAGAAAGCTATACCTTCCAGCCCTACATCCAGTCTAAATTGAATGAGCTGACACCACTTCTAGTATTCGTAGCCGCTATCATCGGCGTAGAGTTTGCCGGCCTGCTCGGGGCGCTAGTAGCTATCCCGGCAGCGACGGTCGTTAAGATACTCGTTGAAGATCAGGTTCACCGCCGCGGACTCATCAAAGCCGACAGCGTCAAATACTAGTAAATCTTAAATACGGTACCAAATAGAGCCGTATTTCGCAGTGTCACGGACCCGCAGGCCTTCAGCTTCTAGTTTGTCGCGCAGTTTATCGGCTTTCTTCCAGTCTTTCACGTCACGGGCCGCCTCACGGCTGCTAATAAGTGCTTTCTTAGTATCATTGATGTCTTTACTATCGCCTAAGCGCAGCCCAAGGGCCTGGTCGATGAAATCCAGGAACTGCAGAAAAGCTGGCTCGCTGTCTTTGGATATGAAACGCAGATTCGCCTGCTCTTCGATTTCACTTAAATATGCTAAAGCCTTAGGCGTCGCGAGATCGTCATTCAGCTCTTTGGTGATTTCGTTTGTGTAGCGCTCAAAGTCCGCCTGCTCCAGAGGGTATTCCTGATAAGCGCCGGACTTCTTCTCGGCTTGATAATCCTGACGGTCAAAGTCGACTATCTGCCAGCGCAGATCCGCCATTGCCCGCAGCGAGCGCAAGCGGTTCTGTGCAGCTTCCAGTTCATCCCAGCTGAATCTGGACTGGGTACGATAATGCGATTGTAGTACTAATAAGCGGAAAGCCTCCAGACTGATACCGGCTTTTTCAACATCTTCCAGGGTGAGGCCATTACCGGTGCTTTTGGCTATCTTTTGATCGTCTATCAGGATGTGGTTGGTGTGCATCCAATAATTAGCCAATGGCTTACCTGTTGCGGCTTGGCTTTGGGCTATCTCATTGGTGTGATGGACTGGAATGTGGTCGATGCCGCCGCTATGGATGTCGATGGTCTCACCAAGTAAGGCCAAAATTATAGCCGAACATTCGATATGCCAACCGGGAAAACCCCTGCCCCACGGGCTATCCCATTCCATATCGCGCTGTTTGCCTTTTGGCGAGAATTTCCAAAGCGCGAAATCTTGTGGATTTCGTTTCATCGGATTTGGATTGATGCGCTCAGTCTCCAGCTGCTGATCCATATCAAGCCCGGCGAACTTATCATAATCAGGGAATTTAGAAACATCATAATAAACGCCGTCGTCGATTATGTAGGTGAAGCCTTTTTGCTCCAAGGTTTCAATTAAACTTATCTGGTCTTTTATATGCTCGGTAGCTCTAGGCAAGACAGTCGGTGTTTGAAAATTCAGCCGGTTCAGACCGTCAAAAAAATACTTTGTATAGAATGCCGCTATATCTTGAGCGGACTTGCCTTCCCGCCTAGCACCCTTTTCCAGTTTATCTTCACCTTCGTCGGCGTCGCTTATCAAATGTCCAACATCGGTGATATTCAAGACCCAATTAACATCGAAGCCGTTCAATTTTAGAACGCGCACAAGAATGTCGTAGCGTATGAAAGTGAACCAGTTACCGATATGAGGATAATCATAAACCGTCGGGCCGCAGGTATAGACACTGGCCTTGCCTTGAGCAATCGGCTTGAAATCCTCTACCTGCCGGCTTAGTGTGTTGAACAGCTTCATCTATTCACCCTGTTCGGCTAAAACGGCCGCCGCTACTTCGATAGCCTCGGTCTTTATTTCCTCATAGCTTTTGCCTTTTAAGACTTTGAAGCCGCTGGCATACGGATGCCCGCCGCCACCAAAATGCTCGGCAATCTTATCGGCGACCCCGCTGCCGTAATTGCAACGGATTTTCGCGGTTACACGGCCGTCTTTATAAACTTTGAAAGCTATGGCTACCCGTACGTTCTTGGCAAGACGCATATCATCCAGCACAAGCATAGATGGATTGTATAGCGGGCTGAACTTTTCTATTTCTTCCCACGGAATTGTCACTGTAGCAATGGTTTCGTCTTTATGGAATTCCACCCGCTCCAGCAGCTGGCCCTTATAAGGAATAAGCACGGCTTCACGCTTCATAGTTTCGCGGCGGGCATTGTCTATCTTCGCCAGCGAGACGCCGCTTTCCACCACTTCACCGATAATATGAATAGCCCGGGCGGTAGTGGATTCGCTGGTCAGGCCCAGGCTATCGCTAAGTATGGCGATAGCTATCAGCTCTTTGGATTCCAAGTTCATCGGCCAATTAAGCTCGGTTGCCAGCTCGTAAATCAGCTCGCTAGTAGACACAGCTGGGCGGTTGTACATCACCTTGGCGAAGCTGATGGTAGCCTGTGAACTATGGTGATCGATGACTATAGCCGGTCTGGTTGCCAGCCAATTCTTAGTGCCATTCTTGTTTAGCTGTTCTAGCAGGGCATCGCTGCTAGTATCAACTATTATGCTGGCATCAAAATTGGAGGGCAGTTCGGTTATTACCCTGTCACTGCCAGGCAGATACATAAGGTAAGAAGGCAGATCTACACCGCAGTACAGTGTAACTTCCTTGCCCAGATCACCAAGGATATGCTCTAAAGCCAGCGAACTAGCCAGACTATCCCCGTCCGGATTATCGGCTTGGACTATGACTATATGATTTGATTGGCTGATAATCTCATTAATCTCAGCCGCTTCCGGAATATTGCTCATTACTGTTTATTTTACACTACTGCAGTTCTTACAGAAGTGCCTGACGGCCTTCCAGGGCCCTAGTCAAGGTAATTAAGTCAGCGTATTCCAAATCGACGCCTACCGGCAAACCGCGGGCCAGACGGGTAACTTTGACCTTTCGTGCGCCCAGCTGCTGTGTTAGCAGTAAGGCCGTGCTCTCGCCTTCAACGCTGGCGTTCGTGGCCAGGATCAATTCCTTCACTTTGTCTTCATCTACCCTATCGACAAGTTCTTTTATGCGCAGCTGTTCCGGGCCTATACCATCGATCGGTGATAATAAGCCGCCCAGCACGTGGTATGTGCCTCGGTAGCTGTTGGTCTTTTCTAGGGCTACGATGTCGAAGGGTTCGGCTACGACTGCTACGATAGTTTTATCGCGCTTGGGATCAGTATATAGCGGGCTTAATTCCTGGCCTGGTTCAATCAAAGCGAAGGTTTTCGGGCAGATAGCAATGCCGCTATGCAGTCCAGACAAAGCTTCTGAGAGTTGATCGGCTTTTTGCGGCTCGCTCTTCAATATGTAATAGGCATAGCGCTCAGCTGTGCGGCTGCCTACACCAGGCAGCTTGGCGAACGCTTCTATCAATGAGGATAGGGCTTTAGGAATTATCGGATTCACTGGTTAAACGAAATCTTTCTAAGTAAGTTACTTTTAAAGCCCAAGGTTTCCGAGAGCACCCATCATTGGCTGCATCTTTTCAGCGGCCAACTGCTGGCTTTGATTTATCGCTTCCTTAACGGCTTCACTAACCCAGAGCTCTAACTGGCCGATGTCTTCCAGATCTACGAATTCCGGATCAATCTTGATCCGTTTGATCTTTTGGTCTCCGGTTATATCTACGATAACTGCTCCATCACCTGCTTCTACGGAAATTATTTCATTCTGCAGTTCTTTCTGGAGTTTTCGGGCTTTCATTACAAGTTTGGCTTGATCGAATTTATTCACTTTAACATCCTTCCTTTACTTCTTATTTTAGCACGTAAGACTGCCTTACTTCAGTAGTCGTCGGCCAAGCTAGCAGACTGTAGCGGATGCCATATAGAATATGGATCGAGATGATTCCGAACATCATAAAAATAGCGAAACCTTTGGCCAGGGGGTTCTTTGGAAATACCTGCCGCCACTCTACGAACAGATAGCGCAGACCCATACCGCAGATAAACGCTATCATTGGCAGCGCCATCATCAGTATCGCTAAGCGGTGGTTGAGGGCCGAGAGGATTATGATAATAAGCAAGCAACTGTTCAACCAGAAGAATTGTTTCCGCAAACGGACCCACATAACGTATGTTCCGAATATGAACAGGCCTATCTGTACGGCGTTCAATAGCGCCAAACGTCCAACGCTCAGACTGTCGACCGCTCTAAGACGTATGAATAAGTCCGAGAACGTCCAGGCAAGATCACGCGCGAATGCCTGCGGCTGCGGCCAGCTGCCAGGGATCAATAGCCAGGATTTCAATAAATCAGAGTTTATTACAAAGGAATAGATCAATGGGCTGAGCAATATGACGAATAGCGCTCCCAGACCTAGATTAAGAGCCAGAGTATTATCTTTTATGATGCCGAACAGATTCCGGCCCCAAAAAAGCGAACTTATCAGATAAATCCAAATCAGGCCTGGAATATAGAAACTCAGAGCTAAAATAACAACTAATAGTGCCCAGTAAAATCTGTTTTCCTCATTCCGCTTTAACATCTGATAGGCGAACAGGAAAGCTATCGGCAGAGTATAGGTAATAATTGGCGTGGCGGTTCTGGAGGCTACCAGATAAATCGGCGTCAAGGCCAGAAGTAGTACAGTAAGCAGGGCGATAGATTTGCCGAACCAGATCTTTAAGACGTAAAAGAACATGACTAATATGGCCAAAGAGAAGATCACTGAGGTTAAGCGAAGAGCGAATATGTGGCCGCCGCTCAGGCGGAAAAGTATGTTCTCTAGAATCTTATAGGGCGCAAATAGCGGATTATGAAAGATATTGATAAGTTTGGCGCCGGTTCTGGCACTGACCTCCGCGGTACTTAAACCGACGGTCTGTGAGCCAAGATGCCAGGAAAATATGGCGAATGGCACACCGATAGTGAACAGATAGAAAAAACTAGTTCGCCAAAAATTAATACTTGGCCAATTCCTCCAAAGAGTTCGCATAACTATTAGTATAGCAATTAATCGAAAGGCTGATTATGCTTACTATCTAAATCGCGAAAACGCTGTCTATCGCGGTCGAAGTATAGGTCAATATTACGGGTCGGGCCGTTGCGGTGCTTCTTGACCAATATCTCCGTGACATTCTGCTTGTCGGTCTCTGGATTGTAATACTCTTCGCGGTAAAGGAAGGCCACGATGTCGGCATCCTGTTCGATGGATCCTGATTCACGGAGGTCTGCCAGCTGAGGAATCTGCGGGCTGCGGCTTTCAACCGATCGACTTAACTGACTGAGGGCTACTACCGGCACATTCAATTCGCGAGCCAAAACTTTCAAGCTGCGGCTGATTTCCGAGATTTCCTGAACCCGGTTAGCGGAAGTAGCATAGCGGGAACCGCCGCTCATAAGCTGCAAGTAGTCAACCATTATTACGGCCAGTGGATGTTGGTGATGCAGACGTCGGGCTTTCGTTCTCAGGTCGGCCACAGTGATACCAGAAGTATCATCAATAAAAATCGGCGCTTCAGCTAGCTGGCCCATACCGGCACTTACTCGCTCAAAGTCTTTGTCGGTCAGGCCTTCACCGGTACGCAGCTTCCAAGCATCTACTCCCGCTTCGGCAGCCAATAGCCTGTCTACTAATTGTTCTTTGCTCATTTCGAGACTGAATATCAGCACTGACCCCTGATTGGCTTTAGTGGCTATATTGAGTCCGATATTGAGCATCAGAGCCGTCTTACCCATTGACGGCCGGGCGGCAATAACTATCAGGTCCGAGCGTTGTAAACCGGCCAGGAGCTTGTCTAAGTCTTTCAAGCCTGTCGGAATACCCCGGATGCCGCCTTTATTACGGTGCAGGTCGTCTAATCGGTCAAAGCTGTCACCCAGGATAGATTCCAGGCTGGTGATATCCTGCTTCACGTGCTTTTGGCTTACCTCGAACAAGCGGGTTTCGGCTTCTTCTATCAGTTCTTGCAGAGACTTATTCTCATCAAAGCCGATACTGGCGATATCCTGAGAAGCTGTGATTAATCGCCGCCTGATAGCCTTATCGGCTACGATCTCGGCGTATTGTTCCAGGTGGGCGGCGGTCGGAACCAAGTTTGTCAGCTCTGTCAGATAGCTGGAGCCGCCTACGCTATCCAGCCTACCCATATTCTTAAGCTGGTCGCTAAGCGTCAGGATGTCTAACTGGCCGCGCTTATCGTGTATGGTGCGCATAGCCGAGAAAATGGCCTGGTGCCGCTCATCAAAGAAATCGATAGCGTCAATTTGATCGCTGATTTTCATAAAGCTGTCGCCGTCAATCAAAAGACTGCCAAGCAAACTGGCTTCTATATCCAGATTTTGAGGCTGCGGGGACGTTCTTGTCGGCAGATTATCCATAAATTACCCTATAAACTTCTATATCAAGATTCTAACACTTCGGCGTTGCCAAATATATTGCTAATGGCCTTTAAACTGCCGCTGTCGGACTTCTCGGCTTTATAAAAGTCCTGCTCCTCGGGATTGCCGGCTTGAGCTAAATTCTTATCAACTACGCACTCCAGACTGATTTTCTGGCCGAAGAGCGTTTCGATTGCCTTGCTTATTATGTCCTTATTGGATGCCTGGTTTATCTTTTTTTGATGCAGCGGGAATTCAAAGCACAGTTTAAGCCGTCCGTCTTCGTTGATCGGCGTAGCTAGACGCAGCGCTGTATATAGTGAGGCGGTCTTAGATTTGATATGTACCAGCAATTCCTCCCACTTCTCGAGGTCAAACTCTCCAACGACCGCTTCGGCAATGACTTCTGGGGCATCTGCATCAGCTTTGTCTTCGATCTTCACGACCACAGTTTCTTCCTGTTCGACTTCTTTTTTCTTAGAACCTTCTTTAGGTGTCAATTTCGAATCCTGTTTAGGTGCGACAATTGGCTGCGGCAGTGGAGACGTGGTGTCTGTGCTTACTTCAAGTAGCAGAATCTCCAGACTTTCAGCTGGTTGGGCACTAGATGGGATAGTTAGCAACTCTTTTAGCAGGTAAAAATCGGAAGGCTGTGACTTGTTGGCTGAAACTCGCTGGCGTAGACAATCAGATAAGGCTTTTGCCAGTGCCAAAGGATCGGTGGCTACTTCGTTCATCTCGCTAAGCGTGCTTAATACTTCGGCGGGTTGATGGGCATCTATCGCGGCTATCAGACGATCAATCGTTTCAGTACGGGGTAAACCGAAGTGCATTTGCACGTCTTTGGTCGATATGTGTTTTCCGAGCGAAGATAATTGATCGAGTAAACTGATACTGTCACGGAAGCTGCCACCGCTATGCTTGGCGATAAGTTCCAGCGCCTCACGGTCAATATTTATCTTCTCGCTCTTGGCGATGGATTCCAGGTGGGACGCCGCTTGAGCGGGATCGGCCGCTTTAAAATTGAAGTGCTGGGTGCGGCTGATAATGGTCTCGGGTAATTTGTGAGATTCAGTGGTGGCCAGGATGAATATGCAATGCTCCGGCGGTTCTTCTAAAGTCTTTAGCAGCGCGTTGAAGGCTTCTTTGGTCAGCATATGCACCTCATCGATGATATAAACCTTGTATTTGGCTGAGGTCGGGGTGATGTGCACCTTGTCGCGAAGGTTCCTTATCTCATCTATGCGCCGGTTACTGGCGGCATCAATTTCAATAATGTCCAGGTGGATTTCTTCGCCGGTGTAAGGCAGTTTATTGACTTCGTGAGCCAGAATCCTGGCTACGCTGGTCTTGCCGACGCCGCGTGGGCCACTGAACAGATAGGCGTGGCTTATCCTGCCAGTCTTAATGGCTGTTTTCAAGGTTTTGGTGATGTGATCCTGACCGATCACTTCATCGAAAGATTTTGAGCGATAGCTCCTATATAATGCTTGGCCCATTAACAATAATTATAACCCGCTTGCCCTATGCTTCGGTGTTGTTGAATTTTATAGTGCTAAAGTGCGGCTTCAAGTGCGGCCCATTCGGCATCCACCGCTGGGTCTTCTGGCACATTCACGCTGACCTGATCGCCTGGTTTGGCTTTGAAATAGGTTACGCTAGCTAACAGTACTCGATACTGCTTGCCGCCGACATCTACGAAATAATGACCATCTTTCTGATCCAAGACACCTACGACCTGTCGCCTAGGAATTGGCCCGATCTGCTTATACATAAAGGCGCCGTCATCGGCGATAGTCAGCTTTAAGATATCACCCTGTACTAATTTGGACTTGCTAGCGTAATTAGCGGGTACGGGATAGGTCTTGCCGTCGCTGCCGACCATATTCTGTCCATCAAAGACACCCTCGATAACTTTGCCGAGGGCCTTATCTTTCACCTTATCAACCAGTACGGTATCGTCACCAACTAAACTAACTAACAGCTCTTTTGTGGCTGCCAAGCTAGTCTCGGCCTCTGCTATTAGGGCCCGCAGACGTTTGATCTGTTTATCAGGTATATCTGCCATTTAGTAAGTGCTCCAACTTCCTCGTATTTGTTTCCCTACTATTACCCCAAAACTACCATAGTTAATCAAGTAAGTCAAAACCCGGTTCAATTCTGTGGATAAGTATTTATTGATAATTCAAATATAAAAGCCCTGCAAAAAAAGCAGGGCCTATATATAGTTTTTCTTAAACTTAAGCTAGTTCTACTGTAGCACCAGCTTCTTCAAGGGCTTTCTTAGCTTCTTCGGCTTCGTCTTTGCCAACCTTTTCCTTAACAGGCTTTGGTGCGCTGTCGACGATGGCTTTAGCTTCGCCTAGGCCAAGACCGGTTAGGTCTTTAACGGCCTTGATTACAGCGACTTTCTGAGCGCCGGCATCCTTTAAGATGACGTCGAATTCGCTCTTTTCATCGGCAGCTGGAGCCCCACCTTCACCGCCTGCAGGGGCGGCAACGGCAACGGCAGGAGCTGCGGCACTTACGCCCCAGTACTCTTCCAAGAATTTAACGAACTTGCTGATTTCCAGAGCGCTCATTTTATCTAGCTCTGCTGTCAGTTTTTCGAACTCTTTAGGTACTTCTACCTTTGCTTCATTTTCGGCCATAATTATCTCCTTAAAATTATTCTTATCCTAGTTGGTCTGCACGGGCGTTCAAGACGTTCAGAACACCGCGGACGTTGCCCGCTAATACGTTGGCGAATCCGCTGAGTGGAGCGGCAATCGTACCGACCAGCTGAGCACGTAACTGATCCTTACCAGGTAAGCTGGCGAGGGCTCGAACATCATCGGCGCTTAAAAACTGCCCATCTGAGCTTAAGCCGCCTACGAATTGTACTTGCGTTTCCGTCTTGGCGAAGTTAGCCAGGCTGGAAGCCGGTGCTACTTCGTCTTCGGAATTGAAAGCGTAAAGCAGCTGACCGTTAAATAGATCCTGTGGGACATCTTCAAAGCGTTTGTCGGCCTGAAGGGCTAATTTAAACAGTCGGTTCTTTACAACTTTAACCTGAGTTCCGTTTTCACGGGCCTGGGCACGCAGAGTCTGCATTGCCTTGACGGATGTTCCATCGTACTGGGCAATGACAGTAAGCTTGGAGCTGCCCAGAAGTTCGCTGACTTCAGAAACAACTTCTCGCTTCTTATCTTTACTTAATGCCATATCTCTATCCTTAAAGTTATTTTTCTACTTATCTGTACCTGATTGTTAATGAACGATGTTCTTGGTGTGCAGCTGAAAAATTAAAAAATCTTCGGTTTTCACCAAAGACTTATCAAAGATTGACTCAATTTTTGATTAGTCACCTAGGTAGCGTACTTAGTCAAAAAGTTACTTTTGAAGCTACTGTCTCTGGCTGCTAGGTATAAATCTAGCACAAAAAGGGCTCTATATCAATGTTTTTTCTTCTTAGGACGCCGTTTTTGGGAGGGCTTTGAAGACTGGTTAGGATTTCTATTTAGCCAGCTAGCGATCTGAGGGTGCGCTTCGCCGACTACGTTCTTAAAGGCTGCCACCACTTCTTTCGCTACGGAATCCTTAACATCTTGGTATAAGGCTTTTAGGCTTTTGGCATTGACGGAAATCTGCCAACGAATCTTATGGCCACTTAAGGTGGCATAGGGCAGATTGGACTCCCCGGAAGAGGACTGTAAACTATTGAACAACTCCAGAAATGAATCGAACAACTCCATATAGACGTCTTCGGCGCCGCATTCTTCAACTTGACTCGGAACGTCATAGCCATAGCGGACGGTCGGTTGCTGGGTAGTAATTTTGATATCTGGCAGGGCGGCTGCTATCTCGAGCACCGATACTCTGTCGGTAATGGCGTCGATCTTGTAGGTAGGGATTAACAGCAGTTCGGGATTAGATGCCAAAGATTCAGCTAAGGCTTTGGCCTTCTGCTGATATGTCCAGTTATCTAGGGCCAACAATATGTCGTCGCGAGTAAGATCGCTTAGTGAATAAAGTCCGTCGGCCAGTAATTCGAATTCATTGCGCGGCGATGCGCTGACCAGCACCGGACTCTCGACATCAGACAGGTTCTGCGGAAGCTTAGACAGCGCCAGCTGATTTATAATCTCGTTTAGAGGGGCGGGAGCCGCTGGAGTCTTATCGTCTGTCTTGCTTGAAGCTGTTTTTATGCCGCTGGAATCTATTGCCTGGGCCAGTTTTGGCTCGAGAGCGGCAATCTCTGGGTTATTATGAGCTCTTAATCTGGTGAGCACGTCACCGAACTCATCTTTATTTAGATTGATACTGACCTGGAGCAGGGCACCCATTGGAATGGCCCGACGGGCGTATTTTGAACTAAGCTGCGTAGCGTTTTTACGATTATTTATCTGTTTGGCAGATTGGTGCAGTTTCTGGTAGATTTTCTGATGCTCGGCAATGGCATTGATGTAGGCGGCTTTGTATATCACCAACAAGTCCTTACTCAAGCTGTCCGGAATATAGAAGTCGTAGTTCGTGCCGTCGCCGTTCCAGCTGCTTTGCCAGTCTATCTCGAGCCTATGTCCCATTTTTGACAGTTCCGATGCAGCCTGCAAACTGAGCCGTTTTATCCGCCACTTGAATTCGTGAGCACCATTGTCTGCAGGATTAGGTTCGGAAGTAGCTGGTTCTTCCGGTGTGTAGCCAATAAAGTCTTTTCTCTTCTTTATCTCAGGCGTCTCCTTCTGCGGTGGCTCAGGCAGGTACTCGCTGGCAACTTTCCATATCTTGCTATTGATCGTTTCAATATCTTCAAGCTTGGAATTAGCTACACAATCAATCGCCATATAGTCTTTCGGGAACAATTCGCACAGCAGGTCATAGGTCTCTACGGAACGCTTCAGATGATTCATATCGGCTTCGTGCTCGTCGTGACTTAGCTCGGTGTAATTCCTGGCAGCTTTTTGCTTGATAAGCTCGTATGAGACTTCTGCAGGCACCCTTAAGAATATGTTGATGTTCGGTCTGGGGATGTTCAGTAGTTGGAATTCAAGGCTGTCCTCCCAAACGAAGAAACTGCGCTTTTCGACTGGATCGTTGAATTTGGCGCCTTGGTGAGCCATATTGGAGCCGACGTAACGGTTAGATAAGACGACTTTACCAGCAGCCAGAGCTTCTTTTATGTCTATGCCGGCTTCATAGCGGTCGAGTGCGAAGAATAAAGAAGCCGTATAAGGGCTAATGGCAGCAGCCGGGCCATACTGGCCGTTAAGATAGCGTTGGACAAAATGGCTGGACGCTTTGTCGTAGCGCGGAAAATCGAATACCTCGACGTCATAGCCATTGTCGATCAACCTTTTCTTGAGGAGCTCGAACTGAGTCGTCTTGCCCGACCCATCAGAACCTTCTAATACTATAAAAACACCGGGGTAAGTCTGCATCCAGATTCCTTTTTGCTGATACTCTTCCCCACCCTTATTTTGATTGTAAACCTTTAATCTTAATCGGCATAATCCTACTGTCTTTGTAGGCGCGGGGAAGCATCTGCTGTGGAGACCAGCTTTCTACGAGGGCTTGCAGGTCAGCTGCCACACCTGGCTGGTATTTCCCGCTGAGTTTCTTGTACTCACCTTCTACCTGGCCTGTTTCATAGAACACCATCTGGGCGATACGCTCACCCACCGGCAGTACGACGTTCTCGTGCTGGTTCATATTGTAGATTTCCAGAGTCCAGCGGTTGATATAGCCAGGATCGCCCCAGCCAGCATCCAAGCAGACGGCTACGCCGTTGCGTCCCCACGTGCTGCGGGCTTGTAAGGTACTAGTTCCCGGAGCTTTGATACCTATGAATTCGTGGGTATGGGCCAGAATCCGCTCACCAGGTCTTAGCACGATAATAGGATGATTAGCTGGGATGCCATCAAACAATTGCCGGCCGTTAGCTTTAGCCCATTTACTGTGCACTTCGGCTTGATAGGGCCCGTCAAAATATCGGCTGACATCTTTTGGATCAAACGGGTTATAGAATCCGCTGCTGCCGGTCCGCTCAGTCCGGTAAAACCAATCACCTAAGGTAACGTCGACGCTGCTGCCGGCGATGTTCTTATCTACTAGCGGGTGGCATACGACATGCCCGGCTTTTATGGCCTCGCGGATTTGTTTGTTGCTATAGACAGACATTGTTTGGAATATACCCCCATTGATATTTAATCTTTAGTCTAGCCGTTTTTGCATAAGGCTAGCAAGCATAAGCGTAGCGCTTAGCTGATGTCTACTTTTATACCCGGCCCCATTGTCGTTGTGACGTAGGCGCTTTTGATGTAATTTCCTTTGGTGCTGGCTGGTTTGGCGTTCTTGATGCTAGCTACGACGGCATCGGCGTTCTGCTTGATCTTATCAAGACCGAAGCTGACCTTGCCGATACCAAGATGAACTATACCGGCCTGGTCAACACGATACTCCACCTTACCGGCTTTGGCTTCGGTTACGGCCTTGCCGACGTCGTTGGTCACGGTGCCGCTCTTTGGATTAGGCATCAGGCCTTTTGGCCCTAGCATACGGGCGTATTTACCAAGTTTTGGCATAAGCGCCGGTGTGGCGATAAGAACGTCGAACTCTATCTCTTCTTTGTCTAGCTTGGCTAGCAAAGCTTCAGAGCCAGATATGTCGGCGCCTGCGGCGCTAGCTTCTTTGGCGCCCTCATCATCTGCGAGTACGGCGATTCGGATGGTCTTACCGGTTCCACCCGGCAGAATTATAGTCTCGCGGATATTCTGGTCGGCCTGCCGCGGATCAACTCCTAGGTTGATGTGCATCTCTACTGTGGCGTCAAATTTGGTCGGACTGGTCTTTAAAGCTATATCCAGCGCGTCATTGAGCGAATATATTTTATCCTTCTCAAGCTTCTGGGCAGCTTCGCGGTACTTCTTGCCGGCGCGCTCTACCTTGCTGCGGGCCGGTTTCTTGGCTTCGGCAGGTTTTTCGGCCGGAGCTTCCTTCTTGCGAGTCTCTTTAGCCTCTTTTTGCTCAGCTTCACGCACAGCTTTGGCGCTGCGCTTTCCGGCTTTCGTAACTTCTTTTGCCTCGGTCTCTTTAGGTTCTTCGGCTACTGGAGCGGCTTCAACTATCAGCTCAGCTTCCTTTAGCTCTTCTTTTTTGGTCTTCTTCTTGGCTTCTGCCATATTCACTCCTTCGTGGTGCGAACGGCATTATTTGCTAATGCCTCCCACTTGATTTAATTTACGATTCTACTTCAATGCCCATACTGCGGGCCGTACCGGCAACCATTTTTTTAACGGCGTCAATGTCATCGGTGTTCATATCTTCAGCCTTGGCCTCCGCGATCTGCGTCAGCTGGGTATCGTTTAGCTTTTTAGCTAGCTTCTCACTGTTGGGCTTACCTGAGCCTTTGTCTACGCCCAAGGTGCTTAAGATCAACTCATCAGTAGGTGTGCCAACCACACGCCAGCTCATAGTCCGATCTTCATAGATAGTGATGTGAACGGTTACCATCTGGCCATTCTTATCTTTGGTCTGGTCATTGAAAGGATTGATAAAATCCATCATATTGACGCCGTGTTGACCTAAACTTGAGCCGACTGGCGGCCCGGCGCTGGCCTGTCCGGCTCGGATCTTCATCTTTAAATTAGCTTTTACTGGTTTTGTAGCCATTTATAATATCTCCTTAGACTCTCTTGACCTGAAGGCCATCCAGCTCAACCGGTGTTTCGCGGCCGAACATATTTACTAATACTTTAAGCTTGCCTTTTTGGGCGTCAATTTCGTTAATAGCGCCGTCAAAACCTTTGAATGGGCCATCTACGATATTCACTACTTCGCCAACTCGATAATCGAACTTGTGCTTCGGCTCTTCTCGGCCCATACGCTTCAGTATCTTGGCGATTTCTTCTTCTTCGACAGGTGTCGGCTCGGTGCCAGTACCTACGAAGCCGGTGACATTCGGTGTATTTCGGACGATATACCAGGCATCTTCACTTAACTTCATTTCTACCAAGACATAGCCCTGGAAAATGCGCTTCTCAACGACTTTCCGCTTGCCGTTCTTGATTTCTATCATCTTTTCCTTCGGCACCAGGACCTGGAAGATCTTGTCGCCCATATCCAGGCTTTCAGCACGCTGACGGATTGATTCAGCCACCTTTTCTTCATAACCGCTATAGGTATGGATGGCATACCACTGTTTCGTAGAGTCGTATCGTTTGCTCAAATTGATAACCTCACTTTAATACTAAGTTCTTAAATATAATGTCCAGCACCTTGTCTACTCCGGCTACTAAGCCGCCAAATACTGCTGCGAAGATAAAGACCGCCAGAGTAAGGCGCCAAGTTTCTTTGCGATTGGGCCAGCTTACCAGCTTTACCTCGCGCCAAGAATTTATCAGATAGCGTGGCACGAATACTTGGCCAATCCGTCGAAGGATCCGTCCAGCCCGGTTGTCCGGCAATTTTGGACCTCTGATTTTTTTTAGTGGCTTGGCTAAGACAGCGGCTCCACCTCTGATTCTTCGCTGTTTCTTAGGAGCTTCGGCTTTGGTCTTAGCTATTTCTACGCGCTCTCGGACGGTTGGAGCCGTCTTTCTGATTCTGGGTTTTTTAGGTGTAGCCATACTTTCTTCCGTTATTCTCCTGCCAAACAAAAACCTACTCTAATGAGTAGGTCGATATGTCAATACTACCGGAAGTTGCGTGTTTTGACAAGAGATTTACTTCTTTAACTTCGAATATTTTCGGGCAGAGATAAATTCGGTATATGCAATTTGAAAGTAGTGCCCTTATTAAGCTCGCTGGTTATCTCTAGCTTGCCTTCTAGTAAGCGAACAAGTTTACCGGTGACGTATAGCCCCAAGCCGGTACCATGTTCTTTTTTTACCCGGCTATCTTCACTCCTGAAGAATTTCGTGAACAGTTTTTTTTGCTCACTTTGACTAATACCAAAGCCGGTGTCGCTGACAATGAATAATACGCCGCCGTTCTCTACGCTGGCCTGCAAGCTGATTTGGCCTTTTTCAGTGTATTTCAAAGAGTTGGTAATGAAGTTCTGAAGTATTTCCCGGACATACAGCCGGCTGCTGATAAGCTTCTTTACGCCAACGGTTTCAACCTTGAGTTCCAGGCCTTTTTTTGCCGCCTGCGACTGATAATCATTAGCTACGGCTTCTACCAGCTCAGCTACATCGATAATCTCAATTTCCAGGGCAACCTTACCGCGCTCAGCTCGTGATAGCATCGCCAGATCATTAATCATCGTGCTCAGAAAAACCACTTGGCTGTGAGCCGATTCCAGAGTCTGGATGACCGCCTCTGATACCTGGGCCTTGCTAGCTAGTAGAATAGCGTTGCTAATACTGCCTTCGGCGATCGTAACGGGTGTGCGCAGCTCGTGGCCAGCTACGCTGACGAATTCATCCCTCTCTTCTTCTACCAGTTTCTCGCGCGTAATATCGCGGATTATAATCACGAATCCGCCGCTCTGAGTGCTGCCATAACTACCCTGAACTGGCGTGATGCTGATGAATATATTGATAGAGCTGCCATCTTCATATCTCAATCTGACGTCGCGGCTGGTGTATCCGGAGGGGTTTTGCATAATCAACTTCACGGGGTCGAGAGGGCCACCTGACTTGTCGGTGATTTTTAAGATGTCCGGCAGCAACTGTCCGTTGATACTGTTCAGATCCAAGATGTCTAACATCGCACCGTTAGCCAGAACTACATAAAAAAGCGGGCTCAGGGCGATCACACCGTCACTCATACTGTTAATAAGCGCCACTAATCGCTGATGATCCAGATGTTCAGTTGGCGTGGCGGCAGGGGCGGCCATCTTTCTTTTAAGCATAACTGTTATTAATTATGCCATAAGTTGTCTGGGTCTTTAGCAGTCGGGCAGCAAGGTCGGGCTATAGGCCCTGATTTGTTTGCGCAGCTCCGCGACGTGCGGCAGCCGGCTTTTTAGCTCGTTCCAGAAGGCTTGCTGGTGATGCATATGACGTGTGTGGGCCAGCTCGTGCAGAAGCACGTAATCAATCATCGCCCACGGCAGCTGTACAAGGTAGATACTGAGGGTTATGACCCCAGAGTTATTACAGCTTCCCCAGCGAGCTTTTAATTTGCGGATTTTTACCTCTTTATAGCTATAGTTGTGCTCGATGGCCAATTGCCTAAGGCGTTCGGTCAACAAATTTTGAGCTTCGATTCTCAGTGCGCGCTCACATGCCTGCTCAATCGTATCGTTAAGCGCACTGGTGCCTGAATCGGGCTGGACGGTGATTCTGACCTCCTGTCCTACTAACCTGGTGGATGTTTTGCCGTCATTCGACTCAATTATGACCAATCTATGACTTTTGCCTATCCTCGAACCGTTGATAAGGGGCTTTACGCTGCGCGTACCAAGGTGTTTAATAATCCAATCTTGTCTCTTCCTGGCAAAGTCCAGACCGAGTGCGTAGGGCATATACACCGGCAAGCTGACTCGGACTCTTTGCCTCTGATCTATGCTGAGACGCATATTCTTGGCGCCTTTTCTTTTGACGACCAGAACTTCACCTACCCCACTGAGATTATAGATTTTTTGAGGCATAGATTATCTTATTGTGATGTTGCGACGGCTGAAGTCTACTCGGCCGTTATGCGGATTAGGCACTAGATTGACTAACTCCGGTTTAGTCATATTGCTTTGGACATTGCCGCTGCTAATAAGGCTCATTTGATAAAGGCGGTTGATTATGGCGGCTTTCTGAGTCGTGAATGTGTGCTTACCGCTGATCACCAGGTAATCCTCGGCCTGCGGGTTTTGCATCGTTGATAAATGCTTGTTAAAACTCTCCTGGCTATGGTTCTGAGCGTAGCGGTCGTCGGAAGTCCGTCTGTCGCGGTTCTGAATTCGGTAAAAGGCGCTTTCCGGATCGATCTGCAGCCAAATCATCAGTGAATCGGCCTTGTGTTTTTTGGCCAGTTCGCGGAGTTTGCGGCGCTGGTTGAGCCGCGTAGCGTTTATGTCATAGATAACGCTAATACCGGCGCCTAGGAATTCCTCGGCCATATAGTCCATCAGATGCGCTACGATGGCATTTTCTTGGGTGTCATAACGCGGAGTTTCAAAAAGTTCGCTGCGGATACGGTCGCCGTTGATGTGAGCTGCTTTCATAACGGTAGTCAAGCTCCTGGATACATAGCTTTTACCGGATCCGGGGAAGCCGTAAAAATATATCAGGAGGGGCTTGCTTAGCTCAACTTTACTCATCTATTGAGAAATAATAACACCACTGTTAATCAATATAAAGCGCTGTTGCTTATAGCTTCGCCCACAATCCGTCGCGATATGGCGAAGCAGATAGACTGTCGTTCACGATCATTTTTGGATAACTCCACATTGGCTTTGATCAGATCAAGTCCCGACTCCTTGGATGGATGTGAAATAAAATGCAGCGCGGCTGATTGCTTATCAAACTCTAAAAATGGCATTTCCGAAGAGATGAGAATGAACTCCTCGACGAGATGAGACATAATTGAGCGTTCCGGGCTTCTCTGCATAGTTCCTCGCATCTTGGCAGCTTTTAGTGGACGTACTTCGAACTATACCCTTAAATTTTTTACAGCAAAAATATATTCCCGGCGTACAATAAAGTTCTTGGAGGTAAGTGTATGGCAGAAGTTCCTAATGTAAAGCTACACAATGGTCTTGAAATGCCGCAGCTTGGTTTTGGGGTGTTCCAAATGAGTGAGGATGAAGCAGAACAGAGCGTAAGCGACGCACTGCAAACGGGATATAGATTGATAGACACAGCAGCTTCGTACAGAAACGAGGAAGCAGTTGGTCGAGGAATCAAAAAAAGCGGTGTGCCAAGGGAAGAAATCTTCATCACCACAAAACTGTGGGTTCCTGCAGTGAACTATGAGGGCGCAAAGAAGGCATTTGATACATCACTAGATAAACTTGGACTGGACTACATAGACCTATATCTTATACACCAGCCATATAACGACGTATTCGGTGCGTGGCGCGCTATGGAAGAACTTTACGAAGCTGGCAGAGTAAAAGCTATAGGTGTCTCGAACTTTGATAGTGCTAAAATTGTGGATTTTGTATTGAACAATAAAACTAAGCCAATGGTTAACCAGATAGAAACACATCCATTCAACCAGCAGGTTGAAGCTAGGAAAATACTAGACGAATATGAAATCGTACACGAAGGCTGGGCGCCATTCGCTGAAGGAAGACAAGATCTGTTTACTAACGAAACATTAAAGAAAATTGCTGAATCACATGGAAAAAGTACTGGACAGGTTGTTTTGCGATGGAATATACAGCGCGGTGTGGTGGCTATTCCAAAATCTACACATAAAGAACGCATTGAAGAAAACTTTGATATCTTCGACTTCGAACTGAACGATACTGATATGGCAGAAATAGCCAAGCTGGATGAGAATAAAGGTTTATTCGTTAATCACGCCGACCCAGAGTTTGTTAAAGCCCTTTATGCACGGGACACGAAATAACTGTTAATATTTCGGTTCAACTCCTGTCTTTCCCCGTTTTGTTTAAGGATAAACAAATAATTTTGGTAAGCAAAAGCTCATTAGTTTGTTGCGACGTGACAGCTCTAATGGACGTACTCCGTGCTTTAAAGGTGTGCTTTTGAGTTATATATTATTAATTTTATGAAATTTTCTAGCAATCGCTGCCCCCACCGCCGCCATAAGGAAAATTGGAGCAACCATAGCAGCACTTTCTGCATTATTTCCAATATTTGGATAATCAGTTTCAAATCTCGTATTCGACGGCGTAGCTATGCCTGTATTCTTATATGTAGCTACAGCCTTGTCGACAATATGCTCACTTGCGGTAGACATAGTAGTGCCTACTAACGCTCCCATCACAATTCCAATAGGAGTTATTAGATCTTCTTGAGGACGAATATCCCAATCAACTTCATTATTCGGGGACTTATTCATATGTGAATATTAGCAAAAAATAACTTTTAACAAAGTGCTTATATTAGGCAGGGAGGACAGGACTTGAGTTGCCATGCGCCTGCGCAAGCTGCAAGCAGCGCGCAAGGCGGCCAAGCAATGAAAACTCAAACAGCCGCCAGCTGTTCTCGCCTACCGGTTCAAATCAGCTTCGCCTACAAATTAAAACAACCGAGACAAGCTCGATTGATTTATTTTGGCAGGGGAGACAGGACTTGAACCTGCGACACCCGGTTTTGGAGACCGGTGCTCTACCAACTGAGCTACTCCCCTACGACAGCTTATATTTTAGGGTAAATCATCAAAATTATATAGCTGTAGTCCGAATTTTCTGCAACGGGGATCAAGTGTGACTCAAGTCACATTTGAAACGTCGGATTTTATGCTTTAATTACGGTTGTGCTTAGGCAATAAACACCTTATAATGATGATAAAATTACAAAAGGTATTTTGAAAAAATAAAACTAAAAGTGGGGGAACTTAAGCTTGAAGGTCTTGATGCTCGGATGGGAGCTACCGCCGAATAACAGTGGCGGCTTAGGTGTAGCCTGTCTTCAGCTATCTCGGGCTTTGGCTGATGCCGGAGCGGATATTGAATTTGTGTTGCCCTACTATCAAGAAGAATCATATGACTTTATGAGAGTCCACTCCAGTTCGCCTAAGACCCTAAGTGAATTTTCTAACTTCGGAGTTTATGAGAGCTACCGTTATTACGCTGAAGACGGTTCGGCCATAGATGTAGATGCCCTTGATCAGCAACTGGGCTACGCCAAGATGGTTGGCGGCCTGGTGGAACAGCTTGATTTTGATATTATTCACGCTCACGATTGGCTTACTTTCAGGGCTGCGCTGCTAGCCCGGGAACGCTCGAATAAGCCGTTAGTGCTCCATATTCACTCCATAGAGAGAGATAGAGCCGGCGGCCGAAACGGAAATCCATTGGTGCGCGAAATAGAGGCTACATCTATGCTGCTGGCCGATCACATCATCGCCGTTAGCGAACGCACCAAGCAGTCTATCGTAGATGATTATAAAATCCCGGCTGATAAGATAGAGGTCGTATATAATAGCATCGATACTTCCCTTTTCGAACCTATCGACAGCGATAATGCTTATAAATATCTGACTGATTTGAAGAAAGATGGCTGGAAAGTAGTGTCTAGCATCGGCCGCCTGACTGTCCAAAAAGGCCTATGGCATCTGCTTAACGCAGCGGCGTTGGTAATCGAAAAACAACCCAAGACCGTCTTCCTATTCGTTGGTGACGGTGAACAACGCAATGAATTGATAGAAATAGCCTCAGCCAAAGGCATCGCCAAAAATGTTATTTTCGCCGGCTTTCAGCGGGGCAAGAACTGGCGCGATGCTTACGGCATCGCCGATCTGTTCGTGATGCCTTCGGTGTCCGAACCGTTCGGCTTGACCCCGTTCGAAGCCGCGGCTTACGACGTGCCGGTACTGATAAGTAAACAGTCCGGTATAGCCGAAGTCTTCACTAACTGCCTTAAGGTGGACTTCTGGGATGAGCTTGAGATGGCCAACCAAATAATCAACGTTACCTCTAGCAACGGCCTAAGCCAGGATCTTAGGCACAATGCCAAGCAGGAATATCAGAAACTCAGCTGGAGCCGATCGGCCGATCAGATTATGAACCGGTATTTGGCATTCAAAGTTAAGGTAGCGGCATGAGTAAGGCTATCGTACTCTATCTGCACGCCCACCAGCCATTTAGGCTGCGCCATTACAATATCTTTGACGCTGCCAATCATCATAATTACTTTGACACCGATCACGAGCAGGACTATAACAACCGCGAAATATTGAGAAAAGTCGCCCACAAATCCTATACTCCGACCAATGAGCTGCTGATCGATCTGCTGGACAAACACCCTGATTTTAAACTGAATCTGTCTATAACAGGCTTGCTGATCGAACAGCTAGAGAACTGGGCTCCTGAAGTGCTGGAAAGCTTCAAGCGGCTAGTAGCGACCGGCAAAGTTGAGATTGCAGCCGAGACCTATTATCACAGCCTGGCTTTCTTCTATGACAGGGCAGAATTTGAACGCCAAGTAAAGATGCACGAGCAAAAGATCCAGGATATTTTTGGTGTAACCCCTAAGGTCTTCCGTAATACGGAGCTGGCATATAACAATGAACTGGCCAACTGGGCTGAACAGGCCGGCTATGACGGCATATTGGCCGAGGGTTGGGACCCGGTGTTGAGCTGGCGCAGTCCGAACTTTATGTACCGGCCGGTAGGCACGTCTCACATAAAGCTATTATTAAAAAACTATAAGATGAGTGATGATATCGCCTTTCGGTTCGGCAACCAGGATTGGAAAGAGTGGCCGCTGACCAGTGACAAGTTCAGCCATTGGCTAAACGAGACTACTGACGCCGAAATCTTCAACCTGTTTATGGACTACGAGACATTCGGCGAGCACCAATGGGAAGATAAAGGCATTTTCCAATTCTTAGAGAATCTGCCGGCTCAGTGGCTGGCCAACCAGGGCAATTCATTCGCGACTTTCAGCGAGGCCATCGACAAATACGAGTCGAAGGATTTCATTGACATGCCAAATACCGTTACCTGGGCAGATACCGAACGTGATTTGACTGCTTGGTTGGGTAATAATATGCAGCAGGAAGCCATCAGAGAACTTTATGCGCTTGGGGATAAGATACTGGCCAGTCAAGACTTGAAGCTGATAGATGACTGGCGACGACTGCAGACCAGCGACCATTTCTACTATATGTGTACCAAATGGTTCAACGACGGTGACGTGCACGCTTATTTCAGCCCCTATAGCTCACCATATGATGCTTTTATCAACTATATGAACGTTTACCACGATATTGTCTGGCGAACTGACAAGGTCAGGGCTTAGCAGAGATGGGACGCCCAGTAATCCTAAGCAATGGGCATATTTTAGTCGGTCTGGACGACCGGGCTACGGTTCACGATTTCTACTATCCCTATGTAGGGCTGGATAACCTGTCTAGTGCCCGTGAGCTAAATCATAAGGTTGGTGTGTGGGTAGATGGCCAATTTTGCTGGACCGATGATGAGTCGTGGCAAATCGATATCGATTTTGAAGAAAATGCTCTAGTGAGCAACATATCAGCCAATAACGAAAATTTAGGCGTCAGCTTGCACTTCAAAGACTTCGTTGACACCCGCTACCCAGCATTCTGTAGAAGCATTGAGATAGAGAATCATCATAGTCAGGCCCGCCAGATCCGCTTATTTATGCACCAGGCTTTTCAGATATCCCGCGCCGGCCGCAGCGATACGGCTATGTATGTGCCAAGCGGCAATTACCTGCTGGACTACAAAGGCTGGGCCAGCTTATTGATATACGCCAAAAACGAGGATACCGGTGCAGCCTTTGACCAGTTCGCTGTAGGTAATTACGGCATCGAGGGTAAGGAAGGTACTTTCAGAGACGCCGAAGATGGTGAGCTTAGCGGCAGTTTAGTGGAGCACGGCGGTGTTGATTCGGTTATGCGAGTCTGCCTAGATATAGAAGGCGAGTCCAAGGGCAAGGCCAGCTATTGGGTAATAGTATCTGACTCACAGTTCGACGCAGAAGCCATACATAACGTATTGCTAGAAAAAGGTCTGGAACACCGCCTGCAAAGCACCAGGCAGGCTTTCTCCGATTGGCTGGATAAGGCTATGCCCCAGCTCTCGAACCTGAAACCTGAGTACCAAGTGGCTGCCAAAAAATCCCTACTGGTCGTGAAATCTCATATTGATAAGCACGGTGGCATCATTGCCAGCTGTGATTCTTCTATTTATAACTACGGACGCGACTATTACAGCTACGTCTGGGCCCGTGACGGAGCTTTTACTCTATTGCCTCTGATAGAGCTTGGCTACCGTGAAGAAGCCGAGAAATTCTTTGAATTCTGTGCCGATACCATCCACCCCAGCGGTTATATGATGCATAAATATCAACCGGACCGCTCAGTTGGCAGTACTTGGCATCCACAGATGCATAACAACCACCCGGAGTTGCCTATCCAAGAAGACGAAACCGCCATTGTCCTCTATACACTTGGTAGATATCTGCAGGTATCCAAGAATGTTGATTTCGTACGAGGACTCTACAGCCACTTGATCAAACCGGCCGCTGATTTTATGAGCAAGTTCATAGATGATTCCACTAGCCTGCCCCATAGCAGCTACGATCTTTGGGAAGAGCGTTTCGCTACCCATACCTACACAGTCGCTGTCACAATCGCCGGGTTGGAAGCGGCCATAATGATGGCCAAAGTCCTCAATATGGAAGACTATGAACCCTGGCAAGAAGCCATTGAGAGGATCCATAAAGGCACGGACCTCTTGTTCGATCCTGAGAACAAATACTACCGTAAGAGCGTCTTTCTAGAGCCGGACGGCAATCTTACATACGACAATACCCTTGATGTCAGCTCTATGTATGGCTGCTACGTATTTTCAACCTTCAATGAAACGCGTTTGGCAGCTACGGTTGAGGCTATCGAGCAAAAGTTGCTTAATCAAAGCCCCTCCGGTGGAGCACCGCGCTATCAGCACGATAATTACTTTCTAACTAAACAGGAGTACCTGGGCAACCCCTGGATCATAACTACTCTGTGGATGGCCCAGTACTATATTGGTAAAGGTCGGAAGGATGATGCCATTGCACTCATCGACTGGACACTAGCTAAAGCCACATCCAGTGGGATGCTGGCCGAACAAGTTGACCCGGCAGATAGCCAACCAACAGGCGTTTCACCACTGGTCTGGAGTCATTCTACGCTAGCTGAAACGTTGATCCAGCTAAACAATATGTAAAATTTATTATTTGCGTTTTGGTACTACGTTTCGGCCGAGATTTTTCTTGGTCTCGACTTGCTTGGCGTTCACACGCTTTAGGGGGCAATACTTACTAAGTTCTACCTTTTCAGGGGTGTTCATAGTGTTTTTCGTTGAATAATAATGACGCTGGCCGCAAGCTTCGCAGGTCAGTCCTATAATTTTTCGTTTGTCGCCTTTTTTAGCCATAAAAAAATACCTTTCGGTTTAACAGGATTATACAGGTTGATAATCAATAAATCAAGGTGTTGGCGGTGCGTTTGACAGGTCAACAACAGGCATTACTTCGAAATATAGATTCGGTACTCTGCAGGTCTCGCTATTATCACTATTATGAAACTCCGCACCATCTTCATCCATCCTGGTTATCTGATTAGCTCTAAAGGATTCTACTGCTATCGGTTCTGGCTCTCCCGGTACATAAACATCTAGTGATGCACCCGGTACTACGACCATAAAGTTATACTGGGCGCCTCCAAATAGACTTTCGGTTACGGCTTCGCTGGTTACATTGTGAGCCAGATTCTTGAACTTCACTAGATCCGCCCACAGCGATTGGGCCTGAAGAATTTTTTCGCACAGTTCCATATCGGGCGTTCGCTCGGCTAGTGAATCGTCCAGCTTGTCGAAGATAGCTCTCGATGCGTCCATATCATTTAATTCCCCATCCATATGCGTTTAAGATACTTAAAGAAAGTCGTCGATTCAGTTACCTCTATCACCAAATAAAATACACCCTTTATGGTAGGGTGCAGTTGTGGAGCCGTGACCGAGACTTGAACTCGGGACCCCCTCCTTACCATGGAGGTGCTCTACCACTGAGCTATCACGGCATAACCTTGTACGCGACAATTTATTTTATCAGGAATCGCCCGCCTTCTCTACTGTCTGGTGGACCACATTAAGGGCTTCCTGAACCGAGGCTGCTTTGATCTTTGCCCCTGCGGCAGCTTTATGACCTCCGCCGCCCAGATTATTAGCTATTTTTGATACATCTTTTACGCCAGCGACAGCCCGGAAGGAGACGCCGTAAACACCACTCCCGCTACGCAGGTCAGGGTAAATCAGGAAGCCCCACTGCCGGCCTTCGATATTACGCAAGTAATCATTGGCGAATAGGCCAACGGCCATATGCGCATCATCGAAATTATCAAGCTCCTGCGCCGTTTCATCGGATAGATAACTAAAACTATAGCTCTGCGTTTGGTCTAGATTGGCAGCAATTTCTGCCAATGCCTTCATCGTAGCCAGAGAAAAGGTTTCCAAGCTGAACTTTATCTTTTCAATACTCACTCCGGCTTCGACCAATTCGGAAATTAATTTAAAAGTATCCTTGAACCGGGGATTCTCATAAATAAAACCACCTGTATCAGAGTATAGGCCCAACATTGCCGTTTGGGCGTAACCTTCAGGTTTACTAAGGCCTAAACGATCGAAACAGACTTCATAGACGTCCTGCACGGCCGCCGGGCTACCTTGGTTTATATAAACCTCGGCTACGTCGCGCCCTTCTGGCTCGTGATGGTCAATAATGACCAGCTTTGCTCCAGCGGCAACAGCAGATTGTCGAGCGGTTTCAGCGTCACTACGCGTGCAGCGCTTGTAGCTCATGGCGTCGACGATAAAAATCAGCTGCGGCTTTAGTTCATCGATAATCGCAGGTAGGCTTCCGACTTTAACATCCTGATAGCCATACAGAGCTTTGAGGTCGCCTGTGAGCTCTTCCGTAGCCATTGTGACGCTTTTATCAGGAAAGTTGGCTTTGAGGGTAGTGCCTAACAGCAGCAGAGAGCACAGCGCATCTGGATCGGGAGAGATGTGTGTCGTAATCAGTATATTGGCAGATTCATTGATCAGCTGTTGCAAGTTTTCCATATTAAGGACAGTATAGCTATATAAACCGGCTATGAACAGAGGTGGTTACTATTTTCTTAGGCCGACCTGCTCTACATATTTACTTAGAATTTGTTCAGCATCGAGCCCTTCAGTCGATAGGTAGCCATAGGCTACTATGAAGGCGTGCAGCGGTGGAAGGACTTCTATTTCGGCGCAAAGATTTGGATCGAAGTCATATTCATCACAGTAAGGCTGCATAAGATCCGCAATCTCTTTACTCATAGGACTTTGTTGATCGCTCTCTGTCTCAATTTGTTTTTCTTTTTTCATAACTTCTCCCCCTTCTTGTTAGGAAGTATCCATATATATAACAAATCTTCAATGATGCCTGTCACCAAATAAAAAAACACCCCTTTTAAAGGATGCTCTCTTATTGGTGCAGGGGGAGGGATTCGAACCCCCGAAGGCGAATGCCAACAGATTTACAGTCTGCCGTGTTTGACCGCTTCACTACCCCTGCAGGATTGAAGGACAACCAATGGTTTTCCTTCAACGCCACTATCGGAATGAATCCGATTTCCTGCTTGATGGCAGGAACCGTGGCTACTACCTTTCCTTATAGAAAAGGTAGTTCTTATGTAGATTGTAACACCGAACCAAAACCACTTTTAGGTGTTCTCGCAATTACATCTAAAAATGGAGCCGACGGAGGGAGTCGAACCCACGACCCGCTGTTTACAAAACAGCCGCTCTGGCCACTGAGCTACGTCGGCGTCAATAAAATAGAGCTTATTTAAAAAGCTCCAAGGCACAGTGTAACAGATAGGTTTATCAGATGACAACTCGTTTTGGCCGCAGGATTCTGCGGGCGCGGCCAGCTGGCAGTATGAGCTTGTCTAATTTCTTCTGTACTTCCCTGGCCTCTTCTTCCATTCCACGGGAATTATAGGCCTTCACCAGCAGGTTGTAGGTTTCGGGATTTGGCTCCAATTCGGCGGCAACATCCAATTCCTGAATCATCAATTTATCATTACCAAGCTTCTCTTGCACCTTGGCGTAAGCTATATGTCTGGCTGCGAGATCGTTCTCTAATTTTAATGCTTGCTCGAAGGCGGTAGCAGCTTTCTGATAATTTTCAGTTTCATAATATATCAGCCCGAGGTTGTGTAGGCTTGATGCGCTAGGCTCAATGCTGCTGGCAATCTCAAAGCAATCTATAGCGTCCTTATACTCACGTTGTTTAGCATAAAGGATACCCAGCCGATTATATGCAGCGGCATTCTTCTCATCGATCTTCAAGATGGTCAAAAGGGCTTTCTCGGCTCGCAACAAACGATTTTCTCTCATCCCGTGGTGGGCGATTTCCCAAAGTTTTGTTAAGCGATCGCCGATGCGGCGCGGTATGACTATCATATCGTTCTCGGATAAACGACTATGCCGATAGACAGCGGCGGCCATAATTATCAGTAGTGCCAATGCGTACATATCTAGTTAATTATACCAAATCTACACTTTTAGATTGTTTACCAAATGAAGAGTTGCGAACTTCAGTGAAGCGTTAGCTGCAAGCTTCTTTCGGATGCCCATCAATTCTTTTCTGGCTTTTACTAGCCGCCTAGCTTGTTCAAGCTCGCCGCGAGCGATATATGAGTGATTTACAGCCTCCAGAACACGGCTCAAGCCGCTCAAAAAGTCTGAGAGAACATTTCTATCTTTATTAAAAGCTTCCAAAAACAGCAGACGATCATAGCGGTTCAACGTCAGGAACTTCTTAGCATCGGATATAGATAACTTTAACGGTTCAGCCTCATCACTCAGCAGTCTAGAAAACAGTCCGGCATAACCTTTGCTTAGCTGCCAGGCACTGGTTACATCCTTCTCTTTGTGAGGCTTCTTGTAATATTCCAAGCTTTGTTCCAGACCGACAGGATGGACTTCTATTTTCTCCAGCCTCGAAGTTATAGTTTTAGCTACAGAATTAAGTGTTGGCATAGTAAGAATGAAAAGAGTGCTGGAATCAGGCTCTTCGATGGTTTTCAGTAGGGCATTTTGGGCCTCACCGCCCAGACGATTGGCTTCAGGTATCAACACGACTCGCCGCTCACCAGATTTAGAGACCTTAAGAGATAGACGGGATATCAGCTTACGAACGGCGTCAATCGATATTTCTTCTTTGCCATCTTCCGGCTCAACGATAAATAGCCGGCCATTATTAATCGCTGTCTCAGACGAAATGTTTAGAATCTTTTCAGCCAGAAATCTAGCCAACACTGATTTACCAGAGCCTTCGGGGCCGACTAAAGCCACAGCTTGGCCGGGGTTTTTCAAGTAGCTTTCCAGGCTATGCGCCGTTGAGGGGTGGATTAGAAGTTCGTTATTCATCAATTTTTCCCGCGAATCTGTTGAAATATTTAGGCGCTGGAGTTTCGAATATCTTCCTGATTCCTCCGGGTAATGTAATCTCTAGCTGCTGGGCGTGCAAAAACATATGTTCATTGGCCTCACCTTTGTAGACCTTATCACCGACGATAGGACAGCCTATATAGCTCATATGGACTCGCAGTTGGTGCGTCCGGCCGGTCTTAGGGTTTAACTCTATTAACGAATATTGTTTTCCGCCGCGAGTAAACTCCTTCAGCAACTGATAGTCGGTCTGAGCAGTTTTTCCGTTCGAGCCTGCCCTGAAAGACTGCGGGTTCTTGGGATTACGCTCTATTGGTACATCAATCCTGGCAGTATTCTCGCTCGGAACACCGCTAACGATAGCTAGATATTTTTTCTTGGTGCGCCGCTGCGAAAACTGTTTCTGCAGGAATGAAAGACTATCTTTATTCTTAGCTGCGACAATAACGCCGCTGGTGGCTCTGTCGAGACGGTGGACTATGCCGGCCCGGTTATTATCCGGGAATTCGTCGGTCAGTTTAGGCTTTATGAATGTAGCCACCGAAGCTTCATCGTTAAAAGCTCCTTTAGAGTGTGTAAGTACTCCAGCCGGTTTATTTATGACGATTACGTTTTCATCCTCATAAATAATTGGCAGCTCGATCATTGGCGGCTGCTTACCGATATCAGAGTCGTCTATCTGTAGTTTGTCGTTTTCCTTCAGCTTGTAGCCTGCCTTAAGAGGCTTACCTTCTATCTTCACCAAGTTTTTGCGGAATAACCCTTCTAGCGAAGAACGGCTGAATCTATCATATATTCGCGCAATCAATACGTCTGCTCTAGCGCCGGCTTCTTCTTTTGTGACCCGCAGTACTTTCACTTTACTTAAGTTCTATTTCCTTCTTAGCCCTACGGCTGCCTGCACTTTAGCAAGCGTAGAGTCGGCAACGGTCGTCATCTTGGCTTCGTCAGCCGTCATTTTGGCTTCAATTTGGGCTGAGTCGACCTCTTTTAGTTTAGACTGCACTGTCTCTAACAGGTCTTTTACGCTGTCGGCGGCAGCAGTCTTGAGTTCGCCGTAACTATCTTTGCCAACCCACTGTTGATTCACTTTGTCCTGATCTGTATCAGATGATAGCGCCAGGATTTGCAACAGGTTTGTGACACCTGGTTGCTTTCCCCAGTCATAGTTGATTTTGCCAACCGAGTCGGTCGTAGCGGACATAATCTTCTTGGCCGCTTCGTCTGGATTATCGCTCAACATAATCGTACCGGCTGGATCTTCTACGCTTTTACTCATCTTCTTTTCTGGCGTTCGCAAACTGCGGATCCGGACACCCTTATCGATGCCTACAAATTCTAGTTGCTTGTTCCATTCAAATGGCACGGTGAACAATTCCTGGCCAAACTTGTTGTTCATTCGAATCGCCAGATCCCTAGTCAGCTCCAGGTGCTGCCGCTGATCTTCGCCTACCGGTACCCACTTAGCACCGTAAAGCAGTATGTCGGCCGCCATCAAAACCGGGTAAATAAACAGTCCAGCTGATGTGCTGTCGTGTTCATCTCCGCCTTTCTCCTTGAACTGTGTCATACGGCCAAGCTCGCCGAAGTAGGTGAAGCAACTGAGGATCCAAGTCATTTCACTATGGGCGGGAATTCGGCTTTGTCTGTAGACATAAGTATCCGGGTGTTCTATATCAAGTCCGGCGGCAACATAGAGTCGCACATTATCGATTGTCTGTTGATATAGCCGGCTATGATCTATCTGCGTCGTGAAACTGTGCAAATCAGGTACGAACATATTCAGTTGATACTCGCCCTTAAGCTCGTGCTGCAAGCGTACCATAGGTTTGATAGCACCCAAGTAGTTACCAAGGTGAAATTCAGCATTAGACCGCAGCCCTGTAAGGATTACTTCTTTACTCATTAACAATAATTATACAGCCAGAGTCGTGATTACCGAGACTTTAATCGTCTTGTCTGCGGACTATACTTAGATCTTTAAGCGATTCAAGAGGAATGACCATCAAAGTCGGGTCTATTTGATCATTTTCCACCATATAGCCGACCACATAAAGCGCTGTTTCATCTGTGATTCGACCGTATTGTTCATCTTTATCAAAATCATAATGAGGACCCTTATCAAGCCCGGCGATGAAGATTTCACATTCTTCGCTAGTAGTTACTGGCCCCGAGCCTGTGCCGTCCGGATTTTGGTGGAAGAATAAGGGCAAGCCCTCCTGAAAATGATATCTAGAACCAAAAAGATCGTCGCTTACTCTTGAAGTCAGTAGTCGCTTCATACCATATTGATCAGAAGGAGCCAGACCACGGAATTTCCGGGCATTATTCACTAAAACAGGCAATGGATCATCGGATGCTTGCAACAGTGACTCTATGTGCTGAAGCTGTCGAGCCGCAAAGCCCGTACTTAGTGCGGCGACGCGCTCGGCCTCCAGGATTTCTGAGTCACTAGGTATATCTACTTGTTCTTCCAAGAATAGCTGGCTGGCAAAAGCCGGTCCGAATCCTCTGGTTATTAAAGTTTGCTGCAGTAAGAAATCGTCAGTATGGCCTTCCATTGTGGTAAGCCGTACAAGGTGGCTGACCGCATACCTGCCTGGAGCGAATTCCTTCAAGTTGGCCAGCATATCAGCTTGGCGTGTCGATTCATC
>Ga0207664_10000293_pt1 | contig 37396 bp, 39 predicted proteins | sample LARL83metaG_FD_184349 | JGI IMG/M metagenome (GOLD analysis project Ga0207664, IMG submission 184349) | Corn, switchgrass and miscanthus rhizosphere microbial communities from Kellogg Biological Station, Michigan, USA - LAR L8-3 metaG... | ecosystem: Host-associated > Plants > Roots >... | reverse complement strand
TAGGCCCGATTTGAGATCCTGCCACAAGGTGTCGGTGCCCCAGTCGATGTCTTGCTGGCGCGTGCCGAGCGGGCCGAGGACGTGCGGATCCATGTCGCGCACTGCGGTGAGAATCTCGACTGCCGTAAGTACCGACGGGAAGATTTTCGGGTTGAAGACGTCGAGCTCGACGCCGGCGATTTGCTTTTCCTTGAGATCCCCGAAGAACGGCGACCAGTATGCGGGGCGGAAGTAGACGCCGGGAATGTTACGTTCGTTCAGGATGTTCGCCAGGCGGTATGCGTCCAGGTCGATTTGTCCCGTGTATTTGAACGGGCGCGTGGTGCCGACGCCGCCGTTCAACCCGAAGCTGTCGAGCAGGCCGGTGCACGGATACACGATCGTGGTGCTCCATTCGGGAATGTTGGGCGAGGTCTGAACCCACTGCAGGCCGGTGTCGGGCCAGAGCATGCTGCGATGCCAGCCCTGCATCTTGATGACGCGCAGGTTTGCGCCGATGCCGAACTGACTGTTGAACATCCCGGCGAGCTCGCCGACCGTCATGCCGTGGCGCATCGCGATCGGATAGAGACCGATGAACGACTTGAAGCGCGGATCGAGGACGGGGCCCTCGACCATTTTGCCGCCGATGGGATTGGGCCGGTCGAGCACCCAGATTTCCTTGCCGTATTCTTTGGCGGCTTCCATCGCGTACGCCATCGTGGAGACGAACGTGTACGGGCGCGCGCCGACGTCTTGGATGTCGAAGAGCAGCACGTCCACACCAGCGAGCATCTGCGGCGTCGGGTGCTTTTGCGGGCCGTACAAGCTGTACACCGGCAGACCGGTGCGCTCGTCGACGTACGACGAAACATAGGCGCCGGCCGGACGATCGCCGCGCAAACCATGCTCGGGCGAATAGATCGCTTTCAAACAGATGTTCTTGTTCGCCTTGACCGCATCGACGATGTTCACCAGGCGCGAGGTGACGCCGGTTTGATTGGTGATGATGCCCACGCAGCGTCCGTGCAGATCGTGCCAGGCGGATTGCAGAAAAACTTCGTCGCCGAGCACGATGCGCGCGCGCGGCAGCGTGCCGGCATTGGACGGCAAAGAGGCGCCGGCTATAACGCACAGCGCCGCGATAAGCGATGTCAGCAGTCGTTTAAACAAAATCGGCCTTCGTCGTCTCCGGAATGATGCCCGCGGCATGCGCGCGGGTGAAGAGTTCATTCACCGCCGCGATGCCTTGCTCCCCGACGTCCTCGCTGTACTCGTTCACGTACAGATCGATATGTTTACGCATGACGTCGTCGTGCATCTCGGTCGCGTGCTCGCGAACGTACTTCATGACCGCGGATTCGTTCTCGCGGGCGAAACGCAGGCTGCGCACGATCGCCTCGTTCAAACGCTTCACACGCTCCTCTTGCAAATCGCGCCGTGCCAGGATTGCGCCCAGCGGAATCGGCATCCCGGTCTGCGACTCCCACCAGTCTCCCAGGTCAACGACCTGCACCAAACCCGCTTCTTGATACGTGAAGCGCGACTCGTGGATGATAAGCCCTGCATCCGCGGTACCGCCGGCGACGGCTTGCACGATGCGATCGAAACGCAGCGCGAGCGTCTGCGGGCGCTTCTTCATCGCGAGGCGCAGCAGCATGAACGCCGTGGTCATCTCCCCCGGAATAGCGATCAGCCGGTCTGCGAAATCCTCGAGCTTCGTGCCGTTTTCAGGGCGCGTGATGAGGAGCGGACCGCATCCGCGCCCCAGCGCGCCGCCGGCGCGCAGGATGCGGTAGTCTTCCATCAGCAGCGGAATCGCACCGTAGCTCACCTTCGTCAGCTCGTAATCCGCTTTCAGAGCGGAGTTGTTCAAATTTTCGATGTCTTCGAGCTGTACTTTGACCCGCGGCTCGCCCTCCAGCAAGCCGTTGGTCAACGCGGAGAAGATGTACGTATCGTTGGGACACGGCGAGTAAGCCAGCGTGAGCGCCCGTTCACTCACGCGGCGTCACCAGTGAAAGCAACGCGGTCAATATGGTTTGCACTCCTTGCACGCCGGCAGCGAAATCCCAGCGGCTGTTCTTACGGTCGCACACGATATTGGATATTCCCCGGACTTCTATCGCCGGAACGCCGGCTATCTCGGCCGCGCGAAGAACGGCGAACCCTTCCATGGTTTCCACGCCCACGCCGAAGGCCGCCAGACGCGAGGCGCTGCCGTCGGTTGCCGTCACGCGGTGCACGGTAATTCCGCGCACCGCACGAAAGCCCAGCTCCACAAGGCGATCGACCAGCGTCAGGTCCGAGCCTGCGCGATTTACGACTTGCGCGCCGTCGGGCAACGAGATCGGTGCGCCCGTCTCCAGATCCAATTCCAGCATTTCGTCCGCAACGACGACGCCTTCGCCAAGCTGAGCCGAGCCTTCGAATGCGCCGGCGATGCCCGCACTGATGACCAAGTCGTAGGGGCTTTGTGCGAGCGCCCTCGATACCGCGGCGGCCGCTTCAACCGGCCCGACGCCGGTAACGAGCATCTCGACATGCGGCTGGGCACGAAAAAACGCCAGTTCTTTGCCGACCGCGCACGTGACTAAGATCACCGCGCTACGGCACTCCGATGAGTTTGTGCGTCTGCAGCGAGAGGCGCAGCCGCGCCGGATGCGCCTTGATGTAGTCCAATGCGAGCGCAACGTTTTTCGGCTTGTTGCCCTCGGGCTGGAGCAGCAGCATCTGGGTGTCGTTTGCTTGCGCCAGCCATTCTTCGGGCACGCGCCGATCGACGATGAGTTTGAGTTCGTTCGCTCGCGCGATCATGCGCGGATCCGCGCGTTCCTTCGGCGAGACGCAGAGCCACACGTCCGCGGGAAGTTCCGTGTAGATCGTTCCATTCGACTCGATGTGCACGCGCCGCCGGTCATGCTGCAGCGCGGAGATGAGATCGAGCGTTTCACGCTGCGCGAGCGGCTCGCCGCCGGTGAGAATCACCATCGGGCAGTCGCCGCCCAGTTCGCGCACGCGGGCGACCACGTCGTCGATGCTCGCGAAGAATTTGAGCGAGTAGTCGGTGTCGCAGAAATCGCACGAGAGATTGCATCCGGCAAGGCGAACGAAAACGGCGGGAGTTCCCGTGAACGCTCCCTCGCCCTGGATGCTGTAGAAGATTTCCGCCAGTTGCAACATCAATGAAAATCCGACTTGCGTAACACCGCGCACGAGGTGGCGGTTTCCCAGAGGACCAGCTCGTCCAACCCGGGCAGCGCGGGCAAGAGCCGTTCCCAAATCCAGGCAACGATGCGCTCGCAGGTGGGGTTCTCGATGACGTCGTTGAGCGAGACGTGGTCCAGAACGTCCAAGATCTCGCGATGCACGACCTCCCGGACGTGGTCGAAATCCTCGATCATCCCCGTGGCGGGGCCGCCGGTCTGGATCGGGCCGCGAAGAGCGACCTCGAGCCGGTACGAGTGGCCGTGGGGCCGGGCGCACTTGCCCAGGTGATAAGGGAGAACGTGCGCTGCCTCGAACCGGAAAAGCTTACGAATCTGCACGTTGCCCAACCTTCGAGGTATCCTACGCAGTGAGCCTTCGCATGAACCGGCCGGAACTCGTCGTGACCGCCGTCACCGGCGAGGCAGCGCCTCCGATGCTCAATACGGGCCTGTATGACGTCAGCCACGAGGGCGAGGCACTCATCGTGCCCAGCGTCGGCGGAATCAACCCCAACGTTCGCGTGGGGGACGGCGCCTTCGCGTTCGCCGCGGACCACGTCGAGCCGGGCGTGAGCGTGCGCCATCCCGACGACAAGCAGAATCTCTCGCTGAACGTGCTGGCCTGCGTCGGCAACGAGGCGATCGTCGTTTCGGGGGATGCCAAGGGCGCGCGCGGCCGCGTTACCGGCAAACACGGGGGCGTCGAGCACGTCATGGTCGATTTTGACGCCGACCACATGCGCAAGATGGTGGTCGGCGATAAAATCCAGATCTGGGCGTGCGGTCTGGGGCTGCGGCTTGAAGATGCCCCGCATATCAAGGCTTTCAATGCCGATCCGGATTTCCTCGAACGGTGGGGACCGGAGCTGTCGAGCGACGGACGCCTTCGCGTGCGCGTTGCGAAGATCGTGCCCGCGGCGGTGATGGGTTCGGGCCTGGGCCGCTCCACCGTGGTGCGCGGCGATTACGACATTCAAACGTTCGACGACGCGATGTCGGAAAAGTACGGCCTGCGCGAGCTGCGCTTGGGCGACATCGTGGCGATCGCCGATGCGGATCACTCATACGGCCGAATCTATCGAACCGGTGCGATATCCGTCGGCGTGGTCGTCCACGGGCGATCCTATGTCGCCGGCCACGGGCCGGGCGTCACCTCGCTATTGACCAGCCCCGAGGGAAAGATCGATCCGGTTCTCGACCCCGGCGCGAACCTCGCGAGCATTCTGCGGCTGCGCTGATGGAAGCCGAACTTCGGCGGGCGAACGCCGTGATTGCGGCCACGCGGCGTCTCCAAGCAGCCATCGGGGCGATGCTCACGGCGCAGAGCATCGACGACCTGGATCGGACGATTCTGGACGTGCTGCCCGGCGCGATCGGCTTCGAGCGCGTCGCGCTTCTCACCGCGCCCTCGCGGCACGACGGTGCGCGCGTCGTTCACACGCTCGGTTATCCGCTGCTGGATATCTCGGCCCTCCCCAAGAATTCGCCGCTCGCCGCGGGCGGCGCCGTCGACGCGGTCATAACCGGCGACGAGGAAGACGATAACCTTCCCCACGGCAACGTGCGCGGTGCGTATCTGCTTGCACCGCTGCACGAGCATGGCCGCGTCGTAAACATCCTGTACGCCGACACGCTTCGCGAGGGCGTCGAGCCGGCCGACGCGTCCGCCGGCGTGGCATACGCGCTGGAGATCGCCGGTATCGTTCGCGCGAACCTCGCTCTTGCCGCGGAGCGCGATCGCCTTGTCGCCGAACTCGAGCGTCTCGCGCGCACCGACGCGCTCACGGCTTTGCCAAACCGCCGCGTGCTCGAGGAGCGGTTGGAAGAAGAACTGCACCGCAGCGCGCGCAGCCGGCGATCGTTTGCGCTGGCCATCGTCGACGTCGACCATTTCAAGTCGATTAACGACACGTATGGGCATCCCGCAGGAGACGAGGCGCTGCAGCGTTTCGCTAACGCCTTACGCGCACAAGCACGCCACGCCGATTTCGTCGCGCGCTTCGCGGGCGACGAGTTCGCCATTATCCTGCTCGACGTTGATCCGCCGAAAGCGCGCGCCATTCTGGAACGTCTGGTGGAAGTGATACGCACCGTGGAGCTGTCGAACGGCGCATCGTTGTCGGCCTCTGTGGGCGCGGCGCTGAGTTATCCGGTCGACAGTGCCGAAAGCATCATCGAACGCGCCGATGCCGCATTGTATCAAGCCAAACAAGCCGGACGCGACCGCGCGGTCTTCGCATAGCGAAGTTCGGCGGCGCGTTGCATCTGAGCCGGAGCATTGGAGAATGCCGGCGAATACCTGCGGAAAGCCAAGTGAGCGCCGCTGCGGTCGCCGGTCTCGAGCGGTTCGCTCGAAGAGCGACCCGAGCGGCTCTACGAAAGCCTTCTAAGCAGGGCTTCTTCGAGGCGCTGAGCGCGTTTGATGACTAGAGTAGGTACTTTGGCGGCCTGAGTATGTAGCGATACTGATACGTGCTCCGTACGAACAGCACTATTCTTGAAAGGCCGGTCGCTTACGAGGCTGGATAGGAGGCTGACGGTGCGCACCGCGCCCTCCTTTTTAGGGAATAAGGTGGAACGTGAAGCATCACCCGTCGTTCGACCTGCTGCCTAAAGACTGGCAGCTGCGAAAGTCCGCTCGCCTGCGCGAACGCGCGGAGTCGGTCGCGCTTTTGCTTGCTATCCTCGGCTTCTGGGTGATCGTGTTTGCCCTGAATTTCTTCGTCGGCCAATCCTCACAGCCGCTCATTCGCTAGCGGCGCGGCACGCAGTAGAGAAGCGGCGGGCTCGTTTTACCCGCCGCTTTTTGTTGGAAATCGCCGCTAGAACGACGTGTGCAGGTCGAGTTTCAACTCGCCCCACGCGAGCCTCAGATTGTCGGGAGCCGGAACGCGCTCGATGCATCTGCAGCTCTGAAGATTGAAGTTCGTGTAGCTGAACGTTACGTTCGGGCTAAAGGTCTTGCTGAAGCCCCAAACGATGCCGCGATACGCTTCGGGAACGGCGGAATCTTGGTAGAGCACCGGTAAACTGATGTACGTGAACGTCGGCACGATCGTCTTGTCGGGCAGCACCGGAATTTTCGTCGTTATGGACCATGGAAATTCCCACGTGTTTCCGACCCAGTTCGGAAGACCGCCGAGTGCGGCGCCGGGCGGCGGCGTGGACGGCCGCACGTAATAATCCGCATCAAACGTTACGGTCAACAGTTTCCCGATTCGCGTATCCGGCCCGAAACTGTAGTTTGCTCCGAAATCCCAGCCATGGGAATTGATGGACAGCGGGTTGGCGAATTTGATGCCCGTCGCCGGATCGACGCATTGCTTTTGATTCAAGCACAGGCCGGTCGCGTCGCTGCGCTGGTGGCTGAAATAGGAAACGCTGATTCCGACGCCCTGCGGCAGCGCGTATGAGGTTCCGTACGTGTCCGTGTAGTCGAAGAGCGATCCGCTGACGAACGAGTAATTCACGCCGGGAATCGTAGACGGAATCGTCGTTATCCGGCCGAGCTCATATGCGGCATTGCCGTGGGAGTAGTACAGATGCCATCCCTTGGTGATCGCAAAATCCAAGCCGTAGTCGAATCTGATGGTGTCGACGACCGGATTGTCATGCGTATACCCGAGAGGGACGTATCCGGGCGGCGGAGGGTTGGAAGCGTTCGCGTCGCTGTTCGTTGAGAAGATGTAGACCGGGGCTACGGTAAGCGTGAACCGCTTATCAGGTTTTTGATCGGCTTGGCATGCGGCCGGGGCTAATGCTGCAGCAAGAAGCGCACCGGCCATCCACGCGGCCAAAGCCAACGGCGTATAGGGAAATTTCATCGCAAGTCCTCCGGGAACTCGGAGCTGCGACGTGCACGTCAACCTTTAGTGCATTCAAGAATACATCCGCCCGGAAGGCCAAACAATTCAGCCGAAGCGATGATATCATCGGTTCGGCTGACATTGCGGATAGCCTAGGCCGTTGGTCCCGCGAGCGCGGTCTATAGCACGCCGGCCGGGCCCATTGCCTCCAGACGTTTCTTCAAGTCGGCGAGGAAGCCGCTCGCAACGTATCCGTCCACGACGCGGTGATCCAGCGAGAGGCAAACGTTCATCATCTGCCGGATCGCGATCGCGTCGTCCGCGGTGACCACCGGCTTCTTGACGACCGTCTCCATCGTCACGATGCCTGCTTGACCGCCGTTGATGATCGGCGCCGATGCGTACGATCCGTTCGCGCCGTTGTTGTTGACGGTGAACGTGCCGCCTTGCAGGTCGTCGGCGCTCAGTTTGCTGCGGCGGGCGCGATCGATGAGATCCGCGGAAGCCAGAGCGATGCCCTTGATCGAGAGTTTGTCGGCGTTTTTCACGACCGGCACGACCAGATTGGTGGGCAGTCCGATGGCGATGCCCACGTTCACGTCTTTCTCGACGAAGATGCCTTCGGCCGTGAACTTGGCGTTCATCAGCGGGAAGACTGCGAGCGACTCGACGACTGCGCGAATGAAGAACGGCAGCAGCGTGAGCTTATAGCCGGTGTCGCGTTCGAAGCGATCTTTTTCGCGCGCGCGCCACTTCCACACGTTCGTCACGTCGACTTCGACCATCGACCATGCGTGCGGAGCGGTGTGCTTGCTCTCCACCATGCGCTCGGCGATGATGCGTCGCGCGGAGTTGAGCGGAATGAGTGTGCCGGGAATGGGCTCGCCGTAGGTGCTCGTACCGCCAGGTCCCGGCCTCGCGGGAACTTTCGGCGGAGCGGCTGGGGAAGCGGACATTGCCGGTGCGCCGGTCGCCGCAAAGTTCGTGCCCACGCCGATGGCCTGTCCGACGGCGGCCGCCGGGCCCATGCGCGCGGCGGTGAGCACGTCTTCCGCCGTTACGCGCCCGTTGGCGCCGCTGCCGCGCAGCGCGCGGATGTCGATGTGATGCTCGCGCGCGAGTTTGCGCACCGCAGGCGATGCGCCGCGCAGGGCTGCTTCCGCAGCCGCGCCGTTACCCGCGGCGACGGTCGCGTGACCGTTCGACACGGATGCGGCCGGCGCGACGTGCTTGACCGGCATCTCGGGGAGATTGAATCCCGGAACCGGCTCCACGTTGGCGCTCCCGGCCATCTCTTCTCTCGATTGCGGCGGTGCACTCGCGGAGTGCGCGACTTGTGCGGTAGGCTCGGTTCCCGCTGCGTTCGTTCCAGTCGCCGCACCGACTTCGTCGATGACTGCGATCGGCGTGCCGGTTGCGACGGTCGTCCCTTCCTGCACGAGAATCTCGCGGATCGTTCCGGTGACCGGTGCGGGGACTTCGGAGTTCACCTTGTCGGTCGAAACCTCGACGAACGCTTCGTATTTTTCAACGCTGTCGCCGGCCTTCTTGAGCCAACGCTCGACGGTGCCTTCCGTCACGGTTTCGCCGAGCTGCGGCATGGTAATCGTGGTTGCCACTTGTTAGAACCTCACCAACTCGCGCATCGCGTCCGCCATCTCGGCGGGCGAGCTCATGTACTCTTCCTCGAGTGGAAGCGCGTAGCCCATCGCGGGAACGTCCGGCGCGCACAGGCGGCGGATCGGCGCGTCCAGTTCGAACAGCGCTTCCTCGGCGACCATCGCGCTGATCTCCGCGCCGATGCCCCCGAATTTGTTGTCCTCGTGAATGATGAGCAGTTTGCGCGTCTTGCGCACGCTCTCCAAAATCGTGCCGCGATCCATCGGGCGGATCGAGCGCAGATCGATCACTTCGACCGACATGCCTTCCTTCTCGAGTGCGTTTGCCGCTTCCAGCGCCCAGTGGACGTACAAACCGTAGGAGACGACCGTGAGCTGATTGCCGGCTTTCTTCACGTCGGCCTTGCCCAGCGGTATCGTGTAGTGGCCGGTGGGTACTTCACCTTTGATCAAGCGATACGTCTTCTTGTGCTCGAGGAACAGCACGGGATCCGGATCGTCGATGGCTGCGTTGAGCAGGCCTTTGACGTCGGCGGGAAATGCCGGAGCGACGATCTTGAGGCCCGGAACGTGGTAGAAAAGCGCTTCGATCGATACGGAGTGCGAAAGTGCGCCGCGCACGCCGCCGCCGTACGGCGTGCGGATGACGAGCGGGCACGTGTACTCACCGTTCGAGCGATAGCGCGTCTTGGCCGCTTCACCGACGATCTGGTTGAACGCCGGATAGATGAAGTCGGCGAATTGAATCTCGGCGATCGGACGCAGGCCTTCCATCGCCATGCCGACCGCGATGCCGACGATCGACGCCTCGGCAATCGGCGTGTCGATGACGCGCTGCGTGCCGAACTCCTTGACGAAATCTTTCGTGATCAGGAACACGTTGCCGCGCGCGCCGACGTCTTCACCCAAGATGACGGTGCGTTCGTCGTTCTTCATCGCCTCGTACAGCGTCTGGCGCACGGCCTCGACGTTGTTGAGGATTTCGGTCGTGCTTTCGGCTACTGCCACGGTTCCCAGGCCCCCTCGTAGAGATGTTTGTACAGATCGGCAGCCTCGGGATACGGCATCGCCTCGGCTTTGTCGGTCGCTTCGTTCGTCTCGCGAAGCACGTCTTTTCTCATCGCTTCGATTTCATCGGCGGTCATGACGCCGGCATCCAGAAGCACGTGCTCGAAGCGCGGAACCGGATCGTGCTTGCGATGCTCGACGACCTCGTCTTTCGTGCGGTACGTCATGTCGTTGTCGTCGGTGGAGTGCGCGAGGAATCGATAGCACACGCCTTCGACGAGCGAGGGTCCGCCGCCGGTGCGCGCGCGCTCCATCGCGCGGTTCACTGCGTCGTACGTTGCGATCGGATCGAAACCGTCGAACTGCTCGCCCGGCATGCCGTAGCCTTCCGCGCGCTTGTAGATGTTGGGCTGCCCCATCTGCTGATTCAGCGGCGTAGAGATTGCCCACTGATTGTTTTCGACCAGCATGACCAGCGGCAGTTTGTGAACCGCCGCGAAGTTCATCGACTCGTGCCACTCGCCTTCGCTCGTCGTGCCGTCGCCGCAGGTCACCAGCACTGCGCGCCCGCCTTCACCTCGATACTTCACCGCGTATGCTGCGCCGACGGCGTGCGGAATGTGCGCCGCCAGAATGGACGAGAACGACATCAGGCCGGCTTTTTTCGAAGAGTAGTGGTTGGGAAATTGCCGTCCGCCGTTGTGGTCCGCCGCGCGGGCGAAGATCGACAGCATGATCTCGTACGGCGTGAGGCCGATGCCGATCGAGAGGCCGAGATCGCGGTAGTACGGCGCGAGAATATCCTTGCCGCGATGGAACGCCATCGCCGCACCGGCTTGCAGCGCTTCGTGACCCTCGCTGCCCAGGGCGAATGGAACTTTGCCCTGCCGGTTCAGCTGGAATCCGCGATTGTCAAGCTGCCGTTGGAGCAGCATGTTGCGGAAGATCGCTTTGAGCTGCTCGTCGGACAAGCCGTGCCGCTCGAGTGTTTTGGGCACTTGAGTGCCGGTTTTTGCCATTGATGTTTCCTGTTTAAAAGGCGCTCCGCCCGAGGCTCCGCGCCCCCCACTGCGTGGGGCCCCCATGGGGTTCGGGAGGTGGTAAACAAATCGCTCCGTTACTACGGAGCGATTTGCTCCTTGCAACTACTGCCATGGTTCCCAAGGGCCTTCGTGCAGATTCGTGTAGAGGTCCTCGGGACGGGGGTACGGCATCGATTCCGCCCGGTCCGTTGCATCGTTCGTCTCGGCCAGCACGGAAGACTTCAACGCCTCGGCCTGCTCCGCAGTGAGGACGCCGTGCTCGATGAGGAAGCGCTCGAAGCCGGGGACGGGATCCAGTTTGCGGCGCTCGGCGACCTCTTCCCGGCTGCGGTACGTGCGGTCGTCGTCGTCGGTGGTATGAGCGAGGAAGCGGTAGCACTTGGCCTCGATCAGCGTCGGGCCGCCGCCGTGGCGGGCGCGGTCCAGCCCTTCCTTTGTAGCCGCGTAGCAGGCGATGGGGTCGAACCCGTTCACGACTACGCCGGGAATGCCGTAACCCGCGGCACGCTTGTAGATGTCGGGCTGGCCCATCTGATGCTCGAGCGGCGTGCTGATCGCCCATTCGTTGTTCTCGCAGAGAAAGACGATCGGCAGTTTGTGAACCGATGCGAAGTTGAGCGACTCATGCCATTCGCCTTCGCTGGTGCAGCCGTCGCCGAACGTCGTCAGAACCGCGCGCCCGTGCTCGCCGCGGTATTTGAGCGCATACGCTGCGCCCGCCGCATGCGGCAGGTGCGCGGCGATGACGGAGCTGATCGAGTAGATGCCGAGGCGTTTGCTCGCGTAGTGGTGCGGAAACTGCCGTCCGCCGCTGTGGTCCGCGGCGCGCGCGAAGAGCGAGAGCAGAACTTCGTACGCCGAAAGTCCGACGCCGACGTCCAAGCCCAAGTCGCGATAGTAAGGGACGAGAATGTCCTTCCCGCGCTCGAACGCCATCGCCGCGCCGGCTTGCACCGCCTCGTGGCCTTCGCCGGCCGACGCAAACGGGATCTTGCCTTGGCGGTTGAGTTCGAAGCCGCGCGCCTCCAGGCGGCGATGCATGAGCATCGTTCGCCAGATCGCGATCAGCTGTTCGTCGGTAAGGCCGTGCCGTTCGAACGGCGCCTTGGGCGTCTTGGTCTTTGCCACAGCCGAGCGTACTCGCCCGCGGCGAGGCCGAAATCCTGCGGGCGTTGAAAGCGCCCGCTCATGATCGCGCCGATTCCCGTTCCCGTCGAAGAACTGAGCCGCCATCGGCGGCATTTTCACATGCACCCCGAGCTCTCGCTCAAAGAGTTCGAGACGGCGGCGTACATCGAACGGGAGCTCCGGTCGCTGAATTTGGACGAGATCCGAACCGGCGTCGGCCAAACCGGCGTGCTGGCCACGCTTCGCGGCGGCCGCCCCGGCCCGGTCACGCTGCTTCGGGCCGACATCGACGCGCTGCCCGTTGCGGAAACCGCGGACGTCGAGTACAAGTCGCAAAATACGGGCGTCATGCACGCGTGCGGGCACGACGGCCACATCGCGATTTTGCTGTGCGCCGCCAAAGAGCTCGCGCGACGCCGCGAAGAGGTGCCGGGCACGCTGGTCTTCTGCTTTCAGCCGGGTGAAGAAGGATATGCCGGCAACAAGCTGATGATCGAGGACGGCGCGCTGGAGAATCCGCACGTCGATCGCTGCTTCGCCCTGCACGTGTTCAGCGGACTCGAAGCCGGAAAGATCGGCGTGCGCGACGGCGCGTTCTTCGCGTCATCGGACGAGTTCCATTTGCACATCCGCGGCAAAGGCGGCCATGGCGCGATGCCCGAGCGTGCGATCGATCCAATCGTCGCCGGCGCGCATTTCGTCACCATGCTGCAGACGATCGTCAGCCGCGAGATCGCGCCCAAAGATCCGGCGGTCTTCACCGTCGGCAAATTTCACGCCGGCTCGACCTTCAACGTCATTCCGAACCAAGCGGAGATGGAAGGAACGGTTCGCAGCTTCGATCGCGAGATCCGCAAATCGATGCCCGAGCGCATGGAGCGCATTCTGCGCGGACTGTCCGAGGCGATGCGCGTCGAGTACGAGATGAAGTACCGCTACGGATATCCGCCGACCGTCAACGACCCGGGGATGAACGAGATCGTACGCGAGGTCGGTGCGGCGATGCTCGGCGCGCAGAACGTGGTCTACCCGCACGACATCGTGATGTGGGCCGAGGACATGTCGTACATGCTCGAAGAGCGGCCCGGCGCGTATTTCATCGTGGGCGCCCGCGGTCCGGAAAAGGGCACGTTTCCGCAGCACAGCGCGAGCTACGACATCGACGAGCGCGCGCTGGAAGTAGGTTTTAAGATGATGGTGGGGCTAGGACTGCGCGGTTAAGAGCGCGACTCGATGTCCTTTTGAATCGCGTCCTTGGCTTTGTCTGCGGCTTCCTTGAGTTTCTTCGCGCCGACGCGGAAGAGCGCTCCGAGCTGCGTTGCGGCCTCTTCGGCCTGCGCCTGCGTTTGTTTGAGCGCGTCCTGGACCTTGGCTTTTTGATCGTCGTTCACTCGTATTTCTCCGTCACGGTGAGAACCCAGCGAATGGCACGGGCGTATTGGTCGAGTTCCTTGACCGTCCGCTTGAGCCATCCCGCCGCGGCGTCTTCTTGCCCTGCACTACCCGCGGCGCGCGGCAACTGTTTCGCATAGGCTGCTGCGGCGTCCAGTTGCTCCTCGATGCGCGGCCATACCGTGCGCAGCGTCTGCTCGGAGGCGTCGGGCAGGCGATCGATGAGCGGCGGGGCCGGCTGCGCGGGATGCGAGATTGCGAACTCCAGCCGCGCCAGCGAGTACTCCGACCCAACGCGGATGAACGATGCCAGCAGCTGAACGAGTCGAACTTCCATCCAGGGGGGCGCACTTCCGTAGCGGCGAAAAGCGTGCCTTGTTTCCTGCCTTTATTGTAGGAGAGTACAAGCGTGGATTCGAGCGTGGGGGATTTCCGGCGGTACGCGATCGTCGGCAACGGGTTTGCGGGTACAACGGCCGCCGAGCAGCTGCGCAAGCACGACCCGTCCTGCTCGATTACGCTCTTCACCGACGAGCCGTACACGCTCTATAACCGCATCGCGCTGCCGCCGCTGCTGCGCAAGCAGGTGACCAAGGAAAAAGTCATCATGCGCGACGTTGCCTGGCACGAAAAGCACAACATCGAGCTGCACTTGGAAACGCGCGTCGAGCGCGTCGTTCCGCAGGAGCGCGTGGTAATTGCGAACGGCAAATCGTATCCGTACGATGCGCTGCTCGTCGCGACGGGCGGACGTCCGAACCCGCATCCCGCGTCGGGTGCGGACGGCGCAAACGTCTATAACTTTCAGTACATGAGCGATACGCTTGCGATTTCGGAAGCGCTCGAAACGGCGAAGGCCGGCGTCTCCATCGGCGGCTCGTTCATCGCCTACGAACTCGCGGAGGCGTTCATCTCCCGCAAGGTCGAGACGCATTGGATCATGCGCGGGCCGCGGGTCCTGCACCGCATGCTTGACGATATTGCGGGCGAACTCATCGACGAGGCCGCCAAGCATGACGGGGTGCACATGCATTACGGCGACGAGATCGCCGAATTCGTCCGCGACAACGGCGTGGTGAAAAAGGTTCGGCTCAAGAGCGGCACCGAGATCGAAGCGCAGTGCTACGGCGTGGGCTTGGGCTTGACGATGAACACGGATTTGCTGGAAGGCTCCGGCGTGGAGACCAGCAAGAACGGCATTCTTTGCGACGATCGTCTGGAAACGAACGTCCAAGGCATCTTCGCGGCGGGCGACATCGCGGATTTCTACGATCCGATCCTCGAGATGCGTTACCGCATGGGAACCTGGAACAATGCAGGCGCCCACGGGAAGGTCGCGGCACAGAACATGATGGGCAACAACGTGCCTTACAACGACGTGCCCGAATACTCGAGTCTGCTCTTCAAAGGGCAGACGATCACGCAGTTCGGGCTCTCGCCCGAGTATCGCCCGGACATCGAAACCGTGTTTACGGTCGACCTCGAGAAGAAGTGGTATCGCGCGCTCTACTTCTGGGATCACCGCTTGGTCGGCGGCTGTTTCATGGGCAAAGGCAACCGCAGCGGCAAACGCAAGTACCTCGATACGATCAAGAGCAAGCAGCGCTTTCCCAAAGACGAATGGAAAACGATGCTCGAATGGACCCACGACTAGGCGCAATGGAACGGTGGTTCCCGATCGAGACGAAGCGTTTGCTCTTGCGCGAGTTCACCGCTACTGACGAAGCCGACATACACGAATACGCGTCGGATCCGCTTGTGCCGCAATATGACTGCTGGGGCCCGAACACCCGCGAGCAGACGCACGAGAGGCTCTCGAAAGGACTCATCAAGCAGCAAGACTGGCCGCGCGACGACGTCACGCTGGCTGTCGAATTGCTCGAGGCGGGCAAGCTCATCGGCTCTGTCCGTCTGTGGGTCGTGGACGATGCGAACGGCACCGCCGAACTCGGCTATTCGTTCAATCGGTCTTATTGGAATCGCGGATTCGCAACTGAGGCCGCGCGGGCTCTCCTCGATCCGGCATTTCGCATAATGAAGATGCATCGCGTCTGTGCAACGTGTGATACGCGTAACGTTGGGTCGTGGCGCGTCATGGAGAAGCTCGGTATGCGCCGCGAGGCTCACTTTGTGCGCGACAAGTTGCAGCGCGGCGAATGGCGCGATACATTCCTCTACGCCGTGCTGCAGGACGAGTGGCGGCTTACTTAACCAAGATCGCGGAGCACGCGCTCCAGTTCGTGAACGCCGTGGCGGATTGCGGCCGGCCCGACGGCGGCAAACCCGAGCTGTAAACCGTCCCGCTTGAGCGGACGCCTCGCATAATCGCGCAAGGGGTTCACGCGAATGCCTCGCTCGCCGGCTTTCTGCGCTACCACCGTGCTGTTTATGCCGGGCGCAAGCCATGCCATGGTTTGCAAGCCTGCTTCAACGCCGGAGATTTCGACGGCGCCGGCTAGGCGCTCGCGCACGCACTCCAGGAGCACCGAAAGCCGCTCTGCGTAGACTTCACGCATGCGGCGGACGTGGCGTGCGAAGTCGCCCTCAGTGATGAAATCGCACAGGACCGCTTGATCGAGCAGCTGCGCGTGGCGGCTCGTGATCGACTTGACCGCGACGAACCGGTCGACCAGGTCGGGCGGCGCAACGACGTAGCCTAAGCGCAGCGATGGAAACAGTACTTTGTTGAAGCTGCCGGAGAAGATGACGTTGCCGCCGCGATCGAGACCCTGAAGCGCGGGGACGGGGCGGCTCGAATAGCGGTATTCGCTGTCGTAGTCGTCTTCAAAAATGAGCGCTTCGTTGCGCTGCGCCCATTCGAGCAGCGCCAGACGGCGGCGCAGGCTCATCGTGACGCCGAGCGGTGCTTGATGCGCTGGAGTGACGAAGACCGCACGCGCGCCTTGCATCGCAACATCATCGATGGTTAAACCTTCTTCGTCGACGGGAATCGCGAGCACGCGTACGCCGCAGGCGTGCAGCACGTTGGAAACGCCGGGATACCCCGGATCTTCCACGGCCGCGCTATCGCCGGGGTCGAGCAGCACGCGGCACGTTATGTCGATGGCTTCCTGCACGCCGGAGACGACGATCACTTGATCGGCGGTGCATTTCACGCCTCGCCAAGCATTCAAATATGCGGCAACGGCATTGCGCAGCGGCGCATATCCGATGGCATCGCAGCCGATGAGCAACGACGCATCGGCGTTGCGCATTCTGCGAGCGGCGAGCGCGGACCACTTCTTGAACGGAAACAGATCGATGGCCGGCAGATTCGCGCGGAACGCCCGCATCGGCTTCGCTTCGAAGTTCGATTCATGCTGAACGCGCTTGCCGTATTCGGAAAGGTGCCTTCTCGCCGGACGGGACGCATGCTGCGTTCGGGCGTCGCGTTTGACGGTCAGGAGATCGTCGGGCAGCACTTCGCTCACGAAGGTTCCCGAACCGACCGTGCCTTGCAAATACCCCTCGGATTTGAGCAGCTCGAAGGCGTTGAGAATCGTTCCGCGCGCCAACCCGTATCGCTTGGCAAGTTCGCGCGTTGAAGGCAGCCGCGTGCCGGGACGCAACTGCCCGTCGAGAATGTGCGACCGCAGCGTCTCGTAGAGCCACTCGTACGTCGTTGCTCCTGCCGGCTGGGGCGGCAGCGTGAGTTCGAATGCGCCCGACTGCTTGGCCATCAAAGTGGTATACCGAAAGTATTTAAAATGGACCTGCAGAAGCGGTCCACTCGTGCGCTACTCTAGACCCATGAACTCGCGTTTCGCCGTTGCGGCGCTCTACTGCGTGATGTGCCTCATCTGGGGAACGACGTGGCTGGCGATCAAGATCGGGCTGCATACCATCGCGCCGCTTACCGGCGTGGGCCTGCGGTTCTTACTTGCGGGCGTCCTGTTATTCGCCGTTGCAGGTCTGCGGCGCGAGCTGCGGCCGCCGCACGAATTGCCGTGGAAGCTCATCGCCGTCTTTGCGATCTTCACCTTTGCCTGCGACTATTCGCTGCTGTACCTGGCGGAAACGCACGTCGATTCCGGCTTGACCTCCGTGCTCTTCGGCACGCTGCCGTTCTTCACGTTCGGCTTTGCGCGGCTGCTCGCGAACGAGTCTATCACGTGGCGAGCCGTGCTCGGATGCGTTGCGGCGTTTTGCGGCGTCGCCATCATCTCGCTCGGCGGCGTCGTCCACGGCTCACCACTGTTCGCGCTCGCTGCCATCGGGGCGGCCGCGGCGGCTGCCTTTGCAACGGCATACGCGAAGCGCGCGCCGGCGGTCTCTCCGCTGGCATCGCTGCCGCCTGCCATGAGCATCGCCGGCGTGGCGCTGCTCTGCGCCGGGTTGCTGTTCGAACACAGCGATTGGCCGCATGCATTTACGGGAGCTTCGCTGGGCGCGCTGCTCTATCTCGCAATCGCCGGAAGCGGCATCGCATTTTTCTGCATGCTGTGGCTGCTCGAGCGCCTTCCCGCCGGCACAATCGGCATGTCGTCGCTGACATTCCCCGTGATCGCGCTCACGGTGGGCGCGCTCTTCGGCGGCGAACATATCGGAGCGCGCGAGCTCCTCGGCTCCGTGCTGGTGATGTGCGGCATGGCCATCGCGCTGGTGCCGCTGCCGCAGCTGCGTCTACACGCTAACCGTCGTGCCTCGAGCGGCGACGTCGCCGACCCAATTGTATTTCGCGCGAACTAGATCGCAGAGCGACTGAGCCGATACCGGGTCGCCGTGCACCGCGTAAAAGCGCGGCTTGCCGGCGCAGGTGTCGAACCACTGCTGAATCTCGTTCTTGTCCGCGTGCGCGCTATAGCCGGAGATTTGTCCGATCGCAGCGTGTACGGGCAGGGTGTCGCCGAAGATGCGGATCGTCTCTGCTCCGTGCGTGAGATAATACCCTAGCGTTCCGGCCGATTGAAAACCGACGAAGAGCAGCGTGGCATGCGGGTCCGCGATGTGGTTGTAGATGTGATGCAGCACGCGGCCGCCCGCGGCCATGCCGCTCGCGGAAACGATGATGTGCGGTCCCTTGACCGCGTTGATCGCTTTGGACTGCTCCGTCTCTATCGCGATCGTGAGATGTTGGCAGCCGAACGGGGTGCCGTCCGAATCGAACTGCACCGGCTTGTGCGCGCCGGGAAACTTCTCGAAGATCGAGTCGACCTGCGCGGCCATGGGGCTATCGAGAAAGACCGGCACTTTTGCGATATCGGGATTCTTGCGCTGCAGCTGGCCGATGGAGAGCAGCAGCTCCTGCGATCGTTCGACGGCAAACGCCGGAATGACGATCGCGCCGCCGCGGGCGATGCCTCTCTGCAGCGTTTGTTCGAGCATGCCGAGCGCATCGGGCGGATGGACGCGGTCGCCGTACGTCGACTCGCAGATGAGCGCGTCCGCGCTGCCGATAGGCGTCGGATCGTAGAGCAGCGTGCGATTGTAGCGCCCGATATCGCCGGAGAAGACGATCGTGCGTCCGCCGATGTCGAACTCGACGAAGGCTGAGCCGATGATGTGAGCGGCGTTCTTGTAGGTCGCCTTCATGCCCGCGGCTTCGAACGGCGTCTCGAGCGGCACCGGCGTGGTCATTTGAATCGTACGCTGCACGTCGCTCTCGTTGTAGAACGGCGGCGGCGCATAATGCTCGTGATGCATGCCGCGTACGTGCAGATGCGTCTGGAGATGCACCGCGTCTTCGAGCACGATGTTCATCAATGCGCGCGTAGCCGGCGTAGCGTAAATGGTGCCGCGAAAACCGTCGTGCACCAGTTTGGGCAGATAGCCGACATGATCGATGTGACCGTGGGTAATGACGACGGCCTCTACGTCTTTGGGATCCACCGGCAGCGGCACGCTGTTGAGCGCGGTGATATCCGCGGTTCCTTGAAACAGCCCGCAGTCAACGAAAATATGCCGTCCGCCGCTCGTTAGTAGATGCTTGCTGCCGGTGACGGTCCCGGCGGCGCCGACAAACGTTAATTCAGCCACGTGTCTCCTGCAATATGCGTGCGCGCGGGCGCATCGGCGGCATGGGCGGTCCGCTCGGCGGACGATCGAAGGCTTTGGCGCTCGGCATCGAGCTCTGGCTGTACGTGTCCAGGCAGCGATCGACGAGTTTTTCGGGATTGGCATCGGCAATAATCATCGAGCCGGTATTCTTGCGCACCATATCTGCGATGCGTTGAAATTCGTTCGAGATGCCGCCGGAGTCGAGCAGGATGCCGATGAGTTTGCCTTCGTCGTATGCGATGCAGAACTCGCCGAGCGTACCGCTTCGGCCGCCGGCGAAGAGCACGAAATCCGAGCTGTGGATGTTCTCGGTTTCACGGCCCATCAAGCCGGAACCGGTGAAAACCATCGTCGTATAGGGCTGCAGCGGCGAGCCGTACACGTTGACGTGCTCCTCGGGCGAAAGTGCGGGCGAGACGCCCAAACTGAATCCACCCGCTTCATGGGCGCCAAGGACCGCGGCATGCGGCAGCCCCGGGCATGCGCCGGTGACGATCGTGCAATCGCGCTCCGCGATTCGCCGTCCGAGCCGCCGCGCCAATGCCAGCTCCTCTTCAGCAATCGCACCGCCGGCCGACCCCATAACCCCAATCTGTATCTTCATTTTGAAAGGCGCTCCGGCCGAGCCTCCGCGCCCCCCATCGGGGATGGGGCCCCCGGGGGGTCCGGTAGGCGGAAAACAAATCGCTCCGTTACGACGGAGCGATTTGCTCCTTGCAAAACCGTCGTAGAAATCGGCAAAGAAAAACTTGGACGTGCAAACATGATCGCTGTCCTCCGGCGACGCATAGGTTCGTGTGCGGAATTACGGTGACCTACAGGGGCGGTGGAAGGCGCTTCGCGCGGCACGCGAAATCGCAGTGCGCGAGGTGGCGTGCATCGGTGCGCCGCGCACGCTGCTGTGCGCGGACTTCGGCGGACTGCAGTCGCAGGCTATTGCACTCGCCGCCGGCGTGCACGGCGACGAACCGGCGGGACCGTGGGCGCTGCTCTCGCTCGTCGAGGACGGCGAACTCGATTCGCGGTACGCATATCGCGCGTGGGCGTGCACCAATCCCAGCGGCTTCGAACTCGGCACGCGGGAAAGTGCCGACGGTGTCGACATCAACCGCAGCTTCGGGCGCGGCGGACAGACGCCGGAAGCTCGAGCGATCGTCACCGCAAACCGCGATCGCAAATTCGCGCTCTCGCTCGACTTGCACGAAGACTGCGACGCCGACGGTTTTTACTGCTACGAGTACGGCGCGGGTGACGTCGGGCGCAGCGTCATCGACGCGGTTGCGGCGGCCGGATACCCGATTCAAGACTTGCACCAATGCGATCTGGGCGGACCGTTGACCGACGTGATGCTGGACAAGGGGGTCGTGCGGCCACCTGCCGCGTTGGAGATCGAATCTATCGGCGGCTTGTCCTACACGCTCTCGATCGTGCGGCATGCGGCCAGGCGCGGTTTGACCTTGGAAACGCCGGTACGGCTGACGTGGGACGACCGCGTCGCCATTCACAGGATTGCGGTAAAGGCCGCCATCGCAACGCTTTCGAAACAAGTACTCCCATGAACGAATCCACGCACGTCCCTTGCAAGCCGCTTTTGGCCGAGTTCGTCGTTGCTGCGGCGGCCACAATGCCGAGCATTGCGTCCGTCCTCGCGCCTAGAACTCGACGCAAAATCGGCATGCAAGAGCCGCACGCGGCTCATTCACGGGAGTACTGATCATGCCTGAACGCGATTCCCTTGAAGTAGACGTCCTGTTCGTGGGCGCCGGGCCGGCGAGTCTGGCCGGCGCGATCCGCCTCATGCAGCTCGCGAAAGAAGCGGGCAAAGAATTGGAAGTGCTCGTCATCGAAAAGGCCGGCGAGATCGGTAATCACGGCCTTTCCGGCGCGGTGATGGATCCGAAAGCGCTTGACGAGCTGCTTCCCGATTGGCGTAACGATGCACCGGTTGAGTCACCGGTCACGGGCGACCAATTGTGGCTGCTGACGGAAAACGGACGCATCAAGGCACCGATCGTTCCGCCCATGATGAACAACCACGGTAAGTACGTCGCCTCGCTGCAGAAGATCGTCAAGTGGATGGCCGCCAAGGCGGAAGAAGCGGGCGCGCAAGTCTTCGGCGAGTTCCCGGGGCAAGAACTGCTATGGGACGGCGATCGCGTCATCGGCGTGCGTACCGGCGATAAGGGTTTGGATAAACACGGCAACCCCAAACCGAATTACGAACCGGGCGCCGACATCTTGGCGAAGATCGTTGTTCTGGGCGAAGGCCCGCGCGGCACGCTGACAAAACAGGCGATTCCGCGGCTGAATCTCGATGAAGGCCGCGAGCCGCAAGTCTACGCCGCGGGCGTGAAAGAGCTTTGGCAATGCCCGCCCGGCAGCGTCCAAGCGGGCAGCGTCATTCACACGATGGGTTATCCGCTGCCCAACGACACGTTTGGCGGCGGCTTCATCTACGGCATGGCGAACGACGTGCTGGACATCGGTTTCGTCACCGGATTGGACTACAAAGATCCGACGACCGATCCGCACAACGTTTTCCAGCTCTTCAAGGCGCAGCCGGCGGTGCGCAAACTGCTCGAAGGCGCGAAGTTGCTGCGCTACGGTGCCAAAGCGATTCCCGAGGGCGGACTGCACGCGATGCCGCGTTTCTACGGCGACGGCTTGATGATCGCCGGCGACTCCGCGGGCTTCCTCAACGGCATGCGTCTCAAAGGCGTGCATCTCGCGATGAAATCCGGCATGCTGGCGGCTGAAACGGCCTTTGAAGCAGTGCAAGCCGGTACGTTCGACAGCGCGCAGCTCTCCGCGTACGAAACGAAGTTTAAAGCATCGTGGGCGTATACGGAGTTGCACAGCGCGCGCAATTTCCATCAAGGCTTTCACAACGGCCTCATCAACGGCATGCTCAACACGGGCCTCGGGATGTTCACCGGCGGGCGCGGGTTCGGCATCTCCGATCGCTTACGCGGCGTTCCCGGTTTCGAACGCATGGAGAAGCGCGGGTACAAACCCAAGGAATCGCGGCGAGCGGTCATCGACAACACGATTACGTTCGATAAGTTGACCGACGTGTTCAATAGCGGCACGATGCACGAAGAGGATCAGCCGTGTCATTTGAAGGTTGCCGACACGAACATCTGCCGCGATCGCTGCACCGTCGAATACGGCAACCCGTGCCAGTACTTCTGTCCCGCGAAAGTCTACGAACCGATGTTCGAGAAGACCGATGGTTCCGTTAGCGGCGAACTCGTGATCAACTTCACGAATTGCGTGCACTGCAAGACGTGCGACATCGCGGACCCGTATCAGATCATCACTTGGGTTCCCCCGCAAGGCGGCGAGGGCCCGGTCTACACCGGCATGTAGAACGCAACTCGGCGGGCCGCCCGGACGGTTCAACCTGACGTGGCGCCCTTCGACAAGCTCAGGGCAGGTTTTCGCCTCGATCTCTCGCTCGTCGTGCTGCTGCTCGTGCTGATCTTTTGCGCGGCCGGCATCTACCAGCTCATGCGAGATTACCCCAGCGCCGGGCGCGGCATGCTGATCTTTGCGCGCGAGCAGAAAGACCTCTTCGTCGACTCCGGTTTGATCGCCGAGTCCTATCGCGTGCACGCAAATCGCGGCCTCTCAAACGTTTTGCGCTCGCAAACGGTGATCGTCGGCACGCGCAGCTCGGGAGATCACGGATTCGTGGGAGCCGGCGTCATTGTGGGGAAACGCAACGGCATGCTCGCGATCGTAACGGCGAAGCATATTATCGCGCACCCCGGCCGCCACTTCGTCGTATTTCCGGGATACGCCGGACGGTACGTGTCGCGCATCATCACCGACCCGCACCACGACCTCGCGCTCGTCTTCGTGCGGCCGTTCGGCGGGACGCCGTACCGCGTCGCGCCGGTGGCCGGAGGCGGATTCGTGAGCGGCCAGCGTTTCGTCGTCATGGGACATCCGGGCGAATTGAGTTGGGTTGCCTCGCCGGGAGTCGCGGAGAAACATCTGCACACGACGCTGCTGTTCTGCCCTACTTGCGATCGCGGAGATTCCGGGGCGGGTGCGTTCGACGGTGCGGGCTTGCTGCGCGGCATCGTCGTGACCAAGGCGATCATCGTCGCGCCGTCCGCAAAGGACGGCAGCGACTTTCGTCTCACTGCATTCCAGATCGAACAACCGGACGCCGTTCGCGCGCTTTTGCGCCGCGCTTTGAAGCACTAAAGCGCCGCGAGAGCGAAGATCGCTGCGTGAGTTCTTCGTGGGAATCCGGCGGCGACGTCGCCGTCATCGGCGCGGGGATCATCGGGCTCTCGGTAGCCTTCGAATTGGCCGGCCGCGGCGCGTCGGTGCGCGTCTACGATACGCGCGAACCGGCGAAGGCGGCGTCCTGGGCGGCTGCCGGAATGCTGGCGCCGCGGACCGAGCATCTTTCCGATCCCGCGCTGCGCGAGCTCTGCGAAGCATCACTTGCGCAGTATCCCGATTTCGCACACGCGGTCCGCGAGGCGAGCGGCGTGGATCCGCACCTGCGTCTCGACGGAATTCTGCACACCGCGTACTCGCAAGAAGCGTTTGCGAGTTTGAAGGCTTGGCACGAAGATCTGCAGGCGGCCGGCCACCGCGCCGACTTGCTTTCGCGCGAGGAAACGCTGCGCACGGAGCCGGCGCTGGGCAAACACGTTACCGGCTCGCTGCTCGTGCACGGCGAAGGGCAGATCGATAACCGGCGGTTTGGACGCGCGCTCACCGCTGCATGCGAAGCGCGCGGGGTGCGCTTGCACACCGGCGTGCAGTCGCTCTCGGTGGAATGCGATGCGCGCCGCGTTCTCGGTATCCGCACCGACCTCGGCTACGTCCCAACCGGCGCGGTCGTTAACGCTGCCGGGGCATGGGCTTCGCAAATCGACGGCATTCCGGAACAGTGCCGCCCCGACGTACATCCGGTCAAAGGTGAAATGCTCGCGATCGAAATTCCCGTCGGTTTTATGCGCCACACCACGTGGGTGCCGCGAGGCTATCTGGTGCCGCGCTCCGACGGCCGTCTGCTCATCGGCGCGACGGCGAAGAACTCCGGATTCGATACACGGGTAACGGCGGGCGGGATAGAAGCGCTGCTTCATGCGGCCGTGGAAGCGGTACCCGCGCTGCGCGAGTTCTCGGTCAGCGAAACGTGGGCGGGCCTGCGCCCGGCGACCGCGGACGAACGGCCGTTTCTGGGCAGCACGCCGCTGAACGGGTATTTCTTAGCGTGCGGACACTACCGCAACGGCATTTTGCTCGCGCCGGCGACGGCATGCTTGCTGGGGGATGCGGTGGAAGGCGTGAGCCCCGTGTCCGACGCATTCGCGATAGGGAGATTCGCCACACCGTGAAGGTTTCGATCAACGGCGAGCAGCTCGAACTCCCGCAAGGTTTGACGGTAGCGGAGCTGCTTGTGCGGCTGCAGGCACCGGACCGTGGAATCGCAGTGGCAAAGAACGATCGGGTGGTGCGCCGCTCCGCCTTCGGCGAGGAGCGCGTCGACGAAGGCGATCGCATCGAAATCATCCGCGCGGTTGCGGGCGGATAACGCTTAGGAAACAGAGATGAACGACGACGTTTTGAGAATCGGGAAACACGAGTTCGCATCGCGGCTCATCGTGGGCACGGGCAAGTATCCTTCGCTCGAGGTGATGCAGCAGGCGCACGAGGCGAGCGGAACGCAGCTCGTTACCGTTGCGATCCGGCGCATCAATCTGGACGAGCGCAGCGGCAAGACGCTCCTCGATTACATCGATCGCAGCAAGTACACGATTCTTCCGAACACCGCCGGATGCTACAACGCCAAGGAGGCAGTGCTTACCGCGCAGCTCGCGCGCGAACTGCTCGAGACCGATCTCATCAAGCTGGAAGTCATCGGCGATCCGCAGACGCTCTATCCCGACACGCGTGAAACGATCGCCGCCGCCGCGCAGCTGGTAAAAGACGGGTTCACGGTTCTACCGTATATCATCGACGATCCGGTGGCGTGCAAACGCCTCGAAGAAGAAGGCTGCGCCGCGGTGATGCCGCTCGCCGCGCCCATCGGCAGCGGCCTCGGCGTGTGCAACCCGTATTCGATCCGCATTATCAAAGAACGCGCAAACGTGCCGGTGATCGTCGACGCAGGGGTCGGCACCGCGAGTGACGCGGCGATCGCCATGGAACTCGGCGTGGACGCGATTCTCATGAACACGGGCATCGCGGCGGCCAAGGACCCGGTCGCGATGGCGGCAGCCATGAATCATGCCGTGCAGGCGGGCCGCCTCGCATTTCTCTCCGGGCGCATGGAAAAACGCTTGTACGCGAATGCGTCCAGCCCGATGCAAAATCTCATCTCGGTGGAAAAAACCTAGACACCCATGTCGGAAATATCGGTCGAACAGCTCGCGCAGTGGCGTGCGAGCGGAAAGAACTTCGTGCTCCTCGACGTGCGGGAGCCGTTTGAGTTGGATGCTGCCTCGCTACCGGAGACGCTCCATATTCCGATGCGTCAAATTCCCGAGCGGCTGAGCGAAATCGATTCCGCCGCGGAGATTGCGGTGCTGTGCCATCACGGCGGACGCAGTGCGCGCGTTGCGCAGTTTCTTGCCGCTCGCGGCTTTGCGAAGGTGCACAACGTTTCCGGCGGCATCGACGCATATGCCAAACGCGTCGATAGATCGGTTCCGCGATACTAGCCTACTGACGAACGGCGCGCACGTACCAGTGCACGCTTCCGGACGGGCGCTCTTCGTGCGCCCACCTGCCTACGACGTCGTCGACGCGGTGCTCTTCGATCGCTTCAATGACGAAATAGCGGCTGACGAGCTCGCGCAGCGCGGCCTCGTGGAAGTACGCGTGCGCAACGCCCTGCTCGGCGCCTTCGTCCGGCGCATACGCATCTTCGGCTACGCGCGTGCCTGTGCCGTAGCGCGCGTCCGCTTTGGAAGCGAAGGTTGCATAGAATGCAGCGCCGCCGCTGAGCGATCGCGCGATCTCCTGTACCGTGCGCGCGATGCTCGCCGGGGTGCCGTGCAGCAGCGCGTGGGTGCTGATCGCTGCGTCAAAACCCTGCGCCTGCGCGGTGAAAGCCGCGGCGGTCTCGTCTGAAACGGTATGAACGGAAAAGCCCGCCGCGTGCAGCGCATCGGTATTGCGTCCGCTGCCGCAACCGATCTCCAAAACGCGCGCATGCGGCTGCGGCTGCAGGCGTTGGATGAGCGCGACGGCCAGCGGATGCGGCCGGCGGAGGTTGCTTTCACGCGGCGAAGGAGAGTCCATGCGGTCGCTGCCTCTCATTATCGTGGTCGGCGCTAATGACCTTGCGCTGCGCGTATGCGAGGAACTCTGTGCCACGAGCGGGCACGAGGTCCTCGTGCTCTGGGAGCCTCACGGGCATGCCGAGAGCGTCGTTCGCGCGATGGGCGCGAGCTTTGCGGCGCACCCGCCCAACGATCATGCCTCGCTCGATGCCGTGGGCGTGAAAGAAGCCGCCTGCATCATTCCGGTCTCCGAGGACGATCGGCTCAACCTGCAAGTCGCGCTCAAAGCGCGCGATCTCAATCCCGGGATTCGCGTGGTCCTGCGCCAGTTCAATCGCGCGTTGGGCCGCAAGATCGAGCAGAATCTTCCCAACTGTACGGCGATATCACCGGCAACGCACGCCGCGGCGACGTATGCAGCGGCGGCGGTCGATCCGGCATGCGTGTATGCCGTGCAGTTTCCCGCCGCGGCCGGTCCCCTGGTGGGCTTTTCGGAACGGCGCGCACTGGACTTTGGTTTGGACGACTGCACCGTTGCTGAAGCGGAGCGCCGCTTGAGCGTACGCATCGTCGCTGTGAACGGGCGTGTCGCGCCTGACGCGACGGACACCGTGCGCCGCGAGGATACCGTCGTCGCATGCGGACCGATGCAGCGTCTGCAAGAGAGTTGGCCGCGCCGCAGCGCGGTGAAGAGGCGCCGAAGCCGCACGCGCAACTCCATACGCGACTTACTGCGGGCGGCCACGCGCCTGGATCCCCTGCTGCTCTACACGTTTGCGGCCGGCACGCTGATCTATTTCCTGGCCAGCGCCTACTTCACGTACGATCTGCACCTGACGTTCTTGGAAGGTTTGTACTTCGTTGCGACGACGATGTTTACGGTCGGCTACGGCGACATAACGCCGCTCACCAAGCACGGCGGGTGGGGCGCGATCGTCGCGGGCATCGTCATCATGGGCGTGGGCGTAACGCTCGGCGGGGTCTTTATCGCGACGATCACGGCCGCCCTGAACCGCGCGCAGCAGATTGCCCTGCGCGGCTTGCGCCACATACGTGCAGAGGATCACATTGTCGTGTGCGGCGCCGGCAACGTCGGGACACGCATCATCGACTTTCTGCTGGAGATGGATCAGCACGTCGTGGTCATCGAGCCCAGGCCCAGCGCCTTGGTCGTGGAGCACGCCCGCTCGCGCCGCGTGGAACTGCTCGCGTCAGATGCCACCGACGATCAGGTCCTCGCGTTTTGCGATCTCTCGCAAGCGCAGAGCCTCGTCGCCGCAACGGACAGCGACACGGCAAACCTCGAGGCCGCCCTCGGCTCACTGGCTTATAATACGGATCTTCACGTCGTGATGCGCATCCACGATCCGCAATTCTCCCGCTCGGTCGCACGCAACTTTCGCATCGGCAAGTCGTTCTCGGCCAGCGATCTAACCGCACCCGCCATCGCCGGTCTCGCGCGCTTCCCCGCCAGCCGCGGACGCGTTTCGTTCGCGGGCGAAATCTTCAACGTCGGCGAGCGCAACGCGCAGATGCACATCCCCCGGGCCGAGGGCGGCGTCCCGCTCTATTTCTGGCGTGCCGGCGCGCTTGTCGCGGCGCATGATTTCAACGAAATGCAGCCGAACGACCAAGTGCTGGACATCGTGCCGCTCTCGCAATTTAGAGCGCTCTAAGGAGTCTTTTTATGCTCAAGGAAGGGGCGAAGGCGCCTCGCATCACGGTCCTGGACGACAGCGGAAAGACGCTGAACACCGGCGACCTGCTCGGCAAGCCGCTCGTATTGTGGTTCTATCCCAAAGACGACACACCGGGTTGAACGAACGAGGCATCGCAGTTTCGCGATGCATACGCGCGCTTCAAGCGCAAAGGCGTCGAAATCATCGGCGTGAGCCGCGACTCCGTCACCTCGCATCAGAAATTCAAAGCGAAGTACGAGATCCCGTTCAAGCTGCTCGCAGACATCGACTCAAAACTCTGCGATGCTTTCGGGGTAATCGTCGAAAAGAACATGTACGGCAAGATGACCAAAGGCGTACAGCGCTCGACGTTCCTGATCGACGCGAGCGGCAAGATCGTCAAAGTCTGGCCGAAAGTTTCGGTAGAGGGCCACGCGGACGAGGTGTTCGAAGCGCTCCCATAGCGCGTGGTGTCATCGTGAGGTATCGAACGACCGCGAACGTAGTGAGCGGCGCCGAGCAGCGTCGAGGCGCTACGTCGTCTAGTTCAACAAGGGCGGCGCATCGCGCCGCCCTTGTGTACGTCTCGACTGCGCTCGACGCCGCTCGTTACACTCGCGGTCGTTCGATACCTCACGATGACATTTATTAGTTCTCGGTCTTTGCTTGACCGCGCGGCAGCGAGAATTGGATGAGCGATCGCACCGGCGCGAGGCCGCGCGACACGACTGCGCAGCACGTCACCTTCAAATTCATTTCTTCCAGGCGCGCTTTTGCGGCAAGAAGTTCGCGGCCGGTCGTGACGACGTCTTCGAGCAGCAGGACGTGCTGGCCCGACTCGTAGCCGCCTTCGACGTACTCGCCCGGGAATGCGCCGTAGCCTTTGGGTTGTTTGCGGACGGCGAGGAGCGGAATGTTGCTCAGCTGCGATACGGCGGTCGCAATAACGACGCCGCCCAGCTCGGTGCCGGCGATCAAGTCCGGGCTCGTTTCGGCGATGATCGGCACGAACAAGCGCGCGATGCGCCGCAGTATCTGCGGGTCGGAGAAGAGCCGGAATTTGTCGATGTAGTAATCGCTGCGCGCGCCGCCGGAAAGGACGTAGTCACCCCGCGTGAGCGCGCGTTCGACGATGATCTTGCGCAGCCACGTGAGATCGGGGATTCGCGAGATGGGATCCTGCGGTCCTAAATACTCCATTGCCACGCATTCCAGGCTTCGGCGGTCGGGCTGGGCGCGAAGCCTTTGAAGTTTTCGCTGATCGGGTGCATCTGGCGTTCGTAGTACAAGTAGATCTCCGGAACGTCGGTATGCAAGAGCTGCTGGATTGTCGCGTACGCTTTCTTGCGGGTGGGCTCGTCGTAGTTGTCGAGCGCCATTTTTTGCGCCGCGTCCATCTCCTGGCTGCAGTACCGCGAGTAGTTGTACCCGTGCGGAGCCATGTTCGCGCATGTGTACTGAGTCGCATCGTCCGGATCCATGCCCGCGTACCAGCCCGCCAAGGAGAGGTCGAACTTGCCGCCCTGCAGGATGCCGCCCTCGCCGACGGGCGCGAACAGAACGTCGCCGGGGAAATATTTGATCTCAAGGCCGATGCCGGCTTGACGAAGCATCGCTTGAATGGCCACGCTATTCTTGCGGCGCGTCGCGTTGCTGTTGTTGCTGACGAGCACGAGCACGAGTTTCTCGCCGTTCTTGGTCACGATGCCGTCGGGACCGGGCGTCCATCCGGCTTGCTGCAGCAGGTCTTTTGCCTTTTGAACGTCGTGCGGGTAGTCGCGGACGCTGGGATCGTACGCCCACATGAACGGCGGCTGATCTTCAGTTGCGATATGCTCTTGCCCGTACGTCGAGGTCTGCACGATGCGCTGTTTGTCGATGGCGTAGGCGAGGGCCTGACGTACGCGCACGTCCTGCAGATACGGACGCTGCACGTTGAGCTGGACGTCCTCGTATCCGTTGACGTCGATCCACGCGAGTTTTACGCCGGGGATGTCTTTGACGAGCGGATAGTTGTTGATCGAGGACTCGAACATCCAGTCGATGTCGTGCGTGCGCAGCAGGTTGATCGTGGTGTTCTCGTCGGGCACGATGCGGATGTAGATACCCTTGAGCCCCGGCTTACCCATGAAGAAGTTTTCGTTGGCGGTCAGCTCGATATGGTCGCCGTGCACCCAGCGCACGAATTTGAACGGTCCGTCGCCGACGGTCGGGTCGTTGTTGAACGGGATGTTGTTGATATTGGGATATTTCGACATGATGTGCGCCGGAGCCACGTTGTACGGCTGGTCGCTATCCGCGAAGAACGTGCTGACGAACGGCGAGAACTTCTGTTTGAGGTGCGCGACGACGGTGTAATCGTCGGGCGTGTCGATGCTCTTGACGTAGTCGTAGCCGTGCGTGGAGATGATGTTGTTGTTCTTGTCCATGATCGCTTGCCACGACCACTTCACGTCTTTGCTCGTGACCGGTACGCCGTCGGTCCACTTGACGTTCTTGCGCAGGTGATAGGTGATGGTCAAGCCGTCTTTCGAGATGCCGCCGTTTTGCAAGGTCGGCACCTGCGCCGCCAGCATCGGAACGGGATTGTTCTTCGCGTCCGCGTGGATGAGCGGCTCGAACATCAGGTCCGCGATCATCACGTCCGTGGTGTTGGAGTTCAGCAGCGGGTTGAGATTCTTGACGTCTTGCTGAATCGCGACGCGAAGAATGCCGGCGCGTCCACCGGCGGGCGCCGTACCCGCGGTGCCCCCACCGCCCTGCGTGCAGCCGGCGAGCAGCGCTGCCAGGGACGCGAATGCCACAAAACGTCGAATCAACCCACTATCCTCCCGGTGAGCAAGGGACCGCGCTCTTTTCGCTATGACTAGACGGCGGCCTTCGGTCCGGTCCATTTGCCCGGAACCGGATCGAACCGTTCGTGGCGCCAGGTGTACGTGCCCAGCCCTTGCGTCGCGGTGCGGAGTTCGGTGATGTACCGCGAGAGTTCGACCTGCGGAACGTCCGCCTCGACCACGTCGTGCCCGTTTTTGTCGGCGGGATTCATGCCGAGGATCTGCCCGCGCTTGCCCGTGAGTTGCTGAATAACGGCCGACGTGTATTGGGTTGGAACGGTCACGTGCACGCGGACGATCGGTTCGAGTACGGCCGGGTTGCACTTGGCCAGCGCGTCGCGCACGCCCATCCCCGCGGCGGTCTTGAAAGACTGTTCGCTCGAATCGACGTCGTGATATGCGCCGTCGAAGAGGATGACGTGCAGGTCGGTCACCGGATAACCGCCCACGCTGCCGTGCATGAGCGCTTCGCGCACGCCTTTCTCGACGGCCGGAATGAACTGCCGGGGAACCACGCCGCCGACGATCTGCTCTTCAAACGTCACGCCGTTGCCGCGGTCGCGCGGCTGAAAGCGCAGCCAGACGTCACCGAACTGCCCATGGCCGCCGGTTTGGTGCTTGTAGCGCGAGTGTACTTCCGTGCCGGTCGTAATCGTTTCCTGATACGGAATAGTCGGAGGCGCGGTCGTGACCTCGACTTTGAATTTGCGGGTGAGGCGCTCGACGGCGATGTTCACGTGCTGCTCTCCGCTGCCGAGCAGAAGCAATTCATTCGTGATGGGGGCGCGCTCCAAACGAAGCGCGGGATCTTCGTCGATGATGCGCGCGAGCATCTGCGAGATTTTCGCTTCGTCCATGCGCTCTTTCGGCTTGATCGCGACCGCAAATACGGGTTCCGAAAGCGGAACGCGCGGCAGCAGAATTTTATAGCCGTTCTCGGTGAGCGTGTCGCCGGTTGAAACCGTTTCCAAGCGCGCGATGGCGGCGATGGTGCCGGCGGGCGCTTCAGTAATCGCTTCCTGTTTCTTGCCCTGCAGGCGGTACAGGCCGCCCGATCTGACCTTTTCCGAATTCTTTGAAATATTGGTGAGCGTGGCGTCGGATTTGAGCGTACCGGAGAGGACGCGCACGACCGAAAGTTTTCCGGACTGCGGATGGATGATCGTTTTGATGACGTGCGCGATCACCGGGCCGTCCGCTTTTGCTTCGATGCGGCGTCCTTCGGCATCGACTTGCTCGGCGTCGATCGGCGAGGGGAACCATTTCTCCATCGCCTGCACGAGTGCGGAAATGCCGGCACCGGGTAGTCCGGCGGCTGCGAGCACCGGAACGATCTGGTCGTGCGAGCACTCTTGGCACAGATCTTTCTCGACCTCGTCCTGCGGCGGTTCGACGCCTTCGAGCAGCTCTTCCATCAGGTGATCGTCGAAGTCGGCCATCGCTTCGAGCAGCTGGCCGTGCGCGCTTTCCACGCGATCGTTCAGCTCCGCCGGAATCGGCGTCTCTTGCGAACCGCTGCCGTCGAAGAGATAGGCTTTGCGATTCGCCAAGTCGACCAGACCTTTGAACCCGTCGGCTGCGCCGATGGGCCATTGCTCGGCGACGACGTGCCGGCCGTAGCAGCGCTGCAGTTCTTCGAGCGTCCCCGCGAAATCCGCGCCGGGGCGATCCATCTTGTTGATGACGAACAAGTGCGGCATTTTCCGGGACTCGAGGAACTCGAGCAGCATCTGCGTCTGCGAAACGCGCGAGGGATCCGCTTCCACGACGATCACTGCGGCGTCGCAGCCGGAGAGCGCGAGTTTGGTCTCTTCGAAGAAGTCGATGAAGCCGGGGCAGTCCACCAGCGTCATGTCGATACCGTCCGCCGAGCAATGCGCGAAGCCGACGCACGTGGACTGCGCGTGGTCGATGCACTCGGGCTCGTAATCGGTGGTAGTGGTGCCTTCGGTGACGCTGCCTTTGCGGCCGATGGTGCCGCAATGCGCGAGAATCGCTTCGACGAGAGTAGTCTTTCCGGCGTGATGGGATCCGACGATGCCAATGTTGCGTACCCGAGAGATATCGGACGCCATAAGATCTCCTATCTTCCGCAGCTCAGCTTGTCGTGAGCCTGTCGAAGGAAGACAAGGCGCGCTCAAGGGCGCGCCTTATCGACGTTTTGTACTCGTTTTCTTTGTTGCCGGTCTCTTGGCTGTTGAAACTTTCTTTTTCAGCGGGGCGGCTTTCTTGGGCGCCGCTTTTTTCGCAGGCGCCGCTTTCTTCGGTGCGGCTTTCTTCACCGCGGGTTTCTTGGCGCTCGCGGCCTTCTTTACGGCCGTTGCTTTCGCAGGCGCTTTCTTCGCGGGCGCGGCGGCCGGTTTTTTCGCAACCGCCTTCGCGCTCTTCACGCTCTTGGCTGCAGCTTTGGCAGGCGCTTTCGCGGCGGCTTTTGCGGCAGGCTTGGCGGGCGCTTTCGCGGCGGCTTTTACGGGAGCGGCTTTCACGGCTTTCGGTTTGGGCGCGGGCTTCTCGGGTTTTGCAGGCGCCAATTTGGCGGGCGCCGGCTTTGCCGCAGCGGCCTTGGCGGCAGCAGCCTTGGCGGCAGCGGCCTTAGACGGCGCTTTCGCGGCTTTCGGCTCCTTCGCCGGCTCCTTGGCCTCTTTGGGCTCGGACTTTTGCGCCTTCACCTCGCGTTCCGAGGTTTCTTTGACGGGCTTTTGCGTCGCCCGTTTCGATCCGCTCGCGCGTTTACGCGGTCCGGCGTCGTGACCGGTCTTATCGCCTGCGGCGGCCCCTTCGCCCTCTTCGCGCTCGGGTAGGCCGAGCTCGGCCCGTCCGAAGCCGCTGATGCTGCTGCCGGGGAGCGGCGCGGGTTCCTGTGCCTTGACTTTCTGCAGATGCTCCTTGGTCGCACGCAGCGCAACGCGCGCAAGGCGCCCGCTGACCGGAAAAACGATCTCGTTGATTTCCGCCTGGTCGAGCATCTCCAGCATCTCGGCAAAGCCGTTGCCTTGATCTTTGGGGCTATGCGCGTCCGAGCCGATGGCGATGCCGACGTTCTTTTCCTTGGCCTTGCGCATGAGGCGCAGGATCGCTTCGCGATACTTTTCTTTGAGCTCGGGCGGATTGTCGCGATAGAGATAGCGGGTGTTGATCTCGACCGCCATGCCGCGAGCCGCGCACGCATCGAGCATCTGGCTCTCGTACTCCTCGAGCTTGGCGGGGGCGGGCCAATGTCCGAAGTTCGCCGGCACGTAGAAGTGGCCGACGATGTGACCGGGCAGCTTCTCGATGTCGTCGAGCAGCTTGGCCATGTAGAGCTCCCACACGCGCTCGGTGCCGACGACGTCGTACAGATCGCGGAACTCGGGATTGTCGAACGCCCACTGATAATCGGCGCCCTTCTCCGGATGCTCGATCTGCAGGAAATGCACGGAGCGGATCATGCCGTCCGGGCGCATCGCATCGACGATGTTCTGGGCATCGGGTCTGGCGCGCGGGTCGTTGTCGACTTCCGCGCCGATGGAGAAGCGCATGCCGCGGCGCAGGCCTTGCGAGACGACCGCCGCGTGCGTCACGTCCACGCCGGCGGTTTCCGCCGCACCGTACAGGTCGCCGGCCTCCGCGAGTTTGAGCGCCCGGCGTACCGTGTGCACCGCTCCGGGGTCTTCGAACGTCAGATAATTGATGTGATCGCTCACCATCATGAACCGCGGAGAACCGCGGCGGCACGCATGGTAAAACCACAGGAACAGCATACGCGGCGAATACGCGATCGGCCGTTCCTCGGCAAATTGCTTGTGTTCACCTTTTGCGTGCCCGTGAATGTCGGGGATGGCGGCAAGACGAGGATCGCTCAGCGTTCTACTTCCTTTACACCGCGCGGGATCCACAATTGCGGTCCCTTTGCTGCTGCCGGACGCGCCGGTCCGCGGTCGGGCGTGCGTTGTTCAACCCACGGCACGACCGTTTCAATGAAAATTTCCATGGCTCGCTTCATGAGCTCGAAAGCCATCGACGGCGTGCCGTCCGCTCCGAGCACCGCGGCTTGCGCCGGCAGATACGGCAGGTGCACGAAACCGGCTACGATGGGCGGCGTCACGGTTTCGGCGATGCCGAGAATCTCGTAGAGCGCCTGATTACAGATGTACGTCCCCGCGGAGTTCGAGACGTAGCCGGGGATACCGTTGTCGGTCCACGCCTGCACGATCTCGGCGAAGGGCATCGGCGAGAGCCGCGCGTCCGGGCCGCCACGAATGATCGCATCGTTCTTACGCATGACGCCGACGTTGTCGGGCTGCGTGAAGTCCAGAACGTTCACCGCGACGCGCTCCATGGCGATGGCCGTGCGTCCCGCCGCCTGACCCATGCAGACGACGATGTCCGGCGACTCCTCGGCGACCGCGCGCTGGAGACGCTCGGCAATGTTCCGGGTTTCAACCGGCAGCACGCGAACGGCAAGTGGGCGCCCCGCTATGATGCGCCCTTCCAGACTGCGAGCCACCAGCTCGCTCGGGTTGACTTTCTCGCCGCCGAACGGCTCGAAACCGGTTATGAGGACGTGCTTGGCCACCTTTTAAAAGGTTAACCGCGTTCGCTTGTTCCCCTCTGAGCGGCGCGTAACAAATGCGAGAAGGGGCCAAAAACGAAGGTGCCGCGCTAAAGCGCGGCACCTCCGATCATCATTGAACTACTGTGAGTACTAATAACGACCACCTCCTTCGTCCGGCCGTTTGCCCTCGTTTTGTCTCTCTCTGAGGGTAGCCGCGGACTAGTCTGACCGTCGTGTTCAGCGCCCTACCCGATACCCCTCCATCGTTAGTAAGCGCGCTTTCATTTCAATACCGTATCCGTAGTTGTGCAAGTCGCCCTTCGAATCGACGACGCGATGGCACGGGAAGAAGAGCGGGAGCGGATTGCGCGCCATGACTTGTCCGACGGCGCGCACGGCCTTCGGGCGTCCGATGGTCTGCGCCACCCAGGAGTAACTGCGGACTTCGCCGGGCGGAATCTGCGCGGCGGCCTTGAGCGCCGCTTGCTCGAACGGCGTCAGATCGCTGATGTCGACCACGCTTTCGTCGACGTGCCAGGTTTTGAAGAAATCGTCGAACAGTTTTCTGAGCCACGGCGGCGCCTCGCCCGACACGACGGGCCGATGCAGGCGGCGCTCGATGTATTGGCGCACGGCCTCCGGCGGTTCGCCGCGATCGAGTCCGATGAACGCGATGCGCGTCTCTTTGAATCCCACGTAAACGCGCCCGATCGGCGTGTCGACGCTGGTGAGTGAGATCGGTGCGGTGCGATATCGCATGGAGGCGATGTGCTCGACGATTTTTTTCGTGAGATCGCACGAAGGCTCCGGCGGCGGCGGAAGACAGGACAGGCAGAATGCCACGCCTTCATATTGTTCGTACAAGTCTTGGCACGGAGGGCACTCGTGCAGATGCGCTCGGACGGCTTCGCGCAGCGTTGAGGCGCCGTCGCGAATCTCATCCCACAGCGCTTCGACTTCACGACAACGCATGGACGTTAGCTCCTTCGGGAACGATTTTTCCGATTTGCGGTCCGAGAATCCGCCGCAGGATGCGCACGGCGCGGTGCACGTGCGACTTCACGGTGCCGATCGGCTGATCGAGGATCTCGGCAATTTCGGGGTGACTGCGCCCTTCGATGAAGCGCAGCGTTGCGGCGGCCCGCAAGTGCATCGGGAGTTGTAAGAGCGCCCGCTCGACAAGCGCCATGTCGGCTTTTTGCTCGACGATCTTCTCGGGCTGCGGGGGCGCCTCGCGCACCGCACTGCCGCGCAGCAAAGCGTCGGCATCGGCCAGAGCGTCGAGCGCGACGTTCGCCGGCCGCTTGCTGCGCAGGCGATTGCGCGTCACGTTGAGCGTGATCGTATAAAGCCACGGCTGCAGCCTCAGCTCCGCCCGCTGCTCCTCGGACATCTTTCCGAGCGCCCGATAGGCACGTACGAACGCGTCCTGAACGATCTCCTCCGCGTCCTCGCGGTTGCCCGTCATGCGCAAAGCGAAACCGTAGAGACGACGTTGATACTCGTCTACGATTTTGTCGAATCGGTCGATGCCCGGCGCCCCCACCGCGGGGGGCTTCTTAGGTGCCGACGTTGGCACGATATACTCCCTCGTCAGGAGTGGTGCCGCAAGCACGCTCATACACGTGTCCCAACACCGCCCCAGGACCCAAAGTTTCACACATACGTCAAGGGTCCCTTACCCGAGGAGGGCGGCCGGGTTTCGGGGAAGCCTTCCCCCATGACGCCTAACGCGTTAGAACTTTCTCGAGAGCCGTTCGGTGCACGCAGCGCCGAGCGGTTTTTTGTTATTGAGAGAATGAGGTTTACGGTATGGAACATGCGATCGAACCACGGGAAGTCTCCTTCGACGCCTACACGATGTGCAGTTTCCTTCCGGCGCTCGACTCATCTCGAGCGATTCCGCTGGTGC
>Ga0207664_10000292_pt1 | contig 37506 bp, 38 predicted proteins | sample LARL83metaG_FD_184349 | JGI IMG/M metagenome (GOLD analysis project Ga0207664, IMG submission 184349) | Corn, switchgrass and miscanthus rhizosphere microbial communities from Kellogg Biological Station, Michigan, USA - LAR L8-3 metaG... | ecosystem: Host-associated > Plants > Roots >... | reverse complement strand
AGCCGGTCGGGCCGATCGAGCCGGCCACGAAGCGCTGCTCGCCCGCCGCTCTGCGCGCGATCTGCGCTGCCTTGACGTTGATCTCGCGCGTGTGGTCGGCGAGCCCCCACTCGTCGAGCTTCAGGCGCGAGGCCTGGAAGGTGTCGGTCTCGACGACCTGCGCGCCGGCGTCGAGCATCGCGCTGTGGACGCCCTCGATCACGTCGGGGCGGTGGAGCACGAGCGCCTCGTGGCACTTGCCCGCCAGGCCGCCGTAGTCGGCCTGGGTGAGGTCGAACTGCTCCAGCGTCGCGCCCATCCCGCCGTCGAAGACGACGATCCGCTCGCTGATGGCGGCCAGGTAGTCGCGCATTGCGGCGATCCTAGCAGCGGGGCGGCCAACCTTGACACGGGTGTGCGAAGGTTCTTCGCCGACCTGCGTCGCGATCCCACGTTTCGCCCGCTGGAGGTCGCGGTAGGCCCGTTCCCACGAAAGGAGGTGCGGTGCGGGCATTCCGGCTCCTGCGACTGTCGGTCGGGCTGGCGGCGGCGATCCTCGGGGGAGCCGCGCTCGGGGCCGGCGCTGCCGGGGTGCAGATCGGCGCTCCGCTCGTCGGCGACGTGCACGTGGCCGTGCCCGTCCCGGTGAGCGCGCCGGCGGTGGCGACGCCGTCCATCTCCGCGCCGTCGCTCCCGACACCCTCGCTCCCGACGCTGCCGCCGGCGCCGCAGTTGCCGCCGGCGCCGCAGCCGCCTCCGCCGCCGAGCCCGAGCCTGCCCCCGCCTCCGGCTCCCCCTGTGCAGCCTCCGTCGCCTCCGGTGCCGACGACGCCGTCGACCCCGACGCTGCCGGGTGCGAGCGGCTCCTCGGGCGGCGGCGGCTCCTCCGGCCGCGGCGGCTCGTCGGGCGGCGGCGGCTCGGTCTCCGGCAGCGGCGGCTCCGTCTCGGCCGGCGGTAGCGCGACGTCGAGCGGCGCAAGCGCGCCCGCGAGCCGGCCGTCAGCGTCGTCCCCGGTCGCCGGCGGCCGAGGCGGCTCCGTGCGCGCCGGCGGCGGACCTCGCGACGACAAGCGCGGCTCCCGCGGCGGGCACGCTCCGTCGGGCGCCGCTGCGCAACGCAGGCTCGAGCGGACGGTGGCGCGCTACCACGCCTGCCTGGACGAGCTGACGCCGCAGGCGCGGCGCGTGCTCGCGCTGCGCGCGGGGCTCGGATCCGGCTCCGCGCTCTCGCGCGCGGAGGTCGCGCGTCGCCTCTCGCTCGGCGTCGCGGGCGTCGGGCGCATCGAGCGCGACGGCCTGCGTCGCCTGCGCGCGCTCGGCGCGACCGGCGCGTGCGGGGCGCCGGGCGACGCAAGCGCCGTCTCGCGGGGGCTGTCGGCATCCATGTCGATCGCCGGCGACGGCGCCGTCGGCGCCGTGCTCGCCGCCGGCGATCCGACGCGCGCGCGCGGCGGCGTCGGCGGCGTCGTCTCCTCCGGCGGCGACGACAGCGGCGGCTCGGGGCCGGCGGCGCTGCCTCCGCCGCTCGGGCGCGGCGGCGAAGCGACATGGCTGATCGCGCTGCTGCTGCTCGTGACGCTTGCGCTGCTCGTGCGCTGGGAGCTCCGGCGGCGCTGACGGGCGCCCTCTCAGCGGGGGAGCAGGAACGGCAGGTGCTGCCCGGGCGGCAGCGGGCGGCAGCGGGACTCGTCGCAGAAGACCTCGCGGCCGTGGTCGTCGAGGTGGAAGTGGACGTGGGGCGGGAGCGGCTCCCGGGCGTGGAGCAGAGCCCTCAGGTGGCGGAACATGGGCTTCCTCGTCGTTCGTGGTTGCGGTTCGCGAACGACGTTAGGGGAGGCGGGGCCGAGCGTCTGTGCGACAGGTCACGGACGCATGCGTCGTCGGCGCGGCGCTCAGGCGGCGGCGGGCGCCGGCAGCGGGAAGAGCTGCGTGAAGCGCTTTGCCGTGCGCTTGTCGCCCGCGAGCCGCATCGTGCCGGCCGCGAGCGCGGCGGCGAGCGGCCGATGGCCGTGGAGCACCTCGATCAGCGTCGTGGGATCGGTCTCGATCGCGGCGTCGGCGTCCGGCAGCTCACCGCGCGTCGTCTCGATCCGGCCGTCGGAGATCGCGACGCCGAAGCGCTCCGGGCCGAGCCGCAGCTCGATCCGCGCGGCGAAGTCGCCGGCGCGCGCCGGGTCGAACAGCGTGCGCAGCGAGACGACGTGCGCGTCGAGGCTCATGCACATGTCGTCGTCCGGCGGCGGCGTGTTGGCGCCGCCCCAGCGCCCCAGCTCGATCAGCACCGGCTCGAGCGCGCGACCGCGCGCGGTCAGCTCGTAGATCTGGGAGGCGTACGGGGGCGGCAGCCGGCGGCGCTCGGCGATGCCCGCCTGCTCGAGGTCGCGCAGGCGCTGGGCGAGCACGTCCGGGCTGACGTGCGGCAGGCCGGCGCGCAGATCGGTGAAGCGCTTGGGGCCGAGCAGCAGCTCGCGCACCACCATCAACGACCAGCGCTCGCCGACGAGGTCGAGCGCGCGCGCGATGCCGCATGCGTCGCCGTAGCTGCGCTTTCCAGCCATAGGGTTAGCCTACCATGTAATCGTTATAACCACAGTCAGGGTTGGAAGTTCCAACTAGAAGGACCGACTATGTGATAAGACTCCAGGTCCGCTGTCGACTCAGGGAGACGCCGTGAGCGCCGTAGCAGAGAGAACCGACCGACATCGCTGGCTGGCGCTCTACGTCCTGTGCGCCGGCGTGCTGATGATCGTGCTCGACGCGACGGTCGTGAACGTCGCGCTGCCCTCGATCCAGACCGACCTGCGCTTCTCGCAGGCGAACCTCGCCTGGGTCGTCAACGCCTACCTGATCGCCTTCGGCGGCCTGCTGCTGCTCGGCGGGCGCGTCGGCGACCTCGTCGGCCACCGCCGCGTCTTCCTCGCGGGCCTCGCGCTCTTCACGAGCGCCTCGCTGCTGTGCGCGGTCTCCGACAGCCAGGGGCTGCTGATCGGCGCGCGCTTCGTGCAGGGGATCGGCGGCGCGTTCGCCTCGGCGGTCGTGCTCGGGATGATCGTGACGATGTTCCCCGCGCCGCGCGAGCAGGCGAAGGCGATCGGCGTCTACGGCTTCGTCGCCTCCGCCGGCGGCACGATCGGGCTGCTGCTCGGCGGGGTGCTGACGCAGACGATCAACTGGCACTGGATCTTCTTCATCAACGTGCCGATCGGCATCGCGACCGCCGTGCTCGCGCGCCGGCTCGTGGCCTCGCGGCCCGGCATCGGCCTCGCTGCCGGCGCCGACCTTCCCGGCGCGGTGCTGATGACGAGCGGCCTGATGCTCGGCGTCTACGCGATCCTGCAGGTCGGCCCGAAGGGCTGGGGCTCGAGCACGGTGCTCGGCTTCGGCGCCGTCTCGCTCGTGCTGCTGACGGCGTTCGTCCTGCGCCAGGCGCGCATCGCGAACCCGCTGATGCCGCTGCGGCTGTTCCGCTCGCGCAACGTCAGCGGCGCCAACCTCGTGCTGATCCTGCTCGTCGTCGGGATGTTCGGGATGTTCTTCCTCGGCGCGCTCTACATGCAGCGGATCCTCGGCTACGACCCGCTCGAGGTCGGCCTGGCGTTCCTGCCCGGCACGATCGTGATGGGGACGATGTCGCTGCGCGTCTCGGGGCCGGTCAGCATGCGCTTCGGCGCGCGGTCGATCCTCGTGCTCTGCCTGGCGGCGATCGGCGCCGCGATGCTGTGGTTCGCGCGTGCGCCGGTCGACGGCTCCTATCCGATCGACCTGCTGCCGATCATGCTGCTGTTCGGGTTCGGCGCGGGCCTCTCGTTCCCGGTGCTGATGCAGCTCGCGATGTCGGGCGCGACGCCGAGCGAGGCCGGCCTCGCCTCCGGCCTGGCGAACACGACGCCGCAGGTCGGCGGCGCCGTCGGCCTCGCGGTGCTGGCGACGCTGGCCGCGAACCGCACGAGCACGCTGCTCGCGCGCGGCGAGTCGCACGCGGCCGCGCTCAACGGCGGCTTTCACCTCGCATACCTCGTCGGCGCCGCGCTCGTGCTCGTCGCGATCGTCGTCGTGCTGACCGTGCTGCGGCCGGTCGCCCATCCGGCGACGGCACACGGCCGCGCGCCGGCAGGCGAGCAGGCGCCGGACGCCGAGGTGGCCTACTCGGAGGCGTAGCGCGCCTGCGCGCTCACTCGCTGCGCAGCAGCTCGATCAGCGGCGGACGCGTGGCCAGCCAGCTCGGATAGCAGCCGGCCGCCGCCCCGACCGCGATCGCGACGAGCAGCGCGGCGAGCGTCGCCCCGAGCTGCGGCTGGAACGTCACGCGCCACGCGAGCTGGTTCTCGATCCCGACCGTCATCACGAACCCGAGCATCAGCCCGAGCAGCAGCGCGATCGTCGCGCCGACCGCCGCCATCGCCGTCGCCTCGAGCACGACCGAGCCCGAGAGCTGACGACCCGTGATGCCGAGCATCCGCTGGATCCCCTGCTCGCGGCGGCGCTCGAACGTCACCGTCAGCATCGTGTTGAGGACCACCAGCGCCGCGATCAGCAGCGCCGCGAGCTGGGCGCCGTTCGCGAGCGAGAAGACGCCGCGCACGACGTCGAGCACGTAGCCCTCCATCTGCCTGCTCGTCACCACCGTCCCGGGCAGCCTGCGCGCGTCGAGGTAGCGCTGGACGCGCGCCGCGACGACCGACGGGTCGGCGCCGCGGTCGAGCACGAGCGCGAAGCGGTCGGCCTTCGCGTCGCCCGACAGCCGCCGGTATTCGGCGTAGTCGAGGTAGAACGCGTCGGAGGAGGCGAGGTCGTTGAACAGCCCCGCGACGCGGAACGAGCTGACGCCCCGCACCGACGGGAAGTGGGCGATGCCGCCGACCTTCAGGTGATGGCGGCGCGCGGTCAGGCGCGAGATCACGACCTCGCCGCGCCCGACCGCCGCGATCAGGCGCCGGTCGCGGATCGGCACGTCGCCGGTGATCTGGTCGCCGTGGCGGGCGGCCTGCGCTATCGGCCACGCGAGCACGCCGAGCTGCTGCCCGTTGCGTTCCAGCAGCAGCACGCGCATCGGGTAGGCGGCGCGCACCCCGGCGATCCTGCTCAGGCGCGCGCCGAGCGAGGCCTGCAGCGGCTCGTCGGAGGCGAGCAGGCCCTCGCCGTTCGCGCGCACGTAGAGCGGCGACGTGTACCAGGTCGACCCGGCGCGGTCGACCTCGCGCTTGAACGAGCCGAGGCCCGTCGCGCTCGCGATCACGAGCGCCGACGTGAGCGCCAGCGCGCCGGCGGTGATCGTCGTGCGGCCGGGCGCGCGTATGAGCCCGTCGGAGGCGAGCCGTCCGAGCAGGCCGAACGCGCGCGGCCACGCCCGCCGGCCGACCGCCGTGAGCCGCTCGACGAGGAACGGCAGCAGCTGCACGACGCCGCCGAGCGTCAGCACGAGCACGAGCCCGAGCAGCGGCGCGCGCGAGCTGACCGGCGTCAGCGTGACGATCAGCGCCGCGCACAGCACCGTCGCCGCGCCCGTGAGCGCGAGCAGGCGCGTGCGCGAGCCCGGCGGCTGCACGAGCCCGTAGGAGGTCGTCGGCGCGAGCGCCTCGATCGGCTTGAGCCGCAGGATCTGCCGCGCCGCGACCGCCGCGCCGACCATCGCGACGGCCGCGCCGCTCGCGATCCCGAGCGCCGCCTGCGCGGGCGTGAGCCGCACCGAGGCGGTCGCCGTGAGCGGCAGCACGCTCTGGTAGACATGTTCGGCCTGCCGCACCAGCCCGTGCGCGAGCAGGAAGCCGACGGCCGTCCCGAGCGCGCCGCCGAGCGCGCCCAGCAGCGCGGCCTCGACCACGAAGGCCGCCACGATCTGCGGGACCTGCGCGCCGCCCACGGCGATCAGCGCCAGCTCCCTGCGGCGCTCGACGAGCGACATCGCCATCGTGTTGAGCACGAGGAACAGCGCGACCAGCAGCGCCACGCCGCGTATCTGCTGCGTCGTCGTCGCGATCCCGTCGAACGTGCGCTGATAGGGCTGCGCGCTGGCCCCGGGGTCGCCGACGAGCACCGTTCTCCCGACGGCGCGCTGGAGCGCGGCGCGCGAGCCGCCGCGGGCGGTCGCGTAGAGGATGTCGAGCGTGCCGCCGCGGTCGAAGATCCGCTGCGTGTCGGCCAGGCCGGCGAGCGCGAGCTGGCCGCCGTTGACGTCCGACAGCGGGCCCGCGGCCAGCACGGCCGCCACGTGCAGCACGCGCGCGCCGAGCGGCGTCGAGACGGTCACGTCGTCGCCCGCGCGCGCGTGCAGCGCCTGCGCGGCGCGCGGCGAGAGCACGATGCTGCCCGGTGCCGGATGCACGACCTGCGCCGTCGCCGCTCCGAAGCCCCTCGGGAACAGCGTCGCGACGCTCGGCGGCACGCCGACGACGAGCACGCGCAACGCCGCGCCGGGGGTCTGCATGCGGGTGACCTGCTCGGTCATCGGCACGACGGAGCGCACGCCCGGGGCGGCGAGCGCGGCGCGGCGCACCGCGGCGTCGAGCGATCGGGCGCCGACCGGGCGCACTTCGAAGCGGGCCGTGCCGGCGAGCCCGATCGCGGTGTCGCCGACGGTGGCGCGGACCGTCGCGTTCACGACGGTGATCGCGACGACCAGGCTCACGCTCGCGGCGATCCCGAGCACCGTCAGCACGGCGCGGCGACGGCGCAGCGTGAGCTGGCGCAGGTTGAGCAGGCGCAGGATCGTCGCGCAGCCGCGGAGCTGGTCGCGGACGCTGTCGGACTGGACGCTCATCGGACCCGGGCGGCCGCCTCAGCGGGCGGCCGCGCTCCCCGTCGTCGCGAGCTGGCCGTCGGCGAGCTGCACGATCCGGTCCGCGTGCGCGCTGGCACGCGTGTCGTGCGTCACGAGCGCGACGCTCTGCCCGGCGTCCGCGGCGTCCCGCAGCAGGTTGAGGATCTCGCGGCCGTTGACGGAGTCGAGGTTGCCGGTCGGCTCGTCCGCGAGCACGACCGCCGGGCGCACGACGAGCGCGCGCGCGAGCGCCACGCGCTGCTGCTCGCCGCCCGACAGCTCGCCGGGACGGTGCGAGGCGCGCCGTTCCAGGCCCACGCGCGCCAGCTCCAGCTCGGCGCGGTCGGTCGCGTCGCGCACGCCGTCGAGCAGCAGCGGGAAGGCGACGTTCTCCAGCGCGGTCAGCGTCGGCAGCAGGCTGAAGAACTGGAGCAGGAACCCGAGCCGGCGCCGGCGCACGAGCGCCAGCTCGCGCGCGCCGAGCGACGAGATCTCGCGCCCCTCGAGCCGCACGATGCCCGCGTCCGGGCGGTCGATGCCGCCGAGCAGGTGCAGGAGCGTCGACTTGCCCGATCCGGACGGGCCCATGATCGCGACCAGCTCGCCGGCGGCGATCTCGACGTCCACGCCGTCGACCGCGCGGATCTCCTCCTCGCCCTGCCTGAAGCGCCGCACGAGGCCGCACCCCTCCAGCGGCGGGGTGGGCTGACGTCCTTCCGTGTGATCGAGCATGCGGGTCCTCACGTCGCGGTGTCGGATCGCACGAGCGCTGCGTGCTCGTGCAGGCGGTGGCGGTCGAGCTTGCCGGTGCCGCTGCGCGGCAGGTCCTCGACGAAGCGCACGATGCGCGGCACCTTGTGGGGGGAGAGCGCGGCGCGGACGTGCGACCGCAGCGCGCGCGAGAGCTGGTCGCTCGGCGACCAGCCCTGCTCGAGGCGCACCAGCGCGCACGCGACCGTCACGCCGCTGCGATCCGCGAGCGGGACGACGGCGCTCTCGGCGACGGCCGGGTGCCCGCGCAGGCACGCCTCGATCTCCAGCGGCGCGACCTTCATGCCGCGCACCTTGAAGACGTCGTCGCTGCGCCCGACGTACGCGAAGGCGCCGTCGGCGTCCTCGCGCAGCAGGTCCCCGGTGCGGATCCAGCCGTCGAGCATCGTCTCGCGCGTCTCGGCCGGGCGGTTCAGGTAGCGGGCGGCGTTGGCGGGGCCGCGCACGTGCACGTGGCCGGGCTCCCCGCGCGCCACCGGGGCGCCGGCTTCGTCGAGCAGCCGCACCTCGTAGGGCGCGACGGCGGTGCCGATGCGTCCGGGACGCAGCTCGGAGGGCTCGCCCGCGACGAAGACGTGCAGGCACTCGGTCGAGCCGAGCCCGTCCATGATCGGCCGCCCGAACGCCTCCTGCCAGCTCTCGAACAGCGCGGCGTGGAGCGCCTCGCCGGCCGAGACGTACAGCCGCACGCTGCCGGTGTCGCAGTCGACCCCCGCGTTGCGCGCCGCCAGCATCGCCGTGTAGAGCGCCGGCCCGGCGAAGACGACCGTCGGCCGCGCCGCCGCGATCGTCTCGAGCACGCCGAGCGGATCCGACGGCTCCGCGCGCAGCAGCGCCGGGACGCCGGCGGCCAGCGGGAACAGCAGCGAGTTGCCGAAGCCGTAGCCGAAGAACAGCTTCGCGGCCGAGAAGCAGAGGTCGCCCTCGCGCAGCTCGAGCCGGCGGCCGAAGCCCTGCGGCAGCGCCAGCAGCCCGCGGTGCAGGTGCACGACGCCCTTCGGCTTACCGGTGCTGCCGGAGGTGTATTGCAGCAGCGCGATGTCGTCGGGCCGGGTCGGCTCCGGGTCGCTGCGTCCGCCGCTCGCGAGCGCCGGTCGCGCCGCGAAGACGTCGCCGTCCGGCGGCGGGTCGTCGAGCGAGACGACGACCTCGGGCCAGCCGGTCAGCGCGCGCGCCCGGAGCATCCGCTCGGCGTGCTCGGCGCCCGCGACGAGCGCCCGCGGCTGGGAGTCGGCGCAGATGAACGCGTACTCGTCGTCTGAGAGGCGCGTGTGCAGCGGCATCGGGATCGCGCCGATCCGCATCGTCGCCAGCGCGGTCGCCGCGGCCTCGAGCGTGTCGTGCAGCACGAGCGCGACGCGGTCGAGCGGCCGCACGCCGGCGGCGCCGAGCATGAAGCCGGTGCGCTCGACGTGGTCGAGCAGCTCGGCGTAGGTCCAGCTCCGCGCGCGCGTGCAGAGCGCCGGCTGCCGCGCGCGTCCCTCGGCGAGGTGGCGGTCGACGTAGAAGACGGCGGCGTTGTCGCTCAGGCGCATGCGTCCGCCTCTCGCCGCGCTTTCACCAGCACCGCGGCGCCGGCGCCGCCGCCGGCGTCGGCGGCGCCGACGACGAGCGGGCCGCGCGCCGCGCCGCGGTGCAGGCGCTCGGCCGCCTCCACGAGCCGCACGACGGCCGCGACGCTGTCGACGCCGGCGCCCACGGCGTCCTCGAGCGTCTCGACGTCGCCGTCCTCGACGGCAGCCCGCGCGAGCGCCGAACGGCGTGCGCGCTCGCGCGTGCGCGCGACGCGCTCGCCAGCCGCGAACGCCGTCGCGACGCCGGCGAGCAGGGCGCGTGCCCGCGCGCCGCCGGTGCGCGGGCACGCCTCCAGCACGAGCGCGGCGGCCGTGCCCGCGGGCTCGTCCGCCTGCACGCGCTCGACCGCCCCCACGACCATCGCCGCGGCGCGGCCGGCCGCGAGCGCGTCGGCGGCGTAGCGCAGCGCGTCGAGCCCGCCGACCGCGCCGTTGGAGAGGGTCGCGTTCGGTCCGCGGGCGCCCAGGCGGATGCTGACGACCGCGGCTGGGGCGTTGATGCCGGTCTGCGGCCCGCGGGCAGGGGAGACGGGCGGGCGGTCGGGATCGAGCGCGGCCAGGAGCAGATCCGCGTAGTCGGCCTCGCCGGCGCGGCAGGTGGCGACGGCGACGCCGAGCCGCTCGCGGGCGATCGCGCCGTCGCCGACGGCGGCGTCGCGCAGCGCGAGGCGCGCCGCCGCCAGCAGCAGCCGCGTCTCGAGGTTGAGCGCCCGCAGCCGTTCGCCGCGCAGCAGCTCGAGCACCGCCGGCGCGTCCCCGCTCGTCGCCGGCAGGCAGCCGGTCCCCGTGATCGCCGGGCCGCTCACGGCGCGCCGAGCACCACGCACTCGATGTTGCCGCCGAAGCCGAACGCGTTGCTGAGCGCGACCGCGACGCTCGCCGCGCGCGCCGAGCCCGCGACCACGTCGACGTCGCACGCGGGGTCGCGGACGTCGTGGTTGGCGACCGGGGGGACCAGGCCGTCGCGGATCGTCAACAGGCAGCCGACGGCCTCGATCGCGCTGGCGGCGCCCTGCGAGTGCCCGAGCATCGACTTCAGCGCGGTCACTGGCACCGCGTCGGCGCACGAGCCGAGCGTCGCGCGGATCGCGCGCGCCTCGGCGGCGTCGTTCGCCGGCGTCCCCGTGCCGTGCGCGCTGACGTGGTCGACGGCGCTCGCTTCCAGCTCCGCGTCCGCGAGCGCGCGCTCGATCGCCTCGATCGCGCCGCGGCCGTCGGGGTGCGGCGCGGTGACGTGATGGGCCTCGGCGACGTTGGCGCAGCCGAGCACCCGGCCGTGGATGCGCGCGCCGCGCGCGCGGGCGTCGGCCTCGCGCTCGAGCACCAGCGCGGCGGCGCCCTCGCCCAGGAGCAGACCCTGGCGCGCGCGGTCGAACGGCCGCACGGCGTCGGGCGCCAGCAGCCGCATGCCGTCGAACATCCTCAGCATCGCGTGCGAGAGCTCGTCGACGCCGCCGACGACCATCGCGTCGGCGCGGTCGCCGCGCAGCAGGTCCGCGCCGATCGCGATCGCGCTGTTGCCGGCCGCGCAGCCGGTCGCGACGAGGCAGTTGGGGCCGCCGAAGCCGAGCCGCCGCGCCGGAGCACGGCTGATGCGCGACGGGTGCGCCCATGCGCCGTCGCTCCCGGCGAGCGCGCGCCGGCCCCGCCCTGCCAGCCGCGGCTCGACGCTCGGGCGCGTCGCCATCACGCTGCCGAAGCAGACGCCGACCCGTCGCGGGTCGACGGCGACGTGCGCGAGGCCGGCGTCGCGCGCCGCCGTCGCGGCGACCTCGACGGCCAGTTCGACGGCGAGCGGCTCCGTCTCGCCGGCGTCGGCCGCGGCGACGTCCAGCTCGCCGCCGCGCGTCGCCGACATGCCGGTCGTGTCGAAGCGCGTCAGCTCGCGCGTCGCGACCGCGCCGGCGAGCGCGTTGCGCCAGAAGGTCTCGACGTCGTCTGCGAGCGGGACGCGCACGCCGATCCCGGTGACGACGATCGCCGGCGTCGCCGTCATCGCGGCTGGGGCTCGCTCCGCGCCTGCAGCGCGAGCTCGGCCAGCTCGGCGAGCGTGCGCGCCTCGCGCCAGGCTCTGAAGTCGAGGCGCACGCCGGTGCGGTGCTCGACCTCGGTCATCAGCTCGAGCCGCTGCAGCGAGTCGGCGTCGAGCTCGTCGACGAGGTCGTCGTCGACCGCGACCTGCTCGGGCTCGAGCTCGAGGATGTCGGCGAGCAGGTCGCGCAACAGCTCGACCAGCTGCGCGCGCGTCAGTTCGCCGCCCATGCGCGTTCCTCGTGCCGCGGGGAGACCGGCACCGCGGGCGGCCGATCGGCGAGGCCGGCGCGTGCGAGGGCGGCGACGCGTCGCACGTCCGCGCGGCGCAGCGGCTCGCTCCAATGCAGCCAGCGGCCCGCGAGGACCCACGCGCTCACGCTGAGCAGCACGGCGGCGAGCAGCGGCGCGCTCGGCTCGAACAGCAGCAGCGCGGCCGCCGAGAACGCGATCCAATGCAGGTAGAACGCCTCGCGCACCGCGAGCTGCTCGCGCGCGTCGCCGCGCGTGCTGCGGGCCGCGAGGCCGAGCGCCAGCGACGCGGGCGCCAGCGCGAGCAGCGCGAGCGTCCGGGACGGCAGCGCGCCGGCGAGGACGAAGGCCACGAGCGCCGCGTACGGGAGCGCGGCCACGAGCGCGAGGGCGGCTGTCCCGTGCCGGTCGAGGAGGTCGAGGAACGCGCTGCGGTAGCCGATCGTCGCGTCGCCCGCGCGGTCGGTCAGGTCCTTGATCCCGCCGAGGCTCGTGATGAAGAGCGTCATCACCCAGAACAGCGGGGTGAAGCGTCCCAGCTGGACGATCTCGGGGAGCGAGGCGCCCGGGGATCCGGCCGCCCAGCCCAGGACGAACGGCCCGACGAACGTGCCGCTCAGCACGACGAACACGAGCGCGCGATGGCGCGCGAAGCGCGGGCCGCGCGAGTACCCCAGACCGGCGCCGGCGCCGAGGCACAGGACGCCCGCCAGCAGCGTGCCGGGGGCGGACGCCAGCCACGCCAGCGCGAGGGCCGCGACCGCGCACCACAGTGCCCATTGCAGCCGCGCCATGCGGTCCCAGCCGACGCGCGCGCACAGCGCGGTGCGCTCGGGTCGGTTGATCTCGTCCTCGCTGCGATCGGCGAGGCGGTTCGTGACCTCGACGGCGAGCGCCAGCGTCAGCCAGCCGACGGCGCCGAGGATCGCCGCGCGCGGGCTCAGCCGGCCCGCCGCCGCGAGCCCGCCGCAGAAGGGCATGAAGTACAGCGCGCTGAAGCGACAACTCGCGCACTGCATGAAGGCACGCCCCACACGGGCTCGCCGCACGATCCCCCCTTTCCCCGCTGCCAACTGGATCCTAGCATTTCGATACAACGCTCGCTAGAGTGAAAACCGGGGGATGAAATAGGGGGCATCGTTCATCGAGCCGGCGCACGCGCTGCCGATCCGGCTCGTCACCAGGTGGGGGAGACAATGCGGCGTCTGGTTGCTTCGGCCCTCGGCGTGCTCGCCGCGGCGGCCGTCGTCTCGGCATGCGGATCCGATCGTGCCGCGAGCACGCACGCACGCACCGGGCCCGCGGCTCGCACGACGCGCAGCGCGCCGCCAGCGAGGCGCGCGACCGGCGACCGCGGACTCGCGGTCGCGGCGCTCGTGCACCTCGAAGACCTGCCGCGTGGCTGGGGCCGGCAGGCGCCCGACCGCGGCGAGCCGAGGTGCCGCTCGAATCCCTTCGGCGGCGCGCGCGCACACACGAGCTCGGACCGCTTCGTGCTCCACAACACCTCCTTTCAGGAGTCGGTCGCGGTGTTCGGGTCCACCGCCGCCAGCAGGCGCGCCCTCAAGCGCCTGGACGCGCCGCGCTCGATCGCCTGCCTGCGGCGCACGATGCGCGACCGCGTTACCGAACAGGCCGAAGCGCCCGCCTCGCCGCCCGAGCTGATGCGTCAGGAAGCGCTCGGCGGCGACGGGCTCGCGATGCGCTTCCAAGCGCTCGCCCCCAGCCAGGTCGGCGTGGTCTCCGGCGTCATAGACGCGCTGCACCTGCGCGTCGGGCGCGGGGTCGGGGCGCTGGCGATCGTCTCGGGGCCCACGACCGTCACCGAAGCGGAGTACGAAGCGATCGTCGCGATCTTCGAGCGGCGCCTGCACGGCGCGTTCGGGTGAGCGCCGACGGCGCTCGACGCCTCGACGCCGACGTCGTCGTGATCGGCGCCGGCCTGGCCGGGCTCGCCGCGGCGCGCGCCGTCGCGGCCGCCGGTCGCGAGGTCGTGCTGCTGGAGGCGCGCGATCGCGTCGGCGGCCGTGTGCTCGACCATCCGCTCCAGGACGGGGACGTCGTCGAGCTGGGCGGCCAGTACTGCACGCCCGCGCACTTCGCGACCGTCCCGAACCACGCGATCGTCGCGCTCGCCGCGGAGGTCGGCGTCGAGCCGTTCGCCGCCCATGACGAGGGGGACAAGCTGCTGCGCTGGCGTGGCCGCACGATCCGCTACGGCGGGCGCCACCGGGGAGCCCTTCCGCCGAGCGCGCTGCCGGGCGCGCTGGAGTTCGCGCTCGCGCGGCGCCGCCTCGACCGCCTGGCGCGCGGCGTCGACGCCGGGGCGCCGTGGACGGCGCGCGCCGCGCGTCGTCTCGACGCCCAGACGCTCGGCGCCTGGGCCGACCGCACGATGCTCACGCGCAGCGGACGGGAGCTGCTGCGGCTCGCGTGCGAGCCCGTGTACGCCGCGCACCCCGACGAGCTGTCGCGTCTGCACGCGGCCGCCTACCTCGCGGCCAACGGCAGCCTCAGAGCGATGATGGGAACGGCTGGCGCCGCTCAGAGCCATCGCCTGCGGGGCGGTCCGCAGCGCGTCGCGCGACGCGTCGCCGCGGGGCTCGGCGACGCGGTCCTGCTGGGGCAGCCGGTGCTGCGCGTGCAGTGGGACCACGCCGGCGTCCGGGTGCAGGCCGCCTCCGTGCGCGTGCGCGCCCGCCGGGCCGTCGTCGCGATGTCGCCCGCGCTCGCCGCGCGGATCGGCTGGGAGCCGGCGCTGCCGGCGCGCGATCAGCTTGCGCGGCGGATGGTCCATGGGCAGGTCGTGAAGCTGGCGGCGCTGTTCGCGTCCCCGTTCTGGCGCGAGGAGGGGCTGAGCGGGTGGGCCGCGACCGACGGACCGATCCGCGCGATCCTCGACGCCTCGCCGCCGGACGGCGGCGCGGGCGTTCTGTCGGCGTTCGCCGTCGCGCGCGACGCCGTCGAGCTCTCGACGCTGCCGGCGGCGCGCCGCCGCGAGCTGCTCGAGCGCACGCTCGTCGAGCTGTTCGGCCCGCGTGCGCGGCCCGAGCTGATCGTCGAGCACGACTGGCTGCGCGACCCCTGGTCCCAGGGCGGCCACGGCGGCGGCGGGACGCCGGGGGCGTGGACCGGCCTCGGCCGCTGGATGCGCACCGCGATCGGTCCGCTGCACTGGGCCGGCGCCGAGACGGCCGACGTCGGGATGGGGTCGATGAGCGGGGCGCTGCTGTCCGGCCGCCGCGCCGCGGGCGAGGCGCTCGCCGCGCTGGCCTGACGCGCCGCGCTCACGCGCGCTCGAGCGCGGCGGCGATCTCGCGGGCGGCGCGCCGACCGGCGTCGATCGCGCCCTCCATCGTCCCCAGCCCCCAGACGGCCGTCTCGCTGCTGGCCCAGTGCAGCGGCCCCACGCCCCTGCGCAGCGCGCCGCCGTGCTCGGTCCACGTCCGCGGGGCCGCGATGCCGTGGTAGCAGCCGCGCGTCCAGGGATCCGCGGACCAGTCCTTCTCGAAGTAGCGCTCCGGCGAGCGCGCCGGCTCGCCGAACAGCTCGACGAGCGCGTCGAGGACCGCTGCTCGGCGGGCGTCCGCGGGCAGGGGGGCCAGCGCGCGGGCGGCGTCGGCGACGACGAACGCCTGCAGGACGCCGCAGTCGGCGTCGGGTGGCGAGACGTCGAGCACGCCGCGCACCGGTCCCGTCGCGTTCGCCGCGTAGCCGCACAGCCCGCGCTCGCGCCAGTGCGGCGAGCCGTAGACGAGCGAGACGGCGATGACCGTGCCGCCGCGAAAGCTGCGCGCCGCCCGCTCGCGCCAGGACGGCAGCGAGGGGACGTAGCTCAGCTCGGCGGCGAGCGCCGGCGGCAGCGCGAGCAGCGCGCGCCGGCAGGCGACCGATGCGCTCGGGCCGCTGACGAGCACGCGCTGCGCGGAGCGGACCTCGACCTCGCGGATCTCCGCCCCGAGCGCGATCCTGTCCGCGAGCGGGGCGGCGAGCTTGTCGGGCACCGTCTGGGCGCCGCCGCGCAGCTGTTCCTGCTGGTGTCCGCGGGCGATGCGGGCCAGGAACGTGAGGTGTCCGCGACCCGCGCTGCGGACGTAGGCGAGCGCGTGCAGCAGCGAGAGCTCCTCGGGGCTCGCGGCGTAGAGCGTCTCGGTCGCCAGGCGCAGGAGGGCGCGGCTCTGCCGCGTGCGCACGTTGCGCGCGATCCACGCGTCGTAGGTCTGCTCGTCGAGCCGTGCGCCTCCGTCGGCCAGCCAGGGCGCTCCGATCGGCAGCTCGCGCGCGAGGCGCTCGAGCCTGTTCTTGGCATGCACGAGATCGAGCGCGGCGCGACGGGGTCGCGTCGGCGCCAGGCCGCGGTAGCGCAGCCGCCTGTCGCCGACGACGACGAGCTTCTCGCCCTGCCCGGGCGTGCGAAAGCGCTGCACGCCGAGCGCGCGGCAGACCTCGTCCATCAGCCACGGCCCCTCGCGCGGCGGGCCGATGAACTGCCCGCCCTGGTCGATCGCGACGCGATCGCTCAAGGCGATGCTGCGCACGCGTCCGCCGACGCGGTCGCGCGCCTCGAGCACGGCCGTCGTGAGCCCGAGCCGCTCGAGCTCGGCCGCGGCCGTCAGCCCGGTCAGCCCGGCGCCGACGATCGCGACGTCGGCCTCGCGCGCCTGCATGGTCTTCCCCCCGTTCCGGCGTCTCCCCAGCCGTCGAGGAGTGTCTCAGAAGCGGTGCGTCACAGCTCTGCTAACCGGACTCCTGTGTCGCCGCGGTCGCGTCGTGACGGCAGATCGCGCGGTGCACCTCGGCGGTGAGCGTGCTGAGCTGCTCCGCGAGCGCGTGGATCTGCTCGGTCAGGTCGGTGTTGCGCTGCAGCAGCTCGGTCTGGAAGCTCGCCAGCTCGTCGCGGTGCGTGGCGGCCGCCTCCTCGTTGGCCTTGTCGGTGCGCGTCTGGGCCTTCTGGGCGATGATCACGAGCGCGCCGGTGTAGAACGCGACGGCGCTGAAGACGAGGTTGAGCAGGATGAACGGCGCCGGGTCGAAGCCGCTGCCGTGCAGCAGCCCGTGCCACGAGTTGGACAGGAACCGCACGACGTGGTTGCTGATCACCCAGCCGAGGATGATCGCCGAGCTGACGAGGAGGAAGCCGACGGTCCCCATCCCGCTCGCGACCGCCTCCGCGACGCGCTCCATGAAGCTGCTGCCGCCTGCATACGGCGATGCGCCGTGCTTGCTGTCGGCGTAGTGCTTGTGGTGCCGCAGCGGGTCGGGCCGTGCGGCTGCCTGTGCGGTGTCGACCGATGTCGCCATCTGCTGCCTCCTGGTCGTGGTCTGCGTCGCGGCGCGCCGGATGATCGTGGACCGGACGGCGGCTGGCGCCGCCGGTGCGCGTGCAGGCGGGATATGAATCCCGCGCCGTGCGCACGCTCCCCGCGACCTGCCCGAGGACGCCACCACACCGCGGTCGAGCTGGCGCAGCGCGCCGAGCAGCTCGGCCTCGCGCGGCGCATGCGCGACGAGCGCGACCACCGCCAGGTGCGGCTGGGCCTGACCGCCGAAGGCCGTCGCGCGCTGGAGCAGGTCACGCGCGGCAACCTGGCGGCGCTCGGCGAGCTGGCCGAGCGCCTCGCCCAGGTCGTCGCGGACGGTCAGCGGTCGTAATGCCACGCGAGACGCGTGAGCGCGAGCGCGCCGAGCAGCAGGCCGAAGTCGCGCAGCGCGATGTCGTAGAAGCCCGAGTACGTCAGCAGGTTCACGACGATCCCGAACAGCCATGCGGCGACGAGCGGCGCCCCGTAGCGCGGCTTGAGCGCCACGACGACGCCCGCGACGATCTCGATGACGCCGACGCCGTACATCGCCTGCTGCGCCGTGCCGGGGACGATGCGGTCGATCCACGGCGCGAGGTACTTGGGCCAGTGCACCAGGACGTTGAAGAACTTGTCGAGGCCGAACGCGATCGGTGCGAGGGCGAAGCCGATCCGCAGCAGCAGGAAGGCCTGGTAGCCGGCGTCGTCGGCGCGGGCGGCCGGGCGCGGCGCGTCTGCGGGACTCGTGCGGGGAAGTGCTGCGGACTCCATGGGCGCTCCGTTTCGGTCGAAGTGATGTCGTGCCCCGTACGCGTCGTCGCGGCGCGCGGTCTTACCGACATCCATCCGGCGCGTAAGAAGTCGCGGCTGCGGCGACGCTCACTCCACATGAGGTCCCGTCCCAGCAGCGGCGTTCGCGGCGACAGCGCGGCGGTACGCGCATGGCGGCGCGAGCAGCTCGTCCACGCCGGCTTCCAGCGCGAGCGCGCGCAGCGCCTGGCCCAGGACGGCCGCTGGGACCTGCACGCGCTGCTGGAGCTCGTCGACCGCGGCTGCCCGCCGGCGCTCGCGGAGCGCATCCTCGCCCCGCTCGACGGCGGACCGGAATGCTGAGCCGCCCGGCCGCGTCCGACGACGCCGCGCCGGCGGCGCGCGCCGTCCCCGTCGCCGCGGCGGACGACGCCGCGCGCTGGCTGGAGCCGCTGCGCTCGCAGGGGCCGGCGCGCGAGCGGGCCGTCGCCGAGCTGCATGCGCTGCTGCTGCGCGCCGCGCGCTTCGCCGTGCGGCGCGCGGGCGGGGGAGGGGCGCATCTGCGCGAGCTGCACGAGGACCTCGCGCAGCAGAGCGCCGACGACGCGCTCGTCGCGCTGCTCGGCAAGCTCGACGCGTTCCGCGGCGAGAGCCGCTTCACGACGTGGGCGTACAAGTTCGCGGTCCTCGAGGCGTCCGTCGCGCTGCGGCGCCACGCCTGGCAGGGACGCGAGATCCCGCTCGAGCGGGACGGCTGGCTCGCGCTCTCCGACGGCGGCGTCTCGCCCGGCGAGCAGGCGCAGACGGGCGAGCTGCTCGCCGCGCTGCGCGACGCGATCGCCGACGGCCTGACCAGCCACCAGCGCCGCGTGCTCGTCGCGGTGACGCTCGACGGCGTGCCGATCGACGTGCTCGCCGAGCGGCTCGGCACGACGCGCGGCGCGCTCTACAAGACGCTGCACGACGCTCGCCGGCGCCTGCGTGCCGCGCTCGCCCGGCGCGGCTTCGACCTCGATCCCGTCGACCGCGAGGAGCCACGATGAGCGAGCGCCTCGACGAGCGCGTGCGCCGCCTGCTCGGACCCGCCGGCCCCGAGATCACGTGCGAAGAGTGCTTCGAGCGGATCGACCGCTACGTCGAGCTGGAGCTGCGCGCGGGCGCCGCCGGCGCCGACGCGGAGATCCCCGGCATGGCCGCGCACCTCGACGGCTGCCCCGCGTGCGCGGAGGAGCACGCGACGCTGCGCGCGCTGCTCACGAGCCGGCCGGGATCGTGACGGTGATCGTCGCGCGTCTCTGCGCGGCCGTCGCGCCGGTGCGCTGCGCCCACGCGTCGGGCGAGCGCATCCACGCCGGCAGGCCGGCGGGCAGGTCCTGCTCGGGGATCTCGACGAGATCGCCGGCGGCCCACGTCTCGCCGTAGGGGACGAGCGGCCGGGTCGCGTCGGGGTGCGCGATCCGCGGGTGCAGCGCCTGCAGCGCGGCGTTCCAGTTCGTCAGCAGCGCTCTCGTGGCGGCGGCAAGTCTGGCGGCGTCGCCGCCGGAGCTGCTCTCCGGCTGCGTCGGGTGCGTGATGTGCGCGTAGGGGAGGCTCGCCGCGCCTGCCGCCGCGCCCGGGTGTCTGAGGTACTGGCTCCAGGCGTGGTCGGCGAGCGACCCGAGCGCGACCACGGCCTCGATCGCGCCGCCGGCGAGCAGCGCGTCGAGCCACTGGTTGCGGTAGCCGACGATCGCCGCGTCGTCCTTGTGTCTCTCGCCGCCCTGCTGGCCGTAGACCGAGTACAGGAACGCGTTGATCATGACGTAGCTCTCCTCGATCCCGAGCTTGGCGAGGAAGCCCTGGAAGCGGTGGCCGGCGGCGCCGACGAGGATGCGGCGCGTGACGTCCTCTGAGGCGGCCGGGTCCTGCCCGATCGCGAGCACGCGCGCGCTGCCGTCGAGTCGGCCGCGGTGGAAGATCGGCCCCCACTCGACGCGGAAGGAGTCGCCTGGGTAGGTCTCGGCGCCGGGGTAGGCCTGCGCGAGCGAGCGAAACGGCTCGGCGACGGGACCGGCGTCGAACAGGTGCGTCATCGCACCGGACCCTATGCGCTCGATCACTCGAAAAGCAAGCAGTAGTCAAACACTTTTTAAGTGGATAGGGTCCGGCGCATGCCGCCGAGAGGACCGCCCGACCCGTTGCTGCCTCGGCCGCTCGTCGTGACCGGCCACCTCGTCACGTTCGACGACGCCCAGCCGGAGATCCCGGACGGCGCGCTCTACATCGACGTCCACGGCGTCATCCAGGCCGTGCAGCGACGAACGGACCCGGCGCCGAGCGGCTTCGGGGACGCGACCGCGGTCGACACCGGGGGGATCGTCTATCCGGGCCTGATCGACCTCCACAACCACATCGCGTACAACTGCCTGCCGCTGTGGATCGCGAGCGACCACCCGGCGCCGTGGAGATCGCGTGACCAGTGGCCGAACGACCCCGACTACAAGCCGGCGATCTCGTTGCCCGCCAACGCGCTCTGCCAGGCCGACGGCAAGGCAGTCCTCAAGTACGTCGAGGTGAAGGCGCTCGTCGGCGGCGTCACCGCGATCCAGGGCAGCGCCAAGGTCGCGCGCCCGGTCGAGGGCTCGATGATCCGCCACGTCGAGTTCGAGACGTTCGGGGTCGGCAGATCGACGGTGAACCAGTCCGTGCGCGCGTTCGCCGAGAGAGCGCAGTACGACGCGGCGAAGAGAGACCTCGCCGAGGGCCACGCGTTCCTCTACCACCTCGCCGAGGGCACCTCGGACAGACTGATCGCCGACTTCGAGGGCTGCAGAAGCCACGGCGTGCTCGCGCCGAAGTTCCTCGGCATCCACGCGACCGCGCTGCACGCGCCGCAGTTCGCCGAGTGGAGCGCCTACGGCGGCGCGGTGATCTGGTCGCCGTTCTCGAACATCTGGCTCTACGGCAGAACGACCGACGTCGTCGCCGCGCGCGCCGCCGGCATGCGGATCTGCCTCGGCGCCGACTGGTCGCCGTCGGGCTCCAAGCATCTGCTGGGCGAGCTGAAGGTCGCCGACCTGCACAACAGAGGCGCGCTCGGAGGCGCGTTCAGCGACCCCGAGCTGTGCGCGATGGTCACGTGCAACCCAGCCGACGCGCTCGGCTGGAGCGACAGACTCGGGCGCTTGAGAAGACAGCTTCGCGGCGACTTCCTCGTGCTCAGAGCGCGACCCGGGGAGGACGTGCACCGCACGCTGATCGAGAGCACCGAGCCCGACGTGTTGCTCGTCGCGGTCAACGGCTACCCGCTCTACGGCACCGACGCGCTCATGCACGGCGCTAACGCCGTCGAGCGCGAGCCGATCGACGTCAGCCCGACGCTCAGACGCGCGATCAGCCTGCGCGACGAGCGCTTCCCGGACGCCGACATGAGTTGGAAGCAGGTGCTCGACGCGCTCAAGGCGGCGCGCAGAGCGCCGAGCGCGGCGCGCGACGCCGCGCTCGCGCGCGAGGGCGGCGAGCGCGCGCTGCTCGGACTGCGCCCCGACAAGCCGTGGGACGACCCGCTGCAGCAGCCCGAGCTGGCGCGCGCGGTGCAGACGCAGCCGGTCGCGATCCCCGCGCCGGACACGCTCACGCACGACGCCGCGTACTTCGACAGCGTCAGAAGCGCGACGATCCCGGCCGGTCAGCTCGACGGGCTGCGGGCGTACTACGCGGGCGTCTGAGCGAGGTCTCCCGCCGGCAGCGCCACGCGGTTGCGCCCCTCGCGCTTGGCGCGGTAGAGCGCCTCGTCGGCGGCGCGGAAGAGCGCGTCGAACGCCACCTCCCCGCGCGCGCACGCGACGCCGATCGAGACCGACACGTCGAGACCGCCCGGGCGCGCGTCCTGCACCGCGCGCCGCACGCCCTCTGCCAGCTCGGTGGCCGTCGTCGCGTCGGCGCCCGGAAGCACGACCAGGAACTCGTCCCCGCCGAGGCGGTAGACGAGCTCGAACGAGCGCAGGCTGCGCCGGATCACGTAGGCGAGCTGCTTGAGGACGGCGTCGCCGCGCTCGTGGCCGTGCTCGTCGTTGACGGCCTTGAAGCCGTCGACGTCGCACATCGCGAGCGCGATCGGCGCGCCGGTCTGCGCCGCCTGCTGCACCAGCTCGGCGAAGCGGTCGGCCAGCGCCTTGCGGTTGAGCAGGCCGGTGAGCGGGTCGAGGATCGCGTCGGCGCGTCGACGGATGTCGGCCCGCATCAGCGCATGACAGGCGGCGCCCAGGCCGAACAGGCACACGAACGCCGCGTTGACGAACACGGGGTCGCGCGCGTAGGCGGCCGGGTCGACGCCGATCGTCGCGGCGAGCAGCACGAGCGCGGTGAAGCCGACGGCCGCCACCACGCCGCGGCCGCGAAAGCGGGCGGAGACGGTCACGATCGAGAACAGCAGCAGCGGCTGCGCCGGGCTGCGCGGGCCGCCGGTGAGCGCGATCGCGGCGCCGATCGTCGCCTGCGCGTTGACGACCGTCGCCGCGATCGGCCACTCGGGATGCCGGCTGCGCGCGATCAGCGGCGCCAGCAGCAGGAAGTGGCTCAAGACGATCCACGCCAGCGGCAGCAGCAGCCACCAGCCGTACCACGGCCCAGCCGTCAGGATCCCGACGCCGGCGGCGGAGAAGGCGATCGCCCGCGCCGTCGCGATCTTCGGCTCCATGTCCAGCAGCCGCTCGCGGTCGAACGGAGTTGGACACAGCCACGTTCCTTGTGGGTCCATGGCGCCACTATCGGCGCGCGGGGCGTACGGCCTGAATTCGGCGTGCTCGCCTGGATGTGGAGCTGGTCCGGCGATCAGGCGCCCGCCTGTCCGGTGGCGGGCGCCCGATGCCGTCAGCCTGGGCTGTCGGTCAGGCGGACAGCGGGCTGGCGCAGCCCTCGTTCCACGGGCTCTCGCAGCGGTTGCAGCAGCGATGGCAGCCGTCGCGGTGCTTGCGTCCGCAGTCGCCGCGATCGTCGCCGCGGTCCTTGCGGTGGTGGCCGCAGTCGCCGCGGCGATCGGGACCGCCGCCCTGCACGGAGCCGTGCTGGTTCTGGGTGTTGGACTGGTTGGTGGTGTTGTCGTTCTGCGACTTGGCGACGGTGGTGGCGTCGTTGGACTGGTGGACGTCGCCGTTGTTGGAGCCCTTGCTCAGGACGCTGATCGGGGCGTTGACGTTGACCTGCTTCGTCGTGGCCGTCGATTCGGCGCTCTGCGAGGTGCTGTTCGTGTTCGTCGCCTGCTGGACCTGGTCCAGTGTGCCGTTGGAGCCGCCGTCGGAGGCCAGCGCCGCGGCCGGCGTCAGGCCGAGCGCGAGCAGGCTCGCGCACAAGGCGATTGCCTTGGACTTCATGGTTGTTCTCCTTCCTGATGGATTGACTGCTGCGTGCGAGACCAGGCCGGCGACTAGCCGGGGCGCTCGGGCAGCATCAGGAAGGGAGACGGGCGCCTGCGCCACGCGGGCGGCAGGGCCCGTCGGCCGCGCCGCGGTCCGGACACGAGCACCGCGGTCGCGAGGGTGAGGAAGATCAGGACGAGGCCGCCGGCGCCGCCGACGGCGGCGGCCGGCGCGCCACTGGTCGGCGGCACGGCCGGGAGCGGGCCGCTCGGAGCGGGCGTCGCGCCACCGGTCGCTCCGGCCTCGGCGCCGCCGGCGGACGCGCTCGTCGCGAGCAGCCCGGTGGGAGCCGCGGCTGCCGCGCCAGGCGTGACGCTCGCGATCGGGGAGGCTGCGGCGCCATAGCCGACGGCGGCTGCGACCGCGCGTGCGAGCAGGACCGCGGGGCGGCCGGCCGTCGGCGCGGGAGCGGGCGGTGCGATTCCGGCTGCACGGCCTGCGGCCGGCGGCGGCGGTGGGGCGGTCGGGGGAGCCGGCGCCGCCGGCGCGAACGCGGCGGACGACGACCGCGGGGTCGGCGACAGGGCGCGCTGGCGGCTGGGGGTCAGCGGCGCCGCGGCTGCTCCGGAGAGCACGGGCGTCGCGCTCTGCGCCGTCGCCGAGACGATCGCGGGCGCCGCGCTCAGCGTTCCCGAGGCGAGCGCGGTCGCGGCCGACCCGACTCCCGCGCCGATGCTGGCGGTCAGCGTGCCAGCGGCGGCGACGGTCCTGCCGGCGGCGGCGAGCGCGGCGGTGGTCGTCTGGGTGAGCGTGCCGGTCGTGGCGGTCACGGTCTTGCCGGCGGCGGCGAGCGTCTGCCCGGCGTCGGCGACGGTGCCGCTCGCCGTCCGGGTTGCCGTCGTCGCGGCGGCTGCCACGGCGTCATCGGCGGCGACGGTGCGCGCCGACGCCGTCGCGACCGTTCCGCCGGCGCTCGCGACGGTCTGGCGCACCGGGGCGGCGACCTGCGAGACCGCCGCCGTCGCGGGGATCGACGGCGTGCGGTCCGGCACAGGTGCCGTCGCCGCCGCGGCAGGGGTCTGGGGGGTCGGCGACTCCGGCGCTGCGGCCGCGTCGGTCGCGGCTGGCTGCACGCCCTGGGCGGTCTGCCGCACGGCCTGCGCCGCCGTTCCGGCGGCGGAGCCGAGCAGGTCGGCCGCTGCGCCGCCGGCGAGGCCGCACAGCAGCGCGAGCGCGAGCACGGCGACGGCCGCGCCCGCGCGCAAGGTTGTCCTGGGCGCGTGCAAGGTCATGAAGTTTGATGAGCTTTGAGGAGGTTTCCGCCTTCCCGCCGATCCTGCTCGCATAACGATCGAACGCAGCCGGAGGTCATCCACCGGACCAGTCGTTCAATTAACTAGGGTGGATCAAGGTGGGCGTCAGCTCGGAGGGCGGCGGACCGGGGCGGCGCTCGGCGCGGCCGCGAGCAGCAGGCGGCGGCGCTGAGCGCGAGGCCGGCACGCGGGCTCGCGTGCCCTCGATGCGCAGGGGCTATGCGCGGCGGCCGCTCCCGCCGCGCACGAGCGCGAGGCCGCCGGCCAGGAGGCCGAGCGCGCCGAGGACCAGCGCGGCGATCGCGAGGCCGGTGCTCGCACCGCCGCCGCCGCCGCGCTTCGCGGCCGCGATCGGTGCGGCGCCGACGGTCAGCTTGGCCGCGCTCGCGGGCGGGCCGGCGTCGCCGCCGGTCACGTCGAGCATCGGGCCGTTCGCGGGCGAGACGTCGATCGTCGGCGCGGGCGAGTCGGCGGAGGGCGGGCCGATCCAGCGCACGACGCCGCCGTCGCCGTAGGTCTGCACCGTCGGGAACGCGACGACCGCGCCGGCGCGGTCGGGCGTGCTGATCGACAGCGGCAGCAGCAGGAACTGGCCGGGGGGGATGCCGGCGCCGCGCGCCGCCGTCCAGTCGACCTCGGCGACCTCGCTCGTGACCGGCCCGTCGTCGGTCTGGATCGGTCTCGCGAGCCGTCTCATCTTGTACGCGACGCTCCAGCCGGGCGGGCTCTGCGCGCTGACCGACACGAGGCCCTGCGGCATCTGCATCCGCACCTTCACGACGCTGGCTCTGTCCTGCTCGTTGGGGACGCGCACGTCGACGGTCGCGAAGCCGCCCGCGGGCAGGACGTTGGGGTGGATCGAGACGTGCGCCTGCGCGGCGGCGGGGGCCAGCAGCGCGAGCGCGGTCGCGGCGGCGAGGACGGTGCGTCGCATCGGGAACCTCCTGGGGGTGGTCACGTGTTCACCGCCGAGAGCAGCCACAGGCCGAGGCAGGTGAAGCCGACCATCACGGTCAGCATCCAATACTGCGAGCGCACGGCCGCATGGCGGTCGGAGCGGAAGACGGCGAGCGCGCGGTCGTGGGCGAGCACGAGGCCGCCGACGTGGCCGGCGACGAGCGCGGCGACCTGGACGTACCAGATCGCCTGCGTCGAGACGAGCAGATAGTTGACCTGCCAGTTCGCCGTGCCGAACAGGTTCGCGCCGGTGCCGAGCGGGTCGGAGGCGAGGTAGCCGAGCGCCTGGCCCTGGAAGACGAGCAGCGAGAAGTAGTGCGCGAGCGTGTAGGCGAACGCGATCGGCGCGAGCGTGTGAACGAACAAGCGCGCGAGGTCGCCCGCCTGCCGCCGCGGGTCGACGCTGCGCATCCCGTGGATCCCAGCCCAGTAGATGCCGGAGACGACGGCCACGCAGAACGCGAGCCCGAGCGTGAACGCGACCTCGCCCGCCGCGTCGGGGCCGAGCCCGAGACGGCCGATCGACCGCTCCAGGCTTGGCGCGATCTCCGTCCACAGCGCGCCGTTGGAGGCGCCGTCGAACGTCGTGGTGCCGATCACCGTGCACAGCAGCGCGACCGTGCCCGGCCACGTCGGCAGGTCCGGCAGGCCGGCGAGCGGCGGGCGCAGCGCGACCTCGCGGCCGCGCACGTCGACTGCCGAGAGGCGCCCGCACAGGCCGAACCAGGTGCCGAACGCGTCCGCCCGCTCGCTCCACGCCCGCTCGCCGAACAGGCTCATGCCGACGAGCTGCACGAACGCGTAGGCGAGCGCGAGCACGGCGAGCGTCGGCGGGTCGGTGCGGTTCACGTAGACCAGCTCGACCCACGCGAAGCCGAGCAGCCCGGCGACCGCCGGCCAGCGCCCGAGCCAGTCCGGGTAGCGCAGCGGCGCGGCGTCGAGGCCGGGCGCGACCCTCCGCGCCGCGCCGGAGATCCAGCGGTAGAGCGCGCGCCACGGGCTCAGCAGCGCGAACCAGTCGCCGAGCAGCGCGCTCAGCACCGGGATCCCCACCCAGAAGGCGACGAAGATCGCCGTCGGCGCGAGGTTCGCGAGCGGCACGCTCGTGCCCGCGAGGCCGGCGTAGACGACGACGCCGAACAGCGCGACGCCCAGCAGCCCGATCGCCTCCGCGACCGGGCGGGGCAGCGTGACGCGCGTGCGGCCGGGGCGGCGCCCTTGCAGGCGCGGCGTCGGCCACAGGACGCCGAGCGCGACGAAGGAGGCGATCAGCACGATCGCCGCCGCCCACGCGAACAGCCAGCCGGGGATCGGCAGGTCGGTGCGCCCGACCAGCCCGTGCGCCTGCGCGCTGCCCGGCGCCAGCGCCAGCAGCCCCGCCGCCGCGGCGGCGGCCTTCGTCCGCATCCGTCTCATCGCACCGGCACCTCCAGCGTTCTCAGGTACTCGTCGAAGTCGGAGACGCGCACCGTCACCTGCAGCTCCCACGTGCCGGCGACGCCGAGCACGGCGGCGGGCACGACGTAGTGGCCGGGGCCGGCGAGCTGCGCGACCTGGTCGAGCGGACCGATCTGCTTCGAGGGCAGCCGCTCCTCCACGTCGACCTCTCTCGCGCCGCGGTACTGGGTGCCGTCGCGCGGGTTGAGCAGGTAGAGGTGGATCTCGTTCGGGCCCACGCGCGCGGGGTCGACGGTCAGCTGGAGCTGCGCCGGGCCGACCGTCGTCGTCGCGTTGAAGGGGCCGCTCTGCGCGGCGATCGAGGGCGCGTAGGCGGTCAGCGCCGCGGTCACCCCGAGCACGACGGTGATCAGCGCCAGCTCGGCGCGCAGCACACGGCGCAGCGTCACGCCCGCGTGGCCGGGCGGCTCGCCGCCGGCCGCGACGCGGCGCAGCAGCGGCAGCGAGCGGCGGCGCTGCACGGCGCCGAGCGCGATCAGCGCCGCGAGCAGGACCAGCTTGATCAGCACCGCGCGCCCGAAGGCGGTGTCGAGCAGGTGCGCGGGCGTGCGCACGTAGACGTAGGACTGCGCGAGGCCGGTCGCGAGGATCGCCGCGACGGCGCCGAGCGCGAGCGGGGAGAAGCGCGTCAGCGTGCCGGCCAGCAGGCGGCTGCGGGCGGGCGGCGCGAGCCGGCGCGTCGCCGCCGGCAGCGCGAGCAGCGCCAGCGCGAGCCCGCCGGCCCACACGCTCACGGCCGCGACGTGCACGACGTTGAGCGGGATCAGCAGCGCCTCCGGGCGCTGCGTCGCGGCATGGCCGCCGAGCGCGGGAAGCGCGACGAGCGCCGCCGCCGGGATCGCCAGCGCCGCGGTCGCGCGGCGGTGCCGCGGCGCGCACGCCGCGAGCGCCCCGAACAGCGCCCACGCGAGGACCCCGAGCCCCCAGACGGTGCCGAAGCGCGTGCCGAGCGTCTCGCGCACGATCGTCGGGCGCAGCGCCGAGAAGCCCGAGATGCCCGCCGCCTCGGCGCCCTCCAGCACGACCGCGGCGGCGGCGCTGACGAGGCCGATCGCCGCCGCCGCCAGCAGCACGCTTCGCAGCCGCGCCGCGAACGCGCCGGCCGCCGCCTCCCACGCCGGCTCGCGGTCGCGCGCGGCGCGCAGCGCCGGGATCCACACGAGCGCGAGGAACGCGAGCGCGCCGGCGCCGAGCGCGATCGCGAGGAACTGCAGGCCGCGCGCGAGCCCGAACGCGGTCTCGGTGGCGGCGCCGCTGCCGCCGCCGGCCGTGAGCTGGGCGACGGTCAGCCCGGTGCCGCTCGCCCGCCCGATCGAGAAGGTGAAGCCGCCGGAGACGATGTGCCCGTCGGCCGAGACGACGCGGTAGGTCGCCGTGTAGGTCCCCTTCGGAAGACCGCCCTTGAGGTGGACGCCCAGCTCGGGGCCGCGCCCGCCGGGGTGGAAGGCGTCGCCGGCGTCCACGCGCGCGCCGCGCGCGTCGTACACGCGCACGGCACCGAACGTGCCCTCGACCGGCTCGTCGAAGCGGAACGCGACGAGCGGCGGCTCGCTGCGCACGACCGCGCCGCGCTGCGGCGTCGTGCCCTCGAGCGTCGCGTGCGCGAGCGCGGCGGCGGGGAGCAGCAGGCAGAGCGCCAGCGCGGCCGCGACGGCGGCTGCTACGGCGGCCGCGAGCGCGCGCCGTCTCGCGGGCGCTGCGCTCACCACGCCTCCTTCGCCGGGCGCGGCGGCTGGTCGCCGGTGGGGCGCGTGCCGTCGCCGCCACGGCGGCGGCGCACGAGCACGACCGCGCCGACCGCCGCCAACACGAGCACGATCAGCGACACGATCGCCGCGACCGGGAAGCCCGACGGGCTGCCGACCCACCACAGCGTGCCGGCGATCCCGCCGTGACCGCCGCCGACCTGCAGCGGGATCGCGTAGTCGAAGACCTTCGTTCTCCTGCCCGTGTCGTGCACCTGCGGGGGCGTCGACTGCGTCATCCAGTGCATGCGGTGGTCGTGCCAGACGAAGCGGCCGGTCCGGTCGAGCGTGCGCCAGCGCGGCGGCAGCGAGGCCTTAGCGCTCGGCGGCACGGGGGTCGTGCCGTAGCGGTCCTCGTTGAGGTAGACGGCGGGCGAGCGGACGTTCTCCTGCACGGTGCCGTCGGCGAGCACGCGCGCGTAGGGCTCGCCGTCGTAGCCGTAGATCGTCACCGCGCGGCCGCTGCGGTTCGTGAGCTGCATCTGGTTGTCGAAGCCGAGCACCTGCACCTGCAGGCCCGGCACGGCCGGCGTCACCGCGCGGACGATCGAGCGGAAGCTCGGGTTGCCCTCGTGGGCGCCCGCCGGCCCGGCGCACGCCGCCAGCAGCATCGCCGCCAGCGACGCCGCCCGCCGCATGCGGGAAGGTCGCATTCGCTCACTCCTTGTTCGAGGTCGTGGGGCGGCCGCCCCGATGACCGGAGCGGCGCTACGCGAGGAAGGGCCGAGCGCGCGGGGGCGCGCGGCCAGCGCCGGCGCGCGCGAGCGGCGCGAGCGGTGCGGCGAGGGCGGCGGGGGCGTGCGCGACGAGCGCGCCGGGCGCCCGCAGAGGGCTCCGCACGCGCGGGCGCAGGGCGTCGAGCGCCGCCTCGGCCGCCTGGACGCCGCGCAGCGCCAGCGCGAGCGCGCCGCCGACGAGCAGCGCCGCGGGCGCGGCCCACCAGCCGCCGGCGCCGAGCACCGCGGCGAGCCCGGCCAGGTGGCCGCTCGCGAACGCGCCCTCGAGCAGCTCCTGCGCGGAGAAGATCGCGAGCAGCGTCAGCGCGACGAGCAGCCACGTGCGCACGAACGCGGCGCGCGGCGCGACACGCGCGGCGCCACCGTCGCTCCAGCGCTCCGCGAGCCGCCCGACGCTCGCGCCGAGCGCGAGGCCGGCGAGCAGCACGACCCACGGCACGAGCGAGCCGAGGTAGGCGTGGCCCTGCTGCGCGAGCGCGTGCGAGGCGTGGCCGCCGAACGCGAGCTGGTAGCGGAGCTGGTGCACCGCGAGCGCCGCCGCGGGCATCAGCCCGGCGCCGCGCAGCGGGAGCGGCACGCGGCGCGGCGCGGAGCGCCGGGGGACGGCGGCACGAACCATCGCCGGCGAATGCTATCCCCCGGCGTCCGCGGGGGCGCAGCCGCCGAGGGCGTATCGTCCCGCGCGCATGCCGCCGCGCCCCGCCTCGATCCCCAGCCCGCCGCTGAACGGCCTGCACCTCGGGCCGTTCACGCTGCACGCCTACGGGCTGATGTACGTGCTCGCGCTGCTCGCCGCGGTCGCGATCGCGACGCGCCGCTGGGCGCGCGCCGGCGGCGACCCCGCGCTCGTGCGCGAGGTCGCGCTGTGGGGCTTCCCGGCGGGGATCGTCGGCGGGCGGCTCTACCACGACGTCACGAGCTGGAACGAGATCCCGCACCACTGGTGGGGGCCGTTCGCGATCTGGCAGGGCGGCATGGGCATCTGGGGCGGGATCGCGCTCGGCACGCTCGCCGGCCTGCTCGTGCTGCGCCGCCGCGGCGCCGACGTGCCGCGCTTCATGGACGCCGCCGCGCCGGCGCTGCTCGTCGCGCAGGCGATCGGGCGGATCGGCAACTGGTTCAACCAGGAGCTGTTCGGCGGCCCGACCTCGCTGCCGTGGGCCCTGCGGATCGACCGGGCGCACCGGCCGGCCGCCTACGCGCGCTACGCGACCTTCCAGCCGACGTTCCTCTACGAGCTGGTCTGGAACCTGTCGCTCGCCGGCGTGCTCGTGTGGCTCGGCAGCCGCCGCCGCGTGAGAGCGCCCGGGCTGTTCGCGCTCTACGTCGCCGGCTACTCGCTCGGGCGCGTCGGCGAGGAGCTGCTGCGTGTCGACCCGGCGCATCGCGTGCTGGGGATGCGGCTGAACTTCTGGGTCGCGTGCGCGCTGTGCCTCGCGGGCCTCGTGTGGTTCGCGCACACGCAGGGCTGGCTCGCGCGGCTGCGGCGGCGCGGGACGCGGCCGGCGGCGCTGATCGCGATCGGCGCCGTGCTCGCGACGCAGTGCGGCTGCGGCGACCGATCGCACGCGCACGCTGCGGCCGCGGGCGGTCCGGGCGCGCGCGTCGAGCTGGCGCGCGCCGGTCCGCCCGCTCAGCTCTCGGTGCCGCCGCTCGGCGCCTCGTAGCGGCGGCGTCTGCGCAGCGAGAGCGCCGCGACGGCGAGCGCGAGCAGCAGGAACGGCGCGAACAGCAGCGCCGCCGGCGTGCCCTTGTGGTGCTGCACGCGTCTGCCGCCGAGGTTGGTCGTGTCCAGCGGATGGCCGTTGGCGGCGGCGAGCTGCTCGACGGCCGCGATCGCGCCGCGCGCCATGCCGTCCGCGGTCCTCGGCGCGCCGAGCTTCGCGACGATCGCCGGTCCCTGCGCGCCGGTGGCCGAGGTGCCGAAGCCGGTCGGCATCGCCGCGAGCGTCGGCTGCGGTCTGAGGTAGGCGATCTCGCGCTGGAGCAGGTCGGCGTACTGGACGACGTGGCCCATCATCTGCGGGATCGCGCCGAGGTCCGAGCGGCTGGCGACGAGCGCGACCTTGATATGGAAGCCGGCCTTTCTGGCGCGCCCGACGACGTCGTCGAGCTGCGCCTGCAGGTCCGGCGAGACCTTCGGCGCGTAGGGGTAGTAGACGTCCTGCAAGAGCAGCACGTCGCTCGGCGGGTCGGCGTCGGCGAGCGCGCGCGGGGCGGCGCCCGCGAGCAGCGCCGCGGCGAGCAGCAGGGCGAGGACACGGGCAGCGCGGCTGCTCATCGACGCGGCGGGTAGCGGTAGCTGGCGTGGGGCGGGACGAACGGTCCGATCTCCAGCACGATCACGGCTCCGGCGGACAGCGGCAGCGCGCGCGGGTCGCGCGGCCAGGGGCGCCCGCCGAGGTAGGCGCGGACGTGACCGCGGAACGCGCCCAGCCGCGTGCGCGACAGCGGCTGGCCCCAGATCGCGAACAGGTCGCCGAGCGTGAGGCGCGCGCCGGGCCGCAGCTCGAGCAGCCCGGTCGGCTCGGTCGTGCGGACCGGGTAGGAGCAGCGCCCGCCGCGCACGTAGGCGCCGGCGCGCGCGAGCGGGGGCGCGATCCCGATCCCGGGCGGCACCGGCACGACCTCGCCGGCGGCGAACAGCTCGACGTGCGCGAGCGTGCGCGCGCCGGCGCCGGCGCCGGCGGTGCAGCGCAGGCGCCCGATCGCGCGCGCCTGCTCCACGGCGGCGCCGCGCGCCGGCGGGCGGAACGCGGGTCCGCGGCCGGCGGGGACCGCCGCCGGCCAGGCGACGAACCGCGAGGCCGGCGCCGGCGGTCTGCGGCGGACGGCCCCGCAGCCGGCGAGCGGGGCGGCGGCGGACGCGAGCGCCAGCACGCCTGCGAGGGTTCGAGCGGCGCGGAGCATGGTGCGCGCCCGGATCCTACGGACCGCGGCCGCAGGAGCCCAACGCCGCCGCAAGGCGTCCTGCCCTGGTGTCGTCACGCGACACCAGGGCAGGACGACGCCGACGCTTCGGCGGGCGGCTCGTGGCGGTAAGGCGCCAAAACAAGAATAGGTCTTGTTATCTGTATGATCCGGCGCGATGCGCGCTCCCGGCCGACTCCCGCTCGCCGCGGCGCTCTGCCTGCTCGGCCCGCTCGCGCTCGGCGCGTGCGGGACCGCCGGCGGGCGCCGCGACGGAGAGGTCAAGGTCGTCGCGACGACGACGCAGCTCGGCGACGTCGTGCGCGCGGTCGCGGGCAGAGCGGCCGAGGTGACGCAGATCCTGCAGCCCAACAGCGACCCGCACGCGTACGAGCCGCGGCCGGGCGACGTCGAGGCCAGCGCCGGCGCGCAGGTCGTCTTCCTCAGCGGCGACGGCCTCGACGGCTGGATGGCGAAGGTCCTCGGCCAGGCCGGCGGTAACCCCGACGTCGTCACGCTCGCGGACTTCGTCGTCGATCGCGTCGGCGGCGGCAGACGCGGCTCCGAGGACCCTCACTGGTGGCACGACCCGCGCAACGTGGAGGCCGCGGTCCCGGCGATCCGCGACGCGCTCGCGCGCGCGAACCCGCGCGCGAAGGCCGTCTACGCCGCCAACGCCGCCGCCTACCTCGCGAAGCTGCGGGCGCTCGACGCCGGCATCGCGCGCTGCTTCGCCGACGTTCCGCGCGCGCAGCGCAAGCTCGTGACCGACCACGACGCGTTCGGCTACTTCGCGCGCCGCTACGGGATCGCGATCGTCGGCGCGGTGATCCCGTCGCAGACGACCGACGCCGAGCCCTCGGCCGGCGCCGTCGCGCGGCTCGTGCGCACGATCGTGCGCGAGCACGTCGCGGCGGTCTTCCCCGAGACCTCGGTGAACGCGAAGCTGGCGCAGGCGATCGCGCGCGAGACCGGCGCCTCCGCCGGCTACACGCTCTACGGCGACACGCTCGGGCCGCGGGGCTCGCCCGGCGCGACGTACCTGACGATGGAGCGGGCGAACGCCGACGCGATGGTGCGCGGCTTCACCGGCGGCAGACGCGGCTGCGCGATCGCCCGGATCTGAGTGCGCGCCAGGCGCCTCGATAGCCTTCCGTCGATGCGCGCGGTCCTGCTGCTCGTGCTCTGCGCCCTCGTCGCCGGCCTCGCGGCGTGCGGCGGCTCGGGCGCCGGCCCGGCGACGACGGTCGCCGCCCGCCACGCGTCGGCTCGGCCGCATCGCCGCGTTCCGCCTCCGGTCGCGCACCCTGCGCTCGTCGCCCCCGCGAACCCGGCGCCGCGCACCGTGCGCGTGCCGATCCTCATGTACCACCGCGTGCACCTCTACGCGACCGAGCTGACGAAGTCGCTGCCGGACCTGACCGTCGAGCCGTCCGTCTTCGCCGCCGAGATCGCGGCGCTCAGACGTGCCGGCTACCACTCGGTGACCGTCGCGCAGCTGTTCGACGCGCTCTTCCACGGCGCGCCGCTGCCGCCCAAGCCGGTGATGCTGAGCTTCGACGACGGCTACGTCGACGACGTCACGCAGATCCTGCCGGTGCTGCGCGCCAACGGCATGACCGGCGTCTTCTTCATCATCACCGGCCGCTTCGCGGAGCCCGGCTTCGTGAACCAGGCGCAGGTGCGCCAGCTCGACGCCGCCGGCATGGACGTCGGCGCCCACACGCGCCACCACGTCGACCTGCCCGGTCTCCCGGCCGCGACGCTGGCGAGCGAGGTCGCCGGCTCGCGCCAGGACCTCGAGCGCGTGCTCGGGCATCCGGTCGCCGCGTTCGCCTACCCGGCCGGTCGCTACGACGCCGCGAGCGAGGCGGCCGTGCGCCAGGCCGGCTTCGCGCTCGCGGTCACGACCGAGCCCGGGATGCAGCTCTCCTCGCAGCAGGCGCTGCTGCTGCCGCGCGTGCGCGTCGGCCGCACGACCACGCCGGTCGGCCTGCTCGGCTGCCTGGCCGGTCGCGGCTGCTGAGCGCGCCGCTGCGGCGTGCGCGCGTCGACGATTCGCGCCGCTGCGCACAGCATGCTGGAGAGCTGCCCTTTAGACGAACTGGATACCTTCAAATCGTGACCGCGGCGGCGACGACAGCGACAGGGGCCGAGACGCTGCGCGTGGTGCTCGCGGACGACCACGGGGTCGTGCGCGAGGGGCTGGCGATGGTGCTCGACGCGGCGGAGGGCATCGAGGTCGTCGGCGAGGCTGACACGGTGGCGGAGGCGATCACGCTGGTGCGCAGGGAGCGGCCCGACGTGCTCGTGCTCGACCTGCGGATGCCGGGGGAGTCGCCGCTGGAGGCGCTCCCGCTGCTCGGACGCATCGCGCCGGAGCTGGCGGTCGTGATCCTCACGATGCAGGAGCGTCCGGGCTGCGTGCGCGCCGCGCTCGCGGCCGGCGTGCGCGGCTACGTGCTCAAGGAGGCCTCCGGCCGCGAGCTGGCCGAGGCCGTGCGGCTCGTGCACGCCGGGCGCATCTACCTGACGCCCGAGCTGGCCGCGAGGCTGGCGGCGGAGGCGCAGGGCGGACCGGACGGCCTCGCCGAGGGCGAGCTGCGCGTGCTGCGGCTGCTCGCGCTCGGGCACACGAACCGCGAGATCGGCGAGCAGCTCTTCCTCAGCCCGCGCACAGTCGAGTCCTACCGTGCGCGGATCCAGCAGAAGACAGGCCGCGTCTCGCGCGCCGAGCTCGTCCGCTACGCGCTCCAGCACGGACTCGTCGACCTGGCGGCGTAGCCTGCCGCCCGCGCGCTACGCCGCCGCGCGCTCGTCGGCGTGCAGCCACGCCTGCACGGTCGTGCCGTCGCCCGGCCGGCTGGTGACGGACAGCGTGCCGCCGGCGAGCTCGGCCCGCTCCGCCATCCCGGCGATGCCGTAGCCGTCGCGCGGGGCGTCGGGGTCGAAGCCGGCGCCGTCGTCGCGCACCGTCACCGTGACGCCCGCGGCGCCGGAGCTGATCTCGATCGAGACGCGCCGCGCGTGCGCGTGCTTGACGACGTTCGTCAACGCCTCCTGCACGAGCCGGTAGACGGCGGTCTCGGTCTCGGGCGAGAGCCGGCTCCCGCTCGCCTCGGCGTCGAGTTGGACGTCGGCGTCCACCGCCACCCCGCCGGCGCGCGAGACGTCCTGCGCGAGGCGCTCGATCGCCGGCTGCAGGCCGTCGGTGTCGAGCGCGGCGGGACGCAGCTCGGCGATCAGCGCGCGCAGCTTCTCGATCTCCGCGTCGATCCGCTCGCCGAGCGTGCGCAGCGTGCGCTCGTAGGCTGCGGGATCGCCGCCCGCGAGCGCGCCGTCGATCAGCACGTGCAGGCCGGCGAGGCCCTGGAGCGTCTCGTCGTGCAGCTCGTGCGCCCAGCGCGTGCGCTCGCGCTCGGCGACGGCGAGGCTGTCGCGCAGGCGCTTGCGCTCGACCGATTGCGCGGTCGCGACGGCGGTCGCCGCGCTCGCCGCGAACGCGAGCAGCAGCGCCTGCTGGTCGGCGTCGAACGTCGGCTGCTCGGCGATCCGGTCGAACGCGACCAGCACCCCGAGCCGCCGCCCGCGGAACTCGAGCGGCACGAGCAGCGCGGCGCGCGGGTCGCGCACGCCGAGCCGATCCGCGGTCATCGGCACGCCGAGGCGGTCGGACGCGACGCGCAGCCGCGCGGCGACGTCCTGACTGCGCTCGGCGGTGACCTCGCGCAGGATCGTCGCTGCGGTCGTGCCCTGCACGGGGATGCTCCGGCCGACGACGGCGCCGTCGACCTCGCCGGCCGCGGCGGCGATCGTCAGGTCGTCCTCCTCGCGCAGCAGGATCAGCAGCGCGCGCGCGTCGACGAGCGCGCGGCCGCGCTTGACGATCAGCTCGAGCACGCTCCGCAGGTCGGTCTCCGCGCCGACCGCGCGCGTGACCGTCGTCGTCGCCTCGAAGTTGCGCACCGTCCGCTCGAGCCTGTCGTGGCGGGCTCTGAGCTGCTCGTAGAGGCGCGCGTTCTCGATCGCGATCGCAACCCACGCGGCGAGCGTCACCGCCGTCTGCGCGTCGTCGGCGTCGAAGTCGCCGCCCTGCTTGTCGGTCAGATAGAGGTTGCCCCACGCGACCCCGCGGATCAGGATCGGGACGCCGAGGAAGCCGCGCATGCGCGGGTGCTCGGCCGGGAAGCCGTAGGAGCGCGGGTGCTCGCGCAGGTCGTGCAGGCGCAGCGGGCGCGGGTCCTCGATCAGCAGCCTGAGGATGCCGCGGCCGCGCGGCGGGTCGCCGATCGCCCGGTGCGTCGCCGCGTCGATCCCGTGCGTCAGGAAGCGGGCGATCTCGCGGCGCTGCTCGTCGAGCACGCCGAGCGCCGCGTAGCGCGCGCCGGTCAGCTCGCGCGCGACGCCGAGCAGCCGCGCGAGCACCGCGTCGACGTCGAGCTCGGAGACGAGCGAGCGGCCGACGTCGAGCAGACGCTGCAGGTGATCTTCCCGCGTGGCGTCTCCCATGCCGTCCCAGCATTCAACCACTCGCAGGTGCGATCGGAGGAAGTCCTCCGCATGCACGGGAAAATCCCGGTGCACGCACTGCCTCGGCGGTCGTAGCGTCATGACGTGCTCACCAATGAGCCGCTTCCTCGTCCACACGGTCGCACGCTCGCGCTGGAACGGCGCGCGGACGGCTTTCGGCTGACGATCGACTGCCGCGTCCCCTTCGGGCCCGTCACCGTCCTCGGCTTCGCGCGGGACGGGGACGGCGGCCCGAAGCTGCTGCTCGCGGAGGGGTGGGCGCTGCCGTCCGACCCGGTCAAGCCGGACCCGACCCGCACGTGGCTGCGCTTCCCGACCGCGCCCGAGCTGCTCTACGCGCGCTGGGCGGCCGAGGGGCCGACGTACGAGGTCGTCGTCGGCGCCGGCCACGTCGCCGGCGACGTGTGCGCGACCGCGCGCCGCCTGCGGATGCCCTGTCGGTGGCTGCGCTGATGGATTCCGCCCGCCCGCGAGCGAGGCGCGCGTCCGCTCACCCGGCCGAGCGGGCGCCGCTCGGCAGGCTCGCCGAGCGCGCGCGCCTGCTGGCGGCGGCCGACGCCGGCGCGGGCGCCGGCAGCAGCTCCGCGAAGCTGTCCGGCGCCCGCCCGCCCGGCGCCGGGGAGCTGCTGTGGATCGCCGGCGTCGGCGACGGCCTCGTCGCTCGCCCGACGCCTGACCTGGTGGCGTTGCCGCTCGCGTCGCTGCTGGCGCTCGTCGCGCGCGAGGAGCTGCGCGACGCCGAGCTGCTCGCCGCGCTCGCGCGCCGCCGACTGGCGTTCGCGATCCCCGGCCACGCCGCCGAGACGCTCGTCCACGGGCTCGTGCCCGCGACGCACGTGGACCTCACGTGTCCGGACGCGGCGATGGCGATCTGCGACGCCGCGGCGGGCGCGCGGCTCGCGCGCGAATGCTTCGGCGCGGGCGCCGCATGGGTCCCGTTCGAGCGCCATGGACTGGCGCTCGCGCGCGAGGTCGCCGACGCCGTGGTCGCGGGCGCCCGGCTCGTGCTGCTCGCCAAGCGCGGACTGGTGACGTGGGGGGAGACGGCGGAGGAGTGCCACGCGGCGACGGTCGCGGCGCGCGAGCGCGCGGCCGCGTTCGTCGCC
>Ga0207664_10000291_pt1 | contig 37556 bp, 41 predicted proteins | sample LARL83metaG_FD_184349 | JGI IMG/M metagenome (GOLD analysis project Ga0207664, IMG submission 184349) | Corn, switchgrass and miscanthus rhizosphere microbial communities from Kellogg Biological Station, Michigan, USA - LAR L8-3 metaG... | ecosystem: Host-associated > Plants > Roots >... | reverse complement strand
TGGCGCCGATGCGCGCGGTGGCGAACTGGACGATCACCCACTCGAACCGGTTGGGCGACCAGATGCCGACGCGGTCGCCCTTCCTGACGCCGCGCGCAAGCAGCCCCCGCGCCGCGCGGCCGACCTGGTCCCAGAGCTCCGAGTAGGTGGCCCGGTACTCCTGGTGCGGCACAACCAGGGCTTCGCGGTCGCCGAAGCGCTTCACCGTCTGCCGCAGGTTCTCGCCGATCGTCTCGCCGAGTAGGGGAACGTCGCTGGCGCCGTGAACGTAAGAGATCATCTGTCTGCCTCCCACTGTCACCTTCGATCTTCGTCTATCCGCATGACCGACACGATTGTCGTGATCGATCACGTTTAGAGAAGCGGCCTTGGCGGCCGGCCAATAGGATCAGGGCGTTCCCATCAGCACACGTAGGGGAGGCGACCTCCTGTGAAGACCAAGAAGACGGCCCCCAAGTTCACCGACGAAGAACGCTCGGCGATGAAGGATCGCGCCCGCGAGCTGAAGGCCGGCCAGGCCGACGCAGAGAGCGAAGTGCTGGCGAAGCTGGCAGGGATGCCGCCGGCTGATCGGGCGCTGGGCGAGGAGCTGCACGCTCTGATCAAGGCCGCCGTGCCCGACCTCGAGCCGCGCCTCTGGTACGGAATGCCCGCGTATTCCAAGAACGGCAAGCTCCTGTGCCACTTCCAGGCCGCCCAGAAGTTCAAGACCCGGTATGCGACGCTCGGTTTCAGCGACTCGGCGCAGCTGGACGATGGCGCCGTCTGGCCGGTCGCCTACGCGGTGACCAAGCTGACCGCGGTCGACAAGAAGAAGATCGCCGCACTGGTGAAGCAGGCCGCGGGGCGGGTGTAGGCGCGACCACGCCCCCTCCGTCGGCCTTCGGCCGACACCTCCCCGTCAAGCGGGGAGGAGACCTACCGTCTCTGCGATGGTCGGCGGGTCAGGTCCGGGCCGGGTAGAGTCTCCGCTCCGGCGGCACGACCGTCGTCGCGGTCGCAGCCAGCAGAACGGCGAGGATCCACCCCACCCAGGCCATCCCCGCGACCGCCGTGAAGCCGAGAGCCCAGGGCGTCACGAAGATCACGACGGCGAGCACGATCTGGATGGCCTCCCCGTAGCGAACGGCGGGGAACGCCAGGTTGATCAGCGCGCCGAGGATCACGAGGCCCCCGAAGAAGTAGGCCGCGACGGCCTCTGGAGCCGCCAGCCCGGTGGCGAAGACGAATGGCGCCACGACCAGGACCGCCCCGATCAGCAGGGCCGCCCAGTCCTGCCAGCGTCTCGCTGACATCATCCTTCTCACCTCCTGTCAGCACGACCATGCACCTGCCCGTCCGAGGCGGTCACGGCCGGAGGACCCGCCCCCTCCCCGTCGTTCGGCCCTATCGAGGGACGCGTGCGCGCGCCAGCTTTGGCGGCAGGAGGTGCGCCGGTGATCCGAGAGCTCATCCTCGACGCTTCGCGCAGCGAAGCTTTCCGCGACCACGTCGCTCATTCGTCCGCGCTTCGCCGCGCCGCGCACCGGTTCCTGCCCGGCGAGGAGCTCGAGGACGCGCTGCGGGTGGCGGCCGCCCTGTGGGCTCAGCGCATTCCGGTCGTCCTCACGCGACTGGGAGAGTCTGTCGAGTCGGCCGACGCGGCGGCAGGCACCTCTCGGCACTACATCGCGGTGCTCGATTCGACAGCGAATCTGGACCTTCCGGCCGACGTGTCGGTGAAGCTCACCCAGCTCGGCCTTTCACTCGGCGATGCGGCCTGCCTCGACAACCTGATTCCGATCGCCGACCGCGCGGTCAAGCACGGCCGCACCCTCTGGCTCGACATGGAGGACAGCTCCCTGACCGAAGCGACACTCCGCCTGTACGAGGCGCTGCGGGTGGGCTACGACGACATCGGGATCGCTCTGCAGGCGAACCTTCGCAGAACGCCGGAGGACCTCGAGAGGCTGCTTCCGCTGCAGCCGCTGGTGAGGCTGGTTAAGGGTGCCTACCGCGAGTCCGCCGAGGTCGCCCATACGCGGCGCGACGACGTGAACGGCGCCTACCTGCAGCTTGCCGCCGACCTTCTGTCGTGGTCGGCCGCGGGCCGCGCGCGCCCCGTGTTCGCGACTCACGACATGGAGCTGCTGGGCAGGATCCAGCAGCTCGCGACCGCCCTCGGCGCCGGTCCGCACGGCTACGAGGTTCACATGCTCTACGGGATCCGCTCGGCGGACCTCGAGCGTCTGGCCCGAGACGGAACTCGGGCCCGCGTCCTGATCAGCTACGGCCCGGACTGGGCCGCCTGGTATCTGCGGCGGCTGGCCGAGCGACCCGCCAACATCGCGCTCGCGGCCACGTCGCTGCTCGCGAAGAGGAGGTAACCCATGGCCGCTGTCACCCCTTACCGGCGTTTCCAACTCCTGGTCGACGCCGTCGCCGAGGAGGCCGGCGTCGAGGATCCGGTCCTGCTGGAGCGGATCAAGACACCCGAGCGGATCCTGACCGTGGCGGTCCCCATCCGGGCCGACGACGGCAAGATGCGCCTCTATACCGCGTACCGCGTGCAGCACAGCTCGGCGCGCGGGCCTTACAAGGGGGGCATCCGCTACCACCCCGCGGTCACCCTCGACGAGGTGATGGCGCTGGCGGCCTGGATGAGCATCAAGACCGCGGTCGTCGACATCCCCATGGGCGGCGGCAAGGGCGGGATCGTCGTCGACCCGCATCAGCTCTCCGAGCACGAGCTCGAGGCTTTGACCCGCGCCTACGCGGACGCGATCTGGCGCAGCATCGGGCCGCTGGTCGACGTTCCGGCGCCCGACGTGAACACGGATTCGCAGACGATGGATTGGATCGCCGACGAGTACCGGCGAGACAGCGGCCAGAACGCGCCGGCGGTGGTGACAGGCAAGAGCCTTCCGCATGGCGGGTCGCGGGGCCGCGACACGGCGACGGCGCAGGGAGGCTTCGATGTCCTCGCCAGGGCCTTCACCCTGACCGGCAACACGATCGCCGGCAAGCGCGTCGCCGTCCAGGGGTTCGGCAACGCGGGCAGCCACGCGGCCGCCCTGCTTGCGAACGCCGGCGCGACGGTGGTCGCCGCCTCGGATTCGAGCGCCGCGCTCCTGGCGCCTGACGGGCTGCCCGTGGGCGTGCTGGCGCGCCACAAGGCAGAGGGCGGGAGCTTCATTGATCTCCCGGGGATCTCGAAGGCCGCTCCCGGCGCGGAGCTGCTGGCCGACTGCGATCTCCTGGTCCCCGCCGCCCTCGAAGACCAGATCCACGCCGGCAACGCGCATGCCATCAAGGCCCGCTGGATCTTGGAGCTGGCCAACGGCCCCCTGACCGCCGAGGCGGACGCCGAGCTGGCGCGGCGCGGCGTGACGATCTTCCCGGACATCCTCGCCAACGCCGGCGGCGTGGTCGTCAGCTACTTCGAGTGGGCGCAGAACCTGCACCACGAGAGCTGGACCGGCGAGGAGGTGGAGGCCCGGCTGGCGATGACCATGCGCACCGCCTATGACGCGGTGGCTCAGCTCGCCGCCCAGGCCGAGACGACGCTGCGCACAGCGGCCTACACGATCGCGGTCAAGCGGATTGCGGCGGCCATCGAAGCGGCTGATCCCAAACCCGCCGGGCGCGCGGCGCCGGAGACCGCGTCGCCGGTGCCGGCCTAGGTAAGAGGTCCCCAAGGCGAGCGGCCGGGAGACCCTTCCCGGCTCGCTCGCCGAGGGCGACCCTCTTGGCAGAGGTGATTCAGATGAGCACAGCCGTCGAAGAAGTCGGGATCTCGCCACGCATGGTGAGCCTCCCTCCGCGCACCTGCCTCGTCGCCGAGGGCGTCGGCGGCCCGCGGTCGGAGAAGTTTCGCAGCGCGATGGAAGGCGTATACGCCGTCGCGTTCACGCTCAAACTCCAGTCGGCTCTCGAGCAGCACGACTTCGAGCTCGAGCCGCCGGGCGTGATTTGGTGGTCGAAATCAGCGGCTTTCGAGGCGACGCCGGCGAAAGACTGGCGCTGGAAGGTCATCTGCCCGGTCCCCGAGGACGTTGACGGGCAGCTCGTCAAGCTGATCAAGGACTCTCTCGTGGGTCGCCGTCACCTCGACTTCGCGGCCGACGCTCGAATCGAGGAGGTCGATGAGGGGCAGTGCGCCGAGATCATCCACGTCGGGCCCTACCACCGGGTCGGGGACACGCTGGCCAAGCTGCACGCGTTCCTGATCGAATCTCACCTCCGGCCCCGAGGACCGCACCACGAGATCTATCTCGACGACCCCCGCGTCACCAGCCCCGAGCACGTCCGGACGCTGATCAGGCAACCGGTCGGCTGAAGCCGGCCGGCGTGGCGGGGGTCAGGTAGCGCCCCTCCGTCGCCGCTGCGCGGCGACACCTCCCCGTCGAGCGGGGAGGAGACGCTATCGGCCGTGGGTGGCCGGTTCGGGACGCGACCCCTCCGCGCTGTGCCGCACCAGGTAGGCGGCCGCCTCGGCCCTGCGCCCCACCTCGAGCTTGGCGAGGATGCTGGACATGTAGTTCTTGACTGTCTTCTCGGCCATCGAGAGCTCCTGGCCGATCTCGCCGTTGGTCTTGCCCTCCGCCACGAACTCGAGAACCCGCTCCTCCTGCGGAGACAGCCGCGCCAGCCGCTCGTCCGCCGCCAGGTGCTTGCCGCGGCGCAGCCGGCTCAGTGCCATTCGCGCGGCCTCCGTCTGGGTCAGGTCGGCGCCCGCGGCGACCGCCTGCACGGCTCGAACCAGCTCGCCCGCGCCGACCTGCTTCAGGAGATAGCCCGAGGCGCCCGCCATGACGGAGGCCAGGATCGCCTCGTCGTCGGGATACGAGGTGAGGATCAGCACCTTGATCTCGGGAGCCGCACTCCTGATCTCACGCGTGGCCTCGACGCCGTTGCCGGCACCGAGGCGGACGTCCATGAGCACGATGTCCGGCCTGGTCGCAAGGGCCACCTCGACGGCTTTACGCGCCGACGCGGCCTCCGCCACCACCTCCAGCCCCGCAGACTCGAGTAGGTAGCGCAGTCCGCCGCGGACGATCTCGTGGTCGTCGACGAGCATGACGCGGGTCGGGCTGCTCATGAGCCGGCGACGCCGGCCGGCGGCCTGGCCTGGGCGACGACCACCCGCAGCTGGGCCGGGACGGCGATCGAGGCGTGGACGCTGCAGCGCTGGATCGCGTTCGTCAGCCCTTCCTGCTGCTCCACCGTCAGCTCGTAGGGGACGCGCACCGAGAGGTGCACCGCTTCGACCCGCTCGGGACGTTCTCCCAGGTCGTAGTGGCAGCCAACCTCGAGGCCCTTGAGGTCGAGGTGCTGGCGGTCCAGGTAGGCCAGTGCATATTGGGTGGCGCACGAGGCCAGAGCCGCCACGAAAAGCTCCGTCGGCGTCGGCCCGCTGTCGTGCCCGCCCCACTCCGCCGGCAGGTCGGAGACGAGGCTGTGATGGCCGATGTCGACGCGAACCCTGCGGCCGTCTTCCGGTTTGACGCTCAGGTAGGGCATCTCGACTACCTCCGCGGACAGTGTTCCGCGGCACCGACGGGCGGCGCAGGGCCGTACGGCCCCCCGGTGCCGGGATCGGAGCCCGGCGCAGTCCCGGATCCGTCGGGTCCTACGGTCCTCGCCACCTCCTCCGAGCGGACCTAGGCTGCCGGCATGAGAGTTCGCGACCTGATGTCCTGGCCGGCCGTCGCGGTGGGACCGGAGACGCACCTCAAGGAGGTCGCCGAGATCCTGCGCAGCCGCCAGATCAGCTCGGTCCCCATCGTCGACGCTGAGCGGCGCCTGCTGGGGCTGGTTTCGGAGGCTGACCTGCTGCCCCTGGAGGCGATCATCGACCAGCGACGCCAGGCGACTCCGGAGCAGCTGCCGGCGAGCGCTCCGACGCGGGCGGCTGAGGTGATGACGCGCGAGGTGATCAGCGTCGAGGCGGATGCCGACGCGGGCGAGGTGGCACGCCTGATGTCCGAGCGACGGCTCCGGCATGTGCCGGTGACGGAGGACGGCCGCCTGGCCGGCATGCTCAGCCGGCGGGACCTGATCGGGATGCTGGCGCGCCCCGACTCCGAGTTGCAGGCGGAGGTTCAGCAGCTGCTGGACTCAGAGCTCGGGCACCAGACACCGCGGGTCGAGGTGCACGACGGCCGGCTGCTGATCGGCCTCGCGGCAGACGCCCCGGCCTACCGGCTGGTCGAGGTCCTCGCCACGTCGGTGCCCGGCATCGTGGCGGTGACCTCGGCGCCAGTGAACCCCGTCCGCCGATAGTCCCGCGGGTTCAGGGCCGATGGTCCGTGGCCGCGGAGGGAGACCGGACCTACCCTGACATCGATCCCAAGAGATCGAACCCGGTGAACCGACAAGGCGAATCGGACCGTAGGAAAGGCTGAGAGATCGGCCGGACAGGCGGAACGAGGAACTTAGCGGAGACGCCGAGGGAGACCTCTCGGGATCATTTCTTTCCGGGTCAGCGAGCCCCCAGCGCCGGTGCGGGCGCGGCCGGCGCCAGCCTCACCCGAGCGTCGATCACCCTGGCCCCGCGCTCCAGCACGATCACCGGGTTGAGGTCCAGCTCGACCACCTCCGGATGGCCCTCGGCCAGCGCGCTGACGCGGTGCAGGACCGCCTCCAGCGCGTCGATGTCCGCCGGCGGCGAACCGCGATAACCCTGCAGCAGCGGGAAGCTCCGCAGAGAGCGCAGCATGGAAGCCGCCTCCAGGTCGGTCACCGGGGTGAGCGCCACGCTCACGTCTCGCATCAACTCTGTGGTGACCCCGCCGGCCCCGCAGGCGAGGACCGGCCCGAAGCTCGGATCCTGCACCAGGCCCACCAGCATCTCCACGCCGTGGGGAACCATCGCCTGCACGCCGAAGCTGACGGAGCCTGTATCCCGCAGCGCTCTGGACACCTCGGCGGCGGCCCGCTCGACCGCTGCCGCCGACTCGAGACCCAGGCGAACAGCGCCCGCCTCGGTCTTGTGAAGGAGACCGGGCGCGAAGGCCTTCAGCGCGACCGGGAAACCCAGCTCCCGGGCGGCCGCGGCCGCCTGCTTCGGCGTTGCCGCCAGGCGCGTCTCCACCAGCGGGATGCCGTAGGCGGTGAGCAGCGCGGCGGCCTGCTCGAAGGGCAGCCAGCCGCCGCCTGCAGCCAGCCCGGCCTCGATCACCGCTCGCGCTCGCTCGGGGTCGGCCTCGGGAATCGCGACCGGCGATCCGCCTGCTGCCGCACGCCAGGCCGTCAGCCGCGCCGCGTGCCCCAGCGCCGCGGCGGCGTCCTCCGGGAACTCGAAGGACGGGATGCGGCGCCCTCCTGATCGCAGCGTCTCCGGCACTCCGCGGGTCGACATGAAGACGGTGGCCACAGTGATGTGCTCGGCTTTCGCAGCGGCGGCGCGAATTCCATCGGCGACCTCCTCGGCGCTGGTGACCAGCGGAGGCACGAAGATCGCCACGACGGAATCCACCTCCCCGGACTCGGCCAGCGCGGCGATGGCCTCCCGGAAGTGCTCGCCGCCCGCCGCCGCGAGCATGTCGATCGGGTTGGACGTGCTCGACCCCGGCGGGAGGACGCCGGCCAGCCGCGCCCGCAACGCCTCCGACGGCTCCACAACGCGCAGGCCCTGCTCGGCGCAGGCGTCCGCGCAGAGGATGCCCGGGCCACCGGCGTTGGTGACGATGCCCACCCGGTCCCCAGCCGGCAGCGGCTGGTTCGCGAGCAGCGACGCGGTGTCGAACATCTCGTGCAGGCTGTCCGTCCTGATCACGCCCGCCTGGCGGAACAAGGCGTCGACGGTGACGTCGGAGGCGGCGAGCAGGGCGCCGGTGTGGGAGCCGGCCGCCCGCGCACCCGCGGCGGTGCGCCCGCTCTTGACCGCCACGATCGGCTTGCTTCGGGCGACCCTGCGTGCGAGCCGGGAGAACTTGCGCGGGTTGCCGAACGACTCCAGGTAGAGGAGGATCACCTCGGTCGCGGGATCGCTCTCCCAGTACTGGATGAAGTCGTTGCCGGAGAGATCCGCCTTGTTCCCCACCGACACGAACTGCGAGATGCCCAGCCCGAGCCGGGCCGCGTAGTCGATCACAGCCAGGCCCAACCCACCGCTCTGCGACATGAATGCCACGTTCCCCGCCGGCGGCATGCCGGGCGCGAAGGTCGCGTTCAGGGAAACCCTGGGCACGGCGTTGATCACGCCCATGCAGTTGGGGCCGACCAGGCGCATGCCGCTGCGCCGGCAGATCTCCACCAGCTCCGCCTGGCGCAGCTGGTCCTCGCCGCCGCGCTCCGCGAAGCCGGCGCTGATCACGAGGAGCGCGCGCACCTGGTGGGCAGCGCACTCGGCGGCGACCTCGAGCACCTGGGCGGCCGGCACCGTGATCACCGCCAGCTCGACAGGGCCGGGCACCTCGGCCAGGCTCGCGTAGGCGGGCACCGATTGGACCACCGGTGCGCTCGGGTTGACCGGGTAGACGGGTCCGGCGAACCCCGCTTGGATCAGGTTGTGGAAGACCTCGGCGCCGATCGAGCCTCGGTGGCGCGACGCGCCGATGACCGCGACCGACTGCGGCTCGAGCACGTGGCCCACGGCGGCGACGGCCGAGAGCGCTTCCCGGCTCTCGAAGACCTCCAGGACCGGCTCGGTGATCCGGCTCGGGAACTCGACGGAGACCTGGCCCTCCCGGCTGCCGCGCTTGACCGGGAACCCGCTGCGCGAGAAGACCTCGAGCATGCGCAGGTTCTCGGGCAGAACGACCGCCTCCAGCGTCTCGATGCCGGCCCGCTGAGCCGCGTCGACCAGCTGGCCGAGGAGCAGGGTGCCGAGGCCCTTGCCCTGCAGCGAGTCGGCAATTGCAAACGCGACCTCGGCGCGACCCGCCGTGATCGGGGCGTAGAGAGCATGGCCGACCGGAGTGTCGTCCGGCCCGGCCAGGGCAAGCAGGCCGAAGCCTCCCTCAGCTGACACGTTCGAGAGGCGCCGCGCCATGGTCGGCATATCGCCTCCGGCTGAGAAGAAGCGCAGGACGCGCGACTCGACGGACAGTGATTCGAGCAGCTGCTCGAGTAGGGGCTCGTCGCCGTCGGTCACCGGCCGCACGGTGACGGTGGAGCCGTCGCGGAGGACGACGGTGTTCGGGTTGAGAACCGCCGCGCTCATGGGCCCACTGTGCGGGAAAGTCGCGGCGGGTGTCAGGTGGGCCGTGACCTGTGCGGATGCGCCACCGGCTCGACCACGTGGAGGACGCCGGCCACATAGCCCAGCGGGTCGTTGAGGGTCACGTGGTGCACGCGGAGCATCCGGTCGGCATCGGCACCCGGGCTGCGCGGCGCGAGCAGGTCCCGCGACGGCGGGGCGACGCCGAGCCGGCACTGGAGCCGGATCGGGCATTTCTCGGTGCAGCCCTCCGTACCGTCCAGCTCCAGCCCTCCGACCACCTCGTGGCAGGGGCGGCCGACGGCGTCCCAAGCCGGTCGGCGGAAGAGCCGCGCCGCCTCGTCCGACCAGCTCACGATCGTGCCGTCGACCGCGACCACAAAGGTCGCAGCGGCCGAGCTGCCGATGCTCTGGGCGGTGAAGGCCGCCATGTCGACGGCGCTGTCGAGGTCAGGCTCCCGTTCGCTGAAACGGCCTCTGGCCATGCACGCAGCCTGCGCTGCGCGGAGTCAGGCGCACAGGACCACTGGACCCGCGCTCGGTGGGCCGGATGGCCCTGCCCCCCGGCGCCGGCCGCCACCAGCATCGAGACGAGCGAAAGAGATGGCCAGAATCCTGCTGGCGGCGGATCCCGAAGGGTTGGCGCGCGCGGCCGTACCGCTGCTCCGACGGCTGCTCGAGCCCGCCGACGAGGTCATGGTCCTCAACGTCACGCGGCCGCGGCCGGCGCCGGTGGAGCAGCTCGACGAGCTCGCCGCCTGCCTCGCCGCTTCGGGAGCCGAAGTGTTCGTGGACCGGATCGATCCGACCGGCAGCACGGCGGAGACCTTGATCCGGGCGGCCGACGCGTTCCGGGCGGATCTCGTTGCGCTGGGCACCCACGGCCGCGGCCGGTTCGGGACGGCGCTACAGGGCAGCGTGAGCCACGGGGTCGTCTCGGGCCTCGACTGCCGGATCCTCATCGTCCACGCTTCGGCCACCCAGCTCAGCCCGAAGGCGGAGCCGGCCCCACTGCGCCGGATTCTGCTGGCCGTCGACGAAGCCGGCGGCTACGGCCAGGCGGTGGAGGTGGCAGCCGAGATAGCGCAGCGTCATCACGCCTCGATCACTGTCTTCCACGCCCGGCACGTCGTGCGCCGGCCGAGTCACTCGAGCATCGAATCGCCGCGCGCGGCGGACTCGACCGTCGGCCGGGCTCGTTTGGAGCTGCGGCTGGAGGGCCTCAAGGCGAACGGGCTCGTCGGAGTGGCCTGGCGGGGCGTGCCGAAGGCGATCGCGGCCGTCGCCGACGCCGAGGACTCCGACCTGATCGTCCTGGATTCCCGGCGCCTCGCCGACCGGAGCGTGCTGGCCCCGGAGAGCACGACCTACGGGTTGCTGCCGCTGACGACGCGGCCCGTGCTCCTGGCGGAGCGGACCGTCAGGCAGGCGGTCGCGTCCATGGCGGCCGGCCGGCCGGTCGAGGCGCTGCTGCCCATCTGAGACTCGATAGGGAGGCTGTCATGGCGAAGTTAAACGAGATCAAGCAGATCGTGGTCGGGGTCGACGGCTCCGAGCACGCGGCCGCGGCCCTGGATTGGGCCATCGGCCTCGCGAGCAGGACGGGAGCGCACATCGTCGCCGTCCACGCCCTGCACCTGCCGCCGGTCTACGGGGTGTCGGGCTACGAGCCGCTGCTCCCGCTCGACCCGGAGTGGCAGGCCGAGATGAAGCGTCTCTTCGAGGATGAGTGGTGCTCGCCGCTGCGGGCGGCCGCGGTGCCGTTCAGCAGAGTCTTCACAGAAGGCCGCCCCGCCAGTGTGATCGCTGACGCCGCCGAGCGCGTCGACGCCGATCTCGTGGTCGTCGGCCGGCGCGGACGCGGGAGCCTTACCGAGCTGCTGCTCGGCAGTGTGAGCCACGAGCTCTCCCACCACTGCAAGCGGCCGGTCGTACTGATCTCTCGCCAGGCCGCCGCCGGCGCCGAATCCGCGGCGCGCGAGGCTACCGCCTCAGGGGTCGCCTCAGCCTAGGTAGTGCCCAGGGATCCAGCCGACTCGGAAGGAGCGGCCGGTGACCTCGTTCGGGGTCAGGGCGAGCCAGAAGGCGCGCTCTCCGGGAGCCTGGGGCCGGACCCGCAGCTGCCGCAGGCGCCGGGAGCGGGCGTCATCCGCGTTGGTGATGTCCTCGAGAACGCCCACGGCCATCACGCTCCAACCACTTCCGCTCGTTTCCTCGTAGGCATCGATCTCGAAGCAGACGGCTGACCCGGGCCCGTGGGCCAGCTTGGCCCCCGGCTGGGTGCGGAAGACGATCGCGCCCTCGCCGACCGCGTAGTTGATCGGGAAGATGCGCGGTGCTCCGGCCACCACGACGGCCAGCCGGCCGAGGTTGTGGGCCTCGAGCCGCGACCAGCACTCCGGCTCGGTGAGCACGGCCAGGTTTTCACTGCCCTTGACCATCCCGGCCCTGCCGAGACCCGTCGACACTCCATCACCGCGCTGCATGGCTCACCTCAGCTGAACAATCGGGCGAAGGAGCCCGGGGTCTCGAGTCAGCTCAGGAGTTGAACTCTCTTGCTTTTTGCTACCGCCCGGCCAGCGGGCTCCTTCGCGCCGCAGATGCTAGGTGGCCGCCTGCGCGTATCCCACGGCCAAAGGTCCCGGCGGCACCGGGACCGGCGGCTCTGGCCGAAGGCCGGCGCCTGGCCGACTCTCGGTGCTGAGGTGCGCTATCGATGCAGTTGAGTCACGCCGTCAAAGGATCCGAAGACCCCGCCTTCGTGGTCGGTCCGCACGGTTACATCACGGCCTGGAACGATGCCGCCGCCGATGTGTTCGACCTCCCCGCCGGCGAGGCGCTCTGGGCTCGCTGCCACGAGGTCATGCGCGACACCGGGATCTGCCGGGCGGACTGCGCCATCCTGGCGGCCGCAGTGCAGGGCCACTCGCCGGCGGCAGTAGACGTGGATTTCCACGGTAAGAGGATCCGGCTCCACCACCTCGGCATCGCCGCCGACGGCGGCGCCACCCAGGTCCTGCACCTGGCGAGCCGGCGGGAGTCCCGCCGGCAGACGGATGAGCGAGAGATGTTCCGAGCGCCCCGCCGCGGCTATGCCCAGGCCGGCGCTGAGAGGAGGCGGTCATGATGGCGATGTTTCTGATCTGGGTCCTGTTCTTCCTGCTGGCGGCGGGAGCCGTGATCGCCATCGAGGAGGGCACTCGCGACTACCGGCGCGGGCAGCGCTAGGACCCGCTAGGAGGCGATCGAGCGGGCCTTCCGCTTAACCGCCTCGCAGACCCAGTCGCAGACGTGCGGCAGGTTGTCGTCGGAAACCCGGTAGTAGTGGGTCGTGCCGGCCGCGCGGCGGTTGACGAACCCCCCCAGCGCCAGCCGGTTGAGGTGGGCCGAGGCATTGAATCGCGACGTGCCCGCCGCCTCCGCCACCTGGCCCACCGACAGCTCGTGCTGCTCCATCAGCGCCCGCAGGATTCGCAGCCGGGTGGGATCGGCCAGCAGCGCAAAGCGATGGGCTGCCTCCTCGATCAGGTCGTCTGTAAGCACGGCCGCAGCGTAGCTGCGTAGCTGATCAAGCACATAGGCCCGTAAGACCTTCTTCTTGAGGGCCGTTGGCCCCTGCCGCCGCCTCCCGGCCGGGCTGACACTCGGGTCATCAGGAGGCAGGAGATGGACGAACAAGAGAAGCCGCTGTCGCTCGTGCTCTTTTCGGGCACCGACGACAAGCTCAACGCCGCCGCGGTGCTCGCGGTCGGCGCGGCCGCCATGGGCCGGCCGGTGAACGTTTTTTTGCAGTACTACGCGCTGGACGCCTTCCGCGCCGGCAAGGTGGCGAAGGACCACGGGCTGGCGTCAGAGGCGACCCCGGAGCAGGCGCCGAGCGTGCGCGGCCACCAAGGCACGCACTGGTCGGAGCTCTTCAAGCAGGCCAAGGACTTGGGCGAGGTCGATATCGAGGCCTGCGCCCTCTCCATGGACATGTACGGCATCAAGAAGGACGACCTGGATCCCGTCGTCGACGGAGTGGAGGGCGTCGCCGCCTTCATGGCCTCCGCCTCCGATGGGCCGGTCGTCTTCATCTGACGGGAGGGACGAACGTGAGCACGCTGCAGATCGACAAGACAATCGACGCGCGGGGCATGGCCTGCCCCGGGCCGCTGATGAACCTGATCGGCGCCATCCGCCAGGGCCAGGTCGGCCAGGTCATCGAGGTGCTCTCCAGCGACGAGGGCTCCAAGACCGACATCCCGGCCTGGGTGGCCAAGGCCAAGCACGAGCTGGTCGAAGTCATCGCCGACGACGGGTACGCCCGCTTCGTCGTGCGCAAGGCGAGGTGACTCGCGATGGCTGCTGAAGTCGTAATCCTGGGCGGCGGCGTCGGCGGCACGCTGACCGCCAACCTCGTCGCCAAGCGAGCCGGCCGCGACGCCCACGTCACGGTGGTGGATGCGACCGGCAACCACGTGTACCAGCCCGGCTTTCTCTATGTCGCCTTCGGCCAGGAGCAGCCGCAGAACCTCTCGCGGCCCGAGAGCACGCTGCTTCGGGGCGACATCGACCTGGTGACGGATCCAGCGGTGCTCGTGGACCCGGAGGCCCGCGAGGTCAAACTGGCCTCGGGCCGCGTCCTCCGGTACGACCACCTGGTCCTGGCGACCGGCAGCCGCACCGCGATGGAGGAGGTCCCCGGGGCCGAGGACGCCCACACCTTCTACACGCTCGAGGGGTCGCTGCGGCTCCACGAGGCGCTGCAGCGATTCGAGGGCGGCAGGATCCTCGTCGGCGTGGCCGGCATCCCCTACAAGTGCCCGCCGGCGCCCGTCGAGTTCGTGTTCATGCTCGACGACTACCTGCGATCCAAGGGCATCCGGGAGAGGTCGGAGATAAAGCTGCTCTCGCCCCTCAACCGCGCGTTCACGATCGAGGTCACCTCGAAGCTGGTCCAGCCGATCCTGGCCGAGCGAGACATCGAGCTGGTCACGTTCTTCAACGTCGAGACAGTTGACCCGGCGGCAAAGACCGTCACCTCACTGGAGGGCGAGACCTTCGAGTACGACCTCCTGGTGCTGGTGCCTCCGCACCGCGGCCAGCAGCTGATCGAGGACTCGGGCCTCGGCGATGAGCGCGGCTGGATCCCCGTGGACAAGCAGACGCTCAAGCACGAGCGCTACCCGAACGTGTGGGCGCTCGGCGACGCGACCAACATCCCGATCTCCAAGAGCGGCTCAGTGGCTCACTACGAGGCGCCGGTGGTGGCCGAGCAGATCGCCGCCGCCGCCAAGGGGGAGCCCGCACCGGCGCACGTCTACGGCGGCAAGGTCATGTGCTTTCTCGAGACCGGCCGCGGCCAGGCCACGACCATCCGCTTCGACTACACGCATGACCCCGTCTCGCCGTCGCCGTCACGGGTCTGGCACCTGGGCAAGGCGCTCTTCAACAAGACCTACTGGCACACCGTCCCCCAGGGGCGGCTGCCGGACTGAGGAGGGACAGACATGGAAGCCACCATCACTGCGCGGCTTGACCTGAAAGGGCTCAGCTGCCCGCTGCCGATCGCCAAGACGGCGCGAGCGGTGCGGGATCTGGAGCCCGGCCAGCTGATCGAGGTGTTGGCCACCGACCCGGGCTCCGTCGCCGACTTCAACGCCTGGGCCCGGTCGACCGGGAACCCGTTGCTCGAATCGAGCCAGGAAGGCGGCGTCTTCCGGTTCCTAATCAAGAGAAAGGAGGCTTGAGATGAGCGTTGCAACACTTGAGAAGCCGGCCGTTGAAGAAGCGACGGTCGAACCCAAAGCCGCCGAGCGAGTGGTGATCATCTCCTGCAGCGGCGACCTCGAGAAGGTCTGGGCTGCGTACATCATCGCGACGACCGGCGCGGCGATGGGCAAGGACGTGATGATCTTCCACACCTTCTGGGGCTTCATGCCCCTGGTGCGCGACGAGGTCGCGACGTTCGGTCAGAACTGGATGCAGAAGATGCTCTCGCGCATGAACCGCGGCGGCATCTCGCACCTGAAGCTCGGCAAGCTGAACTTCGGCGGCGCCGGCAAGGCGATGATGATGCACCTCGCCAAGGAACACCGCGACGCCAGCCCACGCGAGCTGCAGGACATGGCGCGGGATCTCGGCGTCCGCCTGGTGCCTTGCCAGATGTCGATGGACCTCATGGGCATCACGCGCGACGACCTCATCGAAGGCGTCGAGGAGCCGGTCGGCGCGGCGTCGATGCTCGCCGAGGCGCAGGGCGCGATCACCCTCTTCATCTGACGAGCACAGTCCGATTTGAGACGAGGCCGCCGGCCGGGCCGGCGGCCTCTTACGCGGGGGGCAGGTCAGCCGGCGTGGATGGGAATCCGCTTCGGCTTGACTTCCTCCCGAACCCTGGCGATCTCGGGCACCACGACCTCGAGGATGCCGCTCTTGTAGTCGGCCTTCACCGCGGAGTCTTTGATGCCGGCCGGGATCGGGATGCGCCGCTCGAAGACTCCGTACAGGGTCTCCTTGCGGTAGTAGCCCTCCTCCTTGGCCTCCGTGGTCTCCTTCCTCTCGCCGCGGATCGTCAGGTAACCGTCGTCCACGGTCACGGTCACGTCCTTGGCGGGATCGATGCCGGGCAACTCCACCTTCACATGCAGGTTGCCGCCCTTCTCGAAGACTTCCACCGGCGGCACATACCGCCTTCCGGTGACGGGAAGGAATGGCTGCATCGTCCGCGCGAGAGCGGTCGAGAAGTCCACCTCCGGCCAGTCGAAGAAGCTCAGTCGCGTCATGTCCTCACCTCCTTTTGAGACGAACACTGACGTCGGACAGAGTCAGGCTAAGTCGGGGGCGTCGTAACGGCCAGGGCCGGGACTCCCGCCGCCGCAGGGCCGATCGGCCCCGGCCCGCTAGGGTTCGATGACCACCGCGTCGCCCACTCGCGCCCAGGAGTAGAGCCGGGTCATCGGCGCGAGCGGGACATTCACACAGCCGTGGCTGCCGGCCGTCACGTTCGCACCCGGCCCCCAGACGCTGCGCCACGGCGCGTCGTGGATGAAGTAGCCGCTGCTCTCGAACTCCATCGCGTAGCTCGACCAGGCCGGCGCGTACCAGTACGGGCTGCCGGGCGGCCATGGCGAGATGAACTCGTAGGGCGCGTACTTGACCATGATCCTGAACGTCCCGGTGACGGTCGGCAGCTCGGGCCGCCCGGTGGCGACGATGGTGTCGAGCACTAGGACGTCCCCCGCATAGGCCCACAGGTGCTGACGCGCGAGGCTGATCACGACCCGGTGCTTCCCAGCCGCCGGCGTCGGAGTGGGCTTCGGGCTGGGCGTCGCCAGCGGAGTGGGACTTGCCTGCGGCGACGGGGTGGGGGTCGGGCTCGCAACCGCCGGGGTCGGGCTCGATGCGCCTGGCGCCGGACTCCCGCCGCCGGTGAGCGGAGGTGTCACGCGACCACAGGCGGCCGTGAGCGTGAACGCCATCGCGATCAAGACCGCGCCGGCTCGTCCCACGTCACTCCACCCTCTGCCTGGAGTCTCGCCGAGGTGAGCCGGCCTCGCTAGCGTCCATCGGCCCGGCGGTACACCGCCAGACGGCCCCATCGACGGGGGACCAACGCCCCCCCAAGGGCGCCGGCGGCGCCGCTACGTTCGCGCCATGCGCGACTACACGAAGTTCCTGGTCACCGACGGCGCGCTGTCGTGCCCGCGAAGCGCGTATCCGGTCGCCATCGACCGGTGCTACCGCTGCCGGTTCTTCCGCGATCTGCAGGAGACCCTCCGCGGTGAGGACGTCGTCTGCTGCGACTACATCGAGGCCGCCGTAGACGGCGACATCGCGGAGCTGCTCGCCGCCTCCCGCGCCTGATAGGCCGGGCGTTCGGCCCGGCGCCGCAAGGGCGTAAGGCTCTGGCCGCCGTGAACGCGACGGCTCAGCCTCGAGGTGGAGGCGAGCAGATCGCGCTCGCGACTCCGCCATTGGAGGATTGACATGAGCATCGAGATCGACAGCCCGGTCGAGGTCACCAAGCGCAACGGTCACCAGGACGTCGCGGCGCCGGGTCGCCCTCAGCCCCGACAGCAGATTCCGCGAGCGTTCCTCCTGGCCCCCGTCGCAGGCGCCGCGGCCTTCACGCTTGCGGCCTCCATCGCACGCAGGCGCGCGGCCCGGGCCGCCGTTGCTCAGGGATCCGTGCGGATTCTCAGCGGCAACCGCATCGTGTTCCACCCGGTGATGGCCCCGCGCTTCGGGAGCCTGCGGGTCGGCACCCGACGCCGGGGCCTCTTCCACCGGTGAAAGAAGGAGGTTGAGATGGGACTCACAGCCAAGGATGCGTTCACCACACTGCTGGCCGGGCTGACCATCCTGGTCGCGCTGGCGACCACGCAGGGCTGGGGCTGGCCTCTCCTGGGCAGCTACCGCGGCGGCGTGGTGGTGCTCGGGGTGCTCGGGATCGCGGCCGGGTGCGGCTACTCGGCGAAGTCGTGGTCGTTCCGCAGCCCGTTCATCGGCCTGGGGTCGTTGTTGGGGTTTGCGGCGATGGTGCTGCTCGTGGGCGGCCTTATCGCCGGTACGGAGACCTGGTTCGTCGCGCTGGCCGTCGATCTTCTGGCTCTCTGGTTCGTCGCCACGCTCAGGCACGCGGCGTCGTTCGGGCGGCGGCCTGCCGCCCGCCTGTCTTGAGGCTTCGCTCCATCCAGCTGCCGGTGGTCGCCCTCGGGCTGGCCACCGGCATCGCCCTCCGGCTGACCGGCTTCACGGCCGCCGCCGACGCGACCTGGGGCGTCGCGACGGCAGTCTCGCTGGTGCCGCTGACGGTGGGTGTCGTGCGAGACCTGGTCCATTCCAAGTTCGGCGTCGACGTCATCGCGCTGCTCGCCATGGCGGGCGCCCTCGCCATCGGCGAGTTCCTGGCCGCCGCCGTGATCGCGCTGATGATGAGCGGCGGCCAGGCTCTCGAGGACTACGCGGCCGGCCGGGCTCGGAGTGAGCTGAGCCGGCTCGTGTCGCGGGCGCCGCGCCAGGTCAATCGCTACGAGCAGGGAGAGCTGGTGTCGCGGCCGCTGGCCGAAGCGGTCACCGGCGACCGCCTGCTGGTGAAGTCAGGCGAGGTCGTTCCCGTGGACGGCGTGGTGCATGCCGGCACCGCCGTGCTCGACGAATCGGCCCTCACCGGGGAGGCCCGCCCGGTCGAACGCCGCGCCGGCGACCGCGTGCGGAGCGGCGTGCTCAACGCCGGCCCCGCCTTCGATCTCCAGGCGGTGGCGGACGCCGAGGGCAGCACGTACGCGAGCATCGTCCGGCTGGTACGGGAGGCGCAGGCCTCGCGCGCGCCGATGATCCGGCTGGCGGATCGCTACTCCCTGGTCTTCCTGGTCCTGACACTGGTGCTCGCGGGCGTCGCCTGGGTGCTGAGCGGGCGGCCGGAGCGTGCGCTAGCAGTCCTCGTCGTCGCCACGCCCTGTCCGCTGATCCTGGCGGCGCCGGTTGCGATCGTGGCCGGAATCTCGCGCGCCGCCGCACGCGGCGTCGTGGTGAAGACAGGCGGGACACTGGAAGCGCTTTCCCGGGTCAAGATCGCCCTCTTCGACAAGACCGGCACCCTGACGCTCGGCTCGCCCGTGGTCCACGAGCTGCGGGCTCTGGCAATGCTGCCGGCAGCCGACGCTCTGCGCCTTGCCGCTTCCCTGGACCAGGTCTCCGGGCACGTCTTCGCCGGGGCGGTCGTCGCCGCGGCCAGGGAACGGCGGCTTCCGCTGGCCTTCCCCACCCGTACGTCCGAGACGGCCGGGGCCGGCATCAGCGGGGAGGTCGAAGGCCACGTGGTCCGCATCGGACGCGCCAGCTGGGTGGCGGGCGGAGCGGCGTCCAGCCGGATCGACGGAGTGAAGGCCGAGGCGGCCGCCCGGGGCGACTCCAACGTCTTCGTCAGTGTCGACGGCGAGCCCGTTCTCGCGCTGCTGCTCGCCGACCCGCTGCGCCCCGACGCTGCCGAGGCGATCTCGGCGTTCCGGCGCGCCGGCGTCGAGCGGATCGAGGTGCTGACCGGCGACCGCGAAGCCGTCGCCCACCGCGTCGCGGCCGCCATCGGCGCCGATCGCGTCGTCGCCGAGTGCACCCCGGAGGAGAAGCTCGAACACGTCCGCCTGGCGCGCCGGCGCGGCGTGACCCTGATGGTCGGCGACGGCGTCAACGACGCCCCCGCGCTGGCCGCCGCGGACGTCGGCGTTGCGGTCGCGGTTCGCGGCGAGACGTCGTCGTCCGATGCCGCCGGCGCCGTGCTGCTGGTCGACAAGGTTCAGCGGCTGGCGGAAGCGCTGCAGATCGCGCGGCGCGCCCGCGTCATCGCGGTCCAGAGCATCGTCGCCGGCATGACCCTGTCCGGCGTCGCGATGGTCGCCGCCGCGCTCGGCTATATCCCGCCACTCGGAGGCGCGCTGCTGCAGGAGGGCATTGATGTGCTCGTGATCCTCAACGCGCTGCGCGCTCTCACCGGCGGCACTGATCCAGAAGGAGGGAAGTCAGGTGAGCACCCAGGTTCGCAGCCTCTTGAACGCGCCGCTCATCGCGGGCGGCCGGCTGCATCAATCGAGCCTTGAAGGCGAGGTCGCGATCGTCACCGGAGCGGGCGGAGGCATTGGGTTGGAAGCCGCGCGGAGTCTTCTCTGGCTCGGCGCCAGCGTCGTCATCGCGGAAATCGACGCCGCGGCGGGCCGGCACGCCACTGAGATCCTGAGCGCCGAGTCGGACCCGGCGCGGGTCTTCTTCGTTCCGGCGGACGTCGGCGAGGAACCGGCGGTGGCGGAGCTCGTGGACGCCGTGGTCGAACGCTTCGGCAAGGTCGACGTCGTGCTCAACAACGCGGCTTACGCCGCGGTCGGGCAGGCGGTCGCCGATACCGCAATCGAAGAGTGGGACCGCAGCTATGCCGCCAACCTGCGCGGTCCGGTCCTGCTGGCCAGGGCCTTTCTGCCCGGGATGATCGAGCGGGGCCACGGCGTCTTCGTGTGCGTCTCCTCCACCGGCGGCCCTTACCTCGGCGCTTACGAGGCCTTGAAAGCAGCTCAGCTCGCGGTCGCCAACACCCTCGATGCCGAGCTCGATGGCACCGGGGTGATCGCCTTCACCATAGGCCCGGGCCTGATCCCGACCGAGACCGCCAAGGCCGCGATCGAGGCGATCGCGCCGAAGCTGGGCACCACCGTCGAAGAGTTCTGGCGGACGAACGCAGGCGCCGTCCTCTCGGTCGAGGCGGCGGGCGCGGGCTTCGCGGCGGCGGTCGCGCTGGCGTCCCGATACGCCGGTCAGGAGATCAGCTCGACCCAGGCGCTGATCGACGCGGGCATCTCGGTGCCGGATGCGTTCGCACCGGCGGCGCCGCCTGACACCGTCCCGGTGCCGGCAGCACTGGAGGCCTGCCGCGCAGTCCAGGCAACTCTGCTCGAGCAGGCCGCCGGCTGGAAGCGGCGCTCCTTCTTTGAGCGGCAGTGGATGCTGCGGGACTTCAAGCAGCGCGCCGGGGTGCCGGTGGAGCGCTGCCTGGAGCTGCTCGAGCGGAGCGCTGCGGAACTGGCCGCCGGGAATGCCGGAACGCTCCTGCAAGCGCGCCCGACCCTGGAGCGCCTCGCCGCCTTCTATGCCCACATGGCCCAGCTCGCGGAGGGCTACATCAAGGACCCGGCGCAACGGGCGGAGCAGGTGCGGCTGGTCCAGAGCTGGGAAGCCGAGGTTCGCCGACTTCTGACGAACCTCGGCTGACCTGGATCAAACGGCGGTCCAGCCCCCGTCCGCCACCAAGACGGCGCCGGTCACGAAGCTCGCGTCATCGCAGGCCAGGAACGCCGCGACCGCGGCGATCTCCTCCGGCCGGCCGAGCCGCGGATTCGCTGAGAGCGTGCGGTTGAGGGCCTCGTAGCCCTTGCCGCTCGGCTCCCCGCCGAGCGAGATGCCGGTGTCGACGGCGCCGGGGCAGATCGCGTTGCAGCGGATGCTGTCCTTGGCGTAGACGGCGGCCGTGTTGCGGGTCAGGCCGATGACGCCGTGCTTGCTGGCGGTGTACGCGACGCCGGCGCGAGCGCCGGCGAAGCCGCCGATCGAGGCGATGTTGACGATGCTGCCGCCGCCGTTCGCCAGCATGTGGCGGACGGCCGCGCGGGTCAGCATCATCGGGCCGGTCAGGTTCACGGCCAGCACGTGCTGCCAAACCTCGTCGGTCACCTCGCCGACCGGCAGAAACGCGTCCATGACGCCGGCGTTGTTGACGAGCACGTCGAGCCTGCCGAAGGCTCCGATCGCCTGCTCGATCATCCTGTCGACGTCCGCCTGGCCGGTGACGTCCGCCTTGCACACCACGACGTCGTCGCGGCCGCCATAGATCTTCAGGCCCGCCGCGTTGACATCGACGGCCACCACATTCGCGCCTTCGGCGGCGAAGCGCTCGCAGATCGCGGCGCCGATGCCTGAGCCTGCGCCGGTGATAATCGCCACGCGGTCCGCCAACCGGCCCACGCCTGCATGAGTCTTCTCAGTCAAAGCTTGCATCTCCCAACCTCCTAGACATTGGCGGCGGTCCCGCGGGCCGACACCGCCTGGGGCCACATGCCCGCGACCGCCAGGCCGGCGATCGCGGCTCCGATGACGAACCACAGCGGCTGCTGCCAGAGCGGAAGGCTGTTCGGGTCCGTCAGGATCGAGCCTTTGAGGGTCGTCACCTCGACGACCTCGAAGGCCATCACCGCGCCGCCCGCCGCGAGGGCGGCCAACCCGGCGAGGCTTGAGCGCATGAGCAGCAGGGTCAGCGCCAGCAGCGAGCCGCCGCCCACGACGACGCCGAGGCCGATCGCCGGCACCGTGTAGTCGCTGAAGAGGCCTGGCTTGAGATTGTCAACCGCGAGGTTGGGCACCACGAAGATCGCGCCGCCGATCGCGCCCAGGCCCTGCAGAAAGAGCAGGACACCGAGCGGTCCGCGAGCCTTGCCTTGCAACATGACTTTCACCTCCTGGAAGGCATCGCCTGTGCAGCTATCGCGCTTGCGACTGACGATGCTCCGAAAGCCGCCAGCTCCTGACGGAGTCCGGCGGTGAAGATCCCGAGATCGGGATACGTGTCGCGATCGGCCGCGACCATGACGTTGAACTGACCCGCGTAGGAAAGGGCGCCCACCGCGAGCGTGACATTGCCGATCAGGGGCAGCAGCGGGAACAGCTCCAAAACCTCAGCTCCCGCAAAGTAGAGGGGCGCCTCGGGCCCAGGCAGGTCGGCGCTGGTCACGTTGACGTGCTGCCGAGCCACCAGAGGGAGCATCACCATCGCGGCAAGGTGGCCGTGCGGCAGGCCGCCCAGCGACGGCCGGCCTGCGGCCTTGCGCCGCGCCGTTTCCGCGGCGATGAGCCGAAGTCGAGTGTGACCGTCAGCGACGCCGACAGCAAGCGGGATCACCATCATCGAGATCAGGTTTCCGCGAGCATTCGCGCGGTCGGCCAACCGGAGCGAGATCGGCACGTCGATCTTGACCATCGTCTCCGGTCGCAGCTCGCCGCGACTCTCGAGCAAGGCCCGCAATCCGGCGGCGATCAGCGCCAGCAAGACGTCGTTGACCTTGGCGCTGTGTGCATGGCCGATCGCCTTCATCAGAGCAAGGTCGGTCCGAACCAGCTCGAGGACTCGATCCGGGCCGATGAAACGGTCCAGGGTGGTCGCGGTCCCGGGCGTTTCAAGCGCGAGCTCGCGGACGGCCGGCCAGCTGTCCCGCCAACGCCCGATCGTCTCTACCGGGTGGGCTAGAGCCGCAAGATGCCGGCCGCCCGCCGCCAGGTGACGGCGGGCGCTGTCCCCGCGGAGCTCACCGGCCGTCGGCGCCCGCTCCGGAGTCCAGTCCTCATGCGGAGGGGGCGGCTGCACGTCTGGCACTGCGTCCAGGAACGCGGCCAGGGACGCCATGCCGGCAATGCCGTCCGCGACGCAGTGATGGGTCTTGACGTATAGCCCGATTCGGCCGTCGGCCAGTCCGGGGAGGAACCACATTCCCCAGAGCGGACGCGCGTGGTCCAACCGGCGTGCCCGCAGCCGCTCGACGGCGGCAAGCAGCTCGCCCTCGCCCGCGGGACTCGGCAGCTGAACCAGCTCCACGTGGTCGCGGATGTCGAACCGATCGGCATCGACCCAAAGCGGGCCGCCCATGCCGAGCCTCGGCACCTGGAGGAGCTGGCGGAAGCGAGGCACCAGGTGGAGGCGGCCGGCGACGGCGTCCCGCACGTCTTCCAGCCGGAAGCGGCCCTGCGAGTCGACGAGGCGGCGCCCGTCGAGAACCGCGAGGGCGCCGATGTGCTGCGGCCAGCGCTGGTCCGGCCAGAGCATGAACCGGTCTTCCTCGGAGAGCCTTGCGATGGCCATGGATCGACCTGAGGCCAGGATCAAGCACGCCGCCGACCCTGCCAAGGACCAGGAGGCCCGTGGCCAGACGGCCGCTGGACCCTACTGAGCGACTCCGATCACGCGCCGTTGGTCGACGGGACCCAGCGGCCCTCAGCCCGGGGGCTGGTCGGCCCTAGCCGCGGGTTCCGCCCAGGCGCACGCTCACCACGAATGGAGGTGATTCGAATGACGAAGTCTGCGATCACCAAGACCTGGATCGGCGGACTGGTGATCTTCGCGGCCGGAATTGTCGTTTCGATCGTCGGCGTCTTCCTGATGCTGGCCTACGGGGGCACGTTCGCCCAGGTTGCCGGGACCAGCCGGTACAACTTCACGCCGGACATGACTGGCGCCTTTTGGACGGCCGTCTCGGTCATCGTGGTCGGCGGCGTGATCACCCTGGGCGGGGCCATCGTCCAGCTGGCGGCCTGGATCGCCGCGCTGGTCAACAGCTACGGGCTGCCCGACAAGGCGTGGTTCGTGATCCTGCTCATCTCCGGTGTTTTGAGCATCGGCTTCGCGCCGCTCGGGTTCGCCGCGATGGTGGCCTACGTGATCGCCGCGCCGGAGGGTCAGCGCGCGCCGGCGCCGGCCCCACCGCCCGCGCCACTGGCCCAGCCACTGGTGCCTTCGACCTGACATGAGCGCCGTCGCGACCGCGGCGCCTGCCGCGACCCCCACAATCGACTCCCCGGCCACAAGGCGGAGGATCGACGAGCTCCTCAACCGCCGGCCGGCAGTGGGGATGGCGGTGGGCGTCGTCCGCGACGGTTCGCTCCAGCTCTTCGAGGCCCATGGACTCAGCGACATCGCCTCGCAGACCCCGGTGACGGAGGACACCGTTTTCCGGGTGGCCTCGATCACGAAGACGTTCACGGCGATCGCGGTCATGCAGCTGGTCGAGCAGGGATTGGTCGACCTTGACGCGCCGGCCAACGAGTACCTGCGGACTTATCAGCTGGTCCCGACACAGGCGAGGTTCGCGCCGGTCACGGTGCGCCACCTGCTCACGCACACGTCCGGGATCGGCGAGGAGCTGCGGCCGGCGGACGTCTTCAAGCGCCTGTTTGGAGAGGTGGTGCCGGCGGGACGGCCGGTGCCCTCCCTCGCCGAGTATTACGGCGGCCGTCTGCGCGTTCAGGCGGAGCCGGGCAGCCGGTTCGTCTACACAGACCACGGCTTCGCCACGCTGGGGCAGATCGTCGAGGATGTCAGCGGTCAGGCCTTCGCCGACTACGTGCGCGACCACGTCTTCGACCCGCTGGGCATGACCCACAGCGACCTGGTTCGTTCTGAGCGCGTGGCGGGGCGGCTGGCGACCGGCTATGACCTCACCTCGCACGGCCCGCGACCGGTCAAGGATTACGAGGTGATAACGGTCGCCGCCGGGAGCGCGTATTCCACGCCGCGCGACATGGCGCGCTACCTCGCCGCACTCATGAGCGGCGGAGCCAACGAGCACGGGTCGGTGCTCAAGCCGGAGACGCTGGCCCAGATGTTCGCGCCGCAGTATCAGCCCGTCCCGCGCGGCGGCAGCCTCGGCCTGGCGTTCTCGAGGTTCGAGATCGGCGGGCATGCCGCGGTTGAGCACGAGGGCGTGCTGCCCGGCTTCAACTCTCAGATCTTCGTGGCGCCGGCCGACCGAATCGGCGTGATGGCGTTCACCAACGGCGCCAGGCTGGCGATGCTCTGGCTGCCGGCCGAAGTGTCGACCTTGCTCGGCCACGTGCTGGGCGTCGCTCCCGCGCAGCTCCGGACGGACGTCCCGCAGCACCCTGAGATCTGGGGCGACCTCTGCGGCTGGTATCCGCTGGACGCGGCCCCGACGGACATGCGCCTTCGGATGATGGTGGGGCTGGGCGTCCAGGTCTCGGCCCGCGGGGGCCGGCTCGTCGCCCGGGTGTTGAACGGCATTCCAGCCGCCTGGCGCGGATTCCCGCTGCACCCCGACGACGAAGACGATCCCTATGTGTTCCGGATCGACCTGTCCCAGTTCGGCATCGGGACTGTGAGGGTCGCCTTCAGCCGCGGTCCCGCCGGGGTCAGAGCCCTGACTCCCGAGTTCATGCCACTGTCGCTGCCCAAAGCTCCGGCCGGTGGGCGACCGCTGATCCGGGCCGGCGCCGGTCTGGCCATCGCCGGGGCCGGCCTCGCCGCCTGGAATCGACGCCGCCGGCGGAAGCGCCAAGCCGAGTAACAGCCCGACCAGGCCGGCGAGCGCTCAGAGCAGCTTCGTCAGGAACTCGAAGATGCGATCGGCGGCGCCCGGCAGCGTCTCGTGCCCGTGGTCCGGATACAGGAGCATCCGCTTGGGCGCCGAGATCTTGTTGTAGGCCGCGAACTGGGTCGAAGGCGGTGTCACGGTGTCCATGAGCGCCGTGACCATGAGCACCTCGGCGCGGATCCGCGGAGCCAGGTGCTGCACGTCGATGTAACCGAGCCGCGTGAACGTCTCGGCCTCACGTTCATGCAGAGGATCGAAGACGCGAAAGTGAGAGCGAAGGCCCTCGTAGGCAGCGATCGCGAGATCCATCTCCCAGACCCGCTGGTAGTCGGAGAGGAAGGGGTAGGTTGGCGCCGCCAGCGCAACCGTCGGCTCGAGGGCCGCGCACGCGATCGTCAGGCCGCCGCCCTGCGACCCGCCGGCGGCGGCGATGCGCGCGCGGTCCACGCCGGGAAGATCGGCCGCGATGCGGGCCAGGCGTGCGCAGTCGAGGAACACGTCGCGGTAGAAGAGCCGCTCCGGGTTGTCGAGGCCGCGCACGACGTGGCCGTAGAGGCTGCCGCCGGCGCCGTCGAAGCGATCCTCGGACTGCCCGCCCTGGCCGCGCACGTCGAGCGCGAGCACGTGGAAGCCGGCTGCGGCGAAGGGCAGCTTGTCGAACCAGTCGCCGCTGCTGCCGGTGTAGCCGTGGAAGAGCAGCACAGCCGGTCCCGGCTCTTGGCGGTGCGGGCGCAGGTACTTCGCGTGGATGCGCGCCCCCCCGGCGCCTGTGAAGCGCAGGTGCTGGCAGTCGGCCAGCTCGGTCCTGAAGGCGGCCGGCTCCAGTTCGACGTTCGCGTCGATGCCCGCGAGCTCCGCGAGGGCCCGGTCCCAGTACTCGTCGAAGTCGTCAGGCCTCGGGTTGCGCCCGCCGTAGGTGCGCAGCTGCTCGAGGGGGAGATCGAAGATCGGCACGGTGGCTAGCCCGCGAACGTGCGCGCCGGCACGCCTCTCACTCCGGGCCGCACGCGGTAGACCGCGCCTTCGCCCGGCAGGCGCCCGCGCGCCACGCCGGCCGGCACCATGCTCGTGATGTACAGCTCGTCGTACTCGTCGCCACCGAACGCGCACGACGACGGCGACACAACCGGCATCTCGACCACCGCCTCGAGCTCGCCTGCCGGGCTGTAGCGCCGCACCTCGCCCGCGCCCCAGACCGCGATCCAGAGGTGGCCTTCAGCGTCGAGCGTCATCCCGTCCGCCAGGGTCATCCCCGTCTCGACGGAGCGGTCGTTCGGCACTTCGAACGCAGCCCGCCGGTTGGAGAGCTCGCCCGCATCCGGGTCGGAGTCGAAGACGTCCACGCGCGAGTCGAGGCTGTCGATGTAGTAGGCGGTGCGCCCGTCCGGCAGCCAGTCGAAGCCGTTCGAGATGCCGAGGCCGGTGAAATGGCTGGTCACTGTCAGGTCCGGGTCCAGCCGGTAGAAGGCGCCCCGCCGCTGGGAGATGTCGTACGCCATGGTGCCGGCCCAGAACCGCCCGCGGGTGTCGCACTTGCCGTCGTTCATTCGCAGCTCACCGCCGGCCGAGTCCACCGCCGCGACCAGCCTGACCTCCGTCGAGTCCCGGTCGATGAGCCCGAAGCCGTCCTGCAGAGCCAGGACGAAGCCGCCGCCCTGGCGCTCCGCGGCGGCCCCCAGAGCTGATCCGGCCTGGATGACCTCGTCCCCGCCGCTCTCAACATCGGTCAGGTGGAGCTTGCCGGCGCCGATGTCCACCCAGCCGAGCCGCCGCCGCCCCGGGATCCAGAAGGGCCCCTCCCCATCCGTGGCGCCGACGTCGGCGACGAGCTCGGGCCTCAGCTTGGTGATCACGGTCAGGCCCCCTTCCCGAAGACCGCTTCGCGCAGGCCGTTGATGTACCCGATCGCGTGCAGGCGCCCGAGGACCATGTAGCCCGGCTTCTCGTTCGTCTCGCCGTGCAGCGTGGGCACGTGGTCCGGCCGCAGCGCGGCCTCGACGCCCGCCTCCTGGTAAGCCCGCAGGCACGCGAGCAGGTCCGTCGGACCGGTGTCGTGGAAGGTTTCGACAAAGCTCTGGGCAGTGCCGCTGACGTCTCGGAAATGGACGTAGTTGATGCGATCCGCGTAGCGGTTGATCGCCGCCGGGATGTCGTCTGTCATCAACGCGAAGTTGCCCTGGCACAGCGCAATGCCGTTGGCCGGGCTCGGAACCAGGGCGAGCATGCGGTCGAAGGCGTCGAGGCTGGTCATGATCCGCGGGATGCCGCGCACCTCCGGCAGCGGCGGGTCGTCGGGGTGGAGCGCGAGTCGGACCCCGTTCTCCTCGGCGACCGGGACGGCTGCGCGGAGAAAGTACTCGAGGTTGCGCCAGAGGTCCTCGTGGGTCAGGCCGTCCGCGTCGAGCGGCCGCTGCCGCGCGCTCTGGAACTCGTCGAAAGCGGTGACCCGGGCCCCGCCCCGCGCCGCCACGTCCGCGCCGGTGCGCGCCCAGGTGCCGATGGCCGACCAGTTGTAGCAGAGCACGGAGAGGCCGGCGGCGCCCATCGCCCGAACCAGGTCGCAGAACCACTCGATCTGCTCGTCGCGGCCTTCGACGCCGCGTCTCGCCAGGTCGAGCGGAGGCGCGTCCTCGAAGCCGATCAGCTCGTAGCCGGCGTCGTCGTAGAGCCGGACCAGCTCGACGACGCCCTGCTCCTCCCAGGGCCGGCTGCCCGCCTCCGGGATGCGCCGCCGCGTCACCTCCCAGGGTTCGGCGCTGCCTCCCGGGACGAGCGCCAGCCAGCGCAGCCCCTGCTCCCCGAGCTTGAGATAGCTGACCACCTGGCGGACGCCCACCTGGCGCAGCAGCGGCCACCACGGCTCGGGCGTGGGCTCGAGCAGCTCGGAGACCGAGATCACGCGTGGAACCTCAGCCCGGCGGCGATGCCGCCGTCGACCGTCACGCAGGCGCCGGTGATGAAGGAGGCCTCCGGCCCGGCGAGGAAGGCCACCAACCGGGCGACCTCCTCGGGCTCGCCGACCCGGCCCAGCGGGTGGTTGGGACCGAGTTCCCGCACCAGCTTGTCAGCATCGGCGGTCGTGGCCGCGCCGCGCAGCATCGGGGTGTCGATCGACCCCGGGGCCACGCAATTGACGCGCACGTCGGGCGCATGGTCGATGGCCAGCCCGCGCGTCAATCCGAGCACGCCGTGCTTGCTGGCCACGTAGGCCACCGCACCGGGCAGCGCGCCCAGCGACTGCACCGAGCCGACGTTCACGATCGCGCCGCGCCGCGCGGTCAGGCTCGGCAGGAAGGCGCGCGCGGTCAGGTACATCGACCTGAGATTCACGGCCAGCACCTCATCCCAGACGTCGGGCGCCGTCTCCACGGCGTTGCCGTACCGCTGGATGCCGGCGCTGTTCACGAGGATGTCGATGCCTCCGAAGCGGTCGAGCACCCGCCGTGCCGCGGCCTCGACCTCGGGCGGCGAAGAGACGTCGGCGCGCACCATCTCGACCTCGAGGCCCGCGGCGTCGTTGACGTCCAGCACCGCGACCTCCGCCCCGCGCCGCATCAGTTCGACGGCGCAGGCGCGCCCGATCCCCGAAGCGCCGCCGGCAACCACGGCGACCTTGCCCTCCAGCTGCTTCGTCACTGCCGCTTCACACCGTCGGCGGTGACCGTGTACAGCCGCCCCTGGTAGGCGAGGTCGGTCAGTCGCGCGCTGCGGTCGACCGCCGCGACGCGCGGCCACGCCTGGATGCCGTCCCGCCCGCTGGCCCAGACCCCGAAGAGGCCCTCGATGACCGTGTTGAGCCAGGCGCCGCAGGACGAACACGCCCAGTCGCACAGCCAGGGGAAGCTGGGCGGGGCCTTGCGGGCGCCGCCGGCTTCGGGGTCGATCGCCGTCTCGACCATGTGCGCCTGGCCGAACGGACCCTGGTTGGCGCTCAGGCCGAGCCTCTGCATCCAGTCGATCGCCAGGTCGGCCTCGCCGGCGTTGAAAAGGCCCATCAGGGCCTGCGCCGGCCAGGCGGTGTAGGCGCCCGTCCACTGGTGGTCCGGCCGCATGTCGCTGATCGCGTCCTCGTCGGAGCTCGACAGCGCCCGCATCCAGGTGCGCGTCATCAGCTCGCGCGTGAAGAAGTCGACCATCTCCCGGCGCTGCCTCGGCGCCAGGTCCCAGTTGATCGTGTTCAAGATGGTGATGAAGTCGTAGCAGTGGCGGACCGGCACCAGCTCGTCCGGGTGGCGCGCCGCCCAGTAGCCCGTGCCGTCGAGATAGAGCTGGATCACCTCGCGCGCGAGGATGTCGGCCTCCTGGCGCAGCTCGCGCGCCGCCCGGGAGCGGCCGGGCAGGAGCTCCGCCGCGAAGCGCATCGCCCACACGTTCGCCGCGTTCAGCGCCGGGACCTCGTGGACATAGGTCGTGACGCACTCCAGCAGGTTCCCGATGCCGCCGTAGTCCGCCAGCAGGCTGTTCTTGCGCAGGCTCTTCCAGCTGATCGCGAAGAGACCCAGGCGGTCGCGGATCGTGCCGCCGCCGGGCGCCTTGGCGTCGAGCCAGGCCTGGTCGCCGGACCAGCGCAGGTACTCGCGGGCGATCTGCAGCATCGCGTAGTCGTTGACCGCGTACCAGGGGCCGACCGCCTCACCGCCCAGGTACTCGGTGCCGAAGTGCTCGTGGACGTCGAGGTCCATCCAGCGCTCGAGGTTGCGCCGCTGCACCGTGGGGTCGAGCAGCGCGTGGGCCAGGCCGCTCAGCGCGTAGTCCCAGAGGAAGGTGACGGTCTGCCAGTAGCGCGGCATCAGCGTGTCGTAGGCGCGACCTTGCGGGGCCAGCGGGTTGTCGCGGCGGAAGTAGATCAAGCCGACCGCGGCCGTGTAGTAGAGCCGGCGGATGTTCTCGTCGTCGATCTCAAGCACCGGCAGCGAGCCAGAGTAGGTGCCGTTGTTGGGCGTGAACGCCGCCTCGATCTCGCGGTCCCACACGGCGCGGCCCCAGGCGAGGACCTCATCCGAACGATCGCGGATCTCGTCGTAGAGGGCCAGCGCGTCGTCCGTGGTGGCGGCGACCGCGAACACGAAGTCCACCTGCCAGCCCTGACCCGGCCGCAGCTTGAGGATCGACTCGACCCCGCGCGGGTCCACAGCGTGGGCCGACCCGCCGATGCCCTGCACCAGGCAGGCCGCCGAGTCGCGCGCCGAGAAGATCACCGCGCCGCGGCCGGGGTCCACCTCCGCGCGGTTGTCCTTCTCACCGGGCGGCAGGAATTCCCAGCCGGTCCGGGTCTGCGTCACGCCGCCACGCAGGCGCAGCCGAAGGCGGACCTCACGTTCGTTGCCCGACTCGTTATGGACGCGGATTCGCATCACGCCGGCCGTGCGTCCCGCGGCAAGCGCCAGCGTCGTGCGTATTCGGATGCCACGGTAGAGCGCCTCGCGCTCGATGCGGTCGGGTTGCCAGGTGTAAGTGACCGGGGTGCCGCTGGCGGGGAAGTACTCGCCGTCGAGGTACAGGCCTGCGGTGGCCGAGTCGGCGGTGCCGAAAGGCGGGAAGCTCAGCGCGCGGATGCCGGTCACGTCCAGGTCCGACTGAACGCACCCGAGGAAGTTGGTCAGACCCGGCGGGTTGAAGAGATCGGTCGGCCTGTGCGTGAGCGCCGCCGAGCGCAGCTCGCCGGAGGTCGGGATGGGCCCACGGCCCCTGCGGACGACGTCCCCCTGCTGGGGGGATGAATCGGCTATCGACATGGCGTGTTCCCCCCCGGATAGAAGTCCAGCTGGTGGTCGGGCCATTGGTTGAGACCGAAGCGCACCCCGAGGCCCGAGCCGGAGTCGGAGACGTAGCAGAGCGAGCCGCTGCGCGGCTCCTGGGTCGTGTAGTTCTGAGCTGTCGAGCTCCAGTAGACCGGCGCGAAGTCCTGGATCCAGCCATGTCCAGACGTGAAGCCCACCTGCGCCTGGAAGTAGGGCGGATGGCCATGGCCGGGATCGCGAGAGGGATAGTTCTGGAGCGCCGCGGCGAAGGTCTGCGGGGTCAAATGAGGGCCGGCCATCTGGATGCCGGTGGCGAGCACCATCAGCTCCTCGTACCGGTAGTAGTCGTAGATGTCGGCCCCGTTGTCGCCATAGCCGTACGCCTGGTTGGCCTCGCGGATCGCCTGGAACCAGAACTCCTCGTCAGGCGGCAGGATCTTGTTGAAGTCGCTGAAGCCGATGAGGTCGGACTGCTGGTCCTGCGGCCACTGCTGGATCTGGCATGCGCAGTTGGCGTCCGTGTACTGGAAGTACGTGCTGTCGACGTCTTGGAAGCCGAACGGCCACACCACCCACTCCGGGCGGTAGCCCTGGTTGTTGGCTGCGTTGGCGAGCGTCGTCTTGAGGGACCCGTCGCCGCATACGCAGGTGACGGTGGTGTCGCCCTCTTTCATCATCTGGGTGACTAGCTGGGTCGCCGAGGTCGTGCTGCCGTCGAACTGCATCACGTGGGTGGTCGCGGCGCCCGAGCATCCTTGCAGCACGTTTGTGAGCGGCGAGAGCAGGGGGTTCGAGTGGTCAGGGCTCGTCGACCACACGACCGCGAATCCGCGCTTGGAGGGCGGCTGCCAGGAGCTCGTCGCCTGGGCCCACTGCGGCGCGCGGCCGGCCATCGTCCGGCAGAGGAACTGCCCCAGGTTCTGCTCGGCGTAATCCATGGTCGGCGTCACCGACCACTCGTAGGGGTGGTACTGCTGGTAGTGGGCCTCCGCCTCGGAGTTCGGGACCGAGCTGATGCTGGCGATGCGGTACTGGTTCGCCAGCGTGTCGTAGTAGTAGTGCTCGTCGCCCTGCTCGGGCACGTACGCGAGCGAGGCGAACACGCCGCCATTCGAGTCATTCCAGTGCGCCGCTGTGGTGGCGTCGCCCTGCACGTGGGCGACCTGCTTGTCGGCGCCCGGAGGGCCGGCGCAGCCCCCGGTTGAATCCCAGGTCGGGCACCAGGGGTCGTTGATCACCAGCTGGCGGCCCCAGAACTCGAAGTGGGTGTTGAAGTACTGAGCCAGCCACTTGGTGTCGATGCAGCGCTCGAAGAAACCGCCGTTGCACGGGAAGGAGACGTAGATCTTTTCGCGCGTCACGCCCTGCGCCGTGGCGCCCCCGTTGTCCTGCTTGCTCGGGTCCCAGCCCTGCCGGCACGGCGGGCTCTGTGGGTCGGGCGTCTGCGTCAGCTGGTAGCACTGGCGGGTCGCCGTGGCGATCGTGCCCTGGCTGGGCGCCGGACTCGCGCCGGCCGACGGCGTCGGGCTGGGGTTCACCTGCCCGGGCAGCTCGACGACCGACTGCTCCGGGGGCGCCTCTTTCAACTGGCGGCTCGGCGGCTGCAGCGCGGCGACGGTGGGCGGCGGCGCCAGCGCAGCCTGAAAGCCGAAGAGCGCGATCAGGCCGAGCATGACCGCCGCGGCAAAGCCGTTCAGCGCGAGAGGCAGGCGCGAGCCGCTGCGCTTCATCTCGGGCTCACCGAGTTCGCGACCTGCTCGTCGTAGCTCTGCCCGGTCGTGCCGGCCACGCCGTTGAACGAGCCTGTCTCCTTCAGGGTGTGCCTCAGCTCGATGCCCCCGAACTGGGTCGCGACGTCGTAGTGCCAGTCGAGCGTGAGGTTCTGGCCGGGGCCCACCAGGGTGCCCGTCGCGTGGACCTCCCAGGTGTCGTAGACCTGCCCGCAGGCATCGACGCGGTAGCGCCCCGTGCCGTGCGTGTCAGGGCTGGGTTCGATGGCGGCGCTGAGCTGGAGCGTGATTCCGCTGGTGGGGTCGGTGCCCGACGTCGTCCAGTTGGACCCGACGGTGACCGGCACGTTGAGGTACGTGATCGGCGTCGCCGGCATGAAGCTCGTCCGGCTGCTGCCGTGGGTCCAGTCGATTCGGGTGATGAAAATGCCCGCGGCATTCGTCAGCACGGTGCCGGCCGGCGCCGACTCCGTGGGATTGTTCGGGACCACCAACAGCGTGGTGGCGACGGTGCTCTCGCCGTCGTTGCCTCCCACCGTGTCGGTGACCTGGTACGTGTAGTTGGCCGGCGTGTTCGGCGTCGGCTGCAGGATCGGCCTCGGCTCGGTCGCGATGCGGGCGCCGATCGTCGGGAAGGCCGTCGCGGCGGGCTTGCCGACGTCCGGCTGCCAGGTGCCAGCGGTGCGCATGAGGTAGGTGCCCGGTTTGGGCTCGCCGAGCAGGTCGGGGCTGGCCGGTACGAGCGGGTCGGTGCCGGGCGGCGCGCTGGGGCATGGTGTCGGGACGGGCACCGGCGCGGCGCCGAATCCCGGCTCCAGGAACGCCGGCAGGCTGACCGGGGCCGGCAGCACGAACTTGATGCCGCCGGGGCCGGTCGAACCCTGCTGCCCGAGCAGGATCCCGAGCGGGATCTCCTGCACCGCGAGGTTGAGCGGGATGTGCGGCCCACAGGCGGAGGTCAGTGCGAGGCCCAGCACCGCAATCCGAATTGGAAGGCGCTTCATCGGGGGCGCTCCGAATCCAGCAGTGCGAGAGCGAACGCGTCGCTCGCGGCGGCGGTGTACTCCGTGCGCAGCGCGACGACGACCAGCGCATTGCGCCGGGGCGGGAACCAGACGTAGACGCGCAGCCCGGGCAGGTCCTCCACCCAGACCCGCTGGCGGCCGTGGAGCGGCTGGTTGCGAACCTGGACCAGCCGGTAGGAGCCGGCGCAGTCGCAGTTGCCGTCGAAGAGATAGACGGGCGTCGCCAGGTCGTGGAAGGAGCCGCCTCCGAGCGTCTGGAGGATGCCGCTGCGCACCTCGCCGCTGGCTGTGTTGAGCGACGGCTTCAGCTGCTCCAGCTGGACGGAGCCCTCCACGATGCCGTCGTGGCGGACGGAGTAGACCTGGCCCGCGGCGATGACCGAGCCGCTGACCTTCGCGAAGATCTTGTCCGCCGAGCCCTCTCGCTGGAGTTGGAGCTTGCCGACGCTCGCCGGCACCAGGCCGCCGAGGCTGTCCTTCACGGGCGAAGGGCTCGCCGCCAGCGCCGGGAGGCTCACGAGCATCACCCCGACCGCGGCCGCGCCCGCGAATATCCAGCGGCGCCGGCGCCGGGGCCGCGCTTCGCGTCGCGGCCAGAGGTTGGGGACCGCGGCCGAGTAAGGCTGACGCAGGGAGGCGCGCGAGACCAATGCCGCCACGCGCGACGTGACCGGCTGGGCGGCGGTCACGCGTCTTCGCAACGAGCGGGCCATCGCCTCCGCCGCGGCCGCGTCCTCCTCCGTCAGGCCGCGCCTGAGGTCGCCCCAGAGCGCGCGCGTGACCAGCCAGGCGAGCTCTGAGTGCTCGTCGTCCGGCTGCAGGTCGCGGACGAAGTCGAGCGGCGGGGCCACGGGGTCGCCCAGGCCGAGGTCGCGGCAGCGGTCCCGGAACTCGGCATAGGCCACGGCGATCCGCTCCCGATAGCCCCGGCCTGCCCACGACCGGCGCCGCCAGCTGCGCGCCAGCTTCACGAGCCAGCCGTGGATCAGCAGAAGGAGCACCAGCAGCGCGACCCAAGGCAGCGCCTGCAGTAGGTAGTAGCGGACCTCTTCGTAGAGCAGCAGGCCCGACGCCTGCCGGACCGGCACGTAGACGACGATCGAGAGGTTCTGCGCCGCCTGGAGACCTTCCTGGAGGTTCTTGCGGGCGGCGTTCAGCGAGCCGACCGCGTGGCGCGGCACCCCGACCAGCGGAACCCAGCCGTGGCCCGCGAAGTAGGCCTCGAGCCAGGTCCCGGCATGCACCGGGTGGATCGCGACCGAGCCGTCCGGCTGCGACTCGCCGCCGTCGTAGCCGTAGCCAATGCGCGAGGGCACGCCGGCCCAGCGGGCGAGTAGGGCCTCGGCGGCGGTGATCTCGTACGGCGTCGCGTGGGCGCCGTCGAGCATCGCGCCGACGCGGTCCGGCGGAACGTCCACCGGCTTCCCCTCACCGTCGGCGACCACCTTGGCGTAGAGGGCCTGGCGCAGGAACTGCAGGCGGTCGTAGCGGTCGGCCGGCGCCTGGTCGAGCAGCCGCTGGACCTCGGCCGGCGGTGCCGGCGCCTGGAGGAAGGCCTTCACGCTCGGCGGCGGGGCACCGGCCGCTTCGAGCAGCTTCGAGGTGGGAGTGCCCGCCGCCTCGAGCGTGTATGCCAGGCCCGGGGTGGCGTTCCGCTCGGCGAGGCGAACCGTCTGGGTGGCCGGGTCGAACTGAAGCGGCCCTCCGGCATCGAGCCTGGTCAGACCGGCGGGCGCCGGCACGGAGCGCCCCTCGAGGGTGCCGATCGTGATCGCCACCTTGACCCCGCCGCCGCCCACCGGCGACTGCGGGAACCGGTCGCCCGCGGGGATCGAGTCGAGCTTGCTCGGGTCGAACGCGGGCAGGAGCCAGCCGCGCCCGTCGTAGATGTCCAGCTCGCCCATCCGCAGCGGGACCGGCTGGCTAGCGCGGTAGGTGAACAGGATCGAGTCCGGCGGCGCCGCCGCGACCTGCGGGCGGTGGGGCGGAATGACCTGCTGCCGCTGCGTGGAGGGAAACAGGAGACCGAAGCGACTCACTCCCAGCAGCACGATCAGCAGCGCGGCGGTCAGCGCGCCCGTGCGCGCGAGGCGGTTGAGCTCGAACTCGAGGCTGACCGCGCCGTCGGCCGCGAGCTCGGCATGGCGCGACGCCGCCAGCGCCAGCACCAGGAGGACGATCGCGCCCGCCGCGGACACCACCTCGGCCGAGTCCGGCTGCAGGAGCGCGGCCGGAATCGCCAGCGCCAGCGGGATCGCCACCGCCAGCTTCGGCCGGCCGGTGCTGAGCGCGGCGCTGGCAGCGGTCGCCGCGACCGCGGCGCAGAGGACGACGAGCACGAAGCGCCAGCCGGGGTCGAACGGTACCGGCGCCTGGAGCAGGCCGGCCCCGCGCACCGCCTGGCTGACCAGGCGGGGCACGGTCGCGCCAGGCTGGGCGCCGGCGAGGACCAGCACCGCGCCGGCGACGATCGCCGCCGGCAGCACCGCCAGCTGCAGCCACCACCCTCGGCGGCGGAACGCCAGGCCGACGAGGCCCGCGCCGATGGCCACGCCGACAAAGCCGACGCCACGCGCGGGGAGGTCGCGGAACAGGCCGCCGGCGAGCCAGGCACCGGCGCCGGTGGAGAGCGCTGCTGCCAGGGCTACTGGCCACGCCTGGGTCCCCTCCGGCGCCTTCGGCGCCACCTCCGCATTCGATGGGGAGGAGTCCCCTGGTCTTTCTTCTTCCACTGCGCTCTCTGTCATCGGGTGCCTGCACCCAGGGCGTGGGCCGTCACCGCCGCCAGGGCCGCGCCGGGGCGCATCTCCACCACCTGAGCGCCGATCTCGCTGGCCCGCTGCAGCGTCAGCGGGTCCGACTCCTCCCACGCGATCGCGACCACCAGGAGCGAGGCTCCGCGCTCGACCAGGACCGAGAGGCCGGCGGCGGCGGGCGGATCGAGGTGCGGCGTGACCACCACGTGGTGGACGCCCGCGCGCGCCGTGCGCAGGAGGCGCTCGACGCCTTTGACGAGCGGGATCCGCTGCCGCTGGACGGCGGCGAGCTGGTCCAGGTACCCGATCCGCGAGCGCGGGCCGCGAAGGCCGCCGGTCAGAGTGCCGCCGTTCGCCTCGAGCGAGACCGTGAAGCCCTCCCCGAGGTGGCGGACTCCGAGGGACGCAGCCACCCTCACCGCTGCCTCGAACGTGTCGGAGGGATCGCCGGGCCGGTGCCAGGCCGCATCGGTGTCGAGCAGGACGGAAACGCGGTCGGTGATGCCCTGCTCGTACTCGCGGACGAGCAGCCGGCCGGTC